>Ga0209011_1000087_pt1 | contig 51523 bp, 52 predicted proteins | sample BlaSpr_A8_OM1_M3_FD_187986 | JGI IMG/M metagenome (GOLD analysis project Ga0209011, IMG submission 187986) | Forest soil microbial communities from Thunder Bay, Ontario, Canada - Black Spruce, Ontario site 2_A8_OM1_M3 (SPAdes) (version 2) | ecosystem: Environmental > Terrestrial > Soil > Boreal...
CGTTTCGTACTCCACGTGCGAAACGGCAATGGTGATGCCGCGCTCGCGCTCTTCCGGCGCGTTGTCAATGGAATCAAACGCGCGAAACTGCACCTTGGGGTTGTGCTTCGACAACACCTTGGTGATCGCCGCCGTCAACGTGGTCTTGCCATGATCAATGTGACCAATCGTCCCAATGTTCACGTGCGGCTTATTGCGCTCGAATTTCTCCTTGGCCATATTCCTCTGCCCTCTGCGTCAGATCTTCTGCGTTTCCCGAACTCCCAGAAACATTGGAGCGGGGGACGGGATTTGAACCCGCAACCATCACCTTGGAAGAGTGAGACTCTACCGTTGAGTTACCCCCGCCCACCTGTGGTATTCACCGCAAACTTTCCGTTCCCCACAACCATCTAATCGACATCCTGGAGCCTGGGACCGGGATTGAACCGGTGACCTCGTCCTTACCAAGGACGCGCTCTACCAACTGAGCTACCCAGGCCGAACCCGTTCAACTTCCCTCGCACTCTGCTGCGCCGACTGTTGTTCGCGGCGCACCTTTCCTCTGCGGCGCTCCTGCCGCGATTTCCACCGCTCATGAACATCGCGTCTGCGATTCCCTGCGGTTTATTACGAACCACTTACGGATGACCGCAATGCGGTCAATTATTTTGGTCAGCTCACAGGCCAACGAGAACATGGTGGACGGGGGAGGATTCGAACCTCCGTAGCCCGCAAGGAGCGGCAGATTTACAGTCTGCTGGTTTTAGCCACTCACCCACCCGTCCTCGAAAAAATCCCAGCGAAACGCCAACGCATTTATCCCAAAACAAATCGACAGAATCTAGCGCCGCGAGCGAAAACACAAAACGGACTCGTGTCAAGAGACACCAGCCCGTTAATTTTGAGTTCCAGGATTCGCTCCGCCTCACTCCCCTGCAAATTTTCTGGTGGAGCTGGCGGAGGGAATTGAACCCCCGACCCTCTGATTACAAATCAGATGCTCTACCAGCTGAGCTACGCCAGCGCTCTCAAACCGAGCAAGAATAACAGAAGGGGCATAAGAATTGCAAGGACGCCATACCAATTTTCCAGCACGTCCTTGGCCAAGACTGTGGAAAACCGCCCGCCAAGTGACCTCACTATAACTTATATCCTACCTGGTTTCTACGGCTTATCGTATAAATGACCCTGCCGGTGAGAACCAAATGAATAGGCGTAGATGGACGCTGTCGATCGCCGTAATCTTGCTCGCTGGCTGCCTTGCCTTATTGGATGCTTATTGGCGTTGGCACGATGCCGGCACGAGAACGCGCGATGCGGTGCTCTCCGCCATGCCGCCGGATGCCAGCGCTGTGCTGTTCGCTGATTTGACCGAGCTGCGGCACGCGCCGTTTGCCACCGAGCTCTACAACTGGATTCCGAAGAGCCACGCAGACGCAGAGTATGCACAGTTCCTGCGTGAGACGGGTTTTGATTATGAACGCGATTTGGATCGCGCGGCCATTGCTGTCATTAAAGGTGAAAAAGAAAGCAAGCTGTTTGCAGTTGCGGAGGGCCGCTTCGATCGCAGGAAAATCGAAGCGTACGCTTCTCAGTCGGGAACACGCGAAAATCGCGGCGGCCGGGAGATTTTCTCGGTCCCCCTCAACGACAGTACGCGCAAGATTACTTTCGCGTTCCTGAGCAAAGAAAAGGTCGCTTTGACCGACTCAGGGGCGCTCGCCCCTTTCCTCGCGCCGTTGCCGAATAGCGCCGACGCGCGCGCGTGGCGCGAGCGCTTCACGCGAGTCGCTGGCTCGCCGGTGTTCGCAGTGATGCGCCAGGACGCCGCGGCGGGTAGCGCCCTGGCTTCGCGAACGCCAGGGGGCTTTCAATCGCCTCAGCTTTCCGCGTTGCTTGATCAATTGCAGTGGATCACCTTGGCCGGCAAGCCGCAAGATAACGCGCTGCGTATCGTTGCCGAGGGGGAATGCACTTCGGAACAGACGGCGCGCCAGCTCGCGGATTTGTTTAATGGTCTGCTGGTGCTGGCACAGGCGGGTCTAAGCGGCCCGAAAACGCGGCAGCAGCTCGACCCACGCATTCGAGATGCTTATTTGGAGCTAGTCAAGGGAGCCGATGTTTCGCGCCTCGATCGCGGCGAAACCAAGTCCGTTCGCGTGGTCTTCGATGTCACTCCCAAACTCCTCGAAGCGGCCACTATCGCCTTGCCGGCTGCACCAACACCTGCCGCGCCGGCCATTCCAGCCCGCAAAGGACGAGCAGCTAAGGCTGGCGCACAAAAAGCAATGAAGAATTGAGACCGGGCGTGAGGTGGATTAGTCGCCGGCAGGAGTAGCCCGCATGTAGCGCCAGGGATTAATCGGCGCGTTGTTCATGCGCACTTCGTAGTGGACATGCGGACCGGTGGAGCGGCCGCTGATGCCGGTGGAGCCGACAACCTCGCCGCGCTTCACCCGTGCACCGGGAACGGCGGAGAAAGACGAAAGGTGTGCGTACCAGGTGGTGATGCCAAATCCGTGATCGATTATAACCAGGCGGCCGTAACCTGCATGGTTTTCCGCGATGGTAATGATTCCATCGGCTGTGGCGTGCACCGCCGCGCCGTAATCGGAGGCGACGTCGACGCCCGTATGGAAGGCGCCCTCACCGCTGAACGGATCCAGGCGTTCGCCAAAGCTGTCTGTGATATGACCAAGGACCGGCCAGATCGATGGAGTGTAGGAAGAGTCCGCGAAACTCATCGCCGGCATCAGCCGCAAGCCACCGCTGGAGATGGCGATCACCGCGGCATTGCGCTTTAAGAAGGTGTACTGCTCGACGGAGCGATCAAATGCATCCTGCGGGGTAACCGGATTGTCGCCGAGATCGAAGGCCGCGGGGTGATAGCGAAGCACGCCGTAGGTCATGGCAACTTCCGTGGCCAAAGATTGCAAGGAGTCCAAGCGCTGGTTGGTATCGGCGACAGTGTTCTGCAGCTCGTGATACTGGCGCTTAAGCGTCTGCTGGTCGTGACGGAGGGCGTTATAGTTGCCAACCTTCCAAAGCATTCTCGAATAGGAGCCGGCGGCAGCCACCACGGTAATCCCGCCAATGATGGCTAGCACGGCGATGCCGTGGAGTATGTAGGCGGGCACGATAAGCTTCTTCAGCTTACCGGGCGTCGAGGCGATAAAAAAGGTATAGGTTTTACCCTTCATCACAAGTAGGGCCCTCGGGCCTGACTAAAGCGTCTTGCTGCTGGTGGTACACCCTGTGTTCCCGCACGGAACGTCGGAACGACCGATTCGACTGTGGACATACTAAATTTTGTAGGGTATAGCCGTCAACCCTGTATTTTCCTGTTCGAGGAACAGGCGGCGCAAAGCCGTCCCCTGTACGAAAGGACAGGTTTGCTCGCACTTCACACTTCTAACGCTAAACTAGACGCTCGAAGGCAACGGCAGGTCGCTACAGGATTCCCGTGAGAACAACGTACATGAAAGCTGGAGAAGACAAACTAGTCCAAAGGATTGCGAAAGCTCTGGCTTTCAAAAGCGGCCCGTGGCCGGCTTTGGGCATAGGCGATGATGCCGCACTGCTCGCGCCCCACCCGGGCTACGAAACCGTTCTCACCTGCGACTGGTTCCTCCAAGGCAGCCACTTTCTGCCAGGGAAGCACCCGGCGGATTCCATCGGCTGGAAGTGCCTGGCCCGCGCGGTCAGCGACATCGCGGCCATGGGCGGCCAGCCAACGTGCTTCTTGCTGAGTCTTGCCCTTCCCGACGACGCCAGCTTGAAAGGAGCAAGTCGTGGGAACCGTTGGTTGGGCGAGTTCTTGGGAGGTCTGCGAAGGGCCGCGCGGCGCTTCGGGTGCGTATTGGCCGGCGGAGACACGACGCAGAGACGCGAAATTCTGATTAATGTCACAGTCGTAGGCGAAGTGCGTGCTGGCAGGGCGGTCAAGCGTTCTGGGGCGAAGGTGGGCGACAGGATTTTTGTAAGCGGCACGCTCGGTGAGGCGGAGCTTGGTTTGCAAAAACTGCGGCGGGGCACAAGGATTTCACTAAGAAGAAATGATCGGGCGCTGCGAAAGCATCTATATCCGGAGCCGAGGTTGGCGCTGGGGCAATGGCTAGCGGACCGAAGGCTGGCCACTTCAATGATGGATGTTTCGGATGGACTCTCCAGCGACCTACCGCGACTATGTGCGGCTAGCCAGGTAGGAGCACGGATTAGTACAGCAGAGATCCCATCACCCAAGGTTCCCCTGACCGGGACGAAACAGCGGTTCGACGCGCTAGCTTTGGCGCTTAACGGCGGCGATGACTACGAACTGCTTTTTACAGTCAGCCAGAACAACGTTGGCAGGATGCCGCGCTCCTTTCAAGGCATTGCGCTTACGGAGATTGGCGAGATCACGCGAGAGCGACGAATCGTGACGGTGCAACAAGACGGGACCCCGAAACCGTTGCTTCCTCGCGGCTGGGATCCCTTTCGCAAGTGAGACCGGTGCATGTCCTGCCCGCGAGAAAGACCTGGCTCTTAGGGCCAAAGGCTACGGCAGCTCAGCTAAAAATTCGGCTGGGGGGCGGTGGTAGACGTCACCGTTTTCGTCGGCGGGATTACGGGCGGCTTTTCGCGCGGTAAAGCCGGCTCATCTTCGGTGGGCGCGGTATCCGGAGTATCCACCGTGATGTTGTGGTCACGGGCTTCCTGCTCCAACGGGACAACATTGGCGAAGCCGAGCGGGGGCATTCCGGTTAGCGCACCCTGCATGAACTCCAGCCAAATAGGCAAGGCTGCCCGCGCACCGGTTTCTTTTTTGCCAAGCGAAATCTGCTTATCGTCGAAGCCAACCCAGACTCCGCTGGTGATCTGCGGCGTGAAGCCGATGAACCACGCGTCGGTGTAATCCTGGGTGGTGCCGGTTTTGCCTGCTGCGGGACGACCCAGCGATCTTGCTTGAATGCCAGTGCCAAACTGAATCACTTCCTCAAGCATGGCAGTCATCGTGCGCGCGACGTCCGGCGAAAGGACGTCGTGCACTTCGGGGTGCGCCTCTTCCAAGAGCGCGCCTTCATAGCTGGTTACCCGGCGAATCATATGCGGGTCGATACGGATACCGTCGTTGGGGAACACCGTAAAGGCGGAGACGTGCTCGAGCAGCTTCATGTCCGCGGCGCCAAGCGCGAGCGGTAGGTACGGAGGAAGGGGCGTAGTAATGCCGAAGCGGCGGGTAACATCCACGACCGAGGAGATTCCGATTTTTTCGGCCAGTTTAACGGCGGGAACGTTACGCGAGCCAGCCAGCGCTCGGCGCAACGTGATGGTGCCCTCGAATTTTTCGTCGTAATTCTTCGGGGAGTACGCCTGACCGCCGCTTACAGTCGTGAAAGGCGCATCGAGGATAGTGTCGAAGGGAGTGGCGCCCTTTTCGAGCGCGTCAGCGTACACATAAACCTTGTAAGAGCTGCCCACCTGGCGGAAGGCCTGCGTGGCGCGATTGAACTTGGAGTCCTCAAAACTGTAGCCGCCCACCATGGCCTTGATTTCGCCGGTGGGATTGTCGATTGCCAGCATCGCTGCTTGCGGAGCCGGCTGCTGCTCGAGTTGCACGCGCACAGTGGTTTCACGCAAATCTTGAATGGAGAATTGCGCCAAGTCGCCAACCTTGAAGAGGTCCGCGGGCTTCTTGCGGCCGGTCCACGAGAAATCGGATGGCGAGAGGATCGCGCGATAAGAGCCGATCTTGATCGTGGCGTTTTTTTCTTCCACGGAAAGAACCAGGCCCGTGACGTAGCTTCCCTTCTCAATGGGGTGGCGCCAGTCTTCGTCTTCATAGGCGGCAAGGGTGCCCAAATTGTCGCGAAGAATGTTGGGTAGATAGCCGCGCCAGCCATGGCGGCGGTCGTAGCTGTGCAAACCGTCGCGAATAGCTTGGTTCGCCGTGCGCTGCATGTTGATATTCAGCGTGGTGTAGACGCGCAAGCCGCGCTCGTGCACGGCTTCCGTGCCGTAGGTAGATTCCAAATACTTGCGGATTTCCTCGAAGAAATAGGGCGCGAGATCGTTGCGGGGATATTGAATGTGCAGACCGACCGGTGCTTTCTTCGCGGCGGCCTCTTCCGCGGAGGTGACCTTGCCTTCGTCCTCCATGCGATGAAGCACTAGGTTGCGTCGCGCCAAAGCTGCCTCTGGGTTGGTCAGCGGTGAATATTTCGGGCCGTTGACCATGCCGGCGAGTAAGGCGGCTTCCTGGAGCTTCAGGTCGGTGACCGGCTTGCCGAAGTAGAACTCCGCGGCCGCGGCGAAGCCATAATTGCCGTGCGCCAGGTACACCTGGTTGGCGTACATGGTGAAGATTTGCGGCTTGGTGTAGCGGCGCTCAATCTGCAGCGCCAGCAGCATTTCTTGCATCTTGCGGCGGAAACTGCGGTCGGTGCGATCGAGGAAAAGATTGCCGGCAAGCTGCATGCTGATGGTGCTGGCCCCTCCGGTAATGCGCCGCTTGGCGAGGTTGCGATACGCAGCGCTGGCAATGCGCGGGAAGTCTATGCCCCAATGTTCTTCGAAGTGCTGGTCCTCGATGGCGGTTACGGCGTTGTAGAGAACCTTGGGGCATTGCTCATAGGTCATCAAGATGCGGCGCTGCAAAGCGAAGCTGCCGACCAGTTGGCCGTCGTCAGCGTAAATTTCCGTGACCACGTTGGGGCGATAGGTTTCGAGCGCGCGAATTTCGGGGAGGTCGCTGGCGTAGACAAAGAGCAAGCCGCACCCCGCGCCCAGCGCGATGCTGCAGAGCAGCAGAAAAGCCAGCGCAACACGGTCGATCAGTTTCCAGCCACGCAAGCGCAGCGTAATCGGTGGGAGACTCAGCATGAAAGGATAATTCTAACGCAGAACGAAATCTTCTAAAGGCGTTTCCTAACGCGCCTTTGTACTTTGGCAACACCGCTTGGATTGAAAGATGGCATAAGGGAACAAACTGAGCAATTCTACGCTTCGTTATAATCAAACCCGCAAATGGGAGCCTCCATGTTTATAGTGCTTTTTCTTGTGACTTTTCTCCTGGCCTTTGCCATCTCCAGCGGCGTGGCGTGGACCGGCAAAGAGCCCATCGAAGGTATCCTGCATCATTTTTTCCCACGCAATGTCACCGCTGCGATGTCGAAATACCTTAGATTGGCCGTTGTGCTCATCGGTGTTTCTTCCGGCGCTCGAATCCGTATCCTCGAGGAATACATCGCTGCCTCTGCGACAATCAAAGCCGAAATGACTGAGTCGCTTACGCAGGAATTTTGGGTCGTCGAGCTTTACCGCACCACCGTCACAACGATCGAAGGAATTCTCTGGCTCCTCCTGCTGTTCTCGTTCGTCGTTTTCGTAGCTTACTGGATCATGCGAAAGTCTGAACTAAAGCAGCAACAGGTTTCCGAAAATCAGGCCAAGTTTAACAATTCAAAAGCAAGCACGGATTAAGCAACCGAGCTCAATCGGCTGGCTTGTAATAGCTTTCTCCCGCGCAGGAGCGGCAGAGCGCGCGGCCATTCATGATGACTTCGCGCTGGAAGTTGATGCCCTCGCCGCATTCCGCGCACACCACGCGCGGGCCTTTGAATCCGGGCAAATCTTCCGGTTGCACTTCGACTTTGACCCATTTTTTGTCAAAGAGAATTTCATCCGAGAGTTGCGCGTAGGCTTTCTGCTGGCCGGCTTCCTTCTCGAGTTCGGGAAACATTTCCCGTGCGGCCTGCTTCGAGGACTCCTTGGCGGCAATGCGCACCGCTCGACCGGTCTTTAAATCTATAAACGTCGCGGCGACTTTGCCCCAATCGCGAAATTTCAGTGCGCGCTTGCCCAGGCGGCAATTGGCCACCAAGGCGACGGCATCGGTCACGCAGCGATCGATCTCCACGTAAGTGACCAGGCGTTTGCGCTCGGCAATCGGATCATCGATGCCGAGCTCGCGCAATCCAAGCATCGCCAGGCGGACGCCCAGGACCTGTCCGGCACACAGGTGACCGTGCGCTTGGGCTGCCAGATCCAGATACTCGGCAAGTGACTTCATGACGCAATTGTACTCGACAGAGAGCGTAAACGCCCGACGGTAGAAGGAGGCGGGCAGATGGGGCCCCCCTCCCCCCATTTTTTGTAAGTGCGCATTCTAAAAGTACTTAGCGACCGAGGTTCTTGTAAGTGCGGATTATAAAAGGGTTATGCCACCGGGATTTCGGCCAAAAACCGGCAAAACACGGTGTTTGCTTGTAAGTGCGCATTCTAAAGGATTTACAGGAGCAGGCAATGAACGCTTCCGAAGCTTCCAGACTTTCCGCAATAAAGTTCCTCAAACACGTACGTTCGCTGGGGAAATTCAAGCCGAGCAGAACAGAGAAGAAGGCGCGAGACTACCCAACGACTATACTACCGCAGCCATATTACTTTGTCAGTATAAAAGTCACGGAATAAAAGTGACGAAAGGGTAGTAGAAGGATATCCCTGCACCGTCCAAGAGCGTAAGAGCCCGCTTCCCTCGCAGCTCAGGGTAAACAGAAAGCGGGCGCTACATAGATTGGGGGGCGGACCATGGATGGGGCTTGCGCGTCTCGATAAAGGCGAGAACGGTCATGACCATGGCGAGAGCAGCCAGTGCGCCGTCGCGAATCACCGTCGCGATGGTCAGCGGCTCCGGCGTGGCGAAGCAGCCGCAGTTGATCTGCATGCCTGCCGCGTAGCTGCGCACCACTGCCGCGAAGAAGCCCAGAATCAGCAACGTGCTTAACACGGCCCAAATGCGAAGCCGCCAGCCGATGATCAGGAGCAAGCCCAGGGTAATTTCCGCAAAAGGCAGCGTGTGGGCCACAAAATTCACTCCCCACGGCGGAAGAAGCTGATATGAGCCCACCTGCAGGGCGAAGAACGCGAGCGCGACACCAATTGGCGGCCGCGGGTGCATGATGGGAAGGAAAATTTTCGCGTAACCCGCGTAGATGAAGATGCCGCCGAGGACCAAGCGTCCTATCCAGATGATTGCTCGGCGGAGATTCAGAGGGCTTGATTGCATCATAAGGAACGCGAATTTATTTGCCGAGTTGGTCCAGGAAATTGCGAAGGATTTCGTAGTTCATTACGCCGGCGTATGGATACGTCTGGCCCTTAGCGTGAAACACTGTCGTGGGCGTCTGATTCACATTGTAGAGGCGGCCCATCGCCACATCTTTTTGAATCAGAGGGTTGAGCGTGCCCCCCTTCACCAGCGCGCGGACCTTGGTCATTTCGGCCGGCGACAACACGGCCGCTACTGTGCCATCCACGTCGCCACTCTGCTCCCATTTTTCCTGGTTCTGAAACAACGCTTGCTCGACGGCTTCAAACTTGCCGATCTGTGCCGCGGCGCGGCCGTACTGCGCTGCCACCTGCGAGTGCGCATGCATGGGCAGCGGGAAGTCGCGGTGGATTAGATAGACTTTGCCGGTGCTGACGTAGTTGTCCATGACCTGGCGATTGGTGGTCATGAACAGCGTCTTGCAGGCGGGACACTGGTAGTCGCTGAAAACTTCCATTACGATCGGAGCATTCTTGGAACCTGACGCGACGTGCGGATCAACGTCCGGCACTGGAGCCGGAGATTGGCGCGCCCACAGGCCCAACGCTGACGCAATCAGCAACGCAAAAAACCCGGCCAACCTCAAGGGCAACGAACCCGCACTTCGCAAACGATCCACACAGTCCTCCTCAACCATCTATATAACCCGATGCCGAACAAAAATATTACCTGGGATTAGCTAGGAAATGAAGCTACGCCGCCGTCCATGTGCAGGGCGGCTGCATCTGGTCTGTTAATGGGATGCGTCTGGTGGTTGGGGCGTTTGTTGGCAGGGATTGAAGAAGTGACCTCGATGAGCCTTTGGAAAGGGGAAGCCGAGCAAGGAGCTCGAGGAGCTGGCACAAGGCATGGCAAGAGATGGCTTTAGCAACAGCATCAACAAACTTGACAAGGATACACTCAACCTGTATACTGCCCCTCGAGGCTAATGGTTAGCTAGAAGCAGGCGCGGCGTCCACCGGGCGCTCCACCCGAGGATGGCAAATCAGGAAAGTCTAGTTCCAGGGAGGAAGAGTAGTCATGAGTAAAATCATTGGGATCGATTTGGGAACCACCAACTCAGTCGTCTCCGTTATGCAAGGCGGCGAACCAGTGGTCATTCCCAACCAAGAAGGGGCGCGCACGACGCCGTCCGTCGTCGCCATCACCAAAGGTGGCGAGCGCCTGGTAGGGCAAGTAGCCAAGCGGCAAGCAGTGACCAATCCGGAAAACACCATTTATTCCATCAAGCGTTTTATGGGGCGCCGCTACGACGAAGTGCAAGAGGAAATGAAGCGCGTGCCGTACAAGGTGGTAAAGGGCCCGCACGATGACGCGCGCATCGAGATTTTCGGAAAGGTGTATAGCCCGCCGGAAATCTCCGCGATGATTCTGGGCAAGCTTAAGGCCGCTGCCGAGGATTTCCTCGGCGAGAAGGTAACGAAAGCCGTGATCACGGTTCCGGCGTATTTCAACGACGCGCAACGCCAGGCGACCAAGCAGGCCGGCGAAATCGCGGCGATGGAAGTGGTTCGCATCATCAACGAACCAACGGCTGCGGCTTTGGCGTACGGACTGGACAAGAAGAGCGACGAAACGATCGCGGTCTACGACTTCGGCGGCGGCACGTTTGATATTTCCGTGCTGGAAGTAGGAGCCGGCGTGGTCGAAGTGAAGTCGACCAACGGCGACACGCACCTCGGTGGTGATGATATCGATCAAAGGATCGTCGATTGGCTGATCGGCGAGTTCAAGAAGGAACACAACATCGACTTGGGCAAGGACCGCATGGCGCTCCAACGCCTCAAGGAAGCCGCGGAAAAGGCCAAGATCGAGCTTTCGCAGATGATGGAGACGGAGATTAACCTGCCGTTCATCACCGCAGGCCCATCTGGCCCGATCCACATGCAGGTCAAGCTGACCCGCACGCGGCTGGAACAATTGATGAGTGACCTGCTGGACCGGTCGATGAAGCCGGTGCAGCTTGCCCTGGAAGACGCCAAGCTTTCCCCGGCGGACATTCAAGAAGTCGTGCTGGTGGGCGGCTCGACGCGCATCCCCAAGGTGCAACAATTGGTCCGCAACTTCTTTGGCGGAAAAGAACCCCACAAGGGCGTGAACCCGGACGAAGTCGTCGCAGTCGGTGCGGCGGTGCAAGGTGCGGTGCTGGGCGGAGAAGTAAAGGACATCCTGCTGCTCGACGTTACGCCGCTTTCTTTGGGCGTGGAAACGCTCGGAGGCGTGATGACCCCGCAGATCCCGCGCAACACGACGATTCCGACGCGCAAGGTGGAAACCTACTCGACAGCTTCGGACAACCAGCCGGGCGTGGAGATTCACGTCTTGCAAGGCGAGCGCAAGTTCGCGAAGGACAACCGCTCGCTCGGGACCTTTAAGCTGGACGGTATCCCGCCGGCTCCGCGTGGCACGCCGCAGATCGAAGTGACCTTTGACATCGACGCTAACGGCATCTTGAACGTAAGCGCGAAGGACAAGGCCACGAACAAGGAGCAGAAAATCACGATCCAATCTTCGACCGGCTTGACCAAGGAAGAAGCCGAGAAGATGCGCGTGGAAGCCGAGTCGCACGCCGAGGAAGATCGCCGGCGCATGGAAGAGGTCGACGCACGCAATCGCTTGGACGGCATCGTCTACCAGGCAGAAAAGATGGTCCGCGAAAACCGCGACAAAATCGCGGAAGCAGACGTCAAATCGCTGGAAGAAGCGATCGACGACGCCAAGAAGGCCATGACCGAAGGCGGGACCGCAAGGCTACGCTCGGCCACGGAAAACATCGAGCGCGCGCTGCATAGGGTTGCCGAAGTGCTCTACAAGGCCAACCAGGCGGCCGGAGCAGCGCAGGCCGGTGCGGCGGGCGCCGGTGCTGGGGCAGGTGGTGGATCGGCCCCCGGCTCGCAACAGAAAAAGCCTGACGATGTCATCGACGCCGAGTACGTCGACGTCGACGAAAGCAAGCGTCCGAACTAAGAGACAAACCAGGCAGGGGTGCAGACATGCTGCGCCCCTGCAAAATTCTTCAGGTTGTCGATGGCCACCACGACCAAACAGGATTACTACGAACTCCTAGGTGTTCCGCGCAAAGCGAGCGCCAAAGACATTCGCGCCGCGTTTCGCAAACTGGCGCGCAAGTATCATCCCGACCTCAATCCCGGCGACAAATCCGCCGAAGAAAAATTCAAGCAGGTACAGGAAGCCTACGACGTTCTCTCCGATTCCAAAAAGCGGCAGATGTACGACCAGCACGGGTTTTACAGCGAAAACTTCAATCCTGGAGCCGCGCCGCCAGGGGGTGGGGGCGGCGACTCCGGAGTGAATTTCGACTTCGGCGGATTCGATTTCGGCGGCGCCGGAGGCGAAGGTGCAGGCGGAGGCAACTTCCGCGATCTCTTCAGCCAATTCTTTCGCGGTGGCCGTGGCGGCAGCATGGAGCCGGAACAGGAAGCCGGCGGCGATCTGGAATACCAGATCGAGATTGATTTTTGGGATGCCGTCCGCGGCGGGGTGAAGAAGTTGCAGATCACGCGGCTCGACACCTGCGAAACCTGCCATGGGACGGGTGCGATAGGTTCGCCGCAGACTTGCCCGGTTTGCAATGGCAGCGGAACAATCCAGCAGGCCGCCGGCAAAATGCGCTTCAACGTTCCATGCACGCGCTGCGGCGGCACGGGAAAGATTCGCACGCCGTGCCGTACCTGCGGCGGCGAAGGCCGCGTGCGCCGCACGGAAACCATCGAAGTGAGGATTCCGCCGGGACTGGCGAATGGTGCGCGGTTGCGCGTTCCAGGCAAAGGCAATTCCGGAACGATGGGCGCGCCTCCGGGCGATCTGTATTTGCGCGTGGAGGTGCGGCCGCATCCCTTTTTCGAGCGCCGCGGCAACGACCTATACACCAAGGTGCCGGTCACGGTGAGCGAAGCCACGCTCGGCGCGAAAATCGAAGTGCCCACGATCGACGGCCGGTCGCTGGTGAGAATTCCGCCGGGAACGAACTGCGGCAGTACCTTGCGTCTCCGTGAAAAGGGCGTGCCTAGCGCCCGGGGCGGCACGCGCGGCGATCAATATGTTGAGATTCAAGTGGTTGTGCCCAAGCCGACCGACGAGCGCGTGCGCAAATTGATGAAGGAGCTCGAGGCGGTTGAGCCTGCCGATCCGCGGAAGGATCTGTTCAGCAAGGCTGGCGTGTAAACATGGTGGCGCGAACCAAGAAGCGAGCTAAAGCCGGCTATATGATCAGCGCCGTAGCCGAGCTGTACAAGCTGCATCCCCAGACGCTGCGCCTTTATGAACGCGTCGGCTTGCTGAAGCCTTCGCGCTCACAAGGCAACACGCGCCTGTACACCGACAACGATCTGGAGCGTTTGGACGTCATCCTGACGCTGGCTCGCGATATGGGCGTGAATCTCGCGGGCATCGAGATCATCCTGAACATGCGCGAGAAGATGATCGAGATGGAGCATCAGATGGAGGAGTTCGCGCACGTCGTGCAGCAGGAGTTGTCCCGCGTTGCGTCGCGCAGGGACGAGCACCCGCCGCGTCACGCCATCGTGCGCACCAACCCGCGAGTCATCCGAGTGCCCGTAAGAGAAGGCTAGGAGGCGCGAGAGTCTGCTTGCAAGAGCGCCGGCTGGATGCTCTTCGCAGCTCAGGACAAGCCGGCGTTACATGGTGCCGTTGCTGCGCGCCTTCCACAGTTTTCCCAACGTCTGGAGCTTGCTGCCAAGGGCGTGCACTCGTATGCTTTGCACTAGACTCGCCGGGCTGAAGCCCTGCGCCTACATATGGCCCTTGAAAATTGCTCGCTGTGCAGAGGAACAGGATGGAAGTTGGTGCCGCGAAGCGACGGTACGCGCGGCAATGTGGCCGTGGCCTGCGATTGCGGCATGGAAGAACGCGCCACGCGCGCGATGGAGCGTGCTTGCATTCCACGGAAATACAAAGAGTGTGACTTCGAAAGTTTTGCCACTGACCTAGGTGGCGAGTGGACCTCTGAGCATGCGCGGTCGCTCGGGCAAACAAAGCTTCTCGTGCAGGGATTTGTAAGAGACTACCCTGCTCTGGACGACAGAGGTCTTCTGCTGATGGGTGGCCCGGGTGTTGGCAAGACGCATCTTGCGCTTGCCGCCTTAAGGGAACTTATAAGGCGTGGGCACAATGGATACTTCTGCGAATATGGCTCTCTCCTGAAACAAGTTCAAGCGACCTACCGACCGGACAGTGAAGCAACTGAAATGAGTATTCTCGACCCGATTCTGAAGACAGAGGTTTTAGTCCTGGACGACTTGGGTGTGATCAAGCCCTCCGATTGGGTGAGGGATATTGTTGGATACATCCTGAACAAGCGATACGTTGACGGTTCAACGAGCCTCGAGAATCGACGCTGCACGATAATCACAACGAATTACTTCGATGATGTCCACGCTCAAAAAGAGCCTGTACGTGACTCGGCCGGACGACCGGTCATCCTTCATAAGGACTCTCTGAGCGACCGAATAGGTGAAAGAACAAGATCACGTCTATTTGAAATTTGTAAGACTATGCAGATTGATGCGCCAGATTTCCGCCGCTTTTCCAAACACCAGGCCGGGCGCGCCCGAGCATGAGTTAAACACGACGTAAATTCACAATAAGACCCTTTGCGATTCATTGACATAGGGCAAAGGCGGCGCGTATCATTTTGACGTTGCAGCGTTTTCAACGCCCGCAGCATCTTTGCCCTCGGTGACCGCTCGGCGGTTAACCTCCTTGCACAAACCCCTACTGGGCCATCGCAAGGAATTTTATCGACATAAGGAAGCCATCTCCCGGAGGCCATCAACCATGTTTCCCGACCATGACAACCCGTCAACCGCGGCCGCAGCCGCTCCTGCACAAGACGCCGAATCAGAAAAAGCCAAGCCAACGAACGACCGAAATCCTGCAAACGCCGGCGCCAGCGAAATCGTAGCCGAAGTCAACGCGACTAAGGAAGAAGCTACGGCTGCTCCCGTTCCGCAGGCCGACGGCGATCCGCGCCCTGAGCACGCCTCTGCGCCGACGCCGCGAGCCGAAGGGCAGGAAGCGCACGGCAAAGAGGCGGCAGCTCCGGTCGATGCAGAAGCCGCCGCGGCCGCCGAAGAAGCCGCCGGCTCCGAAGAGATGAGCAAGTTGATGGAGCAGTATGGCGAGCCGCAGGAAGCCGCGTCGCAAAACGAAATTATTGAAGTGAAAGTGGTGGCCTACACTGAACAAGGCGTGGTCGTTGACCTCGGACAAAAAACCGAAGGCCTGATCCCCGCGGTGGAATTTTCCGAGACGGATATTCCGCGCCCGGAACCCAATGCGACCATTGAAGTGCAGCGCACGGGCGAGACCAAAGAAGGCTACCTCATCGTCTCGTATCAAAAGGTGTTGCGCCGCCGCACCTGGGAGCGCATTGACGCGGCATTCAAGGCGAAGGATACCGTCACCGGTAAAGTAGTCGACCGCATCAAAGGCGGCCTGGTGGTTGACGTCGGAGTGCGCGCCTTTCTCCCCGGTTCGCAATTCGATCTGCGCCCAACGCAAAACCTCGACAACCTCCTGGGCCAGGAAATTCAGGTTCGCATCACCAAGCTGAATCGCCGCCGCGGCAACGTAGTGGTCAGCCGTCGCGCGCTGCTCGAAGAAGAGCTGCACGCCAAGCGCGCCGCGTTGATGGAAACGCTGACCGAAGGGCAGATTGTACACGGGCACGTGAAGAACGTGACTGAGTACGGCGCTTTCGTGGACCTCGGTGGAATCGACGGCTTGCTACACCTCACGGACCTGAGCTGGGGCCGCGTCAAGCATCCTTCCGACGTCGTAAAGCCGGAGCAAGAGCTCGACGTCATCATCCTCAAGTTCGACAAGGAAAAGCAGCGCGTCTCGCTCGGACTAAAGCAACTCTCGCCCGACCCGTGGGTGAACGCCGCGGAAAAATATCCTGCAGGCGGCAAAGTCAGGGGGAAAATCGTCGGCGTCGTAGACTACGGTGTCTTCGTCGAGCTCGAGCAAGGCATCGAAGGCCTTGTGCATGTCTCCGAAATGAGCTGGAACAAGAAAGTGACGCATCCTTCCAAGCTCGTGAAGGTCGGCGAAGAAGTCGATGTGGTTGTGCTGGACATCAAGCCCAGCGACCGCCGCGTTTCCCTCGGCATGAAGCAGGCGCTGCCTGATCCGTGGCTGCAGATTGCCGATAAGTATCCCGTAGGCACAGTAGTCACCGGAAAAGTGCGCAACATCGCCGAGTTCGGCGCTTTCGTCGAAATCGAAGACGGCTTTGACGGCCTCGTGCATGTCGGCGACGTCAGTTGGACTGGACGCGTGAAGAATCCGCACGAAGTCTTCCGCAAGGGCGAACCAGTCACCGCCAAAGTGCTCAAGATCGACCCGGAGAATCGCCGCGTCTCCCTGGGTATCAAGCAAGTCAACGACATCTGGGGCGATTGGTTCAAATCTCACAAAGTCGGGCAGCTCGTGAAGGGCAAAGTCTCGCGAATCGCCACTTTCGGCGCGTTCGTCGAGCTCGGCGAAAATATCGAAGCCCTCTGCCACAACACTGAAATCGAAGACCGCCGCCGCCGCGACGAAGGTGCATCCATGCATCGAACTTCCACCGGGCCGCTGAAGAGCGCAGGACCGCTCGAACCTGGCAAGGAATACGATTTCAAGATCATCAAGATCAGCCCGGAAACGCGTCGCATCGGCTTGAGCTATCGGGCCGCCGTCAAGCAGGTGGAGCGGCGCGAAATTGAACAGTACAAATCGACGACGAAATCCTCATCGACGGCGACTATCGGCGATGCCATCCAGTCCAAGCTCTCGGCGCGCTAAGGGGTTCCTAAGCAGTAAGGTCGGCCAGGGGCAAGCGGCATAATTTCATTTACCTGCGGGTCGTTTTAGTGATAGGAAGAGGGGCACACCAGGTGACGCTGTTCCTCTAAGCCGTTTGGCATCATGGGCGAAGGTGACCACAAAGCAGGAGTGCGGCGATCCATTCTCAAGCAAGGCAACGAGGCGACGGGACGATGACCAAGCAACCCACATTGACGAAGGCCGACCTCATTGAAGAGGTTCTGCGGGTAACGGAGCTTGCGCGCAAGGAATCCGAGACGATCGTCGAAACCATTTTCGACAGCATCATCGGCGCCTTGCAAAAAGGGGAAAAAATTGAGATTCGCGGCTTTGGCAGCTTCCGCACTCGCGAGCGCCGCGGCAGAGTAGGGCGCAACCCCAAGACCGGGGAAAAAGTGGAAGTGCCGGCAAAAAAAATCCCGTTTTTCAAACCCAGCAAAGAGTTGAAAGATTTCGTAAACACCTCCGACGGCGAAGGCGCCTCCGTTTCTGCTCCCTCGTCCAGCTAACCGCAGTTTCGCGATCTCTTAAGGTAACGGCGGCATTTTGCCGGCGTTTTTTTGGAGTGCGGTGGTCCCCCGGCCGTTGCCGCAATAAAACTTGCGCTATATGCTGGAGCCGCACCATTCGAGGAACAGCGAGCTGATGGACTACCTCTGGACTCCCTGGCGCTACCAATACATGAAAGAAGCGGCCAGCGGCGTCCAGCCCGACTGCATTTTTTGCGATGCCGCCACCCGCAAAGACGATTCCGAAACACTGGTGGTCCATCGCGGCGCGAAAGCCTTCATCATCCTCAATCGCTACCCATACACCTCGGGCCACGTGATGATCGTCCCGTACGCACATGTTGCCGATCTCAGCGCCTGCGACCCAGAGGCTCTCAGCGAGATGATGCACCTCGCGCAGCGCGTGGAAACCGTCTTTCGCAAAACTTACAAACCAGATGGCATGAACCTGGGCATGAACCTTGGCCGCGCCGCAGGCGCTGGCGTCACCGGCCACGTGCACCTGCACGTCCTCCCCCGCTGGTTCGGCGACTCCAACTTCATGACCGTCGCGGGCGAAACCCGCGTGCATCCCGAAGAATTAAGCACGACATACCAGCGCCTGCGCACCGCACTCGCTTCGTAGCAGCCATGACCCGGCGCTGTCATCCTGAGCCTATCCGCTGAGGATAGGGGAAGGACCTCAACGTAAACGCCGCTACGAGGTTAGAATGGTAGACGCTTTTTCGCCGCTATGAACCTCGAACTCACCGAAGAACAAAAGCTCCTCCAAAAGACAGTCCGCGAATTCGCCGAATCCGAAGTGAAGCCGCTCGCGAAAGAGCTAGATGAAACGGGGCGGTTCCCCCGCGACACGTTCAGGAAAGCAGCCGAGCTTGGCCTCACCGGTGTCGCGTTCCCGGAAGCGGAAGGCGGCGCAGGGTTCGACCACATCGCCTACAGCATCGTCATCGAAGAAATCTCCCGCTGCTGCGCCTCCACCGGCGTGATTCTTTCCGTGCAAAACTCGCTTTACGGCGATCCCATTCATCGCTTCGGCACAGAAGAGCAAAAGAAGAAATTCCTTCTTCCCTTTGCGCGCGGTGAAAAAATCGGCTGTTACGCGCTCACCGAACCGCAAGCCGGTTCCAACGCTGCCGCGCTGCAAACCAAAGCCGTGAAGAAAGGCGACAAGTACGTCATAAACGGCACGAAGGCGTGGATCACCAATGGCGGCGCCGCCGACGCGGCTATCGTCTACGTGAACACCGATCCGCCCAAAGGCGAAAAAGGCATTACCGCCATCGTGGTTGAAAAAGGCACGCCCGGATTCAAAGTCGGCAAGGAAGAAAAAAAGCTCGGCATCAACGCGACCGCCTGCTGCGAACTGATCTTCACCGATTGCGAAGTGTCAGCCGCCAACCGTATCGGCAACGAAGGCGAAGGCTACAAAGTCGCGCTCTCCACTCTCGACGGCGGCCGCATCGGCATCGCCGCACAGGCAACCGGCATCGCGCAAGGGGCGTTCGAAGCTGCCCTCGCCTGGTCGCAGCAACGCATGGCCTTCGGCCATCCGATCTCCCAATTCCAGGCTATTCAGTTCATGCTCGCCGACATGTCCACCGAAATTGACGCCGCCCGCCTGCTCGTCCGTAAAGCCGCCTGGAAACAGGATACCGGCGCGCGCTTCAGCATGGATGCCGCCATCGCCAAACTTTTCGCCAGCGAAATGGCCACGCGCGTCACGCACAAAGCCATCCAAATTCACGGCGGCTACGGCTACAGCCGTGAATATCCTGTCGAGCGCGCCTACCGCGATGCGCGCATCACCGAAATCTACGAAGGCACCAGCGAAATCCAGCGTCTTGTCATCTCCTCCTGGGTTCTGAAGTCTTAAGCCGCGTAGTATCCTGACAGTGTGCTGGAACTCGATTGCGGTCTCTCCTTCGATCTCGCTCACTCCGACGATTTCTTCTCCGCGCTCCCGCCGCGCCCCGCCGTGTGCTTGATCGAACTGCGAGATGAAACCGCCGAACCGCTGCTCGTCCGCACGCAAGATTTGCGCCGCCGTCTGCAGCGCCTGCTCGGTCCGCCCGATCCGGCAAGCAAACGCCTAAACCTTCGCGAGGTCGCGAGCGGCATTCGCTATCGTCTGACCGGCTCGCGCTTCGAACAAATCTTCACCTACTACGTGAACGCCAAGCAGCTTTTCCCGAGCCGTTACCAAAAATTAATGCGCCTCCGTCCTCCCGCTGTGCTGAAAGTGAGCCTACGCAACGCCTATCCCCGGTGCTACGTCACCCGCCGCATCGCTGTCGATGACTCCGGCGCACCCACCGCCGGCGCCTACTATGGCCCCTTCGCCTCGCGTCGCTCCGCCGAAGCCTTCGCCGGCAGCGCTCTCGATTTTTTCAAGGTGCGTCGTTGCCAGATCAAAATCCGTCGCGATCCCTCCTTCCCAGGCTGTATGTACTCTGAAATGAAAATGTGTTTGGCACCCTGCTTCGCGGGCTGCACGAAAGAAGACTACGATGTCGAGGTACACAGGCTAGTGCAGTTCCTCGACACCGGCGGAGGTTCCCTGCGCAACTCCATCGAACAGGAAAGGGAGAGCGCCAGCGAGCAACTCGATTTCGAGCGCGCTGCCGCCCTGCACAAAAAACTAGAGAAGCTCGACGACACCCTGCGTGGCTCTCCGGAACTGCCGCGCCGCATCCAAGATCTGAACGCCGTAATTCTCCAACGCAGCGCCGAAGAGCAAACCATCGCCGTCTACGCCGTCCGCGGCGGCTGGCTAGCTGAGCCTAGCTTGGTGCGCTTCGCCGAAATCGCGGGACAGCCCCGCTCCGCCGAGCAGATTTTTCGGGAATACCTGGAAGGCTCTGCGGCTAAGCCGCAAGAGAAACCTGTTTCGGTCATTGCACAAAGCAAAAACACGCTCAGCGAGGATTTGTGGCTGGTGGCCCGCTGGTATTACAGTAATCCCCGCGAGGGCGAAATTTTCTTTCGTGAAAAGGATTGGCCGTACCGCAGAATCATGCGCGGGTGCTCGCGGCTGCTGGCGCCGAAACCGGAAACCGACTCCAGCAGCGCACCCCCTCACGCGCCCGCATCCTAAGGAGCAGTATGAGCATATCGGCGACACCAGCAGGAACGGCGCGTTACGCCAAAAGATTCTCCGGCATCGCCGCGCCAGGACATTTCCGCGAAGCCCAAAAGCTCAACACCTCCTCCCTGGGCATCGGCACCTATCTCGGCCAGCCCGACGACAAGACCGATGGCAACTACGCCGCCTCCGTCATGGCAGCCGTCGAGAACGGGCTCAACGTCATCGATACGGCTATCAACTATCGTTTCCAACGCAGCGAGCGCAGCATCGGCTCCGCCCTCAAACAGCTCGCACAGAAAGGCTTCACTCGCGACGAATTCATCCTCTGCACCAAGGGCGGCTATCTCACACCCGATGGCTCCATGCCCTCCGATCCCAACGAATACTTCTACCGCGAGTACATCCAGCCCGGCGTCTTCAAGCCCAATGAAATCGTGCAAGGCTGCCATTGCATGACGCCGCGTTTCCTCGAAGATCAACTCGGCCGCAGCCTGCGAAATCTCGGCGTGGATTCCATCGACGTCTACTACCTGCACAATCCTGAAACGCAACTTAGCGAGGTATCGCGCCCGGATTTCCTCGAGCGCGTCCGCGACGCATTCATCTATTTGGAGTCAGCAGCGGCCGCCGGAAAAATTCAGTTCTACGGCATGGCCACCTGGAGCGGCTTCCGCCAGGAAGCCACCGCGCGCGACTCTATGCAGCTCGCGGAATTCGAGCAGCTTGCCCGCGACATTGCCGGTGAAACGCACCGCTTCCGCTTCGTGCAACTCCCTTTCAATCTGGCTATGACCGAAGCGCTTACGCTCGGCAACCAGACAATTGCCGGCAACGTGAAAACGGTGATGGAAGCCGCCAGCGAGCTCGGCACCACGCTGATCGCCAGCGCTTCGCTTTTCCAAGGCCAGGTCGCCCGCAACCTGCCGCCCTTCGTGGCGCAAGCGCTTGGATTACAAACCGACGCGGAACGCGCCTTGCAATTCGTACGTTCCTCGCCTGGAATCACCACCGCTTTAGTCGGCATGTCGCGGCCCGAGCACGTGCGAGCCAACGCTCGCCTCGTCGGCGTCCCGCCGGCCACCGTAGAAGAATTCAGCAAACTTTTCAGCCGTGGCGAAACCGCTTGATCTTGTAGGGGCGCAGCGTGCTGTGCCCCAGCTTGGCTCGATTTCAGCCCACACGCTATAAAACGATCCGCGAGCACGTGTAGCGGCCACCGGCCGCGCCGGACGCTTTAATGTCACATTGTGTATTCACAAAGCTGTGGTTGTAATCTCCGGGTGTCGCTGCGCAATCCAACTTCTAATCGCCTCATCAACCTGGCCCAGTTTCCCCGCAAAGAAATGGTCCGCTCCCGCAACCACCACCAGCCGGTTCTCCCCCGGCAAAGATTCCACCAGCGCCTCCACCTTCCCAATGTCTCCATGCTCGTCGTTCGCCCCATGCACGAACAGCTTCGGCTTTCCGCAATCTCGTAAATATGAGAAATCTGTGGCGTTCACCGGTGTGCCCAGCCCAATCAGTTCCGGCACACGCTCATCCGCGCACCCCACCCGCAAGCCAACCCAGCAACCGAAACTAAAGCCCGCCACCAATAACGGAACGCCTGGAAACTCCCCGGCCAGAAAATCCAAAGCCGCGCTCACATCTCCCTGCTCGCCTCGCCCGCGGTCGTGGGTCCCGCCGCTCATTCCAGCGCCGCGAAAATTAAACCGCAGCACCGGCAAACCCAGCGCATCGAGCGATTTCGCCGCTTGGTACACGACCTTGTTGTGCATCGTCCCGCCAAACAACGGATGCGGATGGCAGACCAGTGCCGCCAACCGCGCCTTTGCGGCCGGCTTCCACAGAATTGCCTCCAGCCGTCCCGCAGGCCCTTCCAGGAAAAAATTGCGCGACTCATGAGCCGCTTTGGTGTTTGTCATCGCTTTTTGTGGAACGAAAGAGAAGGGCCAGTGTATCGCAAGAGAAATTACGCTTCGCGGACAATCGTCACGGCCAGCGCCGCGCTTTCCGGCACTTTCTCAATTCGCACAACGCGAGCACCAGTTTCTGCAGTCGGCCATGGAGCAGAAGCCGTCGGCTCAAACGAAACCAGCAGACGCTCCCCTTCCTGATATTCGCGGCTGCTCACAAAACGCAAACCGTGCGCGGATACGTCAATGGTCATCGCTTCTTCAAACCAGGGAATATGTTCGGGGCGCACGCGAACTGGCAACGCCAGGGGACGTCGCGGACTGTCGCGCCGCTCCCGCTCTTTCGCGTGGCCATTGCCGTTGGTCTCCGAACGAAACAGCAACGCGAAGTGCAACGCCACAGCTCGCTCGTTCGAATCTTCAGCCGCGGACTTGCTGCCATTTCCGTTGCAGGCCGGCGCCACGCGCACCACTTTGGCCAGCATCTCCGGCTGGCCGTCGCCTAGCGAAGTATCGTAAGGAAATGTCACCCACAGCGGCACGCCGGGCGCGTGCGCCTCTTGGCACGGCACCAACAGACCACCACGCGAAATATCCAGCGTCTTGCAAACCTCGGTTCTCTGTCCAAACGGGGTGTTCCAGCGAACTCGTACCGGCAGGCGAAGTTGCGCGCGATGATGCTCGCGTCGGTCCATAAACCCAATACCAAGTCCAACTTAGGCGGGCAAGGAAAGTATACGCCTAAACCACCAACACCGCGTACTAGGACATAATTGTTAATCTTTGACATTGCGGTTTGCAAACGCGGGTGTTAGCGTCGAATCGATTTGTACCGCGCCTGAGGTCTTGATGCCTGAGGGAGCCGATCGCCGCGAAGCGCGGCGCTTCTTGATGAGCCTGCCCATGCGCGTTCTTCTGCGCGAAGCGCATAACAAGGAACTCCTCGCCAATACTCGCGACGTCAGCTATCGCGGCTTGTATTTTCTTTCCGAAACCAAGTTCGAAGTTGGCAGCCCGATCGAGTTCGTGCTCACCCTACCGCAAAAAGTTCCCTCCTCCGGAGAAGTTGATATCCACTGTCGCGGCCAAGTCGTGCGCGTCGAAGCCGGCGTCAACGGCCGCGTAGGCGTAGCCGCCAAAATCGAGCGTTACGAGTTTCTCCCGGCCAGCGCCACTGCCGCCTGACCGCCGAAATCCTTCAACTCGCCGCAGCGTGCGCGAGTACAATGACTTGGCGCCGAGTGCGTTCGCAATCAAGCGCGCACACTCGCCCGGGAGATTTATGTATCATTACGACGCCAAAACCGCTCTCGAAGAACTCCAAGAAGATGCGCTGCTTCCCCATCCGGTCAAGCTCCGCGACATGATCTTGCGTGTCCAACTCGGTCCCCAGGAAGCGCAGCTCATGAATTCGGAATTCCAAGACTACTTGACCCGCTTTGGCGAGTTGCAGCGTGTCGCGCGCGGCATCCTTGAAAAACTTGCCACCGGCAAAGCTAAGCAGTGATCTCCATGTGCCTCCGCAGAAACAAGCCGCGCGCGTGAAGTCAAAGCCTCGTGTGCTGCTGTTATCCGCATCCTCCGGCGCAGGCCACCTCCGCGCCGCGCAAGCCTTGGAGAAAGCCTTCGCGGCGCGCGGGGATTGCATCGTCGAACACATTGACGCGATGAAGTATGCCAGCAAACTTTTCCAAAGCCTTTACCACAAAACTTACATCTCCATCGTGCGTCGCGCGCCCAGCCTGATGGGCGTGCTCTACGATCGCACCGACCAGCCCTGGGATCATGCGCGCCGCCGATTGGCTCTCGATCGCCTCAACGTCCAGCCCATGATCCGCATGCTCAAGCGCGTACAGCCCGATCTTTGCGTGGCCACGCACTTCCTCCCCGGCGAGATTCTTGCCTGGCTCATCGCCAAGAAAAAACTCCGCGCACACAATGCCATCGTGGTCACCGACTATGACGTGCACGCCCTTTGGCTCTGCCACACCGTGGATCGCTACTACGTCGCGCTCCCCGAATCCGCCGAATACATGGCCGCCATCGGAGTCCCGCGCGACAAACTGCGGGTCACTGGTATTCCTGTGGATCCGCTCTTCGCCAAATCGGTAGACCGCCATGCGGTGCGCCAGCATCTCGGGCTCGATCTCATGGCGCCGATCGTCCTCGCTGCAGCAGGAGGAGAAGGCGTGGGCCCAATTGAGCAGCTCGTCCGCGGCTTGCTCGAGCTGCGTCGCCCCTGGCAGATCGTGGCCATCGCAGGAAAATCCGACAAAATGCGCAAGCGCCTCGAAGCATTGTCGCGCGCAGCGGGCTCACTGCCTGGCGGCGCTCCGCGCCTTTGCCCACTTGGCTTCACCACGGAAATGGATCAATACATGGCCGCTGCCGATCTCTTGGTCGGCAAAGCGGGCGGCCTCACCACCTCAGAAGCTCTGGCACGCGCGCTCCCAATGGTTTTGATCGAGCCGATTCCCGGCCAGGAAGAACGTAACGCCGATCATCTGCTGGAAGCAGGCGCCGCCATCCGCTGCAACAATTTGCCCGTAGCCGCCTGGAAGGTTGCCGCGCTGCTCGACGATCCGGCTCGCCTCAAACAGATGCAGGAAGCCGCTCGCCGCATGGCCCGCCCCGACGCCGCCTCGGAGATCGCTCAAGACGCTCTGGCGCTGGTAAACTGACATGACTTTCATCCGCAAGTAAGGGCTGACGAAAAAACGCATGCGCCGCAACACTTTGCTCATCGATGCCGACGATACACTGTGGGAGAACAATGTCTTCTTCGAGAAGCTCATCGAAGATTTCATCACTCTCGTTGAGTCCTGCGGCTTCACGCGCGCTTACGTTCGCCACATCCTCAATGAAACGGAGCGCAAAAATATTCGGCAATATGGCTATGGTGTGCGCAGCTTCGGCCGCTCTCTCGAGGAAACCTATCTAAAACTCGCGGAACACATGGCCAAACGCGAAGTGCTCGCGCAGATACACACTCGCGTCGTCGATCTCGAACGCACCCCGCCGAAAATTCTCGATGGCGTGCCCGAAACTCTCGCCTATCTCACCGAGCGCCACCGCTTGATTCTCTTCACCAAGGGTGAACCCGCAGAGCAAGCCGCCAAGGTCGAGCGTTCCGGCCTGCAAGGCTTCTTCGAGTTCATCGAAATTGTTTCCGAAAAAAGTCCGGTAACCTACGGTGAGTTAGTACGCAAACACAAAATCGTGAAGGCCCACGGCTGGATGATCGGCAACAGCCCGCGCAGCGATATCAACCCCGCAATGCAGATCGGCCTGAACGCCGTCTACATTCCGCACCAACACACCTGGCAGCTCGAACACGAGCCGGTTGTCTCCGGCTCCGGCAAACTCGTCATCCTTCCAGCCTTCCGCGAGCTCCGCGCACATTTCTAAGCGAGCAATCCGCTCTCCCCTTGAAACAGATACTCCGGCCCCTTTGACGGTGTCATCCACCGTTGGGGTTATTGCCTTTTAGATTGGGGCCGGAGCGTTCTGCACAACACCAGTGAAACTATTCCTCCCGGTATTCTTTGTAGCCTCGCTTCCATTTCAGCCAATTCTTGAGGGCGGAACACATGCTCATCACGCCGACCGAGAGAGAGGCCGCGCCGCCAATGATCTTCGCAGTTTGGCTTAAGTCTGACTGCGAGCTTCCGTCATTGAGCAACGCTGCTCCAAGTGTGAACAAGACCAGCGCAAAGAACACACCCAGCGTGTCTCGCATCGAAGTTCCTACCCAGAGCAGCAGAGCAAGCCGAGAATTTTAATGTTCATCGACTTGTGGCCGATGAGGACCTTCATCTCTGAAGGCAGTTCTCGCAAAACCGGCGGCGTGTATGGTTTCTTCATTTCTGCACCGCAGCAGCATCGCGGGTTTTGTCTGCCGGTAGCATACGACTTGATTACTTGTACTTCGCTGTGACACTTAAGGTTCTGGCACCGGTAAATCTGGCCCACAATCATCGACACGATTCCCCCGCAAGGAGTATGGAACGCCTGGCAATAACTTGAATCTTGTCAAGCAAAGAGGCCGCTGTGCGCTTATTCAGTATTCTGCTTGCTATGCCAAGCAGGGTATGCGCCGCTCGCTTTTGTTTGTGTCGGTCAGCGAGCATGCAATGGGTCGGTACATAGGGATTTGTCCACGCAAAATGAATCTGTTCCTTTGATCGTAACAGGCATTTTTATCCATAGGCTATTGACTAAGCTCGAAATTAACTGTACGAGGGTTCAATGGCGAAGACAGTTCTAATAGAGATTTTAGTGACCATTGCTAGGTGTGGTGCGACCAGAAAGGGCAGAACATAAATATGGACGAGCGCAAATTTGAGGTTCGGTGTAACGCCAACGACCAGGGGCAGCTTCATGTTAGGACAAATTCACTTTCGATACAGGCCGGGCAGCTCATTCGTAGGAACGGAACCGAGGAAATGTGGAATTCCGTACTTATTCTTTGTCAAGTTAGTGAAGACGGTGTGCTTACTACGAAGGTCATTGTCTGCCACCCTGATTGGGACCAACAACTCCAGATAGCGAATATACAGTCGCGTTTACCGAATCGCGACAAGGCCACTCCAGCTTTAGAGTTCGACTTCACGCCTGTCCACATGTGATCGCTCCAAGATCGGATCCAACAAGACCGCACTTCTTACTTTGGTTGCTATAGCAAGCAATCAACCGCCTTGTAATTATTCCCTTCCCTTTAGCTGCTCATTTTGTGCTTCCATTGCTTCCAACTGGGCTTTCTAGCCCAAATTCTAACTTTTGGAGAATAAAAATGAATGCTTGGAAGCTCTGCAGTCTGATTCTTGGTTCGTTCACGTTAGCCGTTTTGCTGTCCCTATCTTCGACAGATCGCTCGCAACATAATAATCAACTCGTTGGTACTCCTGCGCAGACCCAGCGGGTGGACGGAGGCGGTCCGGTCCCTCCGGTCCAACTCCGCAGCCTAATGGCAGATGGTGCAGGCCCGGTTCCCCCTCGTCCACCGAAGCGAGCGCTCAGCCTAATGGCAGATGGTGCAGGCCCAGTTCCGCCTCGCCCACCGAAGCGAGCGCTCAACCTAATGGCAGATGGTGCAGGCCCGGTTCCCCCTCGTCCACCTAAGTCCATAAACGCCGGCTTCCTTGCAGCCTAAGTGCAAATAAACCCGAGGCACGGGGGAAGATGAGATCCACCTTCCCCCTCCTTTTTCCTTTTATGATAATATTCTGCGCCAGTTAACGTTTGGGGTCATGAATACAAACTTCATTTGGTGGAGTGGTATCGCCCTTGAGGCCGTCATCCTCTTACGCGGTAAAAACACAGGCCTCCTGAAAAAGTACCCGCTGTTCTACTTCTACATTGGCTGTGTTCTTGCGACAGAAATTATTGGGGTGTTAATTTACCAATTGGCTTACGATTTATATGAACCGCTCTACTGGTCCACCGAACTTGCAACGATTGTGGCCAGCTACGCCGTCATCATTGAAATTTTCAGATGCTCCACCAGGCACAAACCTGGCTTGCGACGGCTTGCTCAAAACCTCTTCCTAATCGTGTTTGGTCTCACGGTTGCCTATGCTGCTTCGGACTTTGTACAAGGCGGGTTTGGTTCACTATCTGCTGCCATTCTGGAGTTGGGCCGCGATCTTCGCTACGTCGAAGGCGGGGTTCTTCTTGTGATGTTGTGGTTGTTCGTACGATACCGAATCCCGCTCGGGCGCAATCTGGTCGGCCTGATTATTGGTTATTCTTTCTGGGTGGGTTTCAATGTAGTGAATCTAGCTTTCTGGTTTCTGCCTGGGAATGAATTCTCGATTCTCCTGAGAGGACTGCTTCCCGCAACTTACGTTGTTACCCTCATCATTTGGTGCGTGACTTTGTGGTCGGCACACCCAGAGCCCGTGCAGCCTTCGGAAACCAAAATTGAACGAGACTACGAGCTTCTTGCGTCGAAGACGCAAGCGATCCTTGCTCGCGCGTCTAGCCGCGTCGCGAGGATCATGAAGCCATGAGCGGATTGCTGGCAATCGTGGTTCTCGGAATACTGATTTTGATTTTTGGTCTCCGGCTGGTTCTGCAGTCGTCAAACACAAGTACGCAGTCTCAGTCCGTAACCATGGAGGAGTTCGCGAACGCACGAGAAGCGCTGGACACAGTTTTTGTCGAAGCAAGCGCAATAGAGAGGATTTTTTCGACCGACGACATGGAATTCATCTCCCGCTCGGGTACTCCCAAGGTCCAACGCCTTTTTCTGAAGGAGCGTAAAGCCCTTGCCATCCAGTGGCTTCGCAAAACTCAAAAGCAGGTGGCCCAGCTCATGGACCTCCATTTGAGACTGGCCGGTTACACTCACGAGCCAAGTCCAAGATTTGAGCTGAAATTGACCGCCAAGTATCTGAAGTTCTCGCTTGTTTCTTATATTCTTCTGCTCTTGTTGTGGCTGCGCGGTCCATTTAAGGCCAAGCGGGTTGTTGCTTACACTTCTGGCGTAGCCGGCTACTTTTGCACCGTCTTCAGTCTCCGCCTTGAGAGCGTAGAATTCCGCCGATAGGCGCTCACGTTGACTAGCTACAGCAGTCCTACTCAATATGAAACGAGAATAAGTGGAGATTTGCTGGTATCCTCGTTGGCTCTTGCCGTTCGAGTCTGGCATCGTTGAGGACCAGAGGGAGTGTCCGTGCAAATGGACCCCGGAGAACGACTCAAGCAAATTCGCACGAAGCTAGGAATAACCACGCGGGAGGTCGCGCTTTTCAGTAAATCCATCGCTGACGCCGAAGGCAACAACGAATTCCTCGTTTCCGGACCGTGGCTGACACAGATCGAAAATGAGAAGACATCGCTGCCCAGCATTTATAAGCTCTTCACGCTAGCAAGCATCTATGGGCTGAGTTACTCAAACCTTCTCGCCTTGTATGGCGTGGACGTCAACAAAATCAACACGTTCCATGCGCGAATGCCCATCGCCAAGACTCACCTCGCAGAGCTCGATTCTGCGGCACCGTCGCCCGCATCGCTTGAGCTTCCCGTCCGCTTCGATGCAGGCCTGAATATGACCCAAACGAACCTGCTGTCACGAATGATCGAAACGTGGGGAAAAGTCCCACTGGAATTCATTCAACATCTCGACTTACGCCATCGTCTCTATGGTTTCGTCGGACTCAAGGACTACACGCTCTACCCACTCTTGAGACCTGGGTCCTTTGTGGAGATCGATCCTGAGGTGAAGAATCCTCGGCAGCGCGTGGTTCGATCCGAGTTCGACCGGCCCATTTATTTTGTTGATCTTCGGGCCGAATACGCGTGCTCGTGGTGCGAAGTAATTGACGACAAGCTCCTCCTCATTGCTCATCCTTTGTCTCCAGTTAGAACTCGCGCGTTTGCCTTCCCGAAGGAGGCCGAAATCATTGGCCAAGTAACGGGGGTAGCGATGCGGGTTGCGGTTTCTGCGACTGAATCGAGCGACGAGATTTTAAGAGCGTAATCGCAATCTTGACATTGGACCTGAACAACGCGGAGGTCAATTGATCGCAAGTGGACGGAACGGTGACTCGATACGCTTCAAGCGTTTCCCACGCATTCAAAGTTTTTTCATAATCTTTCGGCGATGATCGAATGAAGCGTTCAATCTGCCCAATGACAGAGTCTAGCGGGGCCAACGCCAAATTGTAAAACGCTTCCTGGTGAGCCGCTATTAGCGCAGCGCTTGCCACAGATTCTGAAAAAGAATGCGTAAGGCCGTCGTGATGGTACTCTCCCGTGCTGAAATCTCGTAGCGAAGATAGATAAACAAGTCGTGCAAAGTCGTACCCGATAGGCACTAACGTTCGCTTGTCTAAGTCTCTCTTCGCCGCCTCCACGTCTAGGCGTTTCAACTGCGTTTGCATGGCGAAATATTACGTCAGAATAGCTCTGTCGGAAAGCCCGAACAGACTTTGCGTTTTGCGTTTGCCTTTCGCCTTTTGTTCCGCGAACATGGTCTCCGGCCCCCCTTCTGATTGCTATCTGCAACATGCCTTATCCACATTACCCAAAGCAGTGAGCCTTCGGCGAACGCCCTCGCATCTTACCTTCGAGCACCATTTGACTATCGGCCGGGCCGGGCTTGGGGCACTGGCCGAGTCCGCCGCTCCCGCGGAAATTGACATACCGTGGCACGTTCTGAGAAGAACAGGTGGGAAACGAAATGAACCAACAGCTCGCCGCAAATAAGTCCAGTCTCGCTTTCCTGTTCGATCTAGACGGCACGCTCGTCGATAGCGTCTACCAGCACGTCTTGGCCTGGCGCGAGGCGCTGGAGAAGTCGGGCATTGAACTTGCGGTCTGGCGAATTCATCGCCGCATTGGCATGAGCGGCGGCCTGCTTATCGAAGCTCTCCTGCGGGAGATCGGTCGCCGTGTTACCAAGGCGGAGGCCGAGCATCTGGCGCGGCTACATGAAGAAGCTTACGTGCGCCTTCGACCTCAGGTTCGCGTGCTCCCCGGTTCGTTGGATCTCTTAGCCTCCTTGTCGCGAGCCGGCGTGCCCTGGGCCATTGCCACTAGCGGTCGACCTGCCAGCGCTCAGCCCATGTTGGCACTGCTACAACTCGGACTCGAAGTGCCAGTCATCACGCGTGACCAAGTCGAGCGCGCAAAGCCTGATCCCGACCTGTTCTTGGCAGCCGCCAAACGTCTCGGAGTGCCCGCAAGCAACTCGGTGGTTGTGGGAGACAGCGTATGGGACCTACTCGCAGCCCGCCGCGCGAGTGCGATCGGAGTGGGTCTCCTTTCCGGCGGCTATGGCCAAGATGAACTTGAGCGCGCCGGCGCATATCGGGTCTACCAGGATCCCGCCGACCTGCTGCGGCACTTGGACGAAGTCGGAGTGCGAAGCACCGCTACCTGAGCGATCCCGCTTTGGCGTGTCGGCTCAAGACGTGCTTCTTCCCGTCCATCATCTCGTGCAGGTGTGCGGCTGCGCGTTCTATGTCGAAGTGTTTGTATTGTCCCGCTCGGCTTTCTGCGGAGAGCACTGCACAACGGTGGACTCTTTTGAAGTCGCCATAGGGAAACTTGTATCTTTTCTTGGTGTCCGGGTCCTGCTCATCATCAATCCCCAAATGCCACTTCGCATACTCACGGTAACCGTTTAAGCGGATGAACTCATTTTCCATCGCGGCAGTGGGCTGATGTTCGCTCCACGCATCTCTCTCGTCGCGCACAACCTTCCCTTCCGCGACAAGTTCTTTGGCATAGTCATACGCTGTTCTGCTTAATTTCACTGACATGGACGTGTCACCTCTGGTGTTCTTTCCCAGCTTTTACGCTGCAAGGTTTGTCATGCGAATTTGAATGGCATCCAACATCGTTTCAAAGTCGAAGGCGCCTTCGTGACGCACGCCATTGATGAAGAACGTTGGCGTGCCGTTCACACCTCTGCGCACCCCGCTGATGAAGTCTTCCCGTACGCGGGGCGCATAGACGTGATTGTCTAGCTCCGTGGCGAAGCGTTCGAGATCGAGTTCCAGTTCTTCCGCGTAGCCCAGAAGGCTTCCGTAGTCGAGTGCTGGCTGGTTTTGGAACAATGTGTCGCGCATCTCCCAGAACTTGCCTTGCGCGCCGACGCTTTCGGCGGCTTCGGCGGCGCCTTCCGCGTATTCGTGAATGGTGGTTAGCGGAAAATGTCGAAAGGCAAAACGTAGGCTCTCGCGGAGCTGCCGCTGAAGCGCTTTGACGATCGGATGGGCTGCGCCGCAGAACGGACATTGATAGTCGCCGTATTCGAGCAGGGTGACCGGCGCGTCGGCCGGTCCTTGAACGTGATCGCGCGGCCCAACGTCCATCACCAGAGTGCCTTGTCTTCTGCCTCTCATGCTGCTGCCCCTTTTTGGCTCTTTTCATTCTCGAGGTCCTCGAGCGCGTCGAGAACGCCGTCCGCGCCGGGATTCACGCCGATGGGCGAGACGTAGCTCCAGCGAATGGTTCCTTGCTCGTCGATGAGAAAGAGTGCGCGTTCGCTGAAGCCGTCCTTTTTTCGGTAGACGCCGTAGGTTCTGGCGACTTCACCTTTGGGCTCGAAGTCAGAAAGCAGCGAGAAATGCAGTTTGTTGTACTTGGCGTAAGCAATGTGACACCACACGCCGTCAACGGAAATGCCCACAATTTCCGCGTTATGCTTACGAAATTCGGGGAGCACTTCGTTGAATATGGCGAGCTCGTCTCCGCAAACGGGACTCCAGTCGGCGGGATAGAAGGCAACGATTAGGCGTTTGCCCTTGAAGTCGTCGAGCGCGACCGCCTGGTCGGGAGTGGTGTGCAGCTTGAAGTAAGGCGCACGCGTGCCTGGAGGAAGCGCCGTTGACCGCTGCCCTTCCTCAACTTCGGGGCTAACCCCTCTCTGGGGCTCGCGGCGCTCGAGTCGTTGGTTGCCGGTTAGCTGCATGGAACTGCTGCTCTGCCGCGCGGGTTTGCTGCTCTGCGGCGCGGCATTGGTGCTTTGCTGTCCGGTGCTGCTAGGTTGTGACGCAGCGTGGTCTCTACGCATCGGCTCATCTTTCTGCTGAAATTGAACATACTCTTCGTCGGACGGGATCGCGGCCGATTCAACCTCATTTGATTTTTGGGACTCGTGGTTCTTAGGTTGGAAGGATTCTGTTAAGTCTTTTTCCTGAGGGAGAATTAGATGAGTTTCGTTTTGTGCTCAATTCCAAATTTCGGCCCTCTATTCATGCCTTTCTGCCAGGCCTTCGCCCCAACCCGCTTATATCAACATCGGAATAGCGCACGCGCAATACAGTCAAATTGGGAAGTCCCCTTATCACCAGCGATTCGGCCATCTGGCCCTGATGATCACGCCGTCGGGCAATCATTCCTGGACCCGCCTCCAAGACATCAGCCTAGCCTTCGTCCGTTCCTTTCTGTCTGCAATTCCCGACTGCAGCGCGACAACCTGCTGTCAGCGTACTGACAATCTCCGGTTTCTCGTCGCTCGAAGGAAATTCTTCACAGCGTCGACGTTCACTAAGCTAGGCGCTTAGCCTGACTTAGCCGCCGGCCACAAACTCCCGATTTGGAACAAAGCTTGCTCGATACGATTGGAGGCGACATGCATTAGGAGATGGACTCATGACGTTGCCCACTCGTCCTCTCGGCACCAGCGGACTTCAAATTACCAGGGTGGGCTTTGGCGCGTGGGCAATAGGCGGCGGAGGCTGGGCTTACAGTTGGGGGCCGCAGGATGACGCCGCTTCCGTCGCGACGATGCGGCATGCGTACGACCTTGGCATCAACTGGATCGACACGGCCGCAGTTTACGGCCTCGGGCATTCTGAGGAATTGGTCGGACGCTTCTTGCGCGACCTGCCCAAAGCCACCCGCCCACTGGTCTTCACCAAGTGCGGGCTTATCTGGGACGAACACAACCCAATGGCGGAGCCTCGGCGCGTTCTAAAACCTGAGTCTATTAGGGCTGAGTGCGATGCCTCCCTTCGCCGCTTAGGCGTCGAGCGCATCGACCTCTATCAATTCCACTGGCCGGACGAGACTGGTACGCCTGTTGAGGATTCCTGGCAAGAGATGGTTCGGCTCGTCGAAAAAGGCAAAGTGCGTGCCCCGGGAGTGTCCAATTTCGACGTCAACCTGCTTGAGCGATGCGAAGCAATCCGGCACGTGGACTCGCTCCAGCCGCCTTTTTCGCTGATCCGTCGCGAGGTCGCGGCGAAGGAGATTCCCTGGTGCGTCCAGCATGGGACTGGCGTGATCGCCTACAGCCCACTGCAGTCAGGGCTCGTAACCGACGACTTCTCCGAGAAGCGCGTCGCGATGCTCGCCGCAGATGACTGGCGCCGCCGCTCGCCCGAATTCCAGCAGCCGCGTCTCCATCGCAATCTCGCGCTGCGTGATGCCCTTCGCCCGATCGCCCGCCGCCATGGCGCGACAGTGTCTGCTGTGGCCATCGCCTGGGTGCTCTCGTGGCCTGGAGTAACGGGCGCCATCGTTGGCGCTCGCTCACCTGCGCAGGTGGACGGATGGATTCAGGCGGCAACTTTGGAGCTCAACTCACAAGACCTCGAAGAGATGGCGTCAGCAATTAAACACACGGGAGCGGGAGCCGGGCCAGTGCAGCCGACCACGACTCGCGCGCATGCGGCTTCGTGACAGTCTCCTTGCTCTCCTAGGGCTGCCAAACGGGCCCGGTCGCATCTTCCCTCTCCGTAACGTTTTGTAACAGGTCCACAGGCCCAGTATTCCTTCTGACGCTCGGTCCCCTTCCCAATCCATTCATTTCATTACCCTTACCGTGAATTATGAATGGGTGTCCCTCATGCACTGATATACGCCAATTGCAACCTGGGGTCTGAAAATGAGACGACAACGCATGAGGACGCAACTAGGCTACTCCGTACTAGAGCTGTTGGTCGTAATTAGCGTTGTTATGGTCTTGGTGGCTTTTGCGGTTATGGGCTGGCAGGGCACCTATCAGAACTTCAAATCCACTTCCGGAATGAACGACGCAATCGGGCAACTTCGCACAGCCCGGGCGCTGGCCATCTCCAGCCGCCGCTTCGTCGAAGTGGCGTTCAACGGCGCTAACCAGATACAGATAACGCCTGAAACTACAGCAGGGGTTCCCGTGGCGCCGAACCCCTTCCTCCCGGAAACACTCTCTAGCGGCGTCCAATTTGTTTTGTATCCGGGACTTCCCGACACCCCGATGGGCTTCGGCAAGACCACTGCGGTTTCTTTCACTGCAGCGGGTGGCGCCCCGGTCGCGCCATTGCATTTCACGACTACTGGAGCGCTGACCGACAGTAATAACAACTTCGTGAATGGAACCGTTTTTCTGGGACTTCCGGGCCTTAAAGGCACGGCGCGCGCCGTAACCATTCTCGGTGCAACCGGCCGAGTGCGCCCTTATTACTGGGACGGACTAAAATGGAACGAATAGATAAAAGTGACGTGGGACGTCGAAACACCCGAAATCACCGGCATCGCGGCTTCACAGTCGTGGAAGCTTTGGTTTCCGTGGTCGTGCTCTCTTTCGGCGTGTTATCGCTGGCCGGAGTGTATACGCAAGGTATCGTTTTTGCAGGGATGGCTAAATGGGATTACATAGCCCAAAAAAAAGCGGAAGCAGCGGTTGAAACGATTTTCACTGCGCGCGACACACAATTGCTGACCTGGGCGCAGATTCAAAATGTGGCCGGGACCTCAGGCACGGACGGCGGCGTTTTCCTGGACGGACCGCAACCCTTGCTGGACCCGGGCCCCGATGGCCTGATAGGGACTGCTGATGATATTGCCGCTATTCCTGACACCGTGATTATCGGTCCCGGGCCAGACAACGTCCTAGGAACGCCAGATGATCTGGTCGTCGTTTTGAATACTGTCATGACTCGGGAGATCCAGATCGTTCCCGTTCCGAACGAACCAAACCTGCGGCAAATTACCATTACTATTAAATATACCATTGGAAACACTAGAAAGGTTTACACGCTGATCAGTTACGTCTCCGCTTTCGCGTAAGCCGGAAACAACAGGAACAAGCCATGAAGAAACAGACAGGATTCACGCTGGTTGAGCTCATGGTGGCGATTGCCGTCAGCCTCGTCGTGCTGGCTGCGGCACTGGCGACCTTCAGTGATACCGTGCGCACCAATCAAGTCCTCTCGTTGAGAGGGGACATGACCGATAACCTCCGCGCCGGACTAAATTACATCCAGCAGGATCTGCTTCAGGCCGGCACGGGAATCCCGACCGGCGGAATTCCCATCCCCAATACGCCCAATGGAGCTGGAACCTGCAACATCGGACAACCCTTAAATCGTCCCACTCTGCAAGGCGCACTTACGTTCCCCGCTTGCAATTTTTCATTGCCTGCCGTCGAACCAGGAATGGACCTCGGCCCGCAAGTCACCAGTCCCGATGTTGCCCCTGGGCCCAACTCCGACCTAGTCACAGTCCTCTATGCGGATAATGCGTTGTCCCTTGACAAGGATCCTATAAACCGTGCTGCTTCGCCCGGTGTTGCCGCTTGCAATGGCACGATCTCCGCTACTGGTGACTCTGTCACCTTCGATCCCTCGGCGACCTGCCACAACTTAGCTCTGGCAAGTGTCCCGGTTCAACCCGGCGATCTAATTATGTTCTCTAACGCGCAGGGGAATGCCGTTCAGACGGTGACCGCGGTCGCTGGCGCGCAGACTCTGAAATTTGCCAAGAATGACTCGTTTAATCTCAATGGACGCAACGATCCGCAGGGAACGATTGTCCAGTTGCAGAATCTTGACCCCGTCACCAATAAGCCCAACGGCTTTTACCCTCCAACCACCGCAACGCGCATCTGGATGATTTCGTATTACCTCGACAATATCGCTGACCCGCTGCACGTCCGATTGATACGCCGAGTCAACTTTCAGCCGGGTCAAGCCGTGGGCGACACCCTTGAGAATTTGCAGTTCACCTACAACTTCGTCGACGGCGTAACCAACCCATCAGGCCAGCAAACGATTCCTGCCGGCCTGTCGGAGAGCCAGATCCGAGCCATAAACGTGACCTTGTGGGCCCGTTCGCCCAGGATTTGGGCGCGATCCGGCCATTACCTTCGCGACAGTCTTTCGACGCAGGTCAGTTTACGTAGTATGGCTTTCGTCAATAAGTATAACTAGGAGTGCGGCCATGAAAACTGCGACTAAACTACAGCGAGAATCCGGCATCGCTCTGGTCACTACCCTTCTGGTTCTGGTCTTGATGTCCAGTCTCCTGGTGGGCTTCATTTTCCTGATCATCAACGGCCAGAAAGTCAGCGGCGCGAACAACGATTACAGCCGCGCCTTTTATGCGGCGCAAGCGGGGATGGAAAAACTGACCGCGGACCTCGGAACCCTGTTTGATAACACGTACGCACCGTCCGCGGCGGAGCTCGCTGTCGTCAAGGCCGCGAAGCCTAATCTGGCCAACATCCAATTTCAGAAGGAAGATGGCACGACCGGGTACCAGCTCGACTATCCGACCGATGTAAACGGAAATCCTCTAGCGAGCAACACGCAAGTGAAGACCGGGCCCTTTCAAGGTCTGACCGCCCTCACAACTCCCTATACCCTCACTATAAACGCGCGCACACCATCTGGCTCAGAGGTGAAGCTGCAGCGCACCACCCAGACAGTCGCCATCTCCGTTTTTCAATTCGGTATCTTTTCCGATGTGGACCTTGGCTTTCACGCCGGACCAAACTTTGGCTTTGGCGGTCGTGTCCATACCAACGGAAACCTCTTCCTCGCTGAAGGACAGGGAAGCACGCTTACGCTCTCGGACCGAGTCACCGCCTTCGGGGACGTAATCCGAACCAATCTAATGAATGGGTTACCCCTCGCCGCCGGCAATTGGACCGGGACGGTCAACATCACGACTTCCCCAGGAACTGCTAACTTTCGCGCGCTAAAAACAAATGAAGGAAGTTTAACCGGTAATCTGGGGTCTGGCCCGACGGGGAACTGGACGAGCATTTCCATTGGTTCCACTAACTATGCCGGCAACCTGCGCAACGGGGCTAATGGATTGGTTCGCGGCACCGGCGCGAAGAGGTTGAACCTGGCCGTCGTGGCTCTAGGCCAGGGGTTGACGCAATCGATCGACATTCTTCGTCGCCCTGTCCAAGCAGAGGGTCCTGCCCTTACCGGCGAACGTTTCTTCGCGCAGGCCAGCTTGAAGATCCTGCTCTCGGACGATAAGCAGGACATCATGAAACTCCCATGTATTGACAATACCGTCCAGCCGTTTTTGCTGGACGACCTGGCCGCCGACCAGGCGGCATGGGCTACTCCGGCTGCTACCGCCCTTAGGGCTGCCATGAATGCCGCGGGCACGACTCCGCTTCCACTGGCTGCTTCGGGCGCCGGAGCCGCGTATTCTCCGAGTTTGACAGTAGGCCCCATCCTCGCTGGCGCCGATGGTTATTGGTATCCAAGCCCCCGGCCACTTATTCAGGGCTATATTAAGATTGAAGCTCAGATAGCATATGGCAGCCCCTGCGGGGTCTGGCAGGACGTTACCCAAGAGATCCTGAGCCTCGGCTATGCGGGTCGGAACCAGAATCCCGTCGTGCAATCCACCGACGGGAACAACGTGACCCCTCAATGGCTTTGGAATGGAGCAGTAGCTGGGGCGTACCGATGGCTTCCTGCGCTGCCTGGTGCAGCGATCAACCCTTCGGCGTGCGCTGATCCGCACCCCAATGCAATTATTCGACTCGAGCACATTCGAGACAATCCATCCTCAGCGCCCTACGCGCCAAAGCCGAACCCCGTGGGCGGTTGGAAACCCCCGAAGTCTTCGGCCGCACAACAGTGCGGTGTGGACGCCGCAACCGGCGCTGTGCAACCGTCGCTCCAAATTAACCCGACTGACTTTTGGCCGAACGCGTTGTTTGATACGCGCGAGGGCTTGCTTCGCGACGTCTCTCCGGCCGGAACCTTAGGAGCAATACAATTTGCGGCAATGCCGTCGCTCGGCGGCGTAATGAACTACATCGAACTCGACGCCAACAACCTCAGCCGCTGGTTCGCAGGCGCGATTGGCGCCAATGGCCTAAATACCAGGGATCCGCAAATCGCTCCGAACAATTTTTCCGTCTATATCTCCGACCGTCGCGGCAACTATACGCCCAATAAGGCCTGGGCCGGCAACTGGCCGGCGCTTTCGCCAAGCGGACATGAAACCGGCGAGTATGGCTACTCGGAATTTGTGAACTCCACCAATGCGGCAACCGGTTGTCCCAATAACGCTCTCGACGCCGGCGAGGATGTCGCTGGCACGGCACAGCTCTATACCTATGGCGGCAACGTCGCGCACGCCATGGGTGCATACGGGGCGCCTAACTATGGGCAGATGGGACCGTTTGCTGTCGGCGTGCTGAAGGGCAACGCCGTCAATTTCGCCTTGACAACTAATCCGTCCTGCCCAGCGATGGTCAACGTTTGGCCCTACACTCTGGTCGTACATGCCGCCGAGGCCCGGCAGAATCCAAACTTTTTCTTCCGGCATGCGGTAAAAATCGTCAACGGGAAGCTACTCAACCTTGGGAATTGCCCAGGGGCCGTTACTTGCGGCCTTACCTTGGCCTCAGAGAACCCCGTGTACTTTCAAGGCGACTATAATGCGAATTCCGCGAACAATGGATTTGCTGATGCTTCCGTGGCCACCGCCGTCCTTGCGGACGCGGCTACGATGCTCTCTAACCAATGGGCCGACGTAAACTCCTTCAGTTCCCCGTACGCTCAAGCGGGGCGTGTGGCCGGGAATACGTTCTATCGAACCGCGATTGTGGCCGGAAAAGGAATTGGATTCCCGTGGATCGCCGGTAACACGACGGACACTGGCAGCGATGGCGGTGTTCACAATTTCCTCCGATACCTCGAAAGCTGGAATGGAAGCACGCTCAATTATCGCGGCTCGATTGCCAGTTTATTCTACAATCGCCAGTCCATCGGCTACTTCAAGTGCTGCACGACGGTCTACGACGCACCGAACCGCCAATACAACTTCGATACGAATTTCCTGACGCCGGCTCTGCTTCCGCCGCGAACGCCCATGTTTCGCGATGTGAACACCACCGGGTACACACAGCTCTTGCTGCCGAAACAGTAACGCGCCCCGGTTCCGCGTCCACGCGCAGGGAGTTCGTTACGCTTATAGCTCGGCTGGGCCAGCTCTTTGTTTCCTGGATTTGTTGGGTTCCGCATTGTGCCAAGCGCGCTGATGTGATGTCCGATGCGGATCAGTTTTGCGTTGTCGATTCGTTGGGATCTGCAGGCGTAAATCTAATGGGGGTGACTCAAGTCATGGCGCAAAGTTCCGGAGCGGAGGGCTCCTCCTCCAATTCGCTTTTTTGGATGATGGTGGCAGTGGTTTCCGCCGTTGTAATTCTTGTGGGTGCGGGAGTTTTTGCCAGTTCCCGAGTGATTTCCTCGATGGCGTCCCGCGCTGGAGCCGAGAACTTAACGGTACACACTCCCACAGCTGATTTCCGCGTGGAACAATTGAACGACATTGGGCCCGGATTGCCCCTCTATCCGCGCGCCGTGCTGCTCCTGCCAGGAACGATCGTCGACGAAACGATGCCGCAGAGCACGCATGCTCGGTTGCAGACGACCGCGTACTACACGGACGATACACGCGATTTGGCGGATAGTTGGTATCTTCAGCATTTGAGTGCTGAATTCGCCCGCCACAAGGTTGGAGATCCACAGCCGCCCGATGAACTGAGCGAAGTAATCGTTCCCGTCGATTCCGTCGTCTTCGTAGGCAAGCGCGGTGATCAGGTCCGCATGGTCACTCTGACCTCGAACTCCAGTGGCACAAGGATTACGCTGGTGCGTTTCACCAAACGCCAAGCAGAGTGAAACCCACGATCGGCTCATTGCGACTTCAGGTTTACCCACTCATTGTCGAGCAGCGGCCGTGTAGGGTTGGAAGTCGCTCCTGGCACATTTTCAAGCGCACCGTCACGCGTTCGCGGGGAACCTCTCCACGGAAGCTTAAATATAGCTGAGTATCTCCGCAGCCCCACTTTCGCTTTCCCTAAATCTTCGCTGGTTATCCAATTTGGATGTTGCGCCAGCGCCTCTTCTCCAGAACAATCGTGGTCCGTCAAATGTAAGCAGGAGAACCTCATGGCCACTGCCTCTACCTCCGCCGTCACCGATTACCGCCAGGAATGGTTCGAAATCGAAGATGCAACCTACCTAAACCTTGCTGGACAAGCGCCCATGCCCAAGGTTTCCCATCGCGCCGTGCAAGCTGCCCTTGAATGGAAGAAAAATCCGCATCACATGCCGGACTCCGCCTATTTCGAAGTGCCCAACCGCGTTCGAGCTTCCATCGCTAAACTCATCGGCGGCAAACCCGAGGAAATTGCGCTGACTACCGGCGCCAGCACTGGAATGTCCGCGGTCGCCTATGGACTCACTTGGAAACCAGGTGATGAAATTCTTACCGCCAACGGCGAATTTCCTCTGCAGTACGCCACATGGAAGCCGATGGAAGCGCGTGAAGGCATCGTGCTGAAAATTGTCGCTCCTCGCGAACGCTTTCTGACCGCCGATGATTTCGTTGCGGCGATGACGCCAAAAACGCGCATGGTCTCCGTCAGCCTGGTGCGCTTCGACAATGGCGTGCGGCTTGATGCCGCGCGTCTCGCCACCGCGTGTCACGCGCAGGGTGCGCTGTTACTGCTCGACGTCAGCCAGTGTTGCGGCGGCATGCCGCTCGATGTCGCGAAGCTCGGCGCCGACTTTATGGTCTGTGCCGGATACAAATGGCTGCTCAGCCCCTACGGCACCGGATTTTTCTGGACAAAAAACGAGCACACCGAAAAAATGCGTCCCGGCCCGTTCTATTGGGCTGCTGCGGAAGGCGCGGAAAATTTCCATTCGCTCGCATTCGAAAATCCCAAGCCCGCGAAGGGCGCGCGCCGCTGGGACATGGCCGAGACTTCCAACTATTTCAACTTCGCCGCCATGGACGCGTCGCTGCAATTCGTTTTGCAGCTAGGACCCGAAACCGTCGAGGCGCATAACCGCAAACTAATTGATTTTCTGTTCGAACGCTTGCCGAAAGATCGCTGCGTTCCCACCAGTCCCCTCGATTCCGCGCGGCGCGGTCCCTACGGCTGCTTCGCCGCGCGCTCGCCGGAAAAAACCGCCGAGCTCTACCAAAAACTCGTGAAAGAAAAAGTCATCACCAGTTTGCGCGAAGGAAATATTCGCGTGTCCCCGCATGTTTATAATACCGAGCGCGACATCGATCGTTTGATTGCCGCAATCACGGTATGACCTCATCTGAAAATTGGCCGCGCATCGCGGTAGTGGGCGCGGGTGCCGTTGGCGGTTATTTCGGCGGAATGCTGGCGCGCGCCGGCGCTCCCGTTGTGATGATTGGGCGTCCCGCGTTTGTGGAAGCTGCCAGGAAAAATGGCCTTTTCTTGGACACGCTGCAATTCAAGGAAACCGTGCGAGTGGAAGCTTCCGCCGAACTTGTAGCCGTGCGCGGCGCGGACTTAATTCTTTTCTGTGTGAAAACAACGGACACGGAATCGATGGCGCGCGCGCTCGCGCCGCTGCTTTCTTCCTCCGCGACCGTCGTTAGTTTGCAGAACGGCGTCGATAACGCGGAAAAGATTCGCGCCGCCGGAATCGATCCGCTCAGCGCCGTTGTGTATGTCGCGGCATCGGTCCCTGAACCTGCGCATGTCAAGCATGTTGGCCGCGGCGATCTCGTGGTCGGTCCCCGCAATGCGCGCACCGAAAAATTCTCGGCTCTGTTTGAACGCGCCGGAGTTGCGTGCCGTATTTCCGACAACATCGACGGCGAGCTGTGGACCAAACTCATTTGGAATTGCGCGCTCAACGCCATCTCCGCGCTGGGCCGCGCGAAGTACGGACAAATCGCTGCCAGCGACGACGCGCGCAAAGTCGTCGAAACAGTTGTGAACGAAGTTCTCGAAGTTGCGCGCGCGGCGGGCATGCAACTTCCCGGCGTGGAGACTCCGCAGGCCGGATTGGCCGGCGCTCTCAAGATCGCCACGCAAATGTCCAGCGCGATTTCTTCCACCGGGCAGGACCTGATGCGCGGCAAGCGCACCGAAATCGATTCTTTGAACGGCTACATTTCTCGCCGCGGCGCGGAACTTGGCATTTCCACTCCAGTCAATCACGCACTCTACGCGCTCGTGAAACTTGCTGAAGGCCGCACGTAAAATGTCGTTAGTTCTTAGTTGTTAGTTTTTTGTTCCTACTTTCTAACTAGTGGCTTCTAGTTTTACTTTTTTCGTTCTGGCGCTGAGTTCTTGGTACCTCGTTTTTCTTTCATCTCTAGCTACTTCACTGCGGTTCCGGCAAGCGAAACGGAATGTGCACGATCGCTTCCAGCTCGACTGGAGTTCCCTGCTTTGCGCCGGGACGGAATTTCCACTGGCGCAGCGCCCTTATGGCATTGGCATCGAGTTGCTCATCGATTCCGCGCACGAGCTGAATGCTGTCCACTGAACCGTCGCGGCGAATCACCGCGTAAAGGATGACTTCGCCGGTGACGCGCTCGCTTATCAATGTTGGCGGATACTTGGGATCCACTTTTTGCAGCGGCACGGGCCCGGATAATTCCGCGGATGGAGGCGCGTGGTGTGTGTTTTTCCCTTCGGTACGCAGCTCGGAAAAATTCAGGATCCAGCTTCCCGTGGCGCTATTGAGATTCGGCATGTTGACGTTCAGCGTGTAGACCCGTTTATATGCAAAAACCGCTTCGGGCTTTGCGCCGGGCGGAAGTGCGGCAAAATCCGGCGGGCCGGTGCGCTCGGCTACTTCTTCGCTCTCGCCTTTCGGTTCCGGCCGCGTCATTAATTTGCGCGGAGGGGCAATTATTTTGCCGCCGCCGCCGGAAGCGTTGGCAGACGGATTGCCGCCGCTTATGCTGATTCCCACCGCGCTCTTCCCTGCACCGTTGCCTGAATCCGTCGCGGCGCTGGAGTTCCCTGCGCCGTTAGGTGTGCCTCCCGGTGCGCCGGGCTGCTTTCCCTCCGGCGAGATGGAAACGCGCGCGGCAAGATTGCCTTGCGGAAGTTCTACCGGCGCGGGCGGAGCAGGATTGGCGGAGAGCGCGATCAAGGCGTTGGGACCTCCGTTGGCGGCGGTCAACTCCGTTGCGCCAACTTCGGGTGCGGGACCGGCGTCGCCGGACTGCGCTTTCTGGGCGATGCGCGGGGCGGCTCCCGCGTTCAATTCGAGCTTGGGTCGTTCGGGTCCGGTCTGCGCGGCGGGAAGATTCATCTCCGCGACGTGCTGCTCCATGTTGGGGATGTCGACGGGCGGAGCTGCAGTAGCCGTTGCTCGACGCTTTTCTTTCGGGCGCAGCTTCTTGAGCATTTCTTCGCTGATCTGCAGGCGCGGCTTGGCTGGCCCAGCTAATTGCTCGAACTGAACGACGTTGGGCAAGTTGGGAAGCAGCTTTGGCGGCTCGAAGGGAGCTTTGGGATTGATGAGCGTTTGCCGGGGGTGCGTGGGGCGCACGGGATCGGTGAAGATACGCTGGCGGGGATGAAACGCGTCGGCGCCGGGGAGAGGCGGCGGCTCTTCCGGCTTGGCTTTCGCGACTAGCTTGGGCTTCTCGCGCGCGATTTCCAGGAGCGGAAGGTCGTCGATTGGACCCGACCAGGTCAGCTCGACATTTTGCAGCAAAGGATTCCTGTAGGGCATGCCGGTAAAGAGTGAAAACGGCAGGGCCAGGAAGGCGGCATGCCACAGCGCTGCAGCGATTACTGCGCGTTTGGGAATCCGGCCTTCGACCGAACTGTCGCGAAAGGCGCTAGCGCTCCGAAAATTCCTTGTTGCCGATGGACCGAAGAGAGCGGCAACGCTGCTCCAAAATCCCTGATGGAAGCCGCCCCAGGCGATTTCGAGTTTTGGCTCGATTCTGCCGGGCGGGCGGACTTCCGTTAGCAGAGCGGGCGGCGGCGGAGGGGGAGGCGGTGCCGGTCCCAAGAGATCGATCGCGTTCTGGATGCGTTGAAATTCCATGTAAGTGGGGATTATACCGTGCTCCGTAGAGAGTGGAAGTGCGGAGTACCTGGCCGCAAGTGGATAGCCACAGGGGCACGGAGACACAGAGCGGATCGCGAGATGGGAGTCCAGAGTAACAGCAGGAGGGACGGCCTTCGCCAAAACCGCTCCCTTCGAGGTTCAGGGCAAGCAGGGTAAAGGGGTACACCCCCGTGGTGACAGGAAGTATGCGCAATCGACTGAGGACACAGAGGATAGAGCCGCCACGTGGTGCATATGACGGGCGGAAGCGAAGGGTGGCGCGGAAGTGTTGGGGTACCCCCCCACCCCCCGGTGTTTCTGTAAGTGCGTATTCTAAAGGAGTTACAAGAGGGGTGTCTGTAAGTGCAGAATCTAAAGGACTTATTTGCACCAAAATGGTGCAAAATGCGAGGTTTCACGGAAGTGCGGAATCTAAAGGGGTTACGGGCGGTAGATGGCGGGCTTGTTCGAGATAACACACGCAACTACAGTACAAGTCTAGACGTATGTCAATAGTAAACTTGTAAGTTCAATTGAATGAATGCCGTGCAAGGAGAATTCACAAACCGCACCCTTCGACAAAGTGCGAAGGGATGCGCCACCCAAGATCCTTTCAATTCTGCTTGCCACCCGTCGTCGGAGCCGTGGTTCAGTGGGAGGCGGAGGACGGTGCGGTTCGCGGCCCTGCTTCCGCGAAAACTTGTTTGGCGGCAGGCGGGAGATCGTGCATGTGGCTGAGAAGTGTCACCAACTGCCAAGTCTGCTGCTCGCTTAACACGTTTTTCCATCCCGGCATGGCCGTCCAGCGAATGCCGTGCTGCAGGATGTAAAAATTCTGGCTTTCCGGCATGTCGGCCATGTCATCGGTGAACTGCGGCGCACGGGGATTGAGCGAGTCGGCGAGCGGCGATTTGGGATGCGCCGGATCGCCGTGACACAGCGTGCAGTGCGCGCTATAGAGACGAGCTCCGGCGACTAAATTCGTCTCGTCCGCTGTGACCGGATTCGCCAGTTTGGGGGCAGCACGTGCGACGCTGGCGTCCATGGCGTACGTGGCCAGGATGGTCTCCATTTTCGAAGGAGGATTGTCCGCGCGCATGCTGGCGAAACCCAGGAGGGCGTAGAACAACCCTAGCGCAAGAATCAGAATCATCGTCACGATGCCGAAGATGAATCCTTTCATCGAATTCCCCTGTCATCGACGGTAGCCGCCGACGCCGCTAGTGAAAAAATCCCCGGTCACGTCACATGCGCATTCCGCCGAACAGGTACAAAACCAACAGGATGATCACGATCAACCCGACAATCCCTACGCCTCCGCCCGTCCCCCATCTCCGATATCCGTAATAGCCTCCACCGCCTCCGAACACGAGCACCAGGACAATAATCAACAAGATCAATGACATAGAAATTTCCTTTCTGCGACGGACTGGCTTCGATCTTCGATCAAGGCGGTCGCGACGGAGCGTCTTGGCGCGGCATTTCAAGGGAACCTGGCGGCCAGGGCAGCTTCCAGGCGGTCAAACTGCAAAGGCCCGCCCGGGATGCCGTGTGCAGTCACTCCACAAGGGACATGGCCGCCACACGTTCCATCAAATCAAAGCACGATGCTAACGATGCTCAGCACGAGTGTCTGTCCCGTTGTGGACAGCTATAAAAGTGGCAACGAAAAGGAACGCCGCAAATATTAGCCTCCTTGTTCTAGAGTGGACATTACTGCTTCGAGCTTGATGACATCATGAGGTATGGCAAAAACGAAATACAAAAAGGAGTCTGACAAAGCACTACTTGCCAGCATCGCGAAAGAAATGGCGCAGCCCCGTGTGGCCGAATCCGCGCGAATAGGGGCCGATAAACAGCACATAGCAAAGGCTCGAAAGCCCGCGTGATTGGCTTCACATATTGCGTTTGACGATGCTGGAGGAGTCAGAGGACGGCTTCAGCCCGGCAGCTTTTGCGTTGGCTTACATCGAGGCTCACAGATGGCAGCTTGCAGAAGCGCCAGCCGAGCGGTCGCCAACAGCAAACCGTACTCCTCTCACCGGACGTCGCTGAGTATTTCCGGGACGAGCAATCCGTCAATACGGCCTTGCGTACCTTGATTCACGCGGCGAAGGGGCCTCTCCGCCGCGCGCGCTGAGAAGCCTATCCCACCCGCCGCTGGAGATCGATGCGTAATCTCAGGAAGCGCCCGTCGGCTGCAAGCCGTGTTAGACGGCTTCCTCGTCGTGGGCGCTTTTCTGCTGGCACCACGCGACCTCATGCTCGCATCGATTCAAAGGCTAGCTTGTAATTGAAGATCAACTTCCGACGGGAGGGGGTAAGCTGGCTCTTCTCCAATTGTGATAGTGCCTCGTCGCGAATCTCGGCGGGCACGCGTGCTGCCTCGAGAACGTGCCTCGCCGTGGTGACCAGGTCATCCAGGGATACAGAGCCGTTGAACCCCTTGAAACTTTCTTCGTGACGAACGATCCCTGCACCTCGTGCGCGTCCGGCTTGACTGGAGTAGTGGATTACCGGAGTGAAGTGTCTTGCGAAGGATCGTCGCTTAAGGTAAAGGTAGTCGGCCACGACCTTGCCGACTGCCACGATGCGTGCATTTGGCGTTGCCACGAGGTTTATTTCTTCCTGCAATAACCCGTACCATCTGTCATAGCGCTCGACCCTCGCGAGGCCGGCACGATCGACGAGCATTGCTCCCTTCGACAGATCGGTGATGTGGTATCGCTCTCCTGGCCCGCAAAGATAGCGCCGAATGCAAAAGTGAAGGATGATGACCTCAACCGAGAAAAGAAAGTTTCGGTAACCGGCTTCGACTTTCGACCGTGCCTCGTCTGCGGAACGAGCCCACCTGCCCAAGGACGGCTCCATGGCGATCAGGACGCAATGCGCGGGACCTTCTGGTTCAGCTACGGGGAGAAACACGTGGCCGTCGGCCTCCGCGCGAGCCTTCATCTGCATTTCAAGCTCTCGGTACGCAGCATGGAAGTCTGTGTCTATCCGCATGGTTCGGGCCGTCTAACTATTAAGTAGGCTGCGAAACCAGGCTAGACGAATCGCGAGGCTCGCCTGATTGGATGACGTTGTCGGCTCCGACTCCCGAGTAGACTTGGTAGCTGTTCGACGACCAAGGCTCGGAAGAAGGAGCCGAGCAATGTTGATTATAGGTCGTGATTTTCACACACGCTATCAACAGATCGCCGTGGCTAGGGAAGAAACCGACGGGTGGCCCGGACGCTAAACCCTGACACGAATTTGGGTGCCATCACGCCGGGTTTGCGTGTGGGGTTTTTGACTCTGATTCATGCGATGGGGCACCCACCCGCCAGGAATATTCTGACCGTGATTCTCCAAGACAAAACTTAGATTACTTCCAGGCTTCCGCGATGGGCGCGGCGCTGGCATCGCCCGAATTCAGGGTCGGCAAAGCAAAGTTATCCTCAATCGTTTTTAGCACGCTATAGTGATTGTATTCTTTGTCAACCGTCCGGGTTTTGACCATATCGCCGAGGAAGACGGTATAGATGCGATCGTTCTTGTCGTTCCCCTCGGATTCGTCGTACGTCACTACCACCAGAGTGCCCTTCATCTCTTTCTGATCCCAAGGGAACCATGTCTGGAAGAAGGTTTCCAGCCAGTGCGAACCCTTTTGCAGGCCCTTCCTGGCATTATAGAAAGGATCGTGTCCATCGTCGTCGAGGTTGGGGGTGTAAAACATATATCGAGACAGGGGAAATTTCTTCGGGTCTTTTCTGAACATTTCGATGGCGGTCACGAAGGAATTGTGCGGATCTTTGGTGTCGACGGAAACCACATTGCGGTAGCTTTCCTTTTGAATTTTCTCAAAACTCAAGAACGGTACATGTTTGCGGGCATATTTTCCTTCACTACCTGCAAGGTAAGGTTGTACGTGATTAGGATAGTTTTCTGCGTAGCCCGTCCAATCGAGTAAATCGGCAATTGTTCTATGCTCAGCGTCGTCGGGGAGGGTAATTTGGTGGTCGCTGTGCATGCCAAAAGAAGAGCCGGCGATCATTGCGAGGTAATTCGGGTAGGACGGATGGTAGAGGTTTTTGAAATTAGAGAAGCTCGTCCCCCTGCTTGCCAGTTTCGCGAAAAACTCATTCTTCATCGCTGAAGCGTAGTCTTGGTTCTCCAAGACGATAATCAGTACGCGCTCAAAATGTTTACCGGGAGCGAAGACGGGAGTCTTGCTGTTTTCAGTTTGCAGGCCGCTGCTGTTGAAGGCAGCTCCGCAGGTTACGAGGACTGCCGATACCCAAATTTTCGCTAATCCGGAGAATCGCTTACTTTTCATTTAGAGGCCTCCTGTCCCGGCGGACGACCGTTTCTGATGTCTTATTCTAAGCAGCTGGCAAAGAAGCTTACTGCGCAAAAGTGGACAGTCGCCCTTCCCTGGATCACGAGCTCACTTCGTCTTGTCGTTGCCGCGTGCCGCTCGATAAGAGCGAAGGCTGTTGTCAAGAGACACTTCTTCGCGGACGGGTGGCCCAGGCGTGATGCAGCGACAAGAAGTTTTGTAACATTGTGGTTATCGGACGAGATAAAGACCGCGATCAATTCTGGCGACTATTCGATGGGCGTTCCTGTGCTGTATTAGACAGCGCAACGCAATAACTCTGTGAGAAAATCCCCCAGTCCAGGATCGTGCTTCTTGTCTCCCGGAATCTCCTCGGCGCGCTCTCGTAGCTGACGCCAGGGAGATTCGCCAGCATCAGATGCACTCCCTCCTTAGCCCTGAGAAGCGTGACGGACACCAAGTCCGTCGCGCTTCCGTCTTATTCGGTTTGTACTTTCCGTACTTCTTCCTCGCATGGTTGCCCCAGTGCGGCCGGGTGCCGTCGAGGCCGGTGAATCCGTATTCCTGGGCCAGTGCCCAGGCAATGCCGCGCGCGACCGATCGTTCCCAACCTCCAACGCTCGACGTTTGTTTGGCCGCTGTGCGAATAGGAACAGCGCTCGCGTCTGCACTGTGGGTACTATCCTCGCTGGTTGTAATGCTGCGTACAACGGTCCGCGAGTGGGGCAGCCGTTTTGCGTCGAGCGAGGCCACAAAGGAGAATCAAAATGAAGACAATGCTAGTTATCGGTACGTTGTTGCTAGCTCTACTGATTGCCGGGTGCAACGTGAACCCAGCGCCAGCCGCAACGGTAGGACCAGCGGGACCTCCGGGACAGGCAGGCCAAGCGGGACAGACAGGCAAAACCGGCCAATCCGGGCAGCAGGGGGACCCCGGGCAGTCAGGGCAACAGGGCGCGACGGGTCAGCCGGGTCAGACCGGAGATCAGGGCGAAACGGGAGAGCCCGGGCAGCAGGGCCGGAAAGGTAAGGACGCACCATGTCCAGCAGGAGAGCATCGCTATACAGACCCAAATACTGGAAGAGTGAGTTGCGTCAGGGACTACTAAGCTGCGTCTAAGTCCAAGCTCCGAAAACGATACGCAATCCACGGCCAATCTGCTGGCGGTGGATCGTCATGCCGCATGGCGCGAGAGCCATCACTTGCTGTAGCCAAAGGGCATCGGCCGACTACCCTTAGTTATAGCTGACGTGGTGCCTGCTCTTGCTTTGAATGGGAAAGGCGCGGGCGAGCTTCGGGTTTACCGAGCATACCGAGTGTTTTCTACCTGGGCGACAAGCGCCCGGTCCAAAGTAAAAACAAGATAATGAGGATAATCACGCTTACGCCACTGATGGGGTAAAAGCCCCACTTCTTGCTATGCGGCCAAATCGGAAGACTACCCATGAGCGCTATGAGGATAATTACCGGAAGAACGAACATCACCATCATGTCTTGGCCCCTCCTTTTTGGCCGGCCTCTGCCGGTCTAATCCTATTTCGCCTCGCGCGTTGCGCCATCAGGAAAGCGCGCTAAGCCGCTCGCTCGGAGCGACCGTGGAGTTGCGCAGCTCTTATTGGAAGCAACACTACAAGCGTGTAAATCCCCAGAGTTGTGCCCAGTGGAAGATTAGAGAGCGACAAAAATCCTGCAATGAGGGCGAGCATCTGGCCTGATCGATTTCCTGCAAGTAGAGCCAGTCCAGCAATGATCCCCAAAATGCCGCAGACAACCGACAAAGCTATCATTGCTGCGTATATGACATGGAAAGCAGTCATCAGCGTAAACGGGTCAGGAACGCGGTTGAGTAAAGCACCAAACATTAACGTAGCGGTACCACTGTAGAGGAACAGGCAGACCGCCATGATCAAGCGAATGACTCCATACACAATCCAGCATCCTCCCAAGATTCGGAGGTGACCGCTGGGGTTCTGTGCAATGGGATCGTCCGAAGACATGGCTGCCCCTGTCGGCTGGCTTGGCCTGAGCCGGGAATCGACTTCAGTGCATGACCAATCTCTTATAGCGCGGACTCAGCGGACAGTCTGTTCACATCCGTACACATGGGCGGGCGGGTGGCCGTCGATAAGAGCGAAGGCGTTGTCAAGGCACAAAACTCCCTCGCAGTGGTTTTTCACCGCTTTGCTTCTCAGAGTGGTGGAGAACCGAAGCCCTGAAATT
>Ga0209011_1000088_pt1 | contig 50952 bp, 50 predicted proteins | sample BlaSpr_A8_OM1_M3_FD_187986 | JGI IMG/M metagenome (GOLD analysis project Ga0209011, IMG submission 187986) | Forest soil microbial communities from Thunder Bay, Ontario, Canada - Black Spruce, Ontario site 2_A8_OM1_M3 (SPAdes) (version 2) | ecosystem: Environmental > Terrestrial > Soil > Boreal...
CAGTTTAGACTGCAAAGGCCATCGCGCGCCTGTAGCTCACCGGATAGAGCGTTCGGCTCCGGACCGAAAGGCAGCAGGTTCAATTCCTGCCAGGCGCACTCTATCCAGATCTGCGAGTGACGAGCGGCGAGTTCGATCTCGCTCCCGTTAAGAAAGTAGCTGGCGCCCTCGATTAGGTCGATTTCGCGCAAAACCGACCGAATCGTCTTCGTTCAAAGGTCGATTTCGCGCAAAACCGACCGAATTCGTCTGTGTGAGGCTGGGTGCACCGATCGGCTGACTGTGGGGATCGCACCCACCACCGAACCCCTCTAATTCGGCGCATACGCGCACGCTCCGGTTGGTGAGTCAGCCACAAGCAGCCTAAACCTTATTGGCCAATTCGTCCGAAAAAGCTTCGAGCTATTGCCAGGCGTTTTAGTTCGGCAGTTTCTTGATTGCGTCGCCGGGCCGAACCGTGCCGGCCACGACCACCCGGCAATTGGCCCCCCGAAGGCGCAGTTCGCGTCCCGTTGGCGAGTTGACGAACTTCAATGCATCGACGCCGAAGCGCGCCGAGAACTTCGCGCAGCCAGTGTGTGGGGGTTCGCTGAACTCGATCACGGCGGAACCTATCTGAACTCGGCTGCCCGGAGGAAGGTTGGCGCGGCTGAGGTCGAAGTCCACGTACAGCTGGTCCCCGGCGAGAGGCCAGCGCTCGCGATCACCCGCGATCGCCTCCGCCACTCGCGCGTTCATCAGAGTCAATTGGGCATCCGGGTTGGCACTACCGACTGGTGTCCGGCTGCTGCCGCGGGCACGCCACGTGTCGCCAACCAGCCCATCGGTGAGGTCAAGCCGAGCCTCGGTCAGGACCTCGCGTTCGTCCTCGGCCGGCCGCCGGGCGATCAACTCGACGGTCCCGCTGTCCGCGGGCGCCGCCCGAATGTGATCGAGGCTCTCCTCGAGGCGGGTTAGCTCGGCGTGCACCAGCATTGGGCTATTTTGCCGGGTCCGCGACCTATTGGTGCCGGCTCTGCCAGTGCTCAACGCGCTTGGCGACCCAGCCATCCAGTCTCTTGAGGTCTTTCCTGCCCCAGATCAGCGCATAGACAAGGATCCCGACGATGATTCCCTGGTACAGGTCCCACGTTCTCGTGCGAATGAAATCGACTACGCCGAACAGGAACAGCGCGACGTGCTCGGCGATGACGAAGATTGCCACCAGGCGGCTGAGGTCGGGGCGCTTCAGGCCGTAGCGAAGGGCGAAGAATGCGATCAACCCGGTCCAGAAGATCACCTCAGTCGCAATCAGGAGCACCCAGCGCAGCGTGTTCATCGTCACGGCAGCATTATTGGGTGATCACCATTCAAGAAGTTCGGCGGTTCGCTCTCGCGTTGCCCGAAGCAGTGGAAGAAGCGCATTGGGGAAACCCTTCGTTCCGTATTCGCGGCAAGATCTTCGCCACTGTGCCCGACGAGGGCCATCTGAACGTGATGCTCGACCCGTTCGACGTCGAGCCAGTCGTACGCGACGACCCCGGGTCCTGCGAGGAGCTCTTGTGGGGTAAGCAGCTCGTCGGTGTGCGGGTAGCCCTGAAACAAGCTGCACCGACCATGGTTAAGTCGTTGCTCGAGACAGCCTGGCGGCGTAAAGCACCCAAGCGCTTGGCAGCCCAACCTAGGCTCTAGTCAAATGAGCGACAACGCGTTCGCCATCCAGCTGTTCAGCGGCCTGCCGCCGCGCTACGACATGCTGGCCGAGGTCCTGTCGTTTGGGCAGAACGCGCGGTGGCGGCAGGACCTGGTGAGTCACCTCGCCCCACACCGGCCTCGCACGGTGCTTGACGTTGCCACCGGGACAGGCGGAGTGGCGATCGCGCTCGCCGCTGCAACCCAAGCGCGTATTACGGGTGTGGATATCAGCGATGCAATGCTCGCGCGCGGTCGGGAACGTGTCGACAACGCCGGCCTTTCCGACCGAATCCACCTACAGCCCGCCCGAGCCGAAGCCCTTCCGTATCCATCGGAGTCTTTCGATGCGGTGAGCTTCACCTATCTATTGCGATACGTCGCCGATCCCGCCGCCACCGTCGCTGAACTTGCCCGCGTGATCCGGCCAGGCGGTTACATGGCGAGCCTGGATTTTTTCGTGCCACCGCCTTTCTGGTGGCGTGCCCTTTGGCGGGTGTACACACGAACGCTGCTACCCGCAGCCGGCCTCTTTCTCGGTGGGAAAGCGTGGTGGGACGTCGGTCGCTTTCTCGGCCCGAACATAGAGGGCCACTACCAGCTGTGGCCCATTGCCCGAATCGTGGAGGCGTGGAACGCGGCCGGGATGGTCGACGTTCACTACCGAGTCATGAGCCTCGGGGGCGGACTCGTGATGTGGGGCCGCAGGACGTAGTGCCCGAAGTCCTCGCGCCCGCCTATTACGCCGCGCACACCACCGGATGGCGCCGGGACGTTTGGGCCGTGCTTCACCCGCCGTACACCGCGTGGCATCTGTCCTACGTGCTGATCGGTACGAGCCTGGCGCCGACAGTGAACCTCGTCCGGCTGCTAGCCACGCTGCTGGCCTTCTTTCTAGCGGTCGGGGTTTCGGCGCACGCGCTCGACGAGCTGCGCGGACGCCCCCTGCAGACTCAGTTACCGGCGGGCGTGCTGTGGGCCGCGGCGGTGATTGGCCTGGGTGGCGCGGTGGTCATCGGTATCGCAGGGACGACGGTGTTGGGACCGTGGCTTCTACCTTTCATTGCTGCCGGCGTCTTCTTCGTCTTCGCCTACAACCTCGAGCTGCTTCGAGGGCGTGTGCACGGAGACTTTTGGTTCGCGCTCTCGTGGGGCGCCTTCCCGGTGCTCACCGCGTACTTCGGTCAGACCGGCCGCATTTCGCTCGCCGCAATCGCGGCAGGTGTCGCGGGTTACGCGTTGTCCTACGCCCAGCGAATGCTGAGCACTCCGGCCAGGTTGCTTCGGCGGCGCAGCAAGGCGGTGGCAGGCGTTGTAACCCTGAACGATGGATCGCAGATTTCGCTCGACAAGCAGACTTTGCTCGGTCCACTCGAGCGAGCTCTTGCTGCGTGCTCCTGGGGGGTCGTCGCACTCGGTGTTGCTCTTGTCACCTCGCGCTTAATCTGACGACGGTATCCTGCGGGGTGGAATGAAACCGGCCGAGATGCTTGCCAAACCGCTGCTGCGCGGTTGGTCGCACGCTGCCGCCGCGCTGGTCGCAGTCGCGGGCCTCGTCGCGCTGATCATCATTACCCGCCACGACCCCGCCAAGCTCGTCTCGATGCTCATCTACGGGTCAGCGCTCGTGCTTCTATTTGCGGTCAGCGCCACGTATCACATCTTCAACTGGCCGCCCAAGGTGAAGGACTGGCTGCGCCGGGCCGACCACGCCACGATCTTCATCTTCATCGCCGCCACCTACACACCGCTGGTGTTCAACGTGTTGGTCGGGTGGTGGCGGGTCGCCGTGCTGGCAGCGATCTGGATTTGCGCAGTGGCCGGGGTCGCCGGCGCCGCGCCTTTCCTTCGGATTCCGCGGAAGCTGCTTGCGGGACTCTACCTGGCGATGGGTTGGGTGGCCGTCGTCGCCTTTGTGCCTTTGACCGCCGCGCTCGGCTGGATGGCCGGCCTGTTGATCGCTCTCGGTGGCCTCCAGTACTCGCTAGGGGCGGCTGCGTATGCCTTCAGGCGGCCGCGCTTGTGGCCGCGGGTGTTCGGGTACCACGAAGTGTTCCACCTCGCTGTGATCAGCGCGAGCGTGACCTTTTACGTGGTCGTGGTCCAGTACGCGGCGCCGTTTCATAGGGTTGGCTAGCAGGCTTTCCAGCTCCCCACCCGCCGGCTTCGCCGGCGACCTCCCCACAAGTGGGGAGGTGAATGCTTCCTAAGTTAAACCGGGGGCACTCCGTGCTTGCGGTCCGGGCGGGCTGACACCCGAGTCGCGTACGCCTTGAACCGCGCGATCAGGACATCCCGCAGCTGGTCGGGTTCGACAACGTCGTCGACGATGAGGTTGGCGGCGAGCTTGTAGAGGTCCACGTCCTCGCGGTACTCGTCCTCGAGCTGCTTCCGGCGCGCTGCCTTTTCTGCTTCGGGCAGCTCCGCGAGCTTGTTGAAGAAGACCGCATTGACCGCAGGCTCGGGACCCATGACGGCGATCTGGGCCGAGGGCAGGGCGATCACGCTGTCGGTGTCGAACGCCGGTCCGGCCATCGCATAGAGGCCTGCCCCGTAAGCCTTGCGCACTATCACGCAGATCTTCGGCACCGTGGCCTCAGAGACGGCGCTGATCATCTTTGCGCCGTGGCGGATGATGCCGCGTCGCTCGACATCGGTGCCGATCATGAAGCCGGGCACGTCAGCGAGGAACAGGAGCGGGATGTTGAACGCGTCGCACAGCCAGATGAATCGTGCAGCCTTGTCGGCCGAGTCGTTGAACAGCACTCCGCCCTTCTGCATCGGCTGGTTCGCCAGGATCCCTACAGCCTGCCCGTCAAGGCGAGCAAACCCGGTGAGCAGCTCCTTCGCGAACAGCTTCTTGATCTCGAGCCAGCTGCCTTCATCGATGATGGCTTCGATGAACTTGCGCATGTCGTAGCCGCGGTTTGCCTCTTCCGGAATCAAGTCGCCGATCGGCTTCGACAGCGCCCGCGGAGGTTTGGCATTGGAGGAAGGAGGCCTTTCGCCCGTCCGCAGCGGCATGTAGCTGAAGTAGGCGCGACCGAACTCGATCGCCTCCTTGTCGTCTGCGACCAGGGCATCTCCGCAACCGCTTTCGGTGCAGTGCATGCGCGCGCCGCCCAGCTCTTCGAGGCTCACCTTCTCTCCGACGACGACCTCGACCATGCGCGGCGAGCCGAGGTACATCGAGGCGTTGCCTTCGACCATGACGACGATGTCGCAGAAGGCAGGTATGTAGGCGCCACCGGCAGCGGAGGGCCCGAACAGCAGGCAGATCTGCGGCACCTGTCCGGATAGCTGCACCTCGTTGAAGAAGATGCGTCCCGCGTGGCGCCGGCCGGGAAACATGTCGATCTGGTCGGTGATGCGCGCGCCGGCGGAGTCGACGAGGTAGAAGAGGGGAACGCGGATGCGGGCTGCGGTTTCCTGGATGCGCACGATCTTTTCGACGGTGCGCGCGCCCCAGCTGCCCGCCTTGACTGTGGGGTCGTTGGCCATCACAGCGACCTGCCGGCCGTCGATAGTGCCGAGCCCCGTGACCACGCCGTCGGCGGGCAGCTCTTCGGCCAGCACGTTGGCGAAGAGCCCGTCTTCGATGAAGGACCCCTTGTCCAGCAACAAGTCCAGCCGCTCGCGCGCTGTGAGCTTGTTCTGCTCACGCAGCTTCGGCAGGTATCTCGATCCGCCCTTCAACACCTTTTCGCGAAGCTCGCGATGGCGTGGATTGCTCAAGCGTTAGTGTCCTTTGAAGTCCGGCTCGCGCTTCTCGAAAAAGGCCTTGATGCCCTCCTTCGAGTCGTCAGTCAGCGTGACCAACGTGAACTGGCTGTGCAGGTAGGCGAGGGCTGCCGCGAACTCCATGTCCTGCTGCTTGTAGAAAGAGTCGCGACCGAGCTGCATCGCGACAGGTGACTTCTTCACGAGCTTGTCGGTGATGTCTTTGACTGCTGAGTCGAGGTGTTCGTGTGGGACCACCCGGTTGACCACGCCGAAGCCTTGCATCTGAGTGGCGGTCCAGCGGTCGCCGAGCATTTCCATCTCGAGCAGGACTTTGCGCGGAATGTTGCGCGAGAGTATCGCCTGGATCATCATCGGCCAGATCCCGACATTGATCTCTGGCGTGCCGAACGTCGCAGTGTCGGTCGAAACGAGCAGGTCGCACGCGCATGCAAGGCCGATCCCGCCGGCAAGGGCGTGCCCGTTGATGCGGCCGACTATCGGTTTGCCGAGGCTCGCCATCAGCGTGAACAGCTCGACGAACAGGTCTCGACTGCGATGGCGCTCCAGGTGGCTCATGTCCGCGTCAAAGCTGCCAAGATCCGCTCCCGCACAAAACACCCGGTCGCCCGCGCCGGTTAAGACGACAACGCGGACGTCGGGTTCTCGTTTGCACCAACGAAACGCTGCTGCCAGGTCGCGCAGCATCATGGTGGAGAGCGGGTTGCGCTGCTCGGGGCGGTTGAGCGTGACTGTGGCCACGTGTTCGCTGACGGAGACCGCGACCTGCTCGAGCGCCGGGATCTGAGTCACGCAGTAATCGTAGGGTGGGCGCTCGCTATCCGAGGATGCCCGTCGCTATGGCGATGCCGACCAGGATGAGCATCGCGCCGCCCAGCTCCTCGCTCCATCCTTCGATGCGGCGACCGAGGCGGTGGCCGAGCTCCAGGCCCAGGAGCGACATGGCGACGCTGACCGCGGCCATGGTCACCGCCGCGACGACGATCTGGACGTGATAGACGGCGAGCGCGAAGCCGACCGCCAGGTTGTCGATGCTGAGCGCCATGGCGGTGACCAAGAGGCTGTGCATCTGCAGGCGCCTCGGCGGCCTCTCCTTTTTCTCCAGCCCCCACCCCTGCCAGATCGTGTACGCGCCTGTGAGGATCAGGATTCCGCCGGCAACGTAGCCGGCAATATGCCGTCCGATGTAGCCCGCGACGGCCTGGCCGAGCAGCAGTCCGATGAGGGGCATCAACGCCTCGAAGAAGCCAAATGCGAGGCCCACCCGAATCCTGGTCCGGGCGTTGATTCCGCTGAGTCCGATCCCGATCGCCCCGGCAAAGTTGCTGAGGCCGACGGAGACGCTGACGAGCAGAAGGCTGAGCATCCCGGACACGGCGTAACTATATTCAGCGATCGAACGCGGTCATTTCACAGGCAAGACTTAACAAAAACACTTTGCCGGACTGACTAATCGGATCCAGAATGGCAGCGAATCTGCAACCGCCTCTGTCACCCAAAGTTAGGCCCAGACTCGCTTAAACCATATACTCCGACCCGCCAAGAAAGATATGAAGCTCAGGCAGCGCGAACCTGTCGCCGCCACGGCCACCTCGCAACAGAACGGTGGCATCGATCTCGACAAGCCGATTTTCACGCTCAGCGTGGCTTCCGAGATCCTGGAGGTGCACCCACGCACTTTGATGATGTACGAGCACCTGAGCATGATCAATCCCAAAAGGACGGTCACCAATCGCCGGCGTTACTCGCGTCGAGACGTGATGAAGCTGCAAGCCATCCAGACGCTCTCCCGCGAGCATCACGTCAATCTCGCCGGCGTCCGCTACATCCTGGCGCTGCTCAAGCGCCTCCACAACGCGGGTGTCGAAGCACCGGATGGCTTGAAAAACCTGGACGTGTCGCAGCTCGACGTCTAAATAACCCCCGGTTCCGGGTGATGGAAGGTAAATGTCAAAGAAGAGAAGACGCTTAGAGATCAAGGTCGAACCCCTGCCGGCCCCTTTCCAGATGGAGACAGCATCCTGCCCCGTATGTGGGCGCGACGCGGCGGCGATCGGGAGGCGGCACCTCCAGATCGTGTTCCGCTGCGAAGGATGCAAGGTCGTCTTCAAGCGCAACAGGAGCTGGCCCTACATCTACTAAGGCGGACGCCCGTCCCCAGCGTTTCTCTACTGTGGGGATATGAGGCGGTCTGTTGGAAGGGCGGCGATCTACGGAGCGCTGATCGGGTTGGCCACCGCGGCCGTCGCGGAGGCAGTTCGCCCGAGAGGCGGGAGCACGGTGCTGGTCGATTGGGACCAGGTGCGGCGGGCGGCGCGCGCCCGCCTCGAGACTCCGTCACTCGACCACGCCGACCTAGCCAAAGCTGCCGCGGGCTACCGCCGGATGGCCTCCGAGCTCGAGAAGCCGATGCTCAACTTCGTCGGAGGGCTTCCGAAAAGCGCGTCCCTTCCTAAGTTCGAAGCGCTCGATCGCGTGGGGTGGCTCGACCTGAACCTCGGCATCATCCGCCGAGTCGTCGACCCTGTCCTGGAAGCCGGACGCGTGCCCAACTCACTTCTGGTCGAGGTTGGGCGCGCGGGGGTCGACAGCTACGTCGCGTTCATGCTCGGCTTCATCGGCCGCCGCGTCCTGGGGCAGTACGACCCGCAGCTCCTTGGAGCGGAGCCGGTCGGTGGCGAAGGCCTTTACCTGGTCGAGACCAACGTCGAGGAATGGGGGCGGCGAGCGGACCTTCCCGGCCAGGACCTGAGACGCTGGTTGATCCTTCACGAGATGACGCACGCGTGGCAGTTCGCGGCGCATCCGTGGCTGCGGCCGTACATGGAGAACTCGATGCGCCTGCTCATCCAGTCAGTGACCAAGACCGCCAAACCTGTTGCTCGCATCGCAGCGTTCGCGGGTGTGCTGCCTGATCAGTGGAAGGTGATGCGACGGGTCCAGGGCACTATGTCGGTCGTCGAGGGGTACAGCAACCTCGTCATGAACGAGCTTGGAGGCAAGCTCTTGGCGGGCTTCGACAAGCTTGAAGAGGCTTACAGCAAGAGGAGCTCAGGCAAGAGCCCGCTCGAGGTCTTGATCTGGAAGCTCACCGGGCTTGACTTGAAGCTGCAGCAGTACCGCAACGGAGAAGCTTTCTGCAGGGCGATCTTCGACCAGCACGGGATCAAAGTTCTGAATGAGGTGTGGAACAGCGAAGCCCATATGCCTCGGCTCGATGAGCTTGCCCATCCGGAGGCTTGGTTTAGGCGTGTGGTGGCTAGTAGTTAGCCCACCTCCCCATCCGGCCGGCCGCTTCGCGTCCGGCCACCTTCCCCACAAGTGGGGAAGCAGACTCTTTAATCCTTCAGTTCTTCCTGCGCTGTTTCTTCGGTGATCGGCATGACCGCGACGGGTAGGTCTGCGATGTCGAAGTAGCGCACCGCCTTGTTCATCCTCTTGGCGATTCCGACTTGCACTTTGACGCCGAGCGAGATCCGCCCGAACACCCAAACCTCATCGCAGTGCGCCAGCAGGTTGTTCATCGCCTCGCGCACGACGTCCTTGGAAACCGTGTGCATGAGGTAGTAGTCGAAGAGCATGAACGGGCTGACGGGCACCATTCCCGAGTCGAGCACGAACTTCTGGATGTGCGCCCGCCAGTAGAAAACCTTGTTGGACATGGCGACGTAAACCAGTCGCTTGGGGTGCCTCAGCGTCTCTTCGGCCTGATCCCGAGCGCTTGGTTTGGTGGTCGGCTGAAAGATCCGTTCGAGAATGTCCTCGGCGGCCTTCCCCGAGACTGCCATGAGACTGGCTATCGTATCAGCCGTGCCTGGAACCTCCCGGTTCGACCTCTCGGGACGCGTCGCATTGGTCACCGGCGCGAGCCGTGGGATCGGCAGCGCGATCGCGACCGCGCTGGTCGAGCAGGGCGCCCAGGTCGTTCTCTCCAGTCGCAAGCAGTCCGACCTCGACGAGGAGGCCGCGCGGATCAACGCGGAGTATCCGGAGAAGGCGACGGCCATCGCCGCTCACGCCGGCAAACCGGAAGACCTCGAGCGGCTGGTCGAGACAGTCATGGACCGCTTCGCCCACATCGACATCCTGGTCAACAACGCCGCTACCAATCCTTACTTTGGCCCAGTCCTGGATGCCGACCTGTCGGCTTGGGACAAGACCTTCGAAGTGAACCTGCGCGGGGTTTTCATCCTCACCAAGCTCGTGTACCGGGCGTGGATGGAGGAGCACGGCGGGGCGGTGGTGAACATCGCCAGCGTGGGCGGCCTGAGGCCGGGCCTCGGCCTTGGCGTTTACAACGTCACCAAGGCGGGAGTGATCATGCTCACCCGCCAGCTCGCTCGCGAGCTGGGCGGCAAGGTGCGGGTCAACGCGATAGCACCGGGCCTCGTCAAGACGCGATTCGCCGAGGCACTGTGGAGCAATGAGGCGATCCTCGAGCGCGTGCTGACCTCCAACCCGATGGGGCGGATCGGCCTGCCGGACGAGATCGCCGGCGCGGTGGCGTTCCTGGCGTCGGACGCGGCGAGCTACATCAACGGCGAAGTGATCGTGATCGACGGGGGCGGGGGAGAGGTTTAGCCTTTCCGTTGCCGGCCGGCGCCGCCGCACCGTTGGAGTCGTTCTCGCCGTCCTCGAGCGCCAACTGGCGTGTGTGGATGAAGTCCTCCAGCTCTTTTTCGTACTGGTAGGCTTGGTGGTCCGGCGCGTAGCGGTGAACGCGGCGCTGCTGGATGAAGTCCTCGAAAGCGGCCTGCGTGTCAAGCGCGGCGCGAAAGCCAAGCTGCCGCGCAGCTTTCGCGGTCGACAGCGAACGACCCCAACGCAATAGGTCCAGCAGCTGCGGGGACAGAAAGGCCACGCCAGTCTTGGAGATCGCGAAGGCGGCGAGCCCGAGACCGATAGGCGGGAGAAGCGGCGCGTGAAGCTTGCCCGCGGCGTCGAGCAGTTTCGAGAGCGGTTCGGCCCCGGGGGCGGCGATGTTGTAAGCGCCTGCCGGGCCCCGCTTCGTGGCTATGTACATCGCCTCGATGCAGTCGTCGCGGTGGATCAGCTGCAGAGTGGGATCGTAGCCCGCGACTGTCGGGACTACTTCAAGGTCGAGGTAGCGGGCGAGCGGTTGCGGCTCCTGTGGGTTGAGGCTGTTGGAAAAGCGGAGCACCACGATGGAAATTTCGGGATTGCGCAGCGCGAAGTCGCTGACGTAGGACTCGACCTCCACGATGTCGCGCACGAACTGGTGGCGCGAGTTGGTATCCAGGCGGTGGTCCTCGCGCAGGCCAGCGGGTAGGTCGAAGCGCGAACCGTAGACATGTCCGGACGACTTCAGGACGAATCGCCGAACGGGACTGCCTTCGCCTGCACACCCCGCGAGCAGGTTCAGCGTGCCGATGACGTTCATCTCATGCGCGCGCCGCTGATCCATGTCGAAAGAGTCGACGCGCGTCATCGTGTGCACGACGGTGTCGATGCCGACGGCTCGCACGAGCTTGCCGATCAGGGAGTGGCGGACGTCGAGCTTGAGGTAATCAGCGCGGCCGAGGTCGTAACGCGGCTCGCGGGTGTCGATGCCGATGACTTCGGCGACGCTTGGGTCGTCGACCAGCCGCTGCACGAGCAGAGCTCCCCACCAGCGCGCGACGCCGGTGACCAGAACACGCCGCTTTTTTAACGCCATCGGCTCCTCAGTATGTCCGTTTGATGACGTCTCGTTCCATATGCGCGACGGCGGCCGAGACCGTCTCGCGGAGGGGGGATTTGGCCGTGCGCAGGGCCCACTCCAGCTGCCGCAACAGCGAGTACAGGCCCTTCATCGCCTTGACCGCGTCACCGATGTCGACGTTGGGCGGTAGAGGGATCTGGTCGAGAGGCTCGCCAGCCGCCCAGCGGTACGCGAAATCGATGTAGTCATGCGAGGGCGTGCGAAGGTTCGGCTCGTCGAGGTCGCTCTCCATGTCCGCAAACCGGAAGTAGAGCGAGCGGACCAGCCGCGCCGTCTGGGCGATGGCCGGCGTTGGATAGCGGCGCGGGCCGCGCGCCTGGCGGTCCCGGCCGCCACGATCCCGGTCCTCGGCCGCCAGCATCACCAGCACGCCGCACAGCTCCTCCGGGGTGAGGCCTTCGAACCACCCGAGCCACACCGCCTCGGCGACCAGGATCGTGTTCTCGCCGTACACGCGTGACGCGAACAAGCCTTTGTCGGTGGGCCGGTCGTGGGCGAGGAATCCAGTCTCGGTCAGGATCTTGCAGAGGCGTCGCAGCTTGCGGGGGTACTCGTCCATCTGCCCGCTGACCTCACGCTGCCCGCCCTCGAGCTCCTTCTGGAGCGTGCGGATCTCGGAGTACTTTTGAAGCAGCTCGCCAAAGCGCGGTGAGCGCACGACCTTCAGCTTCCGCTGGCGCTCCAGAAGCCCCTTTGCCTCCACCTCGAGCCGCTGGACCAAGCGTCCGGTTGACCCCAGAGCGCGCGTGTGACGCCCGCGACGTCCCCGGCGCTCCGCGCCAGCCTCGCGCCGCAGCCGCTTCAGCTCGATCCGGATCGCGCGCCGGCGGTCCTCGAGCTTGAAGTACTGGGCGACATCCTCGATCGAAACATCTGGGTCATCCCAAAGGCGGCGGATGTCGGCGAGACGCTCGCGAACATTGTCCAGGCGCTCTTTCGTCTGGTCCGCGGCGAGGCGCTTTTGGAACTGGCCGAATGAGCGCTGCATCAAGCCCTCCGCCTCCTCTGGCGTGTACACGCGCAAGAGGTTGAGGGCCATGTTGTAGCTGGGTAGGAACTTGGACTCGACGACGAGCGTCGGCCCCATGGCGACCTCGTAGATCGTGCCGACCTCCACGTCCGACTCTTTGAGGATGACGCCGTGGCCGATCACGTCGATGCCGCGCCTGCCGGCACGCCCCATCAGCTGCGTGAGCTCGCCAGGCGTCAGGTTGGAGAAGTTGACGCCGTCGAATTTGGTGAAGGACGACACCACGACTCCGCGCGCAGGCATGTTGATACCGAGCGACAACGTTTCTGTCGCGAAAACGACTTTGATCAGCCCGCGCTGGAAGAGCTCCTCGACCATTTCCTTGTGGTAGGGCAGCAAGCCCGCGTGGTGCTCGGCCAGACCGCGCCGCAGCAGGCGAGCGTCGACCATGCGCCGGAACAGGACCTCCTCGTCGTGGTTCTTCAGCCCTGCGAGCCGCTCCGCCGCGACGCGGTCGATGGCTTCTTTCTCGGCGGCAGTGGTGAGGTCGATCTCGTGATACGAGCAGCGCTGCAGCGCCTCGCGACAGCCGCGTCGGGAGAAGATGAAATAGATTGCGGGCAGCATGTCCAGGCCGCGCAGCTCTTCGATGACGTGAAGCAGGTCGTTCGAGGGGAGCGAGCGGTAGTGACCGACGCGATAGGAAGCCTCTTCTTCCTGCGCCGCCTTGGTCCAGGTGCGCTGGTCGATGCCGCCGTCTCCCTTGAATAGAGGAAGGAAGCGGTTGTTGATCGCCATCCACATCTTCAGCTCGACGGGCCTGATGTTGTGGAACACGGTCTCCATGCCGCCTCGGTTCTCGGCCATCCAGTCGGCGATCTCCTGGTAGTTGCCGATGGTGGCCGAGAGGCCGACGAGCTTGATCGTGGCAGGCGCCTGGATGACGATCTCCTCCCAGACGGAGCCGCGCGGAAAGTCGTCGATGTAGTGGACTTCGTCGAGGACCACGTAGCGGACCAAGTCGAGTCGCTTCGGATCCTCGTAGATCAGGTTGCGGAGGATCTCGGTAGTCATGACGACGACCGGTGCATCGTCGTTGATCGTGTTCTCGCCCGTGACGAGGCCGACCATCGATTCGCCGTACTCGCGCACGAAGTCGTGGTACTTCTGATTGCTCAGCGCCTTGAGCGGGGTCGTGTAGATGGCTTTGACCCCGTCCTGCAAAGCTCGGAAGATGGCGTACTCGGCGACCATCGTCTTGCCGCTGGAGGTCGGCGCGCTGACCAGCACGCCGCCGCGCCCTTGCTCGAGCTCTTCGATCGCCTCGCGCTGGAACGCGTCGAGCTTGAATGGGAGGCCCGCCTCGAACTCGTCTACGTATGAAGCGACCGTCTTCAAAGCCGGACAAGCTCGGTGGATACATCCGTGACGCGCGCGCCGTCGCTGTGCGACTCGATGTAGGTGAGGACGGCGGCGAGGACCTCCTCGGCGTGACGGCCGCTGTTGCTGACAGTCGCGATCGCCAGCTCCGCCAGCTGCCAGCGGTCGAGCTCGCCGACCTCGGCGGCGGAAACCTGGAACTCGGCGCGGACCCGCCGCAGGAGGCCGCTGACCACCTGACGCTTGGATTTGAGGGAGCCGGAGTCGGGCAGGTGGAGGACGACCCGGGCGATGCCGATCGCCAGCTTGGCGGCCATCAAAGTGATTGTTCGACCATTGGGGGCACTGGAACTATGATGGCGCCCAACAACGCACCGCCGGGAAAGCGGGCGGCTTTTGGGGAGGATAGCGGCCAGATGAGTCGAGACGATGCTGCGGATCAGGGGTTTGAGCAGTTCGAACGGTTTCTCCAGGAGTGGTCCCGCCGGGACTTCCTGAAGCGTGCAGGGGCTGCGGCCGGCTACCTGGCGTTCATGGCCGGGGGCGCCGAGCTCTTGGCGGCCGCGTGCGGCCCGACCAACACAACCAACCCGACGACTGTGGTCAAGGGCGGCAAGCTGATCGAAGGCTTGATCAGCGACATCGCGTCAACTCCGTTCAACACCCTCAACTCCGGCGACACCGCCTCGACCCAGGCGATCACCCTCACCTTCGATGGCCTCCTTGGGATCAGTGCCAACGGCGACAACATCCCGATGCTGGCGCAGGCACTGCCGACCGTGTCAGCCGACTCGCTCACCTTCACCTTCAAGCTCCGGCCCAACCTGAAATGGTCGGACGGCAAGCCGCTGACCGCCGACGACGTGGTCTTCACGTACAACCTCATGTTCCTCCCCGAGACCAAAGACTTCGTTTCGCGCTACCGGTCCGACCTCGAGGGTTACCTGCAGAGCGTGACCGCGCCCGACCCGCAGACTGTTGTCTTCAAGTTCAGCAAGGTCCAGGCGAGCTTCCTCGACAGCCACTGCCGCCGCGGCATCCTGCCCAAGTCGATACTCGACAGCGTCGCGCCCAAGTTGCTCAACACCCATGACTTCTTCTCCAACCCAACCGTGACCAGCGGGGTCTTCAAGTTCGTCAAGTGGGACAAGGGCCAGCAGGTCGTCTTCAATCGCAACGAGAACTACTGGGCTGGACCGTCAAACATCGACCAGTACATCTACAAGATTGTCAGCGACGCGGTGGTGCTGGCTCAGCAGCTGAAGACCGGAGAGATCGACGTAGGGCAGCCTGACCCGAGCCAGTGGGACAACCTGAAGACGGCTACGAATATCACCACTAAGGAATTTGTCCGTCCCTCTTTCGTCTACTACCTCTTCAACCTCGACCCTTCCAGGGCGTCGTTTGCCCTGTTCTCAGACAAGAACGTCCGCAAGGCACTCCACATGGCGTTGGACCGCGTTGCGATGGCGAAAGCCGTGTACTTCGGCCTGGCCACACCGGCCGAATCCGTGCAGGTGCCCATATCGTGGGCTTACAACCCGAACGTGACCCCCAAATACAAGTACGACAAGGCGGCGGCTTCGAAGCTGCTCGACGACGCCGGGTGGGTCAAGGGTTCCGACGGCATTCGCTCCAAGAATGGCGTGAGGTTCTCTTTCGAGATCAACACCAACAGCGGCAACAAGGTGCGTGAGGCCCTGATCACGGTCATGCAGCAGCAGTGGAAGGACATCGGAGTCGAGGCCACGCCTCGACCGATCCTTTTCCAGACCCTGGTCACCCAGCTTCGCAGCACGCACACATTCCAGGTCATCCTCCTTGGCATCGCCAACAGCGACACCGACCCTGACCAGACATCGCTGTGGACCAGCAAGGGAATCGGCTCGGGCGGCCTCAACGGCATGCAGTACAAGAATCCGGAAGTCGACAGGCTGATGGCCGAGGCGTTGACGACCACCGATCGCGCCAAGCGCAAGCCGCTGTACTTTCAGATCCAGAACATCCTCGCCGACGAGCTGCCGGCGCCGATCCTGTTCTATCCCAGCTTCGCCTGGGGCATCAACAAGCGGGTGCAGAACTGGAACGTCGGACCTTTCAACGACTACCAGGGTCGCCCGTGGATGAAGGACGTTTTCCTCACCGACGGTAAGTAGGAGATAGGCGGCAGAGCCGGGCGGACGCGTTCCGCCCGGCTCTGCCCAACACAGATGCTGCAGTACCTGCTGAGACGGGTGATCGCCACCATTCCGGTGGTGATCGGCGTCACCCTGTTCACCTTCACAGTCATGCACATCGCGGCCGGAAGCTACGTTCCCGGGCTGGACCTCAACCCCAACCTGAAGCCCGAGGACGAGGAGATGATCAAGCGCTATCTCGGCCTCGACCGTCCGCTCCACGAGCAGTATCTGACGTGGATCGGCGGGGTGATCCATGGCGACTTCGGCCGGTCGATGATCGACGGCAGCCTTGTTTCCCGCCACATCGGCGACCGGCTGCCCGCGACCCTCGAGCTCACGGTAACCGCGATTTTGCTCGGCGTCGTGATCTCGATCCCCCTCGGAGTCACCGGGGCGCTGCGGCGCGGCAGCAAACTCGACCACCTGTTCACGGTCATTTCGGTCGCCGGATTCGCGATCCCTGGATTCTGGTTCGGCCTCATGCTCATCCTCTTCTTCTCGGTCCAGCTTCAGGCCTGGGGCTTGCCGTTTCTTCCGTCCGGCGGTGTGATGACTCCCGGAACCGGGGGCGGTGACCCCCTCGACCGGCTGATCCACCTGATCATGCCGGCGACGGTTCTCTCCTTCGTCTACCTGTCGATCTGGTCGCGATTCACACGTTCGAGCATGCTCGAGGTGCTCTCGCAGGACTATGTGCGGACCGCGCGAGCCAAGGGCATGACCAACCGTCGCGTCGTCTACTTGCATGCGCTCCGCAACGCAGTCATTCCACTCGTGACGTTGGTAGGACTCGAGCTTCCCTCGCTGGTCGCCGGCGGCCTCGTCGTTGAGGTGGTGTTCAGCTGGCCTGGGATCGGCAAGCTCCTGTACGAGCGCGCTTTGCAGACCGACTACTCGACGGTTCTCGGCATCACCACGTTCGCCGCCCTCCTCGTGGTCCTAGGCAACCTTCTTGCCGACTTCCTCTATGCGCTACTCGATCCCAGGATTCGCTACGCATGATCACACCACTCCCGGTAGACGAGCCACACGTCCCGACGGCAGTTGTCGTCGGCCAAGGTGGACGCACCTACTGGCAGGAAGCGTTCGGCCGGCTGAGGCGCAACCGGATTGGCATTGCGTCGGGCGGACTGCTTCTCTTCTTCGTCCTGGTCGCGTTGGCGGCTCCGCTCCTGGCGGCGGCGTTCACCCATACGGACTACAGCACCCAGGACCTTGCGAACACGTTCGCGCCGCCACTCACTCCAGGTCACATCCTCGGTACCGACGACCTCGGCCGCGACACGCTCACCCGGCTTCTCTTCGGGGCGCGGGTTTCCATGGGGATCGGCTTTCTGGCGGTGATGGTAGCTCTGACTATCGGCGCAGCCGTCGGGCTCGTGGCCGGCTACTACGGAGGGCTGATCGACGGCCTGCTCATGCGGTTCGTCGACATCATCCTCGCCATCCCTCCCATCTTCCTGTTCATCCTGATGTCGATCCTGTTCAAACCCAACACCATCTCGCTGGCGCTGATCATCGCCTCGGTGGGCTGGGGTAGCATTGCGCGGTTGGTGCGCGGTGAGGTGCTTTCGGTCCGATCGCGCGACTTCATGGTCGCCACGCGCGCACTTGGCGCACGCGACGTTCGCCTTATCGTCCGCCACCTCCTGCCCAACGTCCTGCACGTGCTCATCGTTTTCGGCAGCCTGTACCTGGGCTCCGTCATCCTCACCGAGGCGGCGCTCGACTTCCTCGGCCTCGGCATCACGCCACCGACTCCGAGCTGGGGCAACATGCTCACCAACTCGCAGACCTACTTCTTTCACTCGCGCTGGCTGGTCGGCTGGCCGGGGGTGCTGATCTTTCTCGCGGTCCTGGCCGCCAACCTGTTTGGCAATGCAGTCCGAGACGCGTTCGATCCAAGGTTGAGGTAGACGCACCAATGCCTGGACCGCTCCTCGAAGTGCACGACCTGAAGACCCAGTTCTCCACGCCTGAAGGCGTGGTGAAAGCGGTCGATGGTGTTTCGTTCGAGCTCAACGCGGGCGAGACGCTGGGCATCGTCGGGGAGTCCGGCAGCGGCAAGTCGGTGACCGCGCTGAGCCTCATGCGCCTGATTCCGCCCCCCGGACGCATTGTCGGGGGCCGGGTCCTTTACGACGGCAGGGACCTCACCAAGCTGAGCGAGTCGGAGATGCAGGGGATCCGCGGAGAGTCGATAGCGATGATCTTCCAGGACCCCATGACCTCCCTGAACCCCGTCTTCAAGGTTGGCTGGCAAGTGGGGGAACCGCTGATGCTCCACCGCGCCGAGAGCAAGGCAAAGGCGTTCTCCAGCGCGATCTCCGTGCTTGCCAAAGTCGGCATCCCTTCACCCGCCGATCGAGCCCGCGACTATCCGCATCATTTCTCAGGCGGCATGCGGCAGCGCGCGATGATCGCGATGGGCCTCACCACGACGCCCAAGGTGCTGATCGCCGACGAACCCACGACCGCGCTCGACGTCACGATCCAAGCACAGATCCTGGAGCTGCTGCGCAACGTCAACAGGGAGTTCGGAACGGCGACCATCCTCATCACGCACAACCTCGGTGTCGTGGCCGGCATGTGTGAGCGCGTGATGGTGATGTACGCCGGCAGGGTCGTCGAGTCCGGTCCGACTGTTGACGTGTTCGCGCATCCGAAGCACCCATACACGTGGTCGCTGCTGCGATCGATTCCGCGTCTGGACGCGGAGCGACACGAAGCGTTGAGGCCGATCGAGGGCCTGCCTCCCGACCTCATCGACCTCCCGTCCGGATGCGCGTTTCATCCGCGCTGCACCTTTGCGATCGATCGGTGCAAGCGGGATACTCCGGCTCTGAACAGGGTTGGCGACACGCAGCTCGCCGCGTGCTGGGTGACCCAGGCGGGAACGGAGCTGCGCGATGCCTGAGACCGCTCAAGCTCGTCCGCTGACCCGGGCGTGGACCTCCGCCGAGCCTCTCCTTTCAGTACGTGGCTTGAAGAAGTGGTTCCCGGTCACCTCCGGCGTTTTGCAGCGAACCATCGCTCACGTGCATGCAGTCGATGGCGTCGATCTCGACATCAAGAAAGGCGAGACGCTGGGGCTCGTCGGCGAGTCCGGCTGCGGCAAGTCGACGCTCGGTCGCACCATCATCCGCCTCCTCGACCCTACCGCCGGCAACATTCTGTTCAAGGGTGAGGACATTGCCCGCAAGCACGGTGGAGCGCTCCGAAGCCTGCGCCGTGAGATGACGATGATCTTTCAGGATCCGTATGCCTCGCTCGACCCGCGGCAGACCGTCGGCGACATCATCGGAGAACCTCTCGACATCCACCACCTTGCGAGCGGGCGAGCCAGGGAGGACAGGATCCGGGAGCTCCTCAACATCGTCGGCCTCAACCCAGGGTTCATCAAGCGATACCCGCACGAGTTCTCCGGCGGCCAGCGCCAGCGCATAGGCATCGCGCGAGCGCTGGCTGTAGAGCCGAGCTTCATAGTGTGCGACGAGCCCATCTCGGCGCTCGACGTCTCGATCCAGGCGCAGATCATCAACCTGCTCGAGCGGCTGCAGTCGAAGTTCAATCTGACGTACCTCTTCATCGCGCACGACCTGTCGGTGGTCAAGCACATTTCCAACCGGGTCGCGGTCATGTACCTCGGCAAGGTCATGGAGATAAGCCCGGGGACTGAGCTGTACCGCCGTCCACGCCATCCGTACACCGGATCGCTGCTTTCGGCGATTCCGATTCCCGACCCTCTCATCGAGCGGCGCCGCGAGCGCGTGATCCTCCAGGGAGACGTCGCTTCCCCGGTCAATCCTCCATCGGGCTGCCGGTTCCGCACACGCTGCGTGCGCGCCCGTCCGAATTGTGCGGAGACGGAACCGCCGCTCGAGTCGTTCGGGACGGACCACCAGGCGGCTTGCTTCTATCCGCTAGATTGAGAGCGTGATCGGAGAGCGCGAGACTCTGGGGCGCGAGCTGGTCAAGGCCTCATATCTCAAGGGCGATTTCGTCCTTCGCTCGGGCAAACGGTCGAACCGGTACTTCGACAAATTTCTCTTCGAGACCGATCCCGCTTTGCTCCGCAGCCTCGGCAAGCACCTAGCGGCCCTGGTGCCGAAAGAGACGCAGCGCCTTGCTGCGCCTGAGCTCGGCGCGGTTTTGCTCGGCGGAGCCGTTTCCATGGAGACCGGACTCCCGCTTGTACTGGTCCGCAAAGAGCCGAAGGGTTACGGGACCTCGAAACAGATAGAGGGGCGTTTCGAAGCAGGGGACAGGATCACTGTCATCGAGGACGTGGTGACGACGGGCGGCGACTCCCTGCGGTCAGCGCAGGTGCTTCGTGACGCCGGTGCGAACGTCATCCACCTGATAGTGGTGCTCGATCGCGGCGAAGGAGGAGAGGACAACATCCGAAATGCCGGCATCCCGTACACACCTCTTTTCCGAATCCAAGACCTCGAACTTGACTGATCTCCTAATTCGCGGGGGCACGGTCTTCGGTCCCGACGGTCCTCGCGAAGCCGACGTCCACGTCAGCGATGGAGTGATCACGCGCGTCGAGGCCGGCGGCGTGACACCGGCAACGGCGACGGTGATCGATGCGAGCGGCATGCATGTGCTTCCAGGCGGGATCGACGTGCACGTGCACAGCCGCGATCCGGGATTCCCCGAGAAGGAGGATTTCGGCACGCTGACGGCCGCGGCCGCGATGGGCGGCGTGACCACTGTGATCGACATGCCGAACACGGTGCCTGCGGTTGACGCTGCGGGCGTGATGGAGGCGAAGGCGGCTCTCGCACACAGCAAGGCGCGTGTCGACTTCGGACTGTGGGGCCTGATCCGCTCGAGCTCGACGGAGAGTCAGATCGAGGCACTTGCCGAAGCAGGGGTGGTCGGCTTCAAGGCTTACCTCGGCTACAGCTTCAGCCTCAGCCGGAAGCAGGTGCTCTACACACCGGACGCGGACGACCCGGATCTCGAAGCGCCTCCGGACTACGGCACGCTAGCCCGACTCGCACCGGTGGTGGCAAAGCTCGGCCTTCCAATTGCAATCCACGCCGAGGACCCGGCGGTTCTTTCCGCATTCCGGCGGCCGCTCGAAACTTATGCGGACCTGCTGGCGTCTAGGCCCCCTGAGGCTGAGGCGGTAGCCATCTCCGCCGCCGCCGCCATCGCGAAGGAAACAGGCGTGCACCTACATATCGCGCACCTGTCCAGCGCGCTGGGCCTGCGCGCGGCTCAGGAAGCAATGCAGGACGCGCAACGGATCGGGACGACGATAACCCTGGAGACCTGTCCCCATTACCTGTGGCTGACCGACCAGGATTTCGCCCGCATCGGAACGGCGATGAAGGTATTTCCGCCGATCAAGACCGCGGCCGACCGCGATGCACTTGTCGAGGCTGCATCCAAGGGGGTGATCAGGATCGTCGCGACCGACCACGCGCCACACACCGATGCGGAGAAGTCAGGGTCGTTGGAGCAAGCGCATTCGGGAAGTCCTGGCGTGCAGACCCTGTACGTGAGCTGCCTCGAGCTGGCCCGGCGCCTCGGCGATGAGTCGCTCGCGCCGCGCTGGGTGAGCGAGGGCCCCGCGGCGCTTGCAGGCTTGCAGGAGGCCAAAGGCGCGATCGCCCCCGGTTTCGATGCCGACCTGGTGATCGTCGATCCCAACAGCAAGACCAAGGTGCGCCCCGCCCTGATGCGCTCGCGCCAGCGCCACGGAGCATTCGAAGGAATGGAATTCGGTTTCGCTGTCAGGGACGTGTTTGTGCGGGGACAGGCGGTGGTGCGCGATGGCAAGCTCACCGGTCGCCCGCGGGGTCGCATGGTCCGGCCGCTGCAGGTACATGCTCGGACCTCGCACACGTGGCAGCCGTGAAATACGCCCTCCGCCTGTCCCTGGCTCTCGTCCTCCCGCTTGTCCTGGCCTTGGCACCCGCTTGCGCAGACAACCCCGGGACGAAGGCGAGCGGTACTCGTCAGGCTTCGCCCAGCCCCAAAGTCACGCCTACGCCTTCGAAGCTCGACCCCGAGGTCGCGATGCCCGACGGATTTCCTACGGACGTTCCGATCTATCCGGGTGCCCGCCTGACCGCCGCGGCGAAATTCACCTCCGGCAGTCAGACCACTTGGGGTATGAACTGGGAGACACTCGACAGCGTTGACAAGGTACAGGCCTTTTATTCGACCAAGCTCAGCCAGGGTGACTGGAGCATCCAGTTCAAGGGCAGCTCCAACGCAACGTTCACGGCCACCTTCAGCCGCAAGAGCAACCCGAAGTCCGGGGGAATGATTGGCGCCGACGGAAGCTCTGGCGTGACCAAGATCTCTCTCAGTCTCGTCAACTAGAACCGCTCAGCGCGGGGCGGGCGCGCCTCTGAAGATCGGGTTCTGCGCCATTTCTCGTTCAAGGCTGGTGGCGGGTCCGTGGCCGGGATAGAGGGCTGTCGACAACGGCAGGCGGAGCAGCTTGGTGCCGATGCTCATCATCTGGCGTCGGAGATCGGTCTCAGGGGTCTGCTTGCCTATCCCGCCGGCCAGGATCGTGTCGCCGACGAAGGCGTGGTTGGCGACCACGAAGCAAACGCTCCCCGGGGTGTGACCCGGTGTATGCAGCACTGTCAGCTTGAATTCGCCGAACTCGATCTCGTCGCCGTCCAGCAGGTAGCGGTCCGCCGAGCGCAGAAACTGCTTGGCGTCCGCCGAGTGAAGCGCAGTCTCTCCGCCGACCAGCTCCTTGAGGTCGTCCTTGCCGGCCACATGTCCGGGGTGGCAGTGGGTGGCGAGGATGCAGCGGACTGTCACGCCTTTCACCTGTTCGGCGATCTTCTCGACCGGCAGCCCGGGGTCGATGACCACGGCCTCTTTGGTGCTCGAGCAGCTCACCACGTAACCGTTGACCTCACGGTCGAGCCTGACCTTCACGATGGCGAGCTTGGACATCAGTCTCTTAGTCTAGGTGGGCAATGCAGCACGTCGCGGTGATCGCCTTCTCGATCTTCCTGTCGCTCGTCTGCTTGTTCTGGGTGTACGGCTACGTCCGGCGGCGCTCTAAGCGCCGCTGATCGCTCTTACTCGGCCGGTCCTTGCACCTTGATGCGCAATGCATCGAGCGAGTCGAACTTGTCCAACGCCGGCTTCGCGCGAGGACGGTCCGGGTACTTTGCGATCTGGATCGCCTCGAGCAGCAGCTCGATTTCTTCGGGCGTGAAGTTGAGGGTCCTGTAGACGACTTCCTTCACCTTGACTTGCGGCCTGTCGACGGCCTCTCTGATCACGTCGTCAGTAACGACCTGCGGGCGAGTCGGCCGAAACAGCTCTTCAGATCCAGCGAGTGAAACACGCTTGAAGGTCGTCATCAGTTCTCCTACCTGTGATTCTCCATGACTTTTACCCCCAGCGCACGGTACGACTTCGCGCCGTCCGACTCTTTCGCGTACTGAAGGATGGACTGGCCCGCGAGCGGGGTCTCGGCAAAGCGAATGGAATCTGTGATGCCGAAGTCGTAGACCTTGTCGCCGTACTTCTCTCTCACGGCGGCGAGCACCTCTTGCGAGTGCAAGGCGCGGAGCTTGTAGAGCGTCGGGAGGATGCCAAGCAACTCCAGGCGCGGGTTCAGCCGGCGCTTGACACGCTCCATCGTGACCAGGAGCTCCTGCATTCCGCGCAGCGCGAGGAACTCGGCCTGCAGGGGGACCAGCACCTCATCGGCGGCGACTAGCGCGTTGATGACTATCAGGTCTAGGGAAGGCGGGCAGTCGATGATGATGAAGTCGTAGCGCTTCTGTGCGGGCTCGAGCTTGTCGCGGAGAATGCTCTCCCGGCCGATCTCATTGATGAGCTGGTTTTCAGCCCCGGCCAGCTCGACGTCGGCGGGGATGTAGTGCACCCCCATCTGCGGCGCCTCCTGCACCACGTCGGTCACTGTGGTGTCGGGGTCGACGAGAAGGTGGTAGATGGTCTTCTCGATCGGGGCCGAGGGCTTCATGTACAGGGTGAGGTGGCCCTGGGCGTCCAGATCGATGAGAAGGACCCGCTGCCCGAGCTCCGCTAGAGCGGCGCCAAGGTTCACGGCGGTGGTGGTTTTACCGACACCCCCCTTCTGCATGGCGACGGCAATCGTTCGGGCCAAGATTGGCCCGAGTCTAACGGAAGACGGAGCTTCTGGCCCACCGGGGCCAGTCCACCGGGCCCATAACTCTAGAATGTCGCCGGTGTTTGTGATCCCTCTGATCGCGGGCGCGGTCGGCGGTGCCTTCGCCGCGGTCGTCGGCCGCCAGTACCTGAGCCGTCGAAAGCCGTACCAGGCGATCTGGGCTGTAGCGCTGGCCATGTTCGCGGCCGCGTCGCTGTTCGAGACCGCCGGGCAGGCTTTCGGTTGGTCGGATGGCAGCTACAAGGGCTACTACCTTTTCGGCGGACTGCTGAACGTTGGCTGGCTTGGCCTTGGCTCCCTCTTGCTGATCACCTCGCCGCGAGTCGGCCGGATCGCCACGATAGTGATGATCCTGATCTCGATAGTCTGTTTGTTCGCGGTGATCACCGCCCACACAGACGGCAACCTTCTCAAAGCGCAGGTTCCCGCGCGAGGCGCCATCGACGTGCCGAGCATTCTGCCCCTCATCACCAACCTAGGCGGATCGCTCTTGCTGATCGGCGGCGCTGCATGGTCGGCGTGGCGTGCGGCGCGTGCCGGCGCGCCACGAAGTCGAGTGGCCGGCCTGGCGGTATTGGCCGCAGGCGCCTTCATCGTGGCCGCGGGCCACAGCCTGGCGCAGACAAAGGGCGTTTATGTGGCTCAACCTTTGAGCGAAGCGCTGGGTATTGCCGCCATGTTCGTTGGCTATCTGGTGATCGAGTCCCGCAGTGCCGTAAGGCGAACTACAGTCGCATGAGGATGCATCAATGATCATCGACGTCGCCGTCGTATTGATCCTGATCGTTGCCCTGATCATCGGCTACCAGAAAGGGGTGATCCAGCCCCTCATGGCCGAGATCTTTTTCTTCGGCACCATCCTCTTGATCTTTCGATTCCACGATCCATACACCGCGGCGGTCGAAAAGTACTTTCACCTCAAGGCCGTCTTCGCCGTTTTCATCGCCCTCATCCTCGCAGTGGTCATGGGCGCTGTCGGTGGGGCGATCGGCGGCGCATTTCATCGTCTCGAAGCGATCCGAGGCATCGACGGCCTACTCGGAGTCTTCGTCCATGTGCTGGTCACGCTGATCGTGATCTACCTGGGAATCTCTGCACTGGTGACCCTTGACAACGCATTCGAGCCGGCGTTGAAGAGCGCGAGCCTGACCATCGCCCAGGTCAACCAGCTCGAATCGACAATCCTGTCGAACCCGATCACAGCGGCGATGGTGTCCAAGAAGGACATGCAGGATTTGAAGACCGCCGCCACGAAGCCCACTGGAGCGCATCTGGACAACATCCAGGGCGTCCACCAGCTGCAGCAGATCTATACCGACTTCCTGCAGCCACAGCTCCACAGCTCCAGGACCGTGCCCTTCATCCTCGGGTTCGGCCAGCACCTGCCTGTCGTCGGCCACGTCGGCCCCAAGGACCTCAAGCCGCTGCCGACGCCCCACCCCTCGCCGACCCCCAAGGTCAGCCCATCACCGAGCCCGCCGAAGAAGTAATCTCGGACTCAGTAAATGCTCGACCTCGCGCTGACCCCTGACCAGGAACAGCTGGTTGCCACCGTCCGCGACTTCTGCGCGCGCGAATTTGCACCCCACATCCAGGCCAACGACAGGGCCGGCAGGCACGACCCGGAAATCTTCGCCAAGCTGGCCTCGATCGGGCTGCCAGGCATCTGCTTCCCGCAGCGCTATGGCGGGCACGGGCTCGACTACCTGGCGCTTGGGCTGGTGTGCGAGGAGCTCGAATACGTCGACACCGTCTACAGGACAGTGCTCTCAGTGCATGTGGGCCTGGTCGGCATGGGCCTTTACACGTGGGCGACCGAAGACCAGAAGCAGCAATGGCTGGTGCCGATGGCCTCGGGCAAGAAGCTCGCCTGCTACGGCTTGACCGAGCCCAACGCCGGCTCGGACGTGGCCTCGATGCTCTCCACGGCGCGCCGGTCGGGCAGCGGCTACGTGCTGAACGGCCAGAAAATCTGGGTCTCCGATGCCAACACCGCCGACTTCCTCCTCGTGTTTGCCAAGACCGACCCGAAGGCCGGGTCGCGCGGAGTGTCGGCGTTCATGCTCGACCGCGCGGCGTGCGGCAAGTCGCTGCGCACCGAGCCGATCGCGGACCGCCTTGGCATTCGCGCCGGAGACGTCGGCTCGATCTTCATGACCGATGCGGAGATTCCGGAGGCCAACCGCATCGGTGACGAAGGCGACGGATTCAAGATCGCGATGAGCTGCCTCGACAACGGCCGCTTCACCGTTGCCGCGGGAGCGACCGGAACCGTCCGAGCGTGCCTCGACGCATCGGTGAAGTACGCGAAAGAGCGCAAGACTTTCGGCCAGGAGATCGGCCACTATCAGCTGGTCCAGCAGATGATCGCGCGCATGGCGCGCGACTACGAGATCTGCCGGCTGCTCTATTACAAAGTCGCGTGGATGAAGAACACTGGGGCTCGGCACACGCGCGACGTGTCCATCGCCAAACAGTACGCAACCGATGCTGCGTTCAACGCAGCCCACGACGCGATCGAGGTTCACGGCGCTTACGGGTATTCGGCCGAATACCCGGTGGAGCGATTCCTACGCAACTCGCGAGCGCCGATTATTTACGAGGGGACCCGCGAGATTCACACGATCCTTCAGGGCGAGTACGCGCTTGGGTACCGCGAAGACCGACCCGTCAAGAAGTCGCTTCCCACTTACCAACCGGATTGATTTCCGCCGGGAGCACCTCCCGCCGGCTCGGTCATCTCCATTTCGCTCTCCTGTCCGTCTACTGGGTCGCGACCAGCTACCTGTGGACGAGCCTCGGCGGGCTGATCCTCCCTGACCTCGTCCTCGACCTGGTTGGGCCGGACCATAAAGGGTTTGCGCTCGGCATGCTGGAGGGGATCGGCTCGGTGATGGCCATGGTGTGGCAGCCATTGATGGGAGCCGTCTCTGATCGCACGCGAACGCGGTGGGGACGTCGCCGCCCCTTCATCGTGGTCGGCACTGCGGGCGACGTCCTCTTCCTGATCGGGCTGGCGCTGTCCGGCAGCTTCTGGCTGGTGCTGGTCTTTTACTTCCTGCTCCAAACCGCCTCCAACACCGCTCAGGGCCCCTATCAGGGCCTGCTGCCGGACGTCGTTCCCCAAGAGCAGCACGGCACCGCATCGGGTTACTACGGCATAGCGAACGCCACCGGCCTGCTTGCCGGCACTGTCGGTGCGGGATTCGTGCTGCAGCATTACGGTCGGATTGCCGCGATCCTCAGCATCTGCCTCCTGCTCATCGCCACGATGCTCCCCACGGTTCTTCTCATCCCCGACCGCGCCAAAGCGAAGGAGGAACCGTTCAAGGGCGTTCGCGATGCCCTCCTCAAGACGTTCGGGCGACCCCTTCGCCTTCCGAGCTTCATGTGGCTGATGACCTCGCGGCTGCTGATCCTCATGGGCCTGGTCGGGATCCAGTCGTTCGTCTTCTATTACTTCAACGACGCTTTCTTCGGGGGCGACCGCAGCGCGACCATCAAGGCCACCTACACGCTGCTGGGCATCGTCATCGTCTGCTCGCTACTCGTCGCGCTGCCCGCTGCCTGGCTCTCCGACCGCGTAGGCCGCCGGCCCTTCATCCTGGTCGGCGGCCTGGTCGGCGCCGGGGGGGTGTTGATGCTGGTGTTCAGCCATTACCAGCTGCTGCCGCCACAGCTCGTGCAGCCAATGGCACGTGCATTGAAGGTGCCCGAGATCGCCGCGCAGGCGACGCTCGTCGGTGTCTTGATCGGGATCGGCTACGGCTTGTTCTATTCGGTCGACTGGGCTTTCATCCAGGACGTGATACCGCACGACGAGGCGGGCCTTTTCATGGGATTCAGCAACATCGCGACCGCGGGGTCTGGGATCATCGCCCGGTTCGTGGGCGGATTCTTGCTCGACCCTTTCAATCACGGGCCTCACATTCTCGGCCTGCCTGGCGGCTATCCGGTCATCTTCTCGGTCTTCTGTGCGTGGCTGTTGATTGGAGCTCTGTTGATCTTGAAAGTTCCTGAGTCCAGGGTTCGCGCCCGATGAACCTCGACGGTTTGCGGCCATGGGCCGGTCTAGCCGGTGGGTCGTTCGAATCGGCTGAGGTTGTGGTGGCAGGCATCCCCTACGACGGTTCAGCTGTCTACCGCAAAGGCGCTGCCGTTGCTCCTCAGCGGATGCGAAGCCTTTCCGCAGCAATGCCGCCCGTGACCGAGGACGGAAGGCTGCTCACCGGACTGCGACTCCACGACCTGGGTGACCTCGACGCCGGAACCGACATCGAGTCCGGCTGGCCGAAAGTCGCGGACCAACTGTTGCGCGTGCCGGCAGAGGCATTTCTCACAGTGCTCGGGGGCGACCACTGCACCGCGATCGCGACGCTGACCGCGCAGGCCAAGCGCCACCCCGGCCTCGCAGTGCTGTGGGTCGACGCTCACCCCGACCTGTGCGAATACTCTCGCGGAGGACGCTGGACCTGCGGCTGCGCGCTGCGGCGCGCCCTTGATGTGTCAGGGCTCGAGCCCGCGCGAGTAGTGATCGCAGGCGGGCGCGACTACGACCCGGAGGAGCTCGAGTTCATCGCCGACAAGGGAATGCTGCTGGTGTCCACGCAAGAGCTGGCCGCGGATCCGACGCGATCTGCGGATAAGATCGCCGCTCGTCTCGCGGGACAGAAGGTCCATGTTTCTTTCGACATCGACGTCCTCGATCCCGCCTTCGCCCCTGGGACCGAGATCCCATCTGCAGGCGGCCTTTCCACCAGGCAGGCTCTGGACCTTTTGAGGGCTGCCACCGAACGCGCGACTGTGGTCGGCCTCGACGTCGTGGAGGTGTCGCCGCCCTTCGACAATGGGGACATCACGACGTTCGCTGCGCTGAAGCTGATCTTCGAGGTGTGGGGAATGGCGTGGCATTCCCGCCGGACGACGCAACAGTTATCCGAAGGCCATGGAAACCGCTGATGTAGTCATCGCCGGAGGCGGGATCATGGGGTGCGCCCTTGCCTACCAGCTGGCCAAGCGCGACATCGACGTCCTGCTCCTCGAGCGCGAAACCCTGGGCTCGCAATCCACCGGCAAATGTGCGGGTGGTGTGCGGCAGCAGTTCTCGATGGAGGCCAACGTGCGCCTGCAGCGAATGGCCGTGAAGATCCTCGAAGGATTCGAAGAGGAGACCGGTCATCCCGCGGACTTTCGTCAGATCGGGTACCTATTCGTGCTCACGCTTCCGCAGCAGGTCGAGGACTTTCGCCACAACATGGAAATGTGGCATCGCGTCGGCCTCACGGAGGCGAGATGGGTTGATCCGGCTGAAGCCGCCCGCATGGTGCCAGTGCTCAACGTGGATGACGTCCTCGGCTGCACATTCTGTCCGAGCGACGGCCTTGCGAGCCCCGCGGATGTCACGTCCGGTTATGCGGCCGCCGCGCGACGCCATGGTGCCCGGCTGAAGGAAGGCGTGGAGGTCATCGGCATCGACGTCGCATCCGGCCGCGTGCAGGGCGTGCGCACCTCGAAAGGGGATGTTGCCACTCGACTGGTCTTCAACTGCGCCGGCGCGTGGTCAGCTTCGCTAGGACGCATGGCTGGGCTCGAGATCCCGGTTCTGCCGTATCGCCGCCACATCGCCGTCACCGGAGCCTTTCCAGCCGTGCCGCGCACAAACCCGATGACTGTCGACTTCCGGTCATCGTTCTACTTTCACCCCGAGGGAGACGGCGTGCTCATGGGCATGAGTGACCGTGAGGACCCTCCAGGATTTGCGACCGAGGTCGACTGGAATTTTCTCGAGAAGATGTTCGAGCAGGCGGCCCGCCGCGCTCCGGCGCTGGCCGGGGCCGGGGTGAAGACGGCGTGGGCCGGGCTTTACGAGACGACTCCCGACCACCAGGCGATCCTGGGGCGGGTGCCAGAGGTCGAAGGTTTCTGGTGCGCCGGAGGATTCAGCGGGCATGGGTTCATGCAGGCGCCGGCCGCGGCGGTGCTGCTGACCCAGCTGTTGCTGGACCGCTCCTCCGAGATCGACATCACGCCCTTCGCCTTCGCGCGGTTCGCCAGGGGCGCGCTCGTGAAGGAGAGGAATGTCATCTAGGTAGCGGCTAAGCGGAGCAGCTCGCCCCCATCTGGCCTGGCGCTGCGCGCGAGGCCACCTTCCCCACCAGTGGGGAAGGGACTTATCCCAGGATCGAAGGTTACTTGCGGAAGATGATCGACAGCACCATCAGGCCGACGCCGCCCAGCAGGAGCATGCCCGCGCACCCGACCTGGATGCTGGTGTAGATGATCCCCCCGCTGGATCCATAGGTTTCCGGATACCGCGCCCGCCGGCGCCGGGTCCGCAGCGCCGCCGCGATGCCGGCCACGCCGATCAGAAAGGCCAGAAGGCCCAGACCGAATCCCCCCGCCGCCTGCCCGAACACTGGTTTCCAGTATGCCCTCCGTTAGGATCTCAACGGTGGCGAGGATCCTCTTACTTGGCTCGACAGGCTTTTTCGGCCGTGGCGTTGCCCATAAGCTGATCGACGCCGGGCACCAGCTGAGGGTGCTGGTTCGCGACCCGATGAAGGCGGCGGCGTTCAAGGTCCGCGGCGCGCAGGTGGTCGTGGGCGATGCGCTGGACCCGGCTGCCCTGCTGGCCTCGTCCCAGGGAGTCGAACACCTCATCAGCCTGGTCGCGGTGCGCCGCAACCAGCCGCAGTCCTACCTCGCGGTCAACGTCGACGGCCCGCGCATCATGGCCGAGGCCGCCAAGGCTGCAGGAGTCAAGTCGGTGGTTCTGGTCAGCGTGATCGGCGCCCGGCTGGACAAGAACTACAAATACCTGACCTCACGGTGGATGGGCGAGCAGGAGCTTGCCAAGTCGGGCGTGGCCGGCACCATCCTTCGCTTCTCGCTCGTTCTTGCCGAGGAGGGAGGCGTGCTTGTCGACTTCGAGCGGCAGGTCAACTTTGGACCATTCGTGATCATCCCCGGCAGCGGCCAGGCTCACATGCAGCCAATCCTGCGCGAGGACGCCGCGCGTTGCGTGGTCGAGACCATAGGAAGGCCGGACCTGCTTGGGAAGATCGTCGAGCTGGGCGGTCCTGAGGTCCTGACCTTCGAGACGATCCTCGACTGGTTCCTGCAGGCCCGGGGGATCAAGAAGCGCAAGCTGCATTTGCCAGTGCCGCTGCTTCTCCCAGGCGCCGCAATCATGGAGACGCTGCTCAAGGATCCGATCGCAACGCCGGACGAGATCAACACGATCCAGCTCGAGAACATCGCCGCCGGCATCGACTCCGTGAGCTCGAACTACGGCTGGCGACCCACCGCACCCGGCACATGGGCGCCGGCCAACTGGACGAAGAAGGCTCGCTGAAAATATGAGAAGGAACCAGGACGGTTCCTTCTGCGCGCAAAGCGGCGACAAGGATGGGACTTGCTGAATGCACCGCCCGGTCGGCTTCGCCGACGGGGACCCGGCCCTCATCGCGTTTCAGAGCACCACGGTGGTGAACAGGGCCGGCGCTCATCCTCCCGGGATCGGATTTACGAAATGACTCTCCTGGCCACGTCAGGGGTATCCAAGAAGGTCAGGTGACGGCCGGAGTAAATCCGGCCTACACGCCACGCGTCCGCGCGTTCTTTGGGCTGCCGGTGCCCGGGGCGCAGCGCACGGAACTGGACCCGTATCTCGCCGCATGCGCGGCGATCGCGCCGGACTTTCGCTGGACGCCGGCCGCGAACCTGCACCTGACGGTCCGCTTCATCGGCAGCACCGAACCCTCGGTGGCGGAAGCCATCGCCGATCGGTTGACCGAGCAACACCTCGTGGGTTTCGAGCTCGAGCTGGGCGACGTCGGGACGTTCAAGCGCGGGCGGTTGGTCCGAGTCGTCTGGCTCCAGGTCCGAGCCGGCGCGGACGCGGCCCGTGAGCTGGCTGCCCAGGTGGAGGCGGAATGCGTACGAGCCGGGCTGGCCCCGGAGCCGAGGCCGTTCCAGCCACATCTCACGCTCGCCAGAGCCAGACCTCGGGACGGGGCGGAGCTGCCGCCGCTTCCGAGTCCGCCCGAGCTGGAACCCTGGCGAGCCGATGAACTGATCCTCTACAAGAGCCTGCTGGGGAGAGGGGGCTCGGTCTACGAGCCGCTCCGCAGAATCACGTTGAGCTGAGCCCTGCCTGGGCGCATTCGAGGTCCTGCTCGGGCTTGGCGCCGCTGACTCCCACCGCTCCGAGGACTCTTCCGTCGCGCTTGATCAGCACCGAGCCAAGGCCGGGGACGATTGGCACTCGCACCAACCTGTCGGCGACGCTGAACAGGCCTGGGCGGTCTTTGGCGACTTCAGCCAGCGCGGCGCCGTCGCGGTGCCACATAGCGGCGCCAACAGCCTTGGCCTCCGCGATCTGTGGCGACAGCGGGGGTGCGCCGTCCATCCGGGACAGCGCGATGAGAAGGCTTCCTTCGTCCACGACGGCGATAGTCACGCGCACACCAAGCTCTGCGGCCTTCGCCTGTGCGCGGGCGATGACCTGGCCGGCTTCATCGAGATTCAGTGGCATTCGGTGAAGTGTCGCATGGCCATAGGTTTGGAGAGGTAGCAGGCCCTGCGTTCATACGGCTACTAGTTTTAGGTTGGCGGCGAACTGACTTTCGCAGTTGCACTGCACCTAGGGCTCGATTACTCTTCGTAACGGCCCCGAGGGAAACGTTCAAAAGGGCAGGAATTGGCCGCAAGGCCGGTACCAGTCCTCGAGAGGCGATCCGTCGGGGTCATTTCTTTTTCTGGCGCAAGCTGCCACGCATCCAGGCGGTTAGGCTGTTGGGCCATGACCGTCGCACAGCGATCTCCCAAGCGAGCTGAGCGGACCAAACCCTCAACCGTTGAGGTGTCGATAGTCATGCCCTGCCTCAACGAGGCGGAGACGCTCGCAACATGTATCCAGAAGGCGCAGCAAGCAGTCGACAAGCTGGGCCTGGCAGCCGAGATCATCGTCGCCGACAACGGCAGCACTGACGGTTCACAGGTCATCGCAAGGGAGCTGGGCGCGCGCGTGGTCGCGGTCCCGCGGAAGGGATATGGCAGCGCCTTGATCGGTGGTATCGACGCCGCCCACGGCGAGTTCGTGATCATGGGTGACGCCGATGACAGCTATGACTTCACCGCGATCGAACCGCTGATCTCCAAGCTGCGCGAGGGCTACGACATGGTGCTCGGCAATCGTTTCGCCGGCGGCATCGAGGCCGGTGCCATGCCTTGGTCGCACCGATGGATCGGCAACCCCGCCCTCACCCTGATGAGCCGGATCTTCTTCCACACGCCTGTTGGCGACATGCACTGTGGGCTGCGCGGCTTTCGCAAGAGTGCGTACGAGACGCTGCGACTTCGCGCCACAGGCATGGAGTTCGCCAGCGAGATGGTGATCAAGGCCTCCCTGAAACGGATGAAGATCGCTGAGGTCCCGGTCACGCTCAGCCCTGACGGACGCTCGCGGCCTCCGCACCTCCGCACCTGGCGCGATGGTTGGCGCCACTTGCGCTTCATGCTGCTGTTCAGCCCGCGCTGGCTGTTCCTCTATCCGGGAATTGCCTTGCTGGTCGCCGGCCTGATCGTCGGCGCCGTGCTCGAAACTGGGTCGAGGCAGGTCGGCCCGGTGAGCTTTGACATCCATACCCTCTTGCTTGCGGGATTCTGCTGCCTGATCGGTTATCAGTTGGTCGTCTTCGCCGTGTTCACGAAAGTCTTTGCCATGCAGCAAGGCTTTCATCCGCCCAACCCCACCTACAGCACGATCTTTCGCTACATGCGGCTGGAGACCGGGCTTGCGCTTGGCGCGCTGATGTTTGTCGTCGGCATCGTGTTCATGTTCGTCGCGGTTCTCTCTTGGCAGTCGGTGGGATTCGGCGCCCTCGATGCGCGCACGACGATGCGGGAGATCATTCCCGCCGCAGTGCTGCTCACCCTTGGGGTGCAGACGATATTCGCCAGCTTCTTCCTCAGCATCCTGGGCATCGACAACGAAGCTGATCGCGTCGCGTAAGGCTTAGCTCGGCGCCGATCGCTCTCGCCGCACAGCAGTGAGGCTCGCGATCCAGATCGCAGCGATGCCGATGACCCCAAACTCGGCCATCAGTCGCAGCACGACGATGTTTGAGTAGTGGCTCAAAAGCACGACCTGGAATGCCTTATGGGCGGGGCTGATCAGCAGCCAGCCCGCAATGACCAATCCGAGCACCACCCAATCGTGCCTGCGTACCGACCAGGCGACCAGCACGAACATCGGCAGCAAGAGCAGGACGAGATGGGTGCCCCACGAGTAGCTCGCGATCAGGGGACCTACCGCCACTATCGCGGCCGCCTCGAGGGTGCGTCCATTCCATTTCGTGGCGGGAGTGCGAAGCACTATCAACGTGATGGCCAGCGCCGCCAGGGCGATGGCCACGGTGATGAGCCGGGCGGCCAACGGGCTGCCTCGCTCGGGGCCCAGAAACGTGTCGGGCCGGAGGAAGCGCGCGATGGTGCCGCCAGGCGAGTGATTCTCAAAGAAGCCGGTTCCCCCGCTGACGGCCGGCAAAACCGAGGTCAAGTACTCAAATAGGTATTGCGGGGTCGCGACGAGCCACAACGCAAGCCCCGCCGCGGCGGCCGCGGCCAGCATCGACCACCTTCGCGCCCAGAGCACGAGGACCGCCACAGGTCCCTGGATCAGCTTGATCGCCACGGTGGCGCCGAGGGCCAATCCGCCCCACCAGCGATCGGCCACCCAGCCCCAAAACCACACGGCGGAGAGTGCGAGTAAAACGAGATTGACCTGCCCTTCGTCGATGTTGCCCATCACGGGCTCAAAGGCAAGCGCGACAAGCACCAGCAACACGGCCAACTGCCGGTCGTGCACCCGCAGGACGCGCAGCGCACAGAAGAGAAAGACGGCGAGAGATGCGTTGAGAGCAACGATCACCACGACGTCAGCCACATGGCTGTTCACGCCGACCAGCGGCTGCAGGATCCATGCCAGCAAGGGCGGCATCACGTACTGCGGGCCGGTCGGCTCGAGACAACCGACCTGCCGGCAGAGGTCGTAAGGATCGCTGTTCGCGGCGAGCCGGCTCGCTGCTCTCATGTAGCTCTCCCGAAAGTCGCCGATCTCGGTGCCGAAAACAATCGGCTGCAACAGTGCCCGCCATATATAGGTGCCCACGATCGGAATGCCTGCTAGCCAAAGGAGCAGGCTGCGGAAATTCCGGTTGGCCAAAGCGTGCGGCCGCAACGCGGCGGTCTCTTGCATCAGGCCGGCTTCTCGTCAGTGAGCGAGCTGGGCGCCGTGGTCCGCGGTTTCAGCAGGGTCTGAGCCTGATCCATTGCCAAGCCAATTCGTGGATAGCTCGCGACGACGAGGATCCCGAGCCAGACCGCATCCCAGATGAGCTGAGGGGTGTGCCAGGTCACCGGCTGCAGATCATCCGTCCCGTAGTCCATCAACTGCATCGTGAGAACTCCGGCAAGAAGCCAAAGACCGTGCCACAACGGCGGCGACGTGCGCAGAACCAGCCATGCCGCGAGCACAAGGTTGCTGTAGTCAGCCAGGTGAAAGTAGGACGCGGTCGCGGCCGTGCCCAGGATCGCCGCAGCAAAGACGATCTCGAGCTCGCGTCTCCGCCACCAGACAACCAGCAGGGCCGCGGCTCCCTGAAGACCCCAAAGCGAATAGGTCAGCGGGCCATTGCCGAGCAAATGGATGAGTGTGAACTCGGTGTTCACATTCAAGCCTTGCAGCCCTCTGAGCGCGTGCCACCACCCGCTCAGCCCGGACGGCCCAAGTGAGGCAAGGGTGATGACGCCCAAGATGGCGCACCCACCCGCCCAGGACGCGACGTCCCGGTAACGGCCGGCGATCAGCAAGGCAGCGGGGAGGAAGATCACGGCCTGCGGCTTGATGAACGTCGCCAGAGCCAGTGTGGCTCCGGCGGCGAGCGGCCGGTCGCGGGTGCAGAACCACCAAGCAGCCGCCACCAGGGCCATCAGAATTGTGTTCGGCTGGCCGAAATAGAAGTTCGCGAAGAATGGCGCCAAGCCGATGGCCAGAAACAAGAGCGTGAGCTTGCCCAGGCCCTTGTAGGGAGCGGCGATGTGCCATGCCACCACGAGGGCGGCCACCGACACCAACGTCCAGATCACGTATGCGACCGGCTCAGAAAACAGGGTCAGCGGCGCAAACATCCAGGCCAACAGCGGGGTGCTGGCGAACGTCACCTGGTCGTTGATGATCTGCGCCGAGCCAGGAAAACCAGCCGACAGCGCCCTCAATGTTGGCTGGTCGTAAATCGTCGACCAGCCGTAACGAAGACCCGCTTCCGCGGCCACATAGTTCATGCGAACGTCTTCATGCACCGGCGACTGCAGTACGAATTTGGCGATCCAGAAAAAGATTGAGTACAGCGCTAACCAGCCGGACGCAACGGCGGCTGCCGCCAACCACAGTGGCGGCCGTCTAGAACTGGCGCTGAAAATCACGTGACCGCGGCTGTGTCCGGCGTGATGGCCCTTGGCGCCGCACGATCGGGCGTGCGGCGGCGCGGAAGACAGCTGGCGGCCAGAATCGCCAGCCAGCCTGCGTCCCAGACGATCTGCGGGGCATGAAAAGCGAAATCCCATATCGGCTGGGTGGTGGATGGTCCATAAGTCATCAGCTGCATCGGTATCACGCCGGCCAGCAACCAGAAGCGCTGCCACAGCGGCGGCGAACTGCGGAGAAAGAGCCACGCCGGCAAGATCAATGTCGTGTAGTCGGATTCGTGAAAGTAGGATGCCGACACCACGGTTGCGATCAGTCCCGCGGCGAACACGATCTCAAGCTCCCGCCGCCGCCGCCACGCAACAAACAGCGCAATCGCGGCCTGGAGCGCCAGCAGCACGTAGGTCAGCGGTCCGGAGCCGATGAGGTGGATGAGGGTGTACTCGGTGTTTGCGTCTAGGCCTTGGACTCCCTTGAGCGCTTGCCACCATCCCATCACCCCGGACGGCCCGAGGTTCACGACGGTGGCGATGGCCAGAAATGCGCATCCGGCGGCCCAGCCCGCCACGACCCGGTAACGGCCGGTGAGGAGAAGCGCAACCGGAATAAGGATCATCGCCTGCGGCTTGAGGAACGTTGCAAAGGCCAGAGCTGCTCCGGCCGCTAGCGGCTTGTCTTTGGTGCAGAGCCACCATGCGGCGGCCACCAGCGCAAGCACGATCATCGTCGGCTGGCCGTAATAGAAGGCCAGCATGACCGGCCACAAACCTAGGGATAGGAGCAGCACAGTGACCTTGGCGATGCCGGTGTACGGAGCGGCAAGATGCCACGCCAAGAGGAATGCCGCCAATGAGACGACCGCCCACACCAGATAGGCCAGTGGTTCTGGCAATGCGGTGAGCGGAGCGAACAGCCATGCCAGGAGGGGAGGGCTTGCGAATGTGAGCTGGACGTTGATGAGGCGTGCGTCCTCCGGGAAAGAGCTCGACAGGGCTCTCAAGATGTCGAGGTTGTAGATGGACGGCCACCCGTACCGAAGTCCGGCCTCGGCGGCCACGTAGGTCATGCGCACGTCTTCGTGCACTGGACGGAACACGTACCAGAGGATCCAGACAACGACGGAGAACACAGCCGCCCATGCCGAGGCCACAGCCGCTGCCGCCAGCCACAGCGGTGGCCGTCGCAGCAGGGCGATATGGTTCACGGGACGTACATTCTGGCTTAAGGGGCGGCGGGTTCCCCCAGCGTAGAAGCTGGTTCGCGGCCGGCTGACCGCCGGACGTCGAGGCGTTTGAGGAAGGGCTCGAGACCAAGCAGAGCGATCCAGCCCGGCTCCCACAGGAGCATTGGAATGGGCTGTCCGATGGCGATGAATTGCGCGGCCGCAATGCCAACGATCAGCCACACCTGTTGCGGCCGGCTGGGTCGAGACAGCAAGAGAATCCATGCCGCCAGCACCAGGATCGCAATGTCGTCTTCGTGGAGATATGTCGCTGATGCTGTCGAGCCGACGAGGCCGAGGGCGAACACTAGATCCAGCCGCTCACGCCTGTACCAGGCCAGGATCAGCGCCGCGACCCCGAGGGTGACCTCAATCCCGGTGGCGAGCCAGCCCTGGCCGAAGATGACGGAGTAGGTCAGTGGGCCCTGGAATCGGTCGGCCTTGATCTGCGCGACGATGCTGAGCCAGCTCGAAATCCCTGACCAACCGAGTGAGAGGGCGGTCAAGGCGCCGATTACGGCCCCGGTCACTGCAAATGCCGCCACTGGTTTCCAGCGTCCGCTGACGAGCAGCGCAACCGGCAGCAGCAGCATGAGCTGAGGTTTGAGAAAGAAGGGGACAGCCAGGACGATTCCTGCCAGGACCTGCCGGTCACGCTGGAGCAGCCACCACGAAACCGCGAGCAGGGCGAGCGACGCAACCACCCACTGGCCGAGCCAGAACTGATAGTGCATGGGCCAGATGGCAAGCGAGACAAGAAGCACGGTGACGCGAGCGAGGCGGGAGCCGCTGAGCCTCTCATTGGGCTTCCAGATCAACCACCAGGCCGCGATGAGGGCCGCCAGGTTGATCAACGTCCAGATCGCGTAGCCGGTGGGGACAGGAAGCCCGGCCAGCGGAACCACCATCCAGGCGGACGGCGGCGGGGCCATGAAAACATGCGTCGTGTCGATTGGCTTTCCGGTCAAAGCAATCGAAGTTACCTTCATGAGGTCGAGGTCGTAGATGTGCGACCAGCCGTGGCTGATCCCGACGTCCGCTGCCACGACGTGGAGGCTGAAGTCCTCGGCGTTGGGATCGGAAGTGAAGTGATCGATCCATCGAGAGACCCCGAAGGCAACGGTGATGGCAGCTGTCATCGCGCAAACCGCGAGCCACAGCGGCGGCAGGTTCAAGCGTTGGCTTTGCACGTCTCCCCGCTCAACGGCGGCCGGCCGGCGCATTTGCGGCCCATTGTCGGGTCTGGTGCCGCGACTGCGCCTCTGCAGCTAGAGATCGAGGCCGGCAACCCCGTGCATGCCCAGGGTCAGCGAGATCTCCCCGCCGTGATGCACATCGTGCTCGGCCACGTGCCAGATGATCCACTGGCGTGAGCGCAAGGGCCTTTCACCTTTCGCATTGGGGACTGGACGCCTGAACTCAACGTCGAGGTCGGCCCCCGTCCACCGTTCAAGGCTCCGAGCGACAAGCGTCCACGTCTCCTCGAGAGCCCGGATGAGCTCGGGTGCCTGCCGTGACGACATGTCCTCCAGGTCGTCCCAGCCGTCGTACCGCGCCCACGTGGCGTCACCTTCACCCATCCACGAGTAGAACCACCACACTCGGGCCGACGCGATATGGCTCACCAGCATGCGGATGGGCCACAGGCCAGGTGCAGCCGAGAGGCCGAGCTGAGAGTCGTCGAGCGGAGCTACAGCTTTCACCAGCATCGCGTGGTATTCGTCCCAACCGCGATAGAACTCGGCGACTGTCCGATCGCTAATAGACCGGGCTCTCCACAGTGACCGCTTCCAGCCACTTGCGGCACGATGTCAGGAAGCGGGCTGCTTGCAGTCCGTCGAGCACGCGGTGGTCGAACGAGAAGCAGAGGTACATCATCGGTTTGATCCCGATCATCCCGCTGACCGCGACTGGCCGCTCGACTATCGCCTCCATCGTCAGGATGCCGGCCTGGCCTGGGTTGATCACCGAGTAGCTGAAAAGCGTCCCGAACGTTCCGGAGTTGTTCACAGTGAACGTCGCTCCCGCCAAGTCGTCGGCCTTCAGCTGCTTGTTGCGGGCCCGGGTGGCGAGGTCGTTGATCGCCCGAGCGATGCCGGCGAGCGAGAGTCCATCGGCGCGGCGGATCACGGGCACTATCAGCGTGTCCTCCAGGCCGACGGAGATCCCCAGGTTGAGGTCGCGGTGGATGATGATCTCGGTCTCATTGAAGGTCGCGTTGACCTGCGGGTGTTCGCGCAGCGCCGACGCCGCGGCGGCGATCACGTACGGCAGGTAGGTGAGCGAGAAACCCTCCTGTTTCTGGAAGGCGGACTTGTTGGCGGCCCGATTCGCGACCACGCCCGACATGTCCACCTCCTGCGTCTGCCACGCATGCGGGATGGTGGTCTTGGAGCGGACCATGTTCTCGGCGATGAGCTTGCGCACGCGGGTCAGCGGAACTATCTGGTCGCCCTCGCCCGCTTTCACGGCAGCCGGGGCGGCGGGGGCGGGTTTGGGCCGGGCGCTGAACTCCAGGACGTCCTTCTTGGTCACGCGCCCGCCGATGCCGGTCCCCGACACCTTCGAGAGGTCGACCTTCAGCTGGGAGGCTTGCATCTGCACCGCGGGTGAGTAGCGGTGCTCGCCGGAGTCGAGGCGCTCGGTTGGTGCTGCTTTAAGCCCCTCACCCTGACCCTCTCCCCGAGGGGGAGAGGGGACAGCCTTCTCCTCAGCCTGGCCGGGAGAGGAGACGGGCGCTGAGACCGGGCCGACACCCTGAGCCTCTCCCTGAGGGGGAGAGGGGACAGCCTTCTCCTCAGCCTGACGCGGAGAGGGGACAGCCTTCTCCTCAGCCTGACGCGGAGAGGGAACAGCTGCTTCGGGAGCGGGTTCCTTCGCTGCTGCCTTGGGTGCCGCGACGGCAGGAACGGGCGCCGGCGCTTGTGGCGCCGCGGTTGCGTTTCCATTCGATGGTTCCGGTCCATCGCCGCCGAGCTCCACGACCGCGATCTCGGCTCCGGCCTGGACCGTCTCGCCTTCTTTGGCCAGGATCTCCCGCAGGATGCCGGTCACTGGCGCCGGCACCTCGGCGTTGACCTTGTCGGTGTCGACCTCGAGCATCGGCTCGAACTCGACGACTTTGTCTCCAACTTTGACGAGCCACTTGGAGATCGTCCCTTCGTGGACCGACTCTCCAAGCTGCGGCATGACGACCCGGGTGGTCTTTGCCATCAATACGCGGCCAGGTCCTTGAGAGCTTTGGTGATCTTTTCCGGAGTCGGCATGAAGTACTCCTCCATCGGGATCGCGTAAGGCATGGAGGGCACGTCGAGGCCGCCGAACCTTTTCACAGGCGCGTCGAGCCAGCTCCATGCCTCATCGGCAATCAAAGCCGCCACCTCGGAGCCGACCGAGATGCTGAAGTTGTCCTCGTACAGGACCAGGCATTTGCCCGTCTTGCGCGCCGAGGCGATGATCGCCTCTTTGTCGAGCGGATAGACAGTGCGCAGGTCGATGATCTCGACGCTTACTCCATCCGCTTCGAGGTTCTTGGCCGCCTCGTTCGCGTAATGGACCATCAGGCCGTAACAGAAGACCGAGATATCGGTTCCCTCGCGAAAGGTTCGCGCCTTCTGCAAGGGAATGATGTATTCGCCCTTCGGCACGGCTTCCTTGAACATCCGGTACAGGCGCTTGTGCTCGAAGAAGAGAACCGGGTCGGGGTCGCGGATCGCGGCGAGGAGCAGGCCTTTCGCCTCGTACGGGCCCGACGGGATCACGATCTTCAATCCCGGCGTGGCGAAGCGCGCCTCGATGGACTGGGAGTGGTACAGGGCGCCGTGCGCGTGGCCGCCCATCGGAGCGCGCACGACAAGCGGCACCGACCAGTCGCCATCGCTTCGATAGCGGTACTTGGCGATCTCGTTGGTGATCGAGTTGAACGCCATGTGCGCGAAGTCGGTGAACTGCATCTCGGCGACGGGCCGCTTGCCTGCGATCGCCAGGCCCAACGCGACACCTGCGATCGACGATTCGGCAAGAGGCGTGTCGATGACGCGAGCCTCGCCGAAACGGGCGTACAGGCCGTCGGTGACGAGAAACACGCCGCCCTTCTTGCCGACGTCCTCACCCATCACCATCACGCGCGCGTCGCGCTCCATCTCTTCGGTCAAAGCCGAACGGAGCGCGGCGACCATGTTCAACTCCTCCGTCTCCACGCCGGGAGCGGGGTCCATCGCACCAGGCGCGCCCACGCCGTACACGTTGGTCAGCGCGTCTTCCGGCGCAGGGTCCGCCGACTCCATTCCCTCTTTCGTCGCCTTGGCGACCTCTTCCTTGACCCGCTCCTCGTACTCGCCGACCTCCTTGACCGTCATCACGCCTTCGTCGAGAAGCCGCTTCCTGAAGCGCTCGACGCAGTCGTTCTCGGCGAGCCGGTCGATCTCCTCCTGCGTCCGGTAGCGCCGCTGGTCGTCCTCAGACGAGTGCGCGCCGAGGCGGTCGACAATGCACTCGATGAGGGTCGGGCCGTGCCCTGCGCGGGCGCGGGCGATAGCTTCCTTGGAGACGAAGTACGCGGTGACCGGGTCACGCCCGTCGAGGGTCACGCCAGGAAAGCCGTAGCCTGCGGCCCGCTGCGCGACATGCTCGATCGCGTATTCCTTGCTGAACGGCGTGGAGATGGCAAAGCCGTTGTTCTCGCACACGAAGATCTCGGGCAGCTTGTAGATCGCGGCGAAGTTGAACGCCTCGTGCGCGTCGCCTTCCGATCCGGCGCCTTCGCCGTAGCAGGTCAGCAGCACCTTGTCGGTGCCGTCCATCTTCAGCGCGTACGCGACGCCGGCACCGCGCACCATCTGCGTGGCCACCGGCGACCCGCCGGACGTGATGTTCAGCCGCGAGTCCGAGAAGTGGCCCGGAGTCTGCTTGCCGCCGGAGGCGGGATCGGCTTTTTTGGCGAGCACCGCAAGCATGAGGTCCAGCGGCGTCATCCCCATGCGCATGCACAGGACAACGTCGCGGTAGTAAGGGGCGAGCCAGTCGTACTTGGGCTTCAGTGGCCAGCTGATGCCGATCTGCGCGGCTTCGTGGCCGGCGCACGAGATGATGAACGGCGCCCGGCCCTGGCGGTTCAGGACCTGGAAGCGATAGTCGACCTGGCGGCCGAGCAGCATGTAGTTGAACCATTCCTTGAGCGTCTTCTCGTCGAGGTCGGTGTCACGCCACACGACCGGCTCCTGGAAACGCCAGTCGGGGCTGAAGGTCGGGCCGGTAGTGCCTTTGGTTTTGACTGTTTGTGCCAATTTGTCCTAAATGTGAATGGCGTGGCCGTCGACGGCCAACGCTGCCTCCATGACCGCCTCGCTCAGCGTGGGGTGGGGATGGATGTTACGACCGAGCTCCCAGGCATCGCCCTGGAACAGCTGCGCCAGCGCGGGCTCGGCGATGAGCTCCGTCGCGTTGGCCCCGACGATGTGCGCGCCGAGCATCTGGCCCGTCTTGGCGTCGGCGACGATCTTGACGAAGCCGCCGGTCTCGCCGTGGATGATCGCGCGGCCGAGTGCCGTGAACGGAAACTTGCCGACGCGCACCTCACGTCCTTTCTCTTTTGCCTGCTTCTCGGTCAGGCCGACGGAAGCTATCTGCGGATGCGAGTAGGTGCAGCGGGTCACCAGGTCCTGGTCCATCGGCGCCACACGTTTCCCGGCGATGTCCTCCACCGCGGTCATGCCCTCATGCGCGGCCGCATGCGCGAGCAGGTAACCGCCGACCACGTCGCCGATCGCGTGGACAGATTCGGCTGACGTGCGCATCCACTCGTCGACCTTGATGAACCCGTTTGGATGCGTTGTCACGCCGACCTGCTCCAGGCCGATGTCTTTCGAACGTGGTGAGCGGCCGACGGCGACGAGCAGCTGGTGCGCCCAGACCTCGCCCTGGTCGGTGTCCACGCTCACGCCGTCGCGCGCCTTCTTCGCGCCCTTGACCTTCACGCCCAACCGGCAGTCGATGCCGGCCTTCTTGAATGCGGTCAGCATCTCCTTGGAGATCTCCTCGTCCTCGAGCGGGACCAGCCGGTCCAGTGCCTCGAGCACCGTGACCTTGACGCCGAGCTCGTTGTAGAGCGTCGCGAACTCGACGCCGACCGCGCCTGCTCCGATGATGCATATCGACTCGGGGATGGTGGCCGCGAGCGTTGCGTGGTCGGAGGAGATGATGAACTTGCCGTCGAACTCGAGCCCGGGCAGCGTCCTCACTGTGGAGCCGGTGGCAACGATGAGATGCTTGGCCTTGAGCTGGGTAGCTCCGACCTCGATTGTGTTGCGGTCGCGGACCCGGCCGCTGCCCGCCACGACCTCGATCTTGTTCTTTTTCATGAGGTACTGGACGCCCTTGAACAGCTGGCTGACCACCGAGTCACGCCGAGTCGCGATGCGCGCGTAGTCGAACCGCACCTTGTCGGCGTCGACCCCGAATTCCGCGCCGCGAGCAGACACGCGGTGGTAGAGCTCAGACGACTCGAGCAGGGCCTTGGTGGGGATGCAGCCGACGTGCAGGCACGTGCCGCCGAGCTTGTCCGCTTCGACCAGGGCAACCTTCAAACCAAGCTGGGAGGCTCGGATCGCCGCTGGGTAACCACCCATCCCTCCACCCAGGATCGCCACGTCGAAGTCGGTCACGGCCACGTTTCAAAGGATAGTTGGCTGCGTCGACCGGCCTGGTCACCTCAAGGGCAATTCGGCAGGCGAAGGTTCTTTTCCGCGATGTCGAAGTCACCACGATCGGTGACCGGAAGGCCGGCCACGGGATCGCCGTAGCGGTCGATGGCGCGGTAGTAGAGTGCGGGGCTTCTGACGGCCGGCATCACCAACGGGTCAGCCCATCCCCGCGGGCTCAGGCAGGGGTCGTGCCGCATGTGGTTGAGGGCTTGGATGTCGGCGACCTGGCGCTGCATCTGCACGGTCTTCGCCACCCACCACGTGAACAGGAGCACGCTGCTGCTGAAACAGGCGAGGAAGACGAAGGCGACCAAGACCGGCCTCCAGGTGCCCCGCCACGGCAGACCCTTGGCGGCATCCGCCAGCAGGAGCAGCAAGAAGACCGCGCCCACGTACACGTAGCGCGCGGCGCCAGATTGCTGATAGCCGAACTGGGCGCGGGCGAGGCCGGTGACCAGGTAGAAGCCGACGAGACCCGCAGCCACGCCGAGCGCGAAAGGATCGACACCGCGGCGCCACCACGTCCATCCGATGGCCGCTCCGGCGAGCACGAGCATGACCGGCGCAAACCAGCCACCTTCTCCGATCAATCCGGCCGCCGAGGAACCGAGGCCCCACAGGAGGTAGAGAGGCAGCACAACGAGGTTGGCAGGGGAGGGGGCGGGCCCGGTGTCGTGCTCCGAGCCGCTGCGCGCGAACGCCACGTACCAGGCGACAAAGGCGAGGGCCGTCGGCACGAGCCACAGCAGGTCGCGGCGCCGATCGCGCACCGCGCCGAGCTGCACTGCGACCGCCACCAAGAAGAAGAGACCGACGGCAGAGAACATGAGCGACACGGTCAGCAGGAGCGCGGTCAGGAACAGGCGCTTGGAGCTCCTCGCGCCTTGCATGACGAGAAGCGCGCCCAGGCCGCTTGCCACCGACGCCAGGAACATCGTCTGGAACGCCCACAGGAGGTCCTCCCACGCTGCGCCAAGCACCAGCAGCAGGGCCGCCGAGGCGATGCCGATCAGCTCGCCTGCCCTTCGCCGCACCACCTCGAACAGGAGCACCACGTTCGCGGCATGCAGCGCGAGCAGGACCGCCATGTACGGCACGTAGCTGTGCAGGCCGACAGTCCCCAAGAGGATGGAATAGAGGAGCCGGTGAAGCATCGCCGGGTGGACGTTGTGAGGCTCGAGGTAGCTGGTCAAAGTCCACTCAGGCGCGGCCAGGATGTAGCTCCATTCGTCGAAGTAGAAGGTGTAGGTCCGCGTGAGCCACAGGAGCGAAGCGGCGAATGCGATCGCGGCCGCGCTGACGATCACACGGGCGTTGGGGATGCGGACCTGAGACGCGGTCATATCGCCGCGGCCATCGGCGCCGGCTTGCGCAGTTGAGCCGGAATGCACAGCATCACCCACCATGCTGCGATCGCTACGAGCGCCGGTCCCGGACTCAGCGGCCACGCGAGCTCGAGGCTCACCACCACGACGAGCAGCCACCAGCGCTGCCAGCGCGGGCGCTCGTCCCGCCAGAAGAGCCAGACGGCCGCCAGCAGGATCGTGTAGTCCTGCAGGTGCCAGTAAGAGGCGCTGAGAGCTGTCGTCACCAGACCCAGCGCGATGAGCCTGCCCGTGCTCGAGCTGCGGTTCAAGTAAGCAGCGACCAGTCCGACCACTATCACCGCGCCCTGCACGAGTGAGCTAACCCAGCCCGCACCGGTGAACAAAGCAAGAGTGAAGAATCGGTTGTTGACAACGCCTCGAGCCTCCGCGAGGAGGCTCTGATAATCGCGAAGCCCTTCGCCGCCCATTAGAGCGAGCGAGGCGCCGGCCAAGACCGCCGTCGTCACCGCCCACCCGGCGGCGATCCGCCAGCGTCCCGACGCCAGTAGCACTGCCGGAACGATCAGCGTCAGCTGCGGCTTGATGGCCGAGGCCGCCAGGACTACGCCTGCCAGGTAAGGCTTGCCGCTTTCGGAAAGCTTCCAGCAGGCGGCCACGGCGAGCAGGACCAGCAGGATCGGCTGGCCCAGGCTGAGCCCGTAGAGGACGGGATACCACGCCAGTGCGCCGATCAGCCACACAGGACGCACCCAGCCTGCGCCTGGCGCCGCCAACCACCACGCGGCGACGAGCGCGATGAAGGAAATCGCAAGCCACACGTAAAACGTTGCCGCCGCGCCGAGCAGGCTCAGCGGCAGCGTGATCCAGGCGAGGGGTGGGGGCGACAGAAAACGCTGGCCGTCATTGAAGACCGCGCCGGGCCGCAGCTGCGTGAAGTACTCATGCTGCAGGGCCAGCGAGTAGACGTGGCTCCAGCCATGCTCGAGGCCGATCCGAGCCCCGATGTAAACGAGGGTCAGATCGCTCTCGAGGGGATCGTGGATCACCGGCTGCATCACCCAGTACCCGGTGATGGCGGCGGTGACGACGAGAAACCAGGCGAGTCCGGCGAGGCCGAGGTTGAGAAACCGCGGCGTCAGTTTTGGCTCAGCCCCGCTCGGCGAGCGGTACGGGCTTTCGAGGCTCCGGGCCGATGTACTCCGACTGTGGGCGGATGAGGCGGTTGTTGGCGACCTGCTCGAGCACGTGGGCGGTCCATCCGGCCGCGCGCGCGACGGCGAAGGTGGGCGGGAAGAACTCTTTCGGCAAGCCGATCGCCTGAAGCACTCCCGCCGAATAGAACTCCACGTTGGTCGCCTGCGGCCGCTCGGGGTGCTCTTCGTGGAGGATCTCCAGCGCCGTCTCTTCGACTTTGGAGGCGAGCGCGTAGAACTTCGGGTTGAGCCGAGCGCACATTTCCTTGAGGATCTTCGCGCGCGGGTCATACGTCCGATAGACCCGGTGGCCGAATCCCATGAAGCGCACCTTCTGCTTGCGGGCATCGCGCAACCAGCGCTCGGCGTTTTCCGCGGTGCCTATCTTCTCGAGCTGGTCCATCACCGCCGATGGCGCTCCACCATGGGCCGGGCCTTTGAGCGCGCCGATCGCGCCAACCAGGCACGAGGCAAGGTCGGAGTCTGTGGATGCGATCACGCGAGCGGTGAAAGTCGATGCATTCATTCCGTGGTCCGCGAGCAGGACCAGGTAGGTGTTCAGGGCGTGCACCAACTCTGGGCTCGACTCTTTGCCGTTGAGCATGTACAGGTAGTTGGCGGCATGGCCGAGATCCGCGCGCGGCTTGACGGGCTCCAGGCCGAGCTGGCGGCGATGGAACATCGCCAGGATGGTCGGAAACGATGCAGTGGCATGAATCGCAAGCGGGACGCTCGGCTTCTCGAGCTTGTGTTCGACTCCCTGCACAGAAACGACGCTTCGCAGCACGTCCATGGGATCGGTGTCCTTGGGAAGCGCGTCCAGCGTGATCCTCGCGGGCTGGGTCAGTGCGCGTGAGCTGGCAAGCTCGAGGGTCAGCGCATCCAGCTCGGCGTGCGACGGCAGACGGCCCTTCCAGAGGAGAAACGCCACCTCCTCGAAGGACATGTTCTCCGCCAGGTCGGCGATGACGTAGCCCTGATAGACCAGCCGCCCGTTCGCGCCATCCACCATCGAGATCTGCGTCTGGGCCGCGACGATGCCTTCGAGGCCCGGGACGTAGCTCATCTTTTGGCGAGCTGCAGAGGCTTGGTTCCTGGCTGTGGTCCGGTCCATTTCGAGGCCGGCCGGATGATGCGGAGGTCGGTCAGCGATTCCAGCACGTGCGCGGTCCAGCCCACCACGCGAGAGGTGGCGAAGAGGCAAGTGAACAGCTCCTTGGGGATTCCAGCACCGGTCAGCACGACCGACGCCCAGAAGTCGACGTTGGTCGCGTTGGGGCGCTCCGGGTGCGCTTCGTGAAGGATCTGAAGGGCCAGCTCTTCGGTGCGCGCGGCGGTGCGATGGAGCTCTGGCGCCGCGGTCTTAGCCATCTCGCGGAGAATCTTGGCCCTTGGGTCGTAGGTCCTATAGACACGGTGGCCGAATCCGGAAAAGCGTTCGTGCCGCGCATGCGCTTCGTGCAGCCACTTGTCCGCATTTTCAGCGGAGCCGATCTTGTCGAGCATCGTGCGCGCGTCGAACGTGGCGCGCCCATGCGCGGGTCCGCTCAAGGCGCCTATAGCGCCGACGACGGCCGAAGTCAGGTCGCTCCCAGTGGACGCGACGACACGGGCGGCGAAGGTCGACGCGTTGAGGCCGTGATCCGCGAGCAGCACCAGGTATGAGTCAACCCAGTGGACGCGGTCGGGATCGGGCTCCTTGCCTTCCATCATCCACAGGAGGTTGGCGGCGTGCGAAAGATCGGTGCGAGGCTCGAGGACTTCTTTGCCCTGGCGCCGGCGATAAATCGCGGCGACGATAGTGGGAAAGACCGCGCTCAACGCGATCGCCTGGTCGAGTGTGGGCTTGGAGAATGTCTTGGAGGCGCCCTGTGCCGAGACCACTGTGCGCAGGACGTCCATGGGCTCGGTCGCCGGATCCGTTGCCAGCAGCGTGGCGTTCGCCGCCTTGTTGAGGCGGCGTCCCGCGTCCAGCTGCCGGCGCTGCTCATCCAGCTGCTCTTCATTCGGAAGGCTGCCGTGCCATAGGAGGTACGCGACCTCCTCAAACGTCACGACGGGCGCAAGGTCTTCGATGAGGTAGCCGCCGCGATAGATCAGCCGGCCGTTTGCGCCGTCAACCTCGCTGATCTCTGTCTCGGCGGCAACCACACCTTCCAGCCCTGGGCTGAACTCCGACACGATCCGTAAGTGTACGGAGAGCCGATTGTCGACCGTGCCCGCGCGTGCGCGAGGGGTCAGGCGGCTGGGGCGCCTGCCGGCGTCGCGACGCGCTTCAGCCGGCCGGACGGAGTCGCTACCGCCCACAGGTTCTTGAGCCGGAGGGCCGGCTTCTCGACCAGGAAGTAGGTGCCGGTGGCGAGCGCGATCGAGCACATCGCGAGCTCGAGGAAGCCCGGAATGTATGCGCTGCTCAGGACCCCTGAGTTGTAGAGCACATGGTGCAAGGGCTCGTGCCAGAGATAGATGCCGTACGAGACGTCGCCGAGATGGGAGAGCGGTTTCCAGGACAGGGCGCGTGTCAGTCGCGCGCTCGGACCGCTGAAGGCAACCATGCCCACGAGCATGAAAAACGCCACGCCACAGACGGGATTGAATGCATAGAGATGGTTCTCGTAGGCGAAGCCTGAGATCACAAGCGTGATCGCCACGGCTGCAGTGCCACCGAGGAGCAGCCTGGGTGAGATCTGGAATCGCGGCCACCGAGCGTGAAGGGTGGCCAGCAACATGCCGAGCCCGAAGAGATGGAACTTGGTTAGCGGGCCGCCAATGATCGCCTGGTCCGACGGGGTGACGGCCAGAGCCACCAGGGAAACAAGACTGAGGGCGGCGATGGCGCCGGCGCCAAGCCACAGACGCTGATGTGGCCGCGGCCAGGCCATGAGGGCCAGGTACAGCGCCGGCAGCAGCAGGTAGAAGGCCACCTCGTCATCGAGCGACCAGGCCACGGGCAGCAGGTTGTCGCCTGAGTAGACGCCCGTGAAGGAGAGCGCCCGCGCAAGGCGCATCAGCGACTCGACCGGCCGGCCGGTGGTGGCGAAAAAGACGACTGTCACGACGAGGAGATAGAGAGGAAGGATGCGCAGCGCGCGGTTCGCGATGAAGCGCTTGATGCTGACCTTGCTTCGCTCGGTCAGCGAGGTGGCGAAAGGCCGGTAGAGAAGGAACCCTGAGATGACGAAGAACAGCGCGACTCCGGTGGCCATGTTCGCCACGACAGCTCGTGGCAGCGAGTCGAGCGGGGAGGTGATCATGGAGTGGCCGGCGACCACTCCCAGGGCCGCGAGAGCCCGAAGCGCGTTGAACCCGCCGAAGCGAATGCCTTCGCCGTCGGTCATGCTCACCCGCTCGCGCCCCAAGCGCGCCAGAAGGAGGGTGAAGCCAAGCGCTCCGGCGACAACCAGGATGGGGGTGATCATGAGTTTGGGTCACCAATCTTGACGCGGTGCACCCAGGTTGCTTGCTTGTTAGCGGCCCGGAATGGAAGGCAAGCTCAGCTTCCGATCCGGGTAGGGAGCGCCGCCTCGTCGTTCTCAGTTGGTGGTTGCTAAAGCGGGATCAAATCCCGCCCAGGTGCGGTAGGGTTGGACCGTACTACAGCGCGGAGGCACCACATGTCATCTCTACGTCCTGCAACTATCGTCGCTACGTTGTTCCAGATGCTCGAGGAGGCGCTGAGCGCGCCTGTGGAAGCTGACGGGCCGTCCTGCTCGTGCTTGAGGTGCGAGGAAGCCTGGAATCGGAACCACTCATCAAACCGCATCTCGGCGCGTACCGACATCGGCCGGCGCTTCCGCAAGTTGAATCCGAGCTAGGGCCACTGGCGGCGGCCGGGCGGGCGGCCGGCAAACCCGCCGGAGCATGCACTCGCGGGTTTGAAATGGGCGGCAAGCCCGCCGGAGCATGCACTCGCGGGTTTGAAAGGGCGCCCTGAGCTTCGGGCCTAGACCATCCCCAGTTCCCAGCGCGCTTCTTCGGTCATGCGCTCCGGGGACCAAACGGGCTCGTAGACAATGTCGACTCCCGCGTCTGTGATGCCGGGCAGCGTGAGCAGGTGGTCGCGCACGTCCGACATCACCTCAGCCGCCATCGGGCAGCCGAGCGCAGTGAGCGTCATCTTGATGTCGACGCGAGCGGGCTTGATCGCGATGTCGTAGATCAGGCCGAGGTCGACGATGTTGACCGGGATCTCCGGGTCGAAGCAC
>Ga0209011_1000089_pt1 | contig 50908 bp, 63 predicted proteins | sample BlaSpr_A8_OM1_M3_FD_187986 | JGI IMG/M metagenome (GOLD analysis project Ga0209011, IMG submission 187986) | Forest soil microbial communities from Thunder Bay, Ontario, Canada - Black Spruce, Ontario site 2_A8_OM1_M3 (SPAdes) (version 2) | ecosystem: Environmental > Terrestrial > Soil > Boreal...
GCGTCGACGATGTACCGGCCGAGACTCGACATGCGCCACCTCCGAGCTTGGTGGCGAGAACTATGTCTTGCGAGATCAGGGGCCTATGTGGTGAACTCAGACACCAACCCGTCCGCCAAATTCGTATTCAAAAACACCCGAATTTCCTGTGAGTTTGCTGAGAGGCGGCTCTCGTCGGGAAGGTTTGACGGCAAATTTGACGGCAATATTTGTAAACGCCGTCTCAAACCTTGAGGATTCTGGGGCAGAGGCAGGCTGCACGGCCATTCCTACCTCGTATACGGGTCCAGACATCGAAATCCCGCCAAAGATTCTTGAAGGGAATCGGCGCTGTCGCAGCGTATACCCATTAGGGAATGAAAAGCGGACTTGTGGCGTGCCTTGTAACGCTTGGGCTTTCGATGCTGTCATGCGGAGGTTCGGCCCCCGCTCCAGCAACTCGATCCAGCCCAAGCCCGGTCGCAGTGACGGTCGTAGAAAGCGCACCGCCTCCAGGCATCGACGTGCCTGGCGCTCACTGGATAAAGATCCGGGGAGCTGGCGGAGTGGCCACGAACGAGCAGGTGGCAGCGGTATTCAGGCCGTCAGGTCAGGGTCCCTTTCCACTCGTTATTGAACTTCACGGGAGCGGGGGCTTGAAGGACGTCGATGTCGAGCGAGCGGCCCGATTTGGAAAGGCCGGGTTCGTGACGTTGGCCGGTTGCTGGCAGTCGTCCACTGTGCCCCCAGACACAGGTCAGTTCTACGAGCTCACGGTGAGATTTATCGCGTGCCCGACGCTACAGGTCAGCGATATCGATGCGATCGCCGCACTCATAGAAGCTGGCAAGAAGCAACCTGGAGTGCGAGATAACGCGGTCGCGCTATACGGCGAATCGGCTGGGGGTGCGGCAGCCCTAAGGGTAGTCGCCTCTCGCAGCAACATCCGAGCGGCCGCACTGGACTCCCCAGCAGTTAGGAGCGCTCCCGAGCCGGCGAAGATCAACGCTCCAGTCCTGATCTTGGTAGGAACTGCCGATGCCAATGTCGGCTTCACAATCCAGCAAACTTACGTCGAGGCGTTGCAGCGCGCCGGAAAGCTGGTCGAGTGGCACTACTACGAAGGAGGTCGGCACGGCCTCACGCTCGATCCGGCCAACAAGGATGACGCAATCAAACGGATCATCGACTTTCTGAGCCGCAATCTTCTGAGTACCGCCTAGCCGAACGGGCTGCCTCAGCAGGTCAGCACGAAGAGGTTCCGACAACGCCGGACCTACCGGTTCTGAAATACCAAGCCGGCGAGGGACTCATATTAGGACCAAAGCTCGATGATCCCTTTCGGTCTCGACCCGTCGCCCAACCCCTTCGAGCACCCGCTCAATGGGCTGGTCGCGATTCGCGTCGATGGGAGTGACCTCACCGACATGCTCGGGAGAGACGACTTCAAGCGCGAGCCCGACTGGGTAAAGCTTCAGTCGAGCCGGGAGAGCGAGAGGCAGTCCCACTTCCTCAGCCTATCGCAGCAGAAAAAGCGATTCACGTCACCAGCGCGGCGTACTTACACTGACTTCCAGGCCGCGACCAGGAGGAGGAGGAGGGCCCTGCGCTGCTGTCGGTCGTCTACGCCGTGTTTGTGCTCTTGCATGCACTGGTATACCGTGACCCTTGATGCCACGCCGGGTGATCGCTGGCCTCGCCTGGCTGGGTGCGGCGCTGGTGGTCATATCCGCGCCCTTCGCCGCACTGGCGGACGCGCCGTTCAGTCCGGGGGGATGGCAGGCCTTACCTGGCTACGCCGCCCTCGTTCACGACACCCTGCGCCCCGCCTTCGAGTTCGCCAGCCCGGAATGGGTGCTGCGCATTTGGGAGGCGCCGCTCGCGCTCGGGTTCGCGCTGATCGCCGCCAGCGCCGGGCCGCTCGTGATGCGAGCCCGCGTCAACCACCCCAAAATCGGCTATCTCATCCTGATCGCGGCGGCACTTCTGGGCATGCTCGCGCTGGGGACGGGATCGGAAGCTGCCCTAGGTACCAACAGCCCGCTTGGGTTTCTCTACTTCCTGGCCACCCCGCTCGCCCCGCTGGGCGCATGCGCGGCCGGCGCTCTGGCTCTGCGCGCCAGAGCTCTGAATCGAGGCTCGGCCTGGAGCTTGACGGCGGCCCCGGTGGCCAGCCTGGGATCCCTGGCAGTGTTGCCGCAGTTTCCGGCCGGCACCGGTCTGGGACTGGCGCTGGCGTGGGCCATCGCCGTGCTGGTCGGGACGCGATCGCCGGGCTATGAGACTGAACCGGTCAAAGGGTCGCCGGGCGGCTGATGCCTCATCGGAGGCCGCCGGCCCGATGGGCCGTTCTGCTCTGCCCCGTGCCGATCGCTGTCATCGCCAACCCGAGCGCCACCCAGGACGCGGCGCGATATGTCCACCCGCTGCTGGGACCACATAACTCAGACGCCGTTCAAGCCGATCGGGTCCCGCTACGGACCACTCAAGCCGCCGACGGCCACCTTTACGTTCGAGGGCATCGAACTCCCGCAGTGGCAGTACGAGATTGACAATGCCGCCCGAGTCAAGGTCGCGCTCGGAAAGGAGGGGTTACGTCATGGCCGGATCCCTTACGCGCTCGAGCCCCCGAGGAATGGTGTGTTTCCCGTGCTCGCGATAATCCGGCGCTATCGTCAGGCCTACCAAGGCAGCGAGGCTTGCGTAGTTATGTCCGCGCCGTCGGTTTTGCGGTGCTAGATCCGAAATCTATTGGCCAATTGAAACTTTAGCCGCCGATAGTGCATTTGATGGGCAGCGTGGATGAACGAGGCCTGCTCGAGGGAGCCCGCCAGGGAGACCGGCGCGCATTTGAGGAACTGCTGCGACCCCTGATCGAGCCTGCATACCGTCTCGCATTCGCGATGCTTGGCGAGCGCGAGGCGGCCGAGGATGCCGTCCAGGAGATGGCTCTGAAGGGCTGGCGCCATCGCGGCCGGATCCGGCCCGAACTGGGAACGTTGCGGCCGTGGTTTCTCGCCATCGTCTCAAACGAATGCCGGATGGTTCGGCGCCGACGCTGGTGGTCGGTGCTGCGCTTCGGAGAGCCACCCGAGCGCGCCCTTGTCGGGCGCGATCTCGCCACCCGCTTAGATCTCCAGCAGGCCCTAGGCCGGCTGCCGTACCGGGATCGGCTCCTCCTACATCTCTACTTCGTACTCGATCTTCCGACCGCGGAAGTGGCTCAGGTCCTTGGAATCAGTGTGGGCGCCGTGAAGTCTCGCCTCCACCGCGTCACCACGCGGCTAAGGCCGGATCTTGACCCTGTGGAGGTTGTCGAATGAGTGACGAGCATCTGGCGGTAGCGATTCGCGAGGCATTCGACGAGAAGTACGTCCCGAGTCCCGGGCTTGCGGACCGGGTGATTTCGGCCATCCCATGGGATAGGCAGCCCGCGCGGGCGGCATCTGTGCCCCGACTCGCGGGCGCTTTCACTGCGATCTTGACTCTGTTGATCTTGGCACTGCTGATCGGTCCATCCGTCCTTACGATGGGATCCCGCCTTGGCCAGGCATCGCCGTCGCCCGCACCTCAGTCGTCGATAGTCAATACGGATCCCCGATGCAAGGGCATTCGGCTCTTGCCCGATCGGGTCTTCCAGCGCATCGCCGTGTATCGCTGGCGCAGCTCCGGTTCCGCCTTCGTGGCTGTGCCGACCGGGTTAGACGGATCGATGGCCGCAGACGCCATCTTCAATCCCTCCCCGAATCAACCAGACGATCGCAGCGTCATCGTCTTCTTCAATGCCAGAGGCCAAGCGTTGCTCGACCAACTCACGACAGAGATTGCCATCCCTCAGTCAGCCGACCCGATCTCAGACACCCCAGTTCACCACCTGGCGGTACTCGTTGGTTTGACCGACCAGCAGGTGGCCAACTGGGCCGACCCAGTGGTCGCAGAGAAGGCTCTGATGCCGATTGAACAGGGCGGCAACCTACTCTCTAACGGCGTCGTGCTCACTCCCTTCACCGGTAACCAACTGATCGCTTACTTTGGGGCCGACTTGGCTACTGCGTGCTCTCTCACAGCCCATCCAAAGTGACGCTCAGGGGGTGATGATCGGCAGTTTCGGAGAGTAGTGGTCGCGATAAGGGGTACCTATCAGTAGCTTCAGGAAGGTAAAGCACGGCTGCTCCTAGCAAGATGGGTGCTCGAGAGAGGATTGTGGTTGTTGAGGAGCGGCTACCCCGCCACTGCGTGTCGTCTCGACGTCGACCCGCGAGCGACGACGATCCCGGCCACCAACATCAGACCAAGGCCAACCCAGGCAATCACCGGTGTATCCGTGACATTGAGCAGAAAGCCAATTGGAAAGGCGATGGTGCACCAACGCGGGATTGCGTGTGATCGCCAGCCGGCCACCCCCATTGCAACTGCTCCGGCGATGGAGACGGCCAACACTACGAAAAATTGAACTGGGAAGGACGCGCCGTAGTGGCCTGCAATGAACGCATCAAACACGATGCCCACCTCAGGATGGCCCGATAAATACACGTCACTGAGGCCCGGTAGGGCCTGCGTTGGAATCCCCGCAATCGGGAGGTACATGGCCACCGCCGTCATGTTCAGAATCCGCGCCCATTGAGCCCATCGGCGAGAGCTCGCGGTTGTCAGGTAATCACCGAGCACCATCACTCCGAACAGAAGCAATATCAGCCCGCCCTCGAACAGGAGGAATTCCTTGACGAACACAGTGATCGGTGACGCGAAGGTGTGTGCGGCCCCCTCTACGGTGCGCGGCCCTGAGGGATAGACCCAATGCAGCCCGAGAAGCACAGCGCCCGCGGGCATCAACCAGAGGCCAGCGTCTGAGAGCCAGGTACTCCTACTTGTCGCCGCGGAAACTGGCGATCCAACAGGCGACTCTATTTGTGGCCGGGCTGCCTGTTGACTCATGAATTTCATAACCTCCGCATGTTTCGCGCTGCCAGGAAATGACCTAAGCAGCAACTTAGCTAGCGGGGGCTCATCAGGAATCCCGCGCGCTGATGATCTTTTGTGGTCCCTTTGGAGTCATCCTCACGGGGGATGGAATTGGCGTTACAGCGGATTAACCTTCGGCGATGGCGAGGCTCCTTACGATGCGCTCCCAAGTCCGTCGATTCGTAGCCAAGCCCGCGCCTGTCGACTGGCTGCTTGCCGCCGTCGTCACGCTGGCCGCTGAGTTCGAGGTCCTGATCAGGCTCCCGGGGCTGCCCCGGGAGCAGGAGCTGAGCGCGGCCGGGGCGTTGGCTCTTCTCGGACTGGCTTGGTGGCGCGGGCAGCCCCTGGTTCCTTTAGTTCTGCTCGCTGGCTCCGCGGTTGCGGAGGTCGCTGCAGGGGCCCGCATACCAATGCACGTCCCACAGCTCGCTCTCTTCCTGGCCACCTATTCGCTCGGCGCGTATGCAGGCAACCTTGTGGTGGGGGTCGGCGCACTGATTCCGGCGGCTATGGCACTCGCAATCGATAGTCTCCTACCGAGCCCACCTGTTCCCGTGATGGGCGCGCTCGTCTGGTACGTGGTATTCGTAGCTGGCATTCCCATCCTGCTCGGCCGCTTGGTTCGCGGCCGGACGCGGCTGGCGACCCGACTCCAAGAACAGAGAGCCGCACTTCTGGCCGAACGAGAGGCGAGAGTCAGGAAGGCGGTGATGGCGGAGCGCCAGAGGATCTCCCGACAACTTCACGCCGTCGTGGTTCACAGTGTTGACTCACTCCTTGCTGACGTGGCTGTGGCGGAGACTGGCCAGGACGAAAACGGGCTGGCTGCCGTCGTCCGGATCGAATCGGTCGCTCGCAAGGCGTTGGGCGAGATGCGACGCCTACTAGTTGCCCTAGGTGTGCAGGACGCGGAAAGCCAGCCGATGCCCGATGGGCTCTCTGCGATGCCCGCGCCGACAGTTACCACCGCGCCCGTCCCGAGTGGTGTCCGGGCCATCTGGCGGCTTGCGGCGAAACTGGGCAGAGCGCCCTGGCCTCTGCTTCTCGCAGCCCTGACGCTGGTGTGGTTCGAGGCCGATATCCAAAGCCGTGCCCCGTGGCATGGGCCGCGCCTCTTGATCGATGTCAGCTTGATCGGCCTCGCAGCACCCATTGCTTGGTCGCGGACGCGTCCGCTTTTGGCCGCCGCCACCTGTCTGCTCGCGATCGCCGCCATTTCGCACTTGTTGATTCCGATACCGATTTCGAGTTTGGATTCGGCCCTGCTGGCCGTCTACCTTCCCTTCTCAGTGGCTGCATTCAGCGCCCGGCGAAGAGCAGTCGTGGGGCTGGCCATCTGCGGTGTCGGCTTCATCGGAGCGTACGGTTTCCAGGCGCCGTTGCTCCCGATCCTGGCTGGCGCCTGGGTGGCTGGCCGGTTGCTCGGAGACCGTATCCGGCTGGTTGCGGAGCTAGAGACCACCAACCGGACCTTGGCGGGAGAGCGCGACATTCGGGCACATGAATTGATGCTTGAGGAGCGCTTGCGAGTGGCTCGCGACCTTCACGACGTGATCGGTCACACCCTCATGGTGGTTGTTCTCCAAGCCGGCGCTGCCCGACGCAATTGGGCGACCGATCGCGTCCGTGCGGCGCGCGCGATCGTGAGCTTGGCCAAGGTCTCCCGCGAAGGGTTGACGGAATTGCTGGCGCGTCTTGTCGCGTTGGATGACAGCTCGAGCCCGCAGCCAGCGATCCCTGGGCTGGCGGACATCGATGCTCTTGTCGCGCAGGCGAGAGCGGCAGGGATCCGCATCGACCTGAGTAAGGAGTCTCTGCCGGCGGCCCTCAATCCAGAATTGGAGTTGACCGCGTACCGGTTGGTCCAGGAAGCCCTTACTAATGTCATGAAGCACGCTCCCCGAAGTGCGACGCGTGTTCGGATCCAAGCCCGCGATGACCGGCTCCAGGTGGAGGTAGTCAACAGCGGACCTCTCCCCCTTCTGCCGAGCATTGGCTCCAGCGGTGGCCAGGGCCTATCCGGAATGGCCCAACGCGTAGCTGCGGGAGGGGGCGAGCTCAGGTGGGGTCGAGATGACCTGGGGGGTTTCGCTGTGCATGCACGGCTGCCGATCCCAACTTGAGCCCTCAGAAACGCCTGCGCGTAGCAATCGCCGATGACCAAGACCTTGCTCGTGCAGGCCTACGGGGAATCATCGAGGCGGAGCCGGACCTGGAGGTTGTCGGCGAAGCCGCGGATGGTGAAGAGGCTGTGCAACTGGCATTTCGCGAGGCGCCCGACGTGCTCCTAATGGATGTTCGTATGCCCAAGCTCGATGGCATCGAGGCGACTGAGAAGATTGTGGGCAACACGGGTGGGTCGAGAACGCGAGTGCTCGTGCTGACCACTTTTGACGTTGACGAATACGCTTACCGGGCTATCAAGGCGGGTGCCAGCGGGTTCCTCCTGAAGGATCTGCCGGCTGAGGACCTCGTAGCCGCGGTTCGCCAAGTCGGGCGTGGATCCGACGCGCTCTTAGCGCCATCTGTGACTCGTCGCCTCATCGAGCGTTTCGCAAGCGGCCGGGCAGGCGTAAATGCGCGTATCAGTCGTTTCAAAGAGCTGACTGCGCGTGAGCTCGAAGTGCTCAAACTGATCGCTTCTGCAAGCTCAAACTCCGAGATCGCAAGTGAGCTGAATCTGAGCGAGAACACTGTCAAGACTCATGTGGCGCGGATCCTGATGAAACTCGAACTTCGAGACAGGGTCCAAGCAGTTGTCGTCGCATACGAGGTCGGCCTAGTCAGCCCGGGCGTCGCTGACATGAATCTGCCCGATGCCCCAGGGCAGAAAGGTCACTGAGGTCCGGCGAGACACCTCGAGCTATGTGGGCATTTGACAGCAATTTGACGGCAACGCCGGTGAACAATGTGGATGTCCACGGACAAATTCGCTGCTTAGTAGGGCGATTTTGAACTTGAGTGGACGTCGGCGGACGGCCACAACCACTGACCATCCGGACTTGAAACTGTTAGGGGTGCAAGCTCCTCGGAGGTTCAAATCCTCCTCCCTCCGCCAAATTCATATTCCAAATCGCGCGAATATCCTGTGGTTCGCTATAGGACGGCGTTGGCTAGCAAGGTTTGACGGCAAATGGACAGCAATATTTGCAAAGTGCCGGTGGTCGGCTGAGATCTAAGTGGTGTGGTTTGCGATGCTCCGGCGGGCCCGATCGAGGCTGGCTGGATAATCGAGGCTGTAGCCTGTAGCCCAGCTGGCGGCGAATTGCGCCTCGGTGAGTGCGGCGCGGCAAAGAGCTTCGGCGCGACGGCGCCCCACCTTCTCATACGGTGCCACTGGTACTCCTTTTTGCTCTCGGAGTGCATCAGCTGCGCCAATCAGGACCGCGCCTTCGGCTGGTTCTCCGAGGCGACTACTGATGTAAGAGATTGAGTCAAGGCAATGCGCCAAGCAATTGTGGTTGCTGAGCTCGTCGTACTGCGCAAGTGCGCGTGTCAATAGCGCGGCGGCATCGTTCGTGTTGCCTCGAAGGAATTCCATCGCTCCTACGAGCTCGTCTCTGTGAGCCAAAAGATTTGGGACCGGCACATTGCCCGTAATTTCAGTCAGCTCGTCGAGGAACGGCTTTGCCTCGTCTGCTTGATCGGTTTCGAGGTAGGTGGCTGCCAGTAACATGACCGACATCGCGATCAGCGCGACGTCGTTGGTCTCCCGAAAGACGGCGAGCGAACTTTCGAATAACCCCCGCACCCGGTCCATCTCGTCGGGTGACCAAGAATACCTGGCCAGCCAATGCTTGGCGCGGGCGGCGCCCCGTCGATCACCTACCGCCTCGAACCCCGACAGGCTGATACGCATGCTCGCAACACCGCCCGTGAAATCGCCGGCCGCCGCCGCGAGAAGCCCACGGAAAAATAGGACACGGCTGGGAAGGTCGGATTCGCCGTGGCGTTGGATTAATTGTTCGAGGAAGTAGTTCCCGTCTCCCACCGACTTCATCCACCAGAAGCGGAACAGGTCGGTCACCACCACCAAACCCAGCTCTCTATCCCTGGAGTCGGAACTACTGATCGCCCAGCCAAGCGCCGCTCGGATGTTGTCGATCTCCCGGTCGATGGCTGCCAGCCACTCGTACTGCTTCGGACCGTCTAACTGCCCGGCCGCTCGCCGGGCTAACGCGGCAACCCAACGAAGATGGGCCGAGTGTGCTGCTGGCGCCAAACCTGACTCGACCAATCGATCCTTACCGAACGCCCGAATGGTCTCCAGCATCCGATATCTGGTCTCGTCACCGACTTGCTCCCGGATGACGACGCATTTATCTACAAGTTCAGCTACAGCCGTGAGCGGGTCTCCTGTTGCGATGCTAGCCTGGACCGCGTCCAAACTGAAACCGCCGGCAAACACTGACAGTGTGTCGAAGACGGCTTGCTCGTCTGGACTCAGCAGGTCATAGCTCCAACGAACCGTGGCCTCCAGTGTGCGTTGACGCGGCAGTGCCGTTCGACTTCCGCCGGTCAGCAAACGAAAGCGTTCGTCAAGACGGTTGGCAATCTCCGCGACTGTTAGATGGCGCGTTCGGGTAGCTGCAAGTTCGAGCGCAAGCGGGAGACCATCAAGGCGTCGACAGATCGCCGCAATTGCGCTTTCGTCGATTGGGGCTAGGGCAAGCCCAGGACTCGCCTCTGTCGCACGCTCGAGAAACAATTGCATCGCGGGACTTGCGTGCGAGCCCGAACCCTCCTTGACGAGCGCCAGTGGGGGAACCTGCCATATCACCTCGCCGGCGAGTTGCAGGGGTTCACGGCTCGTCGCCAGGATCCGAACGCCTGCGCCGTGGTGTAGAACGGCGTCAATCACCTCAGCAGCAGCTGAGATCACGTGCTCGCAGTTGTCGATGACAATCAGCTGGTCGACGCTAGCGAGGTGCGCCTTTAAGGACTCGAGTGGTGTCCTCCCCGGTTCATCAGGCACACCAACGGCGGACGCAACAGTCCTTGCAACGAGCGCTGGATCGCCTAACCCCGAGAGGTCCGCCATTCGGACCCCGTCATCGAAGTCGGTCCGCAAAGCGTTTGCGACAGCGATAGCGAGGCGCGTCTTGCCAATTCCCCCTGGTCCAACAAGGGTTACGAGGCGGTCGCCTCGGACAAGGCCGCAAACGCTCTCAATGTCAGATGCCCGACCTATCAGGCTTGTCAGCGCCACCGGCAAGTTCTGGCGAGGATCCGCTGCGCGCCGGACAGCATCACCTACGGTCAGCTTTGCATCCTGCTGAAGGATCAGTTTCAGCAGAGTCTGGAGACTGGATCCGGGTTCCATGCCCTGTTCCTCAACCAGCCGCTCGCGGATGCGCTGATATAGGTCAGAAGCTTCGGCTTGGCGACCGGAACGATACAAGGCCAGCATGAGCTGCCCGGTCATCCGCTCGCGAAGAGGATGCTCGCGCGTCAACGACATCAGTTCCGCGATCACCTCGCGATGACGCCCCAGTTCCAAACACGCATCGATCCGTTCCTCGATCGCATGCAACCGAAGCTCATTCAGGCGCGAAGCCTCGCTTATCGAAAACGCCTCCCCTTCGAAGTCCGCGAACGCGGGCCCGCGCCACAGCCCAAGTGCCTGCTCCAACCGCGGCAGAGCATCCTTGGGCTCAAGTTGCTGGGCTCCTTCGACCAGCTCCTCAAACTGAGCTGCGTCGAGATCGGTGGGGTTGATTTGGAGCTGGTAACCACCAGCACCTCTGATCAGAGTCCTGTACGGGACTCCGTCCGGCTCAAGCACCCGTCGCAGCTGCGAGATATAGACCTCAATGGCATGTTCCGCAGTCGGTGGAGCGTCTTGCCTCCAAAGCAGTTCCGTAAGGCGATCGATAGCCACGACCACGTTCGGTTGGGTCAGTAAGACGGCGAGAAGGGCACGCTGCTTGGCCCCTCCGAGGGCGATCGCCTGGCCTTGGCGTCTGACTTCCACGGGACCGAGAATTCGGTACTCCATCGCCAGTCAGCCAATTCTGGACCTTCTCCTGCCCTCCGTTGTCCAGAGCCTTGAGCGCCTCTTGAACGCTGGTTGAACGGCCAGTCCGAAGCTCGTGTAGGCGGTCGACGAGACCGACTAAACGACTGGAGGATCGGCATGGTCACCTCTATCCGAAGGGCAGCCGCAAATGTGGTCGAGAACTACTGGCTGGACGGTTTCGAGCTGCCGGCGGACTTCCTGATGCTCACCGCGGAGGAAATCGAACAGGACTTGGAACTAGGCAAGCCTGGATGGCAAGGTCTACTCAGGTCGTCTGAAAGCGATGCTAAGCAAGCTACTGGCCGTTTTCCGAGAGTCTTGATCCTCGTGGCAGTTGTCGCCCTGAGCGCCGTGTTTTGGGGGGCGGTGTCAGTAGCGAGTGGGCCGGTATCAGGGGGAGCCGGAACCGTGCAGACGATCAGCCAGCATTTCATCTGGACTGCTCGTGGGCCGATTCCCGCTGACGGCCTGATCAACTCGGTTACCGCCGTGGCGACACTGAACGATGCCACGCGCCCATAGGAATTCAGTGCGGCCGCGTCTAAAGGTTTTGACAGCAATGCCGGCGAACAACGGTGGATGTCCATGGACAAGTTCGGGGGTACGGAGGGCGGGCTTGATCCTGAGTGGACGTCAGGTGGACGGCCATAACCAGTCAGCATCCGGACTTGAAAACTGTTATAGGTGCAAGCCTATCCAGGGTTCAAATCCCTGCCCCTCCGCCAAATTTCGTATTCGAATCGATAGGATTCACTGCTTTCAGCGCGCTGGGGTTTCTATGGAGTGCTGCCGTTTGACAGCAAATCTGACAGCAAAATTTGCAGATCCCGTTTCTACGGATCAGCCTTTCACCGAGGCATTGGAAAACTTTCGCCGAGGTAGCCTATTCGCGTGGATTGGCTCGGGATTGGCCTGATCGCAGCAAGCCTAGCGGTCGCCACCCTGGGCATCTTCGTTGTGGCTAGGGTCGGCATCAGGACGGGCAGGGGTAGAAATAGGCCAACTAGCATCAGGAAAGCCGAGGGTGAGTTCCAGCCTCCGGAGGCGCCGGAGGGCAGATACTGGGGATGAAGGCGATGGGCCAGAAGGGCACATCCCAATGGGCCGAACCTACGCCTTTGGCGTAACAAGATAAGCGGCTCCGCCGCCGGACGAGGGCTTCGCATTCGAACTGAGCTGCCCAGCTGCGCCACCCGCCGAGCCCAGCGCAACTTAGAAGGCGCCGTTGCATCGTCGGATCAAGCCATAAAGCACAATTGCTCAGTGGACTTGGCACCTACGGCCAGAGTTGACCGGACTACATCCGACGTTTCCGCGGGTGTCCGCGCTCGACTCGAAACACTCGATGTCATCATCCTTCCCGGGATCCCAGGAATGACAACAGAAATGATGGGTCTCGAACCGTCGGAGTCGGCGTTTCCCTCAACAACTACGGACATAATCAAAATCCTGAGGGAGCAAGCTCTTCAGGTCGACTTTGAAAGTCCAGACGCGGCACACCCGCTTGCAGCCCACAAAGCCGCGGATCTGTGGATCCCGCTCGCGATCTTCATCGAGACAGGCGCCGCACACGCCGCGGGCGACCTCATGGCCCGCGCAATCGTTTCGCTGATCGGGCGCAGACGAGCCGAAACGTCTGTACTCCATGTCAAATTGGGCCGTGTCAGACGTGGACGAGACAAGATCGAATGGCTCGAGGCACATGGCAAGGGCTCCGACGTTCTGAAAGCGATGAGGGAGTTTCGTGAGTGAAGACCCGCAAGTAGGCGCACCCGAGGACGTCGACGACGACTGGATTCTGAAGACTGGCCGCGACAAGCTCGACCACGGTCGAGAACAAATCCAACGAGCTAAGTCCATGGTGGCTCGGGGCGGGCCAACTCCGGAGGCAGAGGCGCAAGCTCGTGCTGCGTTCGACGAGCTTCGCTCGGCGATGAATTGGCTCGAGGATTCGCCGCTTTTTGAAGAGGCTCACGAAGCGCTGGACGCAGCTGGGATTTTTACCAGGAGGACGTTCGGTTGTTGGCTCCATCGAGAGGGGACTTCGTATTCACAGCAGTGTCCGGTGGCTCTCGCTCACAACCGGATCGGGATGAGCCTCGGCTTCATCATCGAGAAATCGGAGTGCACCGTCTGTCACCAGGCTCCTGAAACCTGTTCTCACATAACAGGCCGCGTTTACGACGGTACCTTTTGCGCTCGCTTGATTACACAGGGCCGCATCCTTGACCTTTCTATCGTTGCTAGGCCTGCGCAGCCTGACGCTCGGATCGAAAGTATCGGCATGCCTGTCGCAGAACTCCAAGAGGCGCTTGGGCCCACGTTCACGCCTGGAATGGATGTGAGCTGCGACCGATGTCTCTCACCGTGCGACGGCGTATCCAGGCCGTGGGGTTAGGCGATCAGCTGTGCGGTAGCGGTTGAGTGGGGTCCAACGGCGCCACGACGAATCGTCAGATTGTTGACCCGACGACACACTTCACTCGCCGCCGATGGCGTCTCCCCTCAGCAACCTCGTCTTCATCAAAGAAGTCTCGGCGCTTCCGTTCCTCTAAGAACAGGCGCTGTCGACCAAAAGGTGAAGTAATCCACTCGCGGATTTCAGGCGGCAGTCCATTACGTAGGTCGCGATCACCCAGTGCCTTTGCTGGGAGATTTGTATGAAGGAAACCCAATGATGTTCGGGCCATGTCGATGAACCGATCGAGTGTCCTCACCTCTACATGTGAGCGATTCTGAAGGTTGATTGCATGGAGTTGGGCAAGCGCACCATGCTTCTGCAGTTGAGACCGCCGGCCGATATAGATATGTCCCATCGGATGGTCAATACCTGGAAATATGGTGCGTGCATACTCGGAATGACTCGTGATCCAAGCCTGCCAACGGCGAACTTGACCCAAGCTTCTCGTTAGCTGCTCGGAAGGATCGCCTCGGCCATTCAGAATGCGAGCAGAAGGCGGCTCGATCTCAACGAGGTGCCACTCGGCGCCATTGCTGCCTGTATCGAAGTATGCGAAGTCAATCTCGTAATCGCTCCCTAGATGGATTCTTGAGTAGAGGGGAGAGTTTCCAACAAGTCGAATTGAGCCGTTCCAGAAGTAGATATGCCGAGACAGAAAGGCATGAACAGCGCTCTCGGCGGCATTGGCCTCAAGCAATGCCCGAAACCGCCGGATCGCCGAGTAAACCGCGGCCTTAGAAAACGCCCTCGTTGACGAGCGCGCCTTAGATCTCCGGAACGTGGGCTCTTGAGCAGCTGACGACGAGGCGGGCTTTCTTTTCTGCGCCATATCGCCGATAGCATGCCCCAGGTTGGGATTGATGGCCATAACGCCAGCCTCGCTGACTCCTAACGTTGCTCGCGGAGAGGGCGGCCGGGCATCGACCTCCCGGTGACAAGCAGCTACCTTCTTGTCGGTGGGAATTTTCGTTGGGTGGATAGTTCAAAAGCGCTTCCTCACCTTGGCGGCTGTCATTCTCAACGTCGTGGCGGCATTCACACTGCCACGTCTTCCTCAGCCCTTTAGCTACCTGTTTGTAGTTGCACCAGCCTTGTTGCTGACCGCCGTGATCTATGAAGGCTTCGCGTGGATGCAGGTGCGGATCGGTCGGCAAGTCCGCCTGGCCTTTGCGCTGTGGATGGGGTTCAGCGTTCTGGTGCTCGAGACGGGAATCTTGTTTTCAGCCTCGAATACCACGATTCTCTAGATCGCCATCGCAGTTTTCGCCGTACTCGCCTTTTCGGGCGCAATGCGAGTGGCATTCTTGTCCCGGCGACAGGTACGGAACGAGCAAAGACTTTCTGGTGGCGATCCCCCTCCGCCGGCTAAATAGCGAAAAGGAAGATGGGCCGCGAATAGCGAGCCTTCACGTTCGTGACCGGATGGATTTCGCTGGACTCTGACAGCCATTCCGCGAGCTTCAGCGATTTCTCGCGGTTCAGCGCGTACGAAAGGTCAGGACCTCGCATTCAGATGTCACGTGGCGACACGCAGCGACAGCCTTTCGTCGCCTCTGAAAATCAAGGCGCCGCAAGTTCAAATCTGGCCGTCAGCACCACTAGCGTCAAGTCGGCGTCCGCCAATCAAGAAATGGCGTCAGCGCCCCGTATTTCCAAAACAGGTACAGAGCCTCGTGAGCCGCCTGCTCATGCGTGGCTCGAGCTCGCAGGACGGCGCCATCATGTTCGTGAACCAGGATTCGCGACCGCTCTTCCTTCGAATAGATCAGCTTTCCCCGTACACGGTGGTCCATCCTTACGGTCGCCCGGCGCCGGCGTCTGATCGGATCCAACACTTCGAAGACATTGCTTGCCTCGAACTCCTCGTTTTGGAGGGAGACTGGCTTGTCGTCGATGTACAACGCGCGAAATTGGAAGACGTTCCAAAGCTCCTGCGGAAGCGCAGGCCGGATTTCGAAGTCGGTCCAGGCGGTATGCCATTGGCCACCACCCCCGACGCCGTAACCGCCAACCGGATAATTGTGAATCTCGCCCACGTACACGTATGCACTCCTTGCCTTGGGCTGACAAAAGAGCAGGGCGGGCTTGGGAAGCTCCAATCTGCTCCATGGGCGACGCCGACTGGGATCGTTGGACTGGCGAATCTCGCGCCTAATGACGGCCGGGGCGAGCACCTGCCAGGAGTCCGATCCGAGGCGAGCAAGTACCGCACTATGCCCATTGGAAAGGATTAGGTCGCCGTGCCATCGGCCCTGGATCGGTCTTCGGAGCTGCTGCTTGACCCGATTGCGCTGGACTGCTGAGTACAGCGGCAGGTCAGTCAACTTCGTCATGACTCTAAGACTCGCGATTGGGTGGATTACTTGCCATCTAGTGGCCTATTGCGGGTCCTCGCGAGTCGATGCACAGTCGCTCCCGCTCCAGCCTGGTTGCCGAGTGCACGATTCAACATGTCAGCGGCCTGGCGCTGAAGTTCAGGGAGCACATGGCGGTCTAGATGATCGATGGCCTAATCTGAGTCGCGACGCGCCCTGAGCGAGCTTGTAGGACACCGAGCGCCGCCGCTGCAGCCGAGCTGGCCTGGGCGAGTTCATGTGAGAGCTCGACAAGTTGCTCGATCCTGGACTTGATTTCGCTGACGGGGCTGCCGATTAGGGCCTCTTTCAACGCGGAGGACTCGGCTATGAGCTCGCGGCGGAAAGCCTTTTCACGAATCCGCCATGCTGCCCACTCGGCCTCGCGAGGGAATCTATCAAAGTCGGCGAGAGTGACTTCGACGCACTCTCGAACCGACTTCGCATCGCCACAGTCTACGTTTGAGAACCCGCCTGTCTCTTCGATCCGCGACACGATGTCGTCAACAGTTATTCGTCTCTGCTGCTTTCCAAGATCGACAATAGCGGTCCAGATCATTCGGCAAGCTGAGTCACTGAAATGGCCGGCCTCAACGATGCCTAAAACGGAGGACAGAAGCTCTGGCTTCACCACTATCGCGCCAACCAGCGTCAGCTCTGCGTTAAGGTCGTTAGGCCAAGGAATAATGGCGTGTCCGTCGAGGCCTTCATGTGAGCCCGTTAGGGCAAATCCATCGTCTCATATGAGTTGACGCCGCAAACGCTAGCCAGGGCGCCGACGCGAGAGATTGCCCAGTTGAGGGCGGCCGACCGATGCATTCGTCTTTTTAGTTGGCAGCCGGCATACCGAATCTCGGAGGGGCCCAATTTGCCACCGAACGGCTCGACGCCGGGGCGGCCAACAACAGGATAACCATCGCGATTTACGCTCACAATTCGCCTATGTCGGAAAAGTATCGGGAACCAGATCAGTGGAATCTAAGGATGGCCAACGCCTTGCTGAGCCTTGACGCAATCGAACCCGCGCTCGAGGATATTGGCTTTCAGCGAGATGAAGCTGGCCAGTTGCGAGAGATAACCCGCCAATATTTGGAACTCTGGGCGGCAGCCGACCAGACCAATGACAGCTCCACATCAGTTGATGGACTGTCTCTTGATTCGGCGCAGTGGTTGAATCGTGTTCGTAGCAATTACGGTGAGTCCTTGGCGGCGAGGCTGGCGGAAATGCCGTCAAGACTCGCCATTAGACGTGGCGCCACACGGGAGGGCTGGACTGAGCTTATGTTGAGACTACCCCGGGAGGTCGAGCATGGCTCAAAGCCGAACCTGCCAGAGGATAAGCTCCAGGCCTTTATGGCGCTGGCCGGCCGTCATTTAGAAGCGATGAAACGCACACACGAGCGAGCCGAGACTTTGGCGTCAGCGTCGTCCCAAAGTGAGTGGGATAGCCATTTGCTTGCGAGCAACTTTTATCCGGACGACTATGGCAATGACGAGTCCGAGCGGCAGTTCGAACCGGTTCCTTTGTTATGGCAGTTGTTGAGCGACCGCGAGTGGCGATTCTTTGCCGAAGACTTGCGCAAGGAGTTGAGCGAGGCGGAAATTCTCGAATTGGTTTCTTGGGGCAAGGCTTCACCTGAAAACGCATTCGGCAAATACCTGTCGACTGCCCTCTGAAGGTCGAGACCATCAGGCGCCGTTTTGCACGCAACCGCTATCACGACGAAGGAGATACCGCCGGGTTGTTCCGTAAACAGATGTTTCGATCAGGGCTAACCAACTCCGACTTCCTGCAGCGACTTGAGCAATCCTTGGCAAGGCGTCCAGGCTTTTGGGGTGCGTTTCAAGGGAAGGTCTATGGCAGGGTGTCAGACGATCGCTTCGAACTGTGGACACCGGGTAGTACTCGAGGGCATGTCGCTGGAGTCATGGGTCGGCTGGACTCAGGTAGCGATCTGGCCTCTGGCTCGCTGCGTTTATTGCCCGAACCAATGGCCTTGGTCTCGTTGGTGCTGATCGTTCTACTCGCCGTCGCGAGCCAGTTTCTCGCCATGTCATGGGTGCGCCTGGGATTGCCGGTTTTCGCCTTGCTCACAGTAGCGGTCTTCACGTGGCAGACACGTGTGGAATGGCAGCTGCTAAAACATCACCTCCAGGAGATAGTCCAGGTCGAGTTGGACGGTCGTGAAACGTGACTGATTGGTGGGGTCGCTCCTAATGAGTCGCGCACCTTTCTTCGCAATTGTTGACGACGAGGTTGATGTATTCACGTCGCGCGAAGCAGTTGAGGGACATGTCGAAACCATCACCATCGAAGACTTTGGTCTCCAGGTATATGACAGTGAGGGTCGGCCCTTGAGCTGGCGTATCACGGTGGCTCCCACAAAGCTTGGCCGTGGGGAGTGGCAGCTCGGGGAGGCGCTCGATCCACCGAAACGCGAGCTCCTAGCCGATTGGCTCCGCAAGTTTCTAAGGGGGATGGGGAATGCTAAAACTGGTCTGACTGACCTCGAGGTGGCCGAAGCGCAACTGGAGACTCTTATCCAGCACGCAAGCCGATTTCCGACGGCTGACTGACCTCCTGTCGACAGGCCCTCTTCATTGGGGTTTGAGCGCTGGGCGCAGAAATGACAGCCAACGTGACAGTCAATATGCCGGACGAGTGTGGACACAGGCGGATGAGGATGGGAGTAAGCGCGCCCGGGATCGAACGCGGGCGGACGTCGCTGGACGGTGGTGGACGCCAGACCCGCGGTCTTCAAAACCGTTTGTGGGCTTTGCGAATCCAACGGCTGCTGGTCACGGATGGCTTCGCGCGCTTGATGGGCGCCGACGGTCATGCTCTCGATAAACCCGGTGTTATTGAGAGCCGAGGGCAGACAGGGGCGGCTTGATTCGGGCGACAGAGCAGTCTGTTACGCCGCCAAGCAAACAACACTGCCACTCAGTGGCTCGCGACTAACGTCCGTGCCAGTGAATGACAAGGTGCCCGCCGCAATAATGCGGGTGGAGCTTGCGACCCGGAGCTGCGCCACGAGCTGGGGCGAGACAATCACTGAGCCTGAACCGTTCTGGTCGAAAACGATTCCAGGACGATGACCTTTGACCAGTGATGTGATCGGTGCGACATAGCGCCCGTCGGTTTCTTGAGGTCCTAGAAAGGCCGCGAGATAGAACGAAATCCTGTCTGCCTGGACGCCTAGGGAAACAGTCAACACTTCTGGGCTGGAGGCGGAGCACGCGACTGCCGGAAAGTAGGCGGTCTTCGCCCCGACATGCACAACCGCGAGGCTCTTGCCGGGTTCTGACTGTCCATAGGAACGTAGTTCTTGGCGATCGGCAAAGTTGGGCCAGCCGCCTACTACTGTGACAAACAACGCCAGAAGCAGAACCAGTATTGCTGCTCCGCTAATGAGGATGCGCCGCCGTTTCCTCCGAATCGAGTAACCCAATGGATCCATTTTCGTGGAGGGCCAGCGCCAATACGGAGACGTTGTTATCGATAAGGCGAACCTATCGAGACCTAGAGTTGGACTGAACCCTCAGGCCTGAGGCCGTCGCCTTAGTTCGATGACCTCGGCAAGCCAACCACTCGGGTTCTCTAAATCGAAGCTCATCCGGTCCTCAATCGCCCTGCGAACTTCCTCGGTCATCCAAGTGGGGGGAGTTTCGACAACGGAAAAGTCCGGGAACTGGTCAGTGATCTGTTCTGGAGATTCCGCGGTGATGTATGCCCACACCGCACCCTGGCCGTAGTCATAAGCGATCAAGTAACGGTTCTTCACGACTCTAGCTATCCGGTTTGTCTTTAGCAACAAACCGCGTCGGTGAACCGACCCAACGGCACTTTGCCTTGGATCGACACTCTACTCCGACAGTTCCTAGCGGCCGACCCTTGTAGAAGGGGTTGTCCTCAGGAAAACGACCGAATCGTGCATACCACTTCAAGTCTCGAGCTCGGCTGCCATCTGCCGTTACGTGATAGCACGAGTTGCACCCGACGTACCTCTCGAACCTAATGTGCTCGGTGACCGCATTTCTGAGCTCAGAATCAGACATCGCGAAAATCTCGTAAACGCGTTCTGGCCGGGCATCTTCTGAAAGTGGGCTTGGAGTCATTTCTTCGTTCCACTGAAACCAGCACAGCTGTCCACGGAATAGGACCACACCGTCGATGGGGCCGTCATAGAACCTGTAATGCCACAACGGCTCAATCTCGCGTGCCTCGGTCACGGAAGATCATGATGCCCTACGGCGCAACGAGTCACGTGGTCACATCTGCACACTGCGGCGCGACTCCGGGCGCGAAGCAATCGCTAGACAAGGTTCACTTTGTCTCATGCACGGCCTCAAGCGGGCAGCGAGACGATTCTTGGTGCGACGTGCAACGACGGGATCTTTGACAGCAATTTGACAGCAATGCCGGTAAACAACCATGCACGTCTGCGGACAGAAATTGCCTGACGCAGTCTGAATTTGATCTTGGGCGGACGTCAGTGGACGGCCATAACCACTGACCATCCGGACTTGAAAACTGTTAGGGGTGCAAGCTCCTCGGAGGTTCAAATCCTCCTCCTTCCGCCAAATTCGTATTGCACATCGCCCCGAATCTTCTGTGAATTGGCTGGGAGGTGGCGCTCCCCGAGATGAAGTGTCCTGGGTTTCGATGGAGGCTAATAGTCGTTTCGTGACTAGTTCTCGGCAGCCCAACCACCGGCACCTACAATGCCGCCATAACCGTGTGAGCGGCAGGCAGTATCTTTCACTAGACCGGAAATGGGGACGCCCAGGACGTGACGAGAACGGCGAAAACAAGACTACGGCTGGTTCTGGGTGTCCTAATCATTTGTCTGGCCATGGGCTTGCTGGCAATCAAACTCTTGCCCACCAGCCCGCACGGAGGTCTGTCCCGGGCCGCAGCAATCGAAATCGCGTGGACGCACGTCGATCCTGGCGCGACCGGTGTGCTCGCGGCGGAGGTTCGCCACAACTTTCAGACCGGCTTCGAGATTCCAGGTCACGACCAGGCGTGGGTCGTCACCTTCACTGGGCAGTGGCACCTGCTTTGCTTTGGCGGCTGCGACCCGAATACCGAGTGGGTCGCAATCGACTATTACACGGGTGAGTGGATTGCCTCCCAATACTCATATCGGAAACCTTAGGCCCGGCGCACCGCAGAGCTAGTGATAACCCGAAGCTATCGGGATCTTGACGTAGTGCCGGGCAATAGGTCCTCTCACTGGCCTTAGGCATCTCAAGACCTTTGCATATTGAGCTGAAACTTGAGGCGATCCGGCGCACAGTTGGCGGCGATGAACCGCATGACATTCTCGTGGCGCCTGCGCTCGCTTTTCGGAGCGACCTTGGCCGGCGGTGTCGCGGAGAGCCCTCTAGCGCATCCAAGACGGTTTGACAGCCAAACTTGCGAGCACCGCACGCAAAGATCTGTACGGTCAAGCTAGCGATCGAGCCGATCGGCTCGGCTTTTCGTGGTCGTAAGTGCCGGCGAGTCAAAGAAGTTCCCATTCGGGATCTTTTGGGGGGAAATGGCGAGGCAGAACTTTCGACGGCCAGGTGGTGTGCAGTACATGCCAATTGCTTCCTGACCGCTTCTGAATGGTGAGAATGGTTGTGCCCGCAGCCGCATTAACGCCCTCGCGGTAACCTTCCGCCGTGGCGAAGTTCGTCGGGCGCGGCGTCGAGCTTGAGCGCCTCTTACTCCTAGGCACCCCAACGACGGGGAAATCTGGGCCCCACGTAGCCGTGGTCATAGGGGATCCCGGCTCCGGAAAGACCCGCTTACTGGAGGAGTTTCTGCGCCATGCGCGCTTGGGGCGCAGGACAATCATCACCGGATACGAGCCGGAGCAGCAGGTACCGCTCGCAGCGGCGAGACAGCTGCTCCGAATGCTGGACTTGGACTCACTGCTGCGACCCGCTGCCTCGGATGATGTCCCCTTCCAGCAACTGCGGCTCTTCGAGTCCGTGTACCGAGCGCTTTCGGCTGGTGGACCTAGCCTGCTCGTAGTCGACGACTTGCAGTGGGTGGATCAACTGTCCATCGGCCTCTGCCACTACCTGCTACGAGCCGCGGTCGCCGACGGCAGTCCGTTTGTCGCGGTGGTTGCGTCGCGACCGGAGCCTGCGGTTCAGGTGTTCGAGGAAACCCTGGCGCGGGTGCTGCCGACTGAAAGGATGCACAGGTTCCCGCTCGGTCCACTCGACCTTTCGGCTGCGACTCAGCTCGCCCTCGATTTGTCGCCAGCCTTGAGCAAAGAGCGCTCGGCTCAGATAGCACGTGATGCCAACGGATCCCCTTTCTGGATCGCGATCATCGCCCGAGAGATGAGCGGTGACCTGGACCGGATGCTCACAACGCGACTCCAGGGCGTCGATCCGCCGGCGGCGCAGCTGCTGGGATTACTTAGCACGGCTGCCCGTCCACTGGAGGTAGGCGAGATATGCGAGCTCCAGAACTGGCCCGAGCCGAGGGCCGCCCAGGCCGTGGAAGATCTCATCCGGCGAGGCCTGGCGGTCCGGGTGTTCGACGCCATACGCGTCGTCCACGACCTCGTGCGCTCAGCCGCCGAACGACAGCTTCTTGCCTCGACTCGGCGGCGGCTGCATCAGCGGCTTGCCGTGTGGTTGGAGGGGCAGGCCGGCGACGACGTCCAGCTTCTGAGGGAGGCTCTCGAGCATCGCGTCAGTGCCGGGCTCCCAGCGCTCGAGTTGGGCGTACGGCTCGCGCGTTCGCCGACCCGGCGTCTCCTCGGCACGACTGGGCTCCGCCAGCTTTCGGACCTAGCCGACAGCACTGAATCCACGGAGTTGCAGGAGCGGGTGGCGGCTCTCGCCTCGGAGCTCGGCGAGCACGGTACCGCACTTGAAGGCTGGAAACGGGTCGCGAGCCAGCATGTCGATGCGTGCGGTCGCGCCTGGGCGGCACTCGCAGCCTCAAAGTCAGCGCTCCAACTGAGCCGCGGCGCAGAGGCGAGAGAGACGCTTGCCCTGGTCCGCCGAAGCGGCTGTATCGATCCTGTCCTCGGCGTGGAGTGTGACGCGCACGAGGCGAACATCCTGCGCTGGCTCGAGCACCGAGTCCCGGAAGCGCGCGTGTTCGCTGATCGGGCCCGGGCAGGTGCGCGTGGACTTGGAGTCGAGCTTGGAGAGAGGGCGACGGCGGCGCGCCTTGCCGCACTTCGGTGCGCGTTCGATGCGGCCATGATGCTGGGCCGGTTTGAGGAGATGCTGGCCATCGGGGAAGAGATGGAGACCGCGTCGCCAGGCGTCTCAATCGAGGGTGTGCTGAACATCAGAATGTCCACGGTCACCGCGCTGTTCATGCTCGGGCGCGTTCCCCAGGCGGCCGAGCGTGCGGCGATCGTATGGCAAGAGGCGCGGAGACGCGTCCTGCCTATGATCGCGTTGACCGCAGGCGTGAGCCTGGCATCCGGCCTGGCCGAGCTCGGCCGTCTGGAGGAAGCCGAAGCGATAGCCTCCGAATCTCTGGCGCTCCAGAACAGACTTGGCGCGACCCAGCTCATTGCGGTCGGCGTAGATAGCCGGCAGGTAACCAATCTCATCGCCCTTTCGCGCGGCGACTGGAGACAGGCCATCGCGGGCCTGGAAGAAGCTGTCGGAGATCATCCGGACCCTCACGTCCGCATCAGCTACCACCATGGGGTCGCACTGTGGCTGGCGCGACTTGATTCGGTGGACGCAGGTGAGCGCATCCAAGCTCACATCGCGGCGGGGCAAGCAGACGCGAGGGCGGCGGGCTGCGATAGGTGCCAGTGGGCGCTGGACCTGGTATGCGCGGAAGCCTATGCGCGTCTCGGACGCGCTGAAGAGTCCGGTCGGATGCTCGCCCGGGTGGACGCCAATCACCCCGCCGACAGTTCGGCAATGCGCATGTGGCGCGAGCAGTCCGGCGCGCATCACGAGCTGACTTCGGGTCGCACCTCGCAGGCGATTGGAAGGTTTCGCCGGCTGATCGAGTGGGAGGAAAAGGAAGGCCAGATGCGCCAAGCGCTGTGGAGCCGATTAGCCCTCGCCGAAGCGCTAACCGCGGTCGACCGCGTCAAAGCCGCGGAGGAGCTTCGCTTGGCCGGAGCTGCTGCGGTCGAGATGGGGGCCAAGACGGAGGAACGACTCGCCGAGCAGAAGCTGCGGGCACTCGGCGTGCGCACGTGGCGCCGGGGCCCGGCGGCGCGAGGCGAGCTTACGCACGTGGAGCTGGAGGTGAGTCGCCTCGTGGCCCGGGGAGCGAGCAATCCCGAGATCGCAAAGACCCTTTTCCTCTCGCGGAAGACAGTTGAGCGTCACGTCTCGAATGTGTTGGCGAAACTTGGGGCACGCAATCGTACGGAGCTTGCGGCAGCTGTTGCGGGCGAAAACGAGGGAGCTCCCCGATGAACCGCAAGGAATACGCCAACTAAGTTACCTCCTGACAAGTCGAGTCATGTTTGGAGGGATGGATGGCAGTGTTGGTCGTGCTGCTTCCCGGCGATGGGAAGGACGTTCCGGTTGGATCGGATGTGGCGGCTGGCCTCGCGAAACTCGGCATCACCAGCCTGACACTGCTCCGCGACCGCGCGACGTTCGCTGTGCTTCTCGAGGGCTGGCAGTTCGATCCCGACCGCTCCGGGCAGTCCGCCGTTGCGCTGCTGACCGCCGAGACGCAAGACGTCAGGCTGCTTCATTCCGTCCTGCATATGGCCGTCCCTGTCCATCCGGACGAAACCAAGGAAGAACTGTCCACCACCGAACCTAGAGAAGAAGCATGAAGAGAAATGTGTTGCTGACGATCGATATCGGCATCGGCACCGTTGCCGTCCTTGTAAGTAATGGAGACACGTCATGACCGAGCACGCCAATCGCATCCGTAAGTCCATGCTGCTTATTGCAGCCGTCTTCTTGATCGCGGCGTGTGGTGGCGAGACCGCCGCCACACCGAGCCCCACGCCTCCGCTGCGCCCCAAGGTTCTCTTTCAGAACAAGCTGTCGAACCCGACCATATCCGGCGAATTTGACATCGTCAGGCAGGTCAACGTCTACACGCCCGGGTCTTTCAGCGTCCAGCACACGCATGCGGGCCCCGTGCTGATCACCGTGACCAAGGGCACGTTGACTATGCGAACCGGCGGCATCGAGAAGGACGTTGTGGCCGGCGAAAGCTTCATCGAGGCGGCCGGTCCTGTCGTCCAGGCCGGCAACAAGACGTCGACGGACATCGAGTGGGTGGCGGACATTTTGGTGCCCAAGGGAGCGGCGGTTTCGGTTCCCGTGCCCGGGGCCAAGCCGGTCGGTACGCCGGTCACTAAGTACACATACCGGTTGACGAACGCGTCCATGTCCGGCGCCTGGGACCTGGTCCAGCTGGGCCAGGAGTTCGCAACGGGCGCCTGGACCCCGAAGCACAAGCACGGCGGCAAGGGCTTCATCACGATCCTGGAGGGCGAGCTTTCGGTGCGTTCCGGCGGCACGGAAAAGACCTACAAGGCGGGTGAGACTTTTATCGAGGAGGACGGCCAGACGGTCGAAGCAGGGAACAACGGTGGCGTTACTGCACGGAACCTGGCGGGATTCGTGGTGCCTCAGGGCGCGGCGCTGACGACCGCGGTCAAGTGAGATCGGTCAACCAGCGGTAGAGGTCGTGGACCGCAGCCCGAACTGGGTTGGGAACTCGGCAGCCTCAACCGTGGCTCTCATTGAGGTTGCCGCTGGCAAAGGCTAGTCGACCGACGTTTGCTGTCCGTATTTGCCGGACTTGTTGACAGCTCTGTTTGTCGGGTAAGGGATCGACGTCGCCGCCGAATGACGTGGCGCTGTACATGAGTAGCGCTGTCAACGGCCTAGAGGGCATCCTTCGAATTCGAGGATTGCGCTCCAGAACCTGGAGCTGTCGGGCGGTGTATATGACGCGAGTGAAATGGTTTGAGCTGCTGGCGACCGCGGTTCTCCTATCGACGGGATGCTCTGATGGGGCTATCGCGACTCCGACCGCTAGCCCGTCGCCGGAGAATTTACGTGCGTCCGTAGAAGCGATCGTCGTTCCGGGTGGTTGCGGATCCACTCCAGTCTTTCTAGGCGGAAAGCCGGCTTGGATTGATGCGGCCACCGCGCATAACGCACCCCCGGTCGCCTACGTCCTCGGCAAAGACGGCATGGCGGTTGGGTTGATGTTCATAAATCCACTCCGTGCTGGGCCGCACCCCGAGAATCCGATCAACAAGGTGATTTGGGCAGTCCGTCAACTCCGAGACAGGTCCGATCTCCAAATTTCTGGCCATCCTGTGGGAGCGACCAAACCTACGATTCACCAGTCCCATGCAGCGGGCGCTCCGGGTGAAGGGACGATATTCCGATCAGTCGTTGACGTCCCGGATCGAGGATGTTGGCATTTCGATCTCTCCTGGAGAGGACACAGTGACGCAGTCGAACTCGACTACCAATAGGTTCCTTTCACTTGTAACGAAATACACAAGTTGACGGTGCAACCCGTTAGTCGCTGTTGCTGATCAATCGGTCTAGATGATCGATGAATCAATTGACCTTGCTATGTCCAGCTTCGTCAAGTCGCATTTAGGTTCCGGTTGGTCCAAGAATGCGTTTGGCTGATCCCGCGACATAGCTTGAGTTTTTGCCTTCGAGTTCTAAGTAAGCGCCCTTAAGGTCGTCCGTCACTGCGATTAGTCCAGCCACGTGCGAGAACTCGATAATTTCGCTCGGATCCACCCGACGCCTATCGAGATTTGTTCCCGTGATCACGTACCAAGGCGTGGACTGGATCAGACGAAGTGCTTTGACTATGCCACCGCGCTGGAGCGGCACGGGGACACGTTCGAACAACCCTGACCGCCAAATGTCCTTGCGCTCGCCTCGTGACGCCATCACATCGTGGTTATGAAACAACAGCTGAAGGAATTTGGTCCTCGACCGAGCACGCAGAGTCAACAATCGGTCGAGATGATGCTCCCTGACCAATGTGTTGAGCACCCACAGTTCGATCTCGTCGGGCAACGCGGTCACGAAGGCCGCAGTGTATCGGGTGGGGCGTCATCGTCCATTTGGCCTACGACACCGCTAGGCTGGCCAACCGGGTCCACGTAGAAGGCCACCTCCTAAAGGAACCCATTGAAGGCGTGAGGTGTATGAATGGCTGAATGGCCAACAGGGTGGTCTGGCTTGCTCGGCATCCGGACTTGAAAACTGTTGGGGTGCAAGCTCCTCGGAGGTTCAAATCCTCCTCCCTCCGCCAATTTCGTATTCACAATCGCTCGCATTAGGCGAAACACCTGAACTTATCGACAGCCGAGCCTTTTAGGTGTCACTTGCCCGGCGGTTTACCTGTGGACATAGGAAGCAGAATCTCACCAAAACTGTGTAGAAAGCCCTGTCGAGTGGCTTGTTCTCGATCATGAGCCAATAGACGGTCAGCGCGGGCGCCACTAGCGCCATAGCGTCGAGGTTGCGTCCCGGTGCGATCTCCCCCCGTGCTGCCGCTCGTTCAAACAGATCACGCATCTGCGCAGTGCGTGGAGCAACCAGCTGATCTTGGACGATAGCTGTCAGATCCGGATGTTGCGGCAGAGCGGAGATCACGCCGGCTATCAAGCGAAACTTCTTGCGGTTCTCACTCCTGGAACTAGTCGCATCACCACGGCCGGCCTCGCGGACACTGGCACGCTGCGTGGTGACCTGCTGGCGCTCGCATCGACCTTCGATGCCCAACGTCTATAGATGCATCGACCAGAAGGCGTAGCCGAAACCTCGCACTGGGCTCTCCAATTGCGGATAGGCAATAGGCAACCTATCGACAACTGCCTGATACCGTGATACCATGATCCCGAGATGCCAAAGTCAATGACCCTTCGGCTTACTGATGAGCAAGCGGCGGAACTAGAGGCGATCGCTCGTGTTGAAAACGTGCCAATTGCTGAGGAGGTGCGCATCGCCCTCGCTGAGCACATTGCGAATAGGCGTCGTGATCGTGCTTTCCAGGCTCGATTGAAGGCGTCTATGAAGCGCAACCAGGAGATTCTTAACCGACTGGCCTCCACCTAAGGTTTGGCCTGGCAGTACCTCGACCTCGCAGACTATCTGCTGATTGCAGAGGCGGTTACCGGACTGAAGGCAGAAGTCTTGGCCGAGATGCCACGCGTGGTGAGCCTGGCCTCGTCAGCTCTCTCGGTGCCGTCTTCGGGTTGGCAGGGTCAGGAGGCCTATCCTGAGCCGGCTCAAAAGGCTGGACTGCTGGCGGCTCGCCTTACAAAGAACCATCCGCTGCCCGATGGGAACAAGCGCGCGGCGTGGCTGGCGATGATCGAATTCCTCGAGCGAAATGGATATCAACTGGAGCAGCCGGAGCCGTCCGACGCAGTGGATGCCATGCTTCGCCTCGCCTCCAGCGAACTGGCAGAAGGGGACTTTGTGGAATGGCTTCGTGCACGCCTCAGTAAGCAGGCTTAGCTTTACCAAGCAGGCGTGCCAGGAAACCCGAGACATTGCTCTCTCTTAGGCTCCGTTAGCACGAGCAATTCCACCTAGAAGGCATGACTGATTTCGCCTCACACTGAAGGTCTCTAGGGAACCCGCAGGCGGCGCGCGGTGTAATGAAGGGTGATGGGTCCGAGCCTGCTTCGGTTGATCGGTGTGCGGGCTTGTGTTGCGGGAGCCCTGGCTTTCGTGGCCTTGGCCCAGGGTGTTGTCCCGGCGTTCGCAGCCGCTCCACGCGTGATCCTGGTTTACGGAGGTGGCTTGCCTCGGCCGGTCGTCCTCGATGATTGGAACGAGAATCTCAATCTGATGGTGGCGATGAGTTCAGACGCGTCTGACGTGAGCAAGGACTCGCTCGTTCGGCGGCCGTCATTCAGAGTTGCGATGTTTTGGGGCCCTGTGTGGGACGAGTACATGCGCGCTGGCGGTGATCCCAGCGCGCTGAACCCTGACCAGGCCCAGCTGGGCCGCTTCTACCCTCGGACGGGCACCTCCGATCCTCTTTTCACTTTCGACTCCATCCCTGGCCCTGGCGCCCTCGTCCGCAAATTACTCCCGAAGGGGGTCGAGATCCTCGCCCGGCACGGCATTCCTTCAAGCATCCCGTCAAATGCCCCGCCGATAAGAACGGAGCCGGTTCTGCTGGGGGCTGCGGCGCTGCTCGTCGCGGCGGCATTGGTCATCGTCGCGCGTCGCCGGAGCTCGAGACGATCAGGGCCACAATGAGCCGCCGTTGGATCGCTTCTGGCTTCGAGCGCAACTGGAATATCATCACGCCCGTTGGCACGTTTCGGAGCGGCAATGCGAAATCGTCGCTTCCGCAGCCTCCTCTTAGCAATCTCTGGCGTCCCTATCGCAGCCTCGTATCTGTGGAACGCACTCCTCCAACCACTGCTGATCCCGAGCTCGGTACCGACTGATTTCCACGAGGCCTACCTCTCAGAGGCCGTCGCAATTGCAACGGGCCAGGATCCATACGGACCTTGCAACAACCTGGTGTGTTTCACGCAGCTCACCAACGCCGCCACCGTATACCCGCCGTTGCTGGGCTGGCTGCTGCAACCATTGATCGGGGTCAATCCGAGGGTTCTGGATGTCGGCGCCCTGATTGCATGCCACCTTTTTGTCCTGGTCTTTCTGGTCAGCGTCGTGGTCGCGCTGGGAATCCACGACTGGCAGCTGATCGCGCTCTGCGCCATGGTCACCCTGAGCTACCCACCGCTCCTGGACCAGATCAGGTATCTCAATCTGCACGTAATGCTTCTGGGGTTGAGCGGCGTGTGGCTCCTCGCCTGGATGAGAGGTGATGTCTGGTGGGGTGGTCTGGCGGTGGGCATTGGCGTAGCCCTGAAGCTGGTGCAAGCGCCTTTCCTGCTGCTCATGGCTTGGCGGCGCCGGTTCCGCATGCTTTTAGCGGCGCTCGCATTGTGGGCGGCCCTGTGGGTGATTGCTGCTCCCCAGTACCTTCCGGAGTATCTCTTTAAGGTCCTACCTGTAGCGGGAGGTGGCACCGGTTACGCCAAGAACATCGCTCCTATCGCCACTGTCGCGCGGGTCTTACATCCTGAGAGCATGGGTCACCCGGATCTGGGGACTGGCGTCGGACCGCTGGAGAAAGCCGTGGCTTTGGTCTTCGCCATCGCCGCTCTCGTCGTGACAGCCTATTTCCTGGGGCGATCGGAGCGACCTGCGGGGCGCTGGTCGCTCGAGGCTGCTACCGCAGTGGCGGTGGCCCCGTTGCTCACCACTCTGCTGTGGCCGGGGCAACTGGCGGTGCTCCTCCTACCCATAGTGGTCTTGGTTGCGTACGCCATCAAGCATTGCGATTGGCGGCTGCTCATCCTCACCGCCTTTGCGTGGGCCTTGACGGGACCGGTATACCTCGCTTTCACCAATGCGTACGCGGCAGGCTACTACTGGCTGCCGATCATCCCTGTTTGGGCCGAGTCGGCCCTGGCGGGCGTCGTGTTGCTTTGGGGCACGGTGCTGGTCGCTCTGCGCTACGAGCCCGATCCGTCGAGCCGGCGGGATACTCCTGCCGTCGCCACCAACAGCACCTGACCTGCCGCGCGACGAGTCCTCTTTGCGAAGTCAGTCACTTCAAGCCGGCTAACTGCGCGGCCTTCTCCCAGGTCATTTGGGAGCTGTTTCGTGCAACGGTCGGCCCCGCGGCCGGCAAGTTCTGCGCACCCCCGCCTCCAGTTGGCGTCAGGATCACGGCATGCGGGGCGAAGGGCAATGGGAACTTGTTGGAGACCGAGCCGGTGATCTGTCCGTTGTCGTTGATCCCAAGCCGGCAGAAACAGAGATCGGGAAGCACAGTGTTTAGGTCGAGCGTGATGGACCCCCGAGAAAGGAAGATCCGGCGGGGCCCGTAGACGTCCCCCGAGAAGCCGACGACGGTGCCGGAGTCGTTGATCGCGAAGGGGATTGCATAACCGTCCCCGCTCGGAAGATTGATCGGGGTGAACCGACCTCTCTCATAGGTAAAGGGCAGCGGCGCACCCTGGGCGCTGAACTCGTATACCGTCACGCGGCCGTTCTGGTTAATGGCGCTGGCAAAGCTGAAGGTCCCGCCTGGTATGCCGGGGTTGATGTCAGTCATTTGAGAGCCGGAGAAGAGGTAGGCGTGCGGAAGGGCGTAAAAGCCCGTCTCCAGGGTCGATGCACCGACGACCTGACCGGAGTCATTGACCCCACTCGCAGAGCTGAAGTCGCCACCCAACGTGCCCAAGTCCTGCAGCGGGCCGCCGCGATACTGGAAAGCGTGAACGTTACCCGATGAAGTTGCGGAATCGCCCACGACCACCTTGCCCGACTGGCTGATGCCATTGGCCACGCTGAAGGGCCCGCCCAGCGTGCCGAGATCAGTCATCTGGCCGTCCACATAGAGGAAGGCGTGCGGCGGGACAAAGTTTCCTGATGGTTGCGAAAAACCCACAACACGGCCGGAGTCATTGAGCGCGGTCGCAGAGCTGAAGAATCCACCGAGGGTGCCCAGGTCAAGCAGCTGGCCTTGGTGATAGAGAAACGCATGCGGACCGGAGCTCCCCGCCACATCGCCGCTCTCGCTGATCCCGCTCGCAAAGCTGTCAGACGCTCCTGGGAGCGCACCGAGGTAGGTAACGGTATATGCCGGCCCTAGGGCGGAGGCCGGGAGTGAAGTCAGAACTAGTGAGGCCGCGGCAGCGGCGGCCGCCTTCAGGCTGATACTGGCTTTCATCTCACTCCTCCTACGTAAAACGAGGCGGACAAGACAGTAGACCTGTCATTCAAGAACATAGGCCAAGCGGGGTGAAAGTCAAGGGGCCACTCCTGGATATCGCCCCGTTCTATCAAACGGGGCAAAATCCTCCCTCGCAAACGCTCCGTTTGATCAAAAGGGACGGAATGAGGTGGCCCTGAACTCGACGATTTTGTCGGCAAATTCGTGGAACTCCACCACGCATTGGCGAATTTGGTGACAAATTCGTGGAATCCGGCGGGCACCGTAACCCGGCTGGTCTCACGAACTAGCGCGAACTACACCTAGTGGATCTGGAACTCCTCGTGGCGGAGGATGGGCACCCGCTTGCCGCCCCTCTCGATTCCGTCCACCTCGACCTCTGGGCCTCCGACCATGAAGTCGGTGTGGGCGGCCGAGGTGTTGAGGCCCGCGGCGCGGTCCTTCTCGTCCACCGCAAAGGCGAACCCACCGCCGAACGCCATATGGCACGTTGCGTTCTCGTCAAACAGCGTGCTGAAGAATGTGATCCCCAGCTTGCCGACCTCGGACGATCCGTCGACGAGGGCCACCTCGCCGAGCCGGGCCGCCCCCTCGTCGGTGGCGACCTGCGCGCGGATGATGTCCGCGCCCGTGCTGGCTCTCACCTCCGTGATGCGGCCGTCCTTGAAGACGAGCTCCAGGTCTTTCACGACTGTGCCCCCGGCCTGAAGAGGCCTGGTTGACCTGATGGTGCCGTCGGCCCTTCGCTTGTCCGGGCTGGTGAAGACCTCTTCTGTGGGCAGGTTCGGAATGTGGCGGACGCCGTAGCTGGTCTGGAAGTCGGCGCACCACCACCGCGAGCTGGGAAGGAGACCGACTGTAAGGTCGGTGCCCGGACCCCGGTAATGCAAAGCGTCGAAGTGCCGTTCGTTGAGGGCGGCAGCGATTTTGCCGAGGCGCTGGACGTGGGCCTGCCAGGCGGCAACCGGGTCGGGAGTGTCCAGCCGCACGGCCTTTTCGACCGCCTGCCAGAGCCGTTCGACGTCAGGCTCGCCGAAGACCAGCTCCGCCCACGCGGGATTGGGCAGGGGCGCAATCGTCCACTGAACCATGCGCTCTCCGACAGCGTCCCGCCAGAGGTGAAGCCAGTCGATAGGCATGAGCTTGCCGACGCGGGTAGGGTCGAGATCCTTGAACAGGTCAGGAGCCGGTTCGCCGTGGACCATGATCGCCGCCCCTTTATGGGCGATCAGGTCCTCTAGCAGCGCGACCCGACCGGGGGAGCTGAGCGCGAGTGACTCCTCCGGACCCAGCTCGATCAGGGCGCGGTCGAGGTGCTTGTCCCTGTAATCGGGATAGACCCTGCTGGCCCCGGCGCGATAGGCAGCTCGCGCGATCTCTCGCACGAGGGGCGCATGCTCTGGATAGCCGGCAACCACGACCGGCTGCCCCGGCTGCACGTTCGCGCCGACCTCGACAGCGAGTCGCGCCAATCGCTGGAGCCGCTCCTCGCCTTTCACGTCCCTATTCTCGGCTGGTCCATGAATAGACTGTCGATCAGAGATGGCGGCTGCAGGGTGGAGTACGTACCAGCTGCGGCGGCAGTTGCTTGCGATCGGCGAGGACTTCTGGGTCCAGAACGCCCAGGGAGAAAACGTCTACAAGCTGGACGGCAAGGTGCTCACACTGGCCCAGACCTTCGCTCTCGAGGACGTCAACGGAAACGAGCTAGTGCGTATGCAGGCAGAAGTGCTCACCCTGCGGCGAACTATGGATATCGAACGTGCCGGCCGGGTCGTGGCCACCGTGAAGAAGGCTTTCATCAATTTCCTCGGGCAGAGTTTCGCCGTTGAGATCGCGGGCGACGGCGAGCTGCAGGCGCGTGGGGACGTCCTGAACCACGAGTTTCAGATCACCGCCGGCGACACGGTGGTGGCGACCATCTCCAAGCAGTGGTTCGCCGCCGAGTTCGTGTACGGCATCGCGATCGCGCCGGGACAAGACGAGGTCTTGCTCCTGTGCTGCGCCATCGCGATCGACGAGATGTCGGAAAGCGATCGACAATGAGCGAGATCTAGGTCCGATTCAGCCGGCTTAGACGACCACGGTACTGGTGAACGCGTAGCCCAGCAGGCCTCGGTAGGTGCAGGTCACCTGGATTTGGGCAGGACCAACCAGGGCGGTAGGTTCCACAGTCCAGGTCCAGGTCGCGTTCCCTGCTGCATCGGTGATCTGGGGCCCAAGCCCACCCGCCGTGCTCGGTTTGCCGGGCGCCGGCGGGAGGTCGAAGACGAGCACGGTGCATGTCGCGCCCGGCTGGTTGGTTTTCACGACGAGCGTGGCACCGTTGAGCGCGCCTCGAACGACTGGATTGGTGATGCTGATGACGCTGATCGAGACCGGCACCACCGCTCCGGTCGAGCGAATGAGCTTCATGATCATGAGGCCGCCATAGGCCGTGCCAGCCGCGTTGGGGTCGAACTCGCCGCCGTTGATAGTGGCGTGGACGAAGCAGCCGGTGAAGCCCAGCGGGGGACTGACCGAGGTCAAGAAAAAGGCGCGGTAGCGGACGAAGGTGAGGGTGGCGCCGCCGAATCCACCAGGCACCACCGGCATCCAGACGACGCGCGGGCTGGGCGCCTTGAAGGTGGTACACGTCTCACCGGGTCGCTTGTCGATGCGGGCCTGGAGGGCAGCGGCGGTCTCCGGAGCCAGGGTGGCGTTGTCAAACGCGTTGACCGGATATGGCGGTCCCAGCTGGCTTGGCGGATTCATGCCGTTGGCCATGGCGTTCTTGTAACAAGCGATGTCGTTGTACACGCAGCCTGGCGGCACGATGCTCCCGAGGTTGCAAGTGCCGAATCCGGCCCCGCCGTTGGCCGGCTGGGCACCGACATTCACGTTGTAGGCGGTGATGCAGGTGTCATCTATGGCGAGCGGCACGGCGCCGGCGACGAGCGCGGCCCCGAACATTGCCGTGGCGCGGGCGAAGACCGAAAAAAGATTGAAGCCAAGCACCCTGGTGAAGGTGGCCGACTGCGGTTTGGCCAGCTGGACCAAGACGCCTCGGACGGTGTTGTCCAGACTCCCGACGTGGGTGGTCCGATCGGGTTTCACATAGTCCAGGAAAAAGGTGTCGCCGTTGGCGGAGCTCCATCCGTTGTACTGAGCGAATGCCTGGGCGGTCGCCCGCACTTCGGCATCCGTCAAGGTTCCATAGTTGCCGGCCTCTCCATTCCACTTTTGCGACATCAGGAAGGCTCCGGCATGCGCGCCCGCTTCCGCGGCGGCCTCGAGGGACCGCTGATCCGCATAAGCCCGGCCGCCATCGATGGCGATCCCCGCCATACCGATCAGGGCCACCAGGCCGACCGCAAACAGGACCCAGATCTGCCCGCTCTGGCTCTTGAGTTTCATACAGCTATCGCAACCGTTCCTTCGCTCACTACAACCGCTCTATCCGCAATCTCGGTTAGATCTTGCGTTTGCGCGCGTATTCTGCCTTAAGTCGCCAGCGCCCATCGACACCACTGCGACTGCGGTGAGGAATCAACCTAGGCCCTGACGGTGACTTGCGAGTCAGCGATTCGCTAGCCATGCGTTCCTATGGGGCATGAGCCGTACCGATGCGGGAAGACAGGCCCCCAGGGGGGTGGTACACCTCAGGTATGAGCGAGCCGGGGGTGGCAGGGAGGGAGACTAGCGCCAGCTTCGAGTCTTGAGTGACGGATGCTCCTCGTGAGCCTTTGGGCCGGCGAGGTGGGCTGAGCTCATGTCACAGCTGATCCTCGATACCTACGAAACCTTCTTCAACCTCTCCGTGGACATGCTTTGCGTTGCGGGGTTTGATGGCTACTTCAAGCGGATCAACAGCGCATGGACCAAGACGCTCGGGTTCACGCAAGAGGAGTTGATGGCCCAGCCTTACCTGAACTTCGTCCACCCCGAGGACCGATCTGCCACCGTGGCGGAAGCCGCACAGCTCGCCTCAGGGTCGACCATCGTGCACTTCAGAAACCGCTACGAGAACCGAGATGGCGGCTATCGCTGGCTGGAGTGGACGGCGATGCCTGCAACGTCCTCCCAAACCATCTATATGGTGGCCCGCGACGTCACCCAAGAGGTCGAGGCAGAGCGCGAGCTCCGGAGTGCAAACCTCGCTGCGGCAACACGGCTGGCTTTACTCACAGCGCTGGTCGACGGCATAGGCGTCGGCGTGATCCTGGTCGATCGCGAACATTCGATAGCGCATTGGAACAATGAAGCCACCCGCTTGACCGGCATCCAGGCCGAAAAGATGCAGGGTCAGCCGGCGACCGTGCTCGGAGTCGCCATCGCTCCGCGAGTTGAGGATTACCCAGGTGTCGTGGCCCATCTCCAGCACGTGTTCGATCCCGGGGTGACGTCCCAATTGCCGATTGTGATGCGCGAGCCTCGCCGCGAGATCGACCTCAGAATCTCACCTGCGCTTCTGCCGGCAGACGGCGGGCAGGTTGGGTCGGTGATCGTGCTGCACGACGTAACTGCCATCAAGGAGTTGGAACGTGCCAAGGACGAACTGATCGGCATGGTGAGCCACGAGTTGAGGACGCCACTCACCAGCATCGTCGGATTCACAGAGCTCCTCCTCGACCGTCCCTTCTCCGAGCCGCAGCGGAAGCAGTACCTGGGGAACATGCTGAAAGAGGGCCGGCGGCTGACCGCCCTCATCAACGACTTCCTTGACCTTCAAGGTCTGGAGGGAGGCTATAAGAAGCTGGATCTCGGTCCGGCGGATGTGCGGACCGTGGTCGGCCGGGCAATCGCAACCACGGGCGACGACCTGCTCACAAATATCGAGGTCGATCTGCCCAGGGAACTTCCCCTCGTCATGGCCGACACGAACGCAATCCACCAGGTTCTGCTGAACATGCTGGCCAATGCGCGCAAGTACTCGCCTGGCGGCGGCTCTATCAAGGTGAGTGCGACGGTGATCGACGATGTCGTGGAAGTTTCCATCCAGGACCATGGGCTCGGTATACCGGCCGATGCGATCCCCAGGCTCTTCAGCAAGTTCTTCCGCGTACAGAGCCCCGACCGACGGCAGATTTCAGGCACTGGGCTGGGTCTTGCGATCAGTCGAAGGATCGTCGAGATGCACGGCGGCCGAGTCGGCGCCGAGTCGGCAGGGCCAGGCCAAGGGTCTCGTTTCTTCTTCACATTGCGGACCGTCTCGGACGAGGCCAAATCGGGAGACGTTCTGCTCGTCGAAGACGACGTTGGCTTTGCTCGTTTGCTCGAAGCCGAGCTTTCAGTTGCCGGCTTGAGCTCACTCTGGGCGCCGGATGCTGAGACTGCCGATCGGCTGATTGCTCAGATGACTCCGCGTGCGGTTGTCCTCGACCTGATGTTGCCGGGAGCCAGCGGCGAAGCCTTCTTAGCCCGATTGCGCTCCTCCAAAGGCGGTCAGCTGCCGGTGGTAGTGGTCACCATCAAAGAGCTCGAGGCTACCGAGACTCTTGCTTTGCGGACGGCGGGCGTTGTGGCGGTGCTGAAGAAGCATTCGGGCGCGGCCAAGGATGCTGCTCAGTTTGTTGTCGAAGCCCTGGCCCAGCACGCGGCGAGTTAGTGGCAACCAACCGTGCAGGTTCTGCGGAGAGCCGCCGCACCGTGCTGATCGCCGATGACGAAGAGAGCGTTCGCCTACTCGTGAAGGTGACCATCGAAGGTGACGACTTCAACGTGGTCGAAGCTACCGATGGCGATGAAGCTTGGTCTCTGATTCAAGAATTCAAGCCCTGCCTGGTTCTGCTCGATGTCCGCATGCCAGGTCGTACAGGTCTGGAAGTCCTCAGCGCAATTCGATCGGACACCAGCCTTGCCGGCACCAAAGTGATAATTCTTACCGCCTCGGCGTTGCGGGCGGACATGGCTGCTGGGTTGACCTCTGGCGCTGACTTCTACCTGACCAAGCCATTCTCGCCGCGCGATCTCTTGTCGCGGCTCGATGAGGCACTGCTGCTCTAAGCGCTGATCTGGCGGCGGTTTCCGGCCCGTGCTTAGCTGCTTGCCCGACCAGGGCAAAACACTGACCTAAGCCCGCTGCACGATCCTCGCCTGACGGTGCGCCACTTCCGTTGCCGCAGCCTCGGTGATCGCTCCGTCCGCGCCTGTGACCAGGACCCGAACGAAGATGTTGCGGTCGATCCAGTAGAACCAGAACTGGGTCGACTTTCCAGAGAGGCGCTGGATGAAGTCGAAAGAATCTTGACCGAGCGTGGGTGGGTGCGACAGCTCCCGACCATGCATGCCTCGCTGGCCGCCGATGCCTCCAGCAAAGAAGGACCTCGCTCCGGCGGGGTCGTTGAACTGGTGGATGAGAACAGCGATCCGCGAAACGTTGTCTCCCCCCGACGTGAAGCCTGCCTCATATGCGCTCGACCATCCATTGTTCCGATAGGCGCTGTCGTCTGAGCTGTCCCCGAACTTGGGACTCGTGATCGATCGAGTGACACTCAGGTCGACGCTCCAGCCCGGTGGCAGGTCGGCAACCGTAATGGCGAGAGATCCTGGGCCAGATTTGACCGGGTGCGGGGGACCCGGATGCGTCCCCGGCGCGTCGCAGGCCGCGAGCAATAGTGCTGCGGTCAGGGCAGACATGGCGCTCTTTCCCAGGATTTGAGACCGACCTCGCAACATTCCTAGAACAGAACGGCTGTGCGAGGAAGGGGTTACGGCGGTAGCACACTAGGCAACCAGGTGTGCCGTTAGGTTGCCTGCGGATTATCAGTAGACAGTGTGATGGAGGACCCCGCAATCGGCATCGCCGATGTACCAGCCCTCGGGACGCCGCAGTGGCCCCTCACCGCTGAGCTGCTATGCCGCGTCTACGCCAACCGGGTCTTCAAGTTTGCCCAGCTGATATCGAGCAGCTCGGGCGACGCTGAGGACCTGGCGCAGAACGCGCTGGAGCGCGCGATCAGGGGCCTCAAAACGTACGACGCCAACAAGGGAGATCTCGAAGGCTGGTTGTGGCGAATTGTGGCCAACGCCGGCCGAGACGCCGGCAGGATCGCACGTCGCGAGCGACTTATGTTCGAGCGCCTCGCTGAACGCTGGCCCGTCGAGCAAAGAGTTGTCGAAGTCTCCGATGGATTCACCAACGATGAGCTTCTGGACGCGGTCCGGGCTCTATCGAAGCGCCATCGTGCAGTTATCGCTCTCCGCTATGGAGCTGACCTGGATTACCGACATGTGGGGATGGCCTTGGGCATCTCGGAAGCCGCGGCGCTGATGACGACCCGGCGCGCTTTGTCGAATCTACGAACTCGACTTGGAAAAGGAGTAAATCTGCCATGACTGAAGTACTGGAACGGGCGCTGTCCGAGATGGAATTTGAGCTCCCTGCTGGACTCGTTGACAGGGCCCTCGACGCCGCGGAGCGTGAGCCGGCTCGCAAGAACGCCGGTCGGGTAATTCGCCTCACCAGTCGAACCGCATTGGTCCGAGTCGCCGCATTGGTGATCGGCGTTCTGCTGGCCAATGTCGCCGCCGCTTACTTTGCCCCTAAATACGGTCAGGCTCTCGCTGACTCACCAATCGTTGGCGGGGTTGCAGGTCCAGTGCTTCGTTTCAGCGGTCTGGACGCAAGCCTGATCACCAGGCTGGATGCCTCGGCGACCTCATCGGGCCATACCATCAGGCTGGTTGGGGGATTCGCCGATACAGAGCGGACGGTGCTGCTGCTGGAATTCGATGGGGAACCTCATGGATTGCCCAACAAGCAGCGTGAGTGCTGCTACGCGGACGGGTCGCTGACGGACCAGTTCGGCAGGGAATACCACCGGGTTTACTCGCCGGATGCTTTGACGGCGACCTTCGAGCCTCTCGCCGGACCGGCACGTGACTTGGGGGCGCGGCTGACCTTTCACGTCATCGAGCTGAAACCGCTCGGCCGGAACTTTCACGCGGTTCAGGGCGACTGGACGCTGCGTCTGACACTGCTTCAGCACGCCGGAGTGGTGCTGCCGGTGCCTGGACCGGCAACCGCAAATGGGATTACTTACACGCTCAAGTCTGCGCGTCTATCGGGCACGCAGCTGAAAATCCAGTTCGAGTTGAGCGGTCCGCCGGTCGACCAGCAGAGAGGCCTTCCTGCGCAGCCGATGGACAACCGCTCATTTGCGATGGGGTACGTAAGGCCGAGTCTGGTGGACGCCCAGGGCAATTCGGCTTCCGTGCACGAGTGGGGCTTTAGCTCGCCGAAGCAAGGTGCGTTGTCCGGAGGGATGACCGCCATCGTGCCTGGAAGCGGCCGGTACACGCTGAGGTTCGGCACCGCTCCCGACGGACCCACGTTCCAGATTGACGTGCCTTAGGGCCAGTGGCGAAGCGCGGGTAGAAAGGAGAGGGGCGTACGGAGCTAATCGATCTACCCGCCGGTCTGGTGCTGGGCGTGGTCTCTGGGTCCGGGCCGTGCCGCAGGGCCGCCGCCCTTGTACTGGTCGTTGACTTGAACGACTTCTTCGCCCGGGGCCTGGTCGCTGGTCTGGGGCTTCGCCGTGGGTCGAAGTTGCTTTGGTCGTCGGTTTCGTGGCATGCGTCAGACGGTACACCGGGCGCAGCCAATTGGTCTTGTAACCTCGGCGAGGCTTGCGTCGTTAGGCGCTATGAGGGGATGCCGTCATGAAGCAGCGATGGTTGCTAGCGACCGCCGTAATCGGACTCTTTTGCCTGGCATGTGACGGCGAGTCAACACCGCCAGTCTCGACCGGCAATCTCCAAGACCTCTATTCCCGAAACCTCGATCTGCCGAGCCTTGCGCCAGGGGCGGACTGCCCGATCTCGGCACAGCAGGATATCGGTGGCGCTGGCGCACCCACAAAGAAGAGCGATCAAGTCCCGTCATATGGATTTGGCACGTGGCCGGTGTTCCTGACGGGGGGTGGCCCTTGGTTCACCGAGATGGGCGCGCTTGTCGTGATCAACCCGGAATACGGGGGGCCGCTCATCGTCCGAGGACGCCAGCTCGACGGCGGAAGTGGAATTCCGCTTGAAGCCGAGCTGGGCTCGACTGCACTCGGCGAGCATGGTGTCGAGTTTGCCGCCTCCAGCTCAGGCAAATGGCGCAAGTGGACAGGTCGGATCGCAAAAGCGGCCAGCCCCGGCTGTTACGGCCTGCAGGTCGATGGCTTCACGTTCACGTCCCAGATAGTGTTTGAAATCCAGGCTGGACCACGGCCTCCAGGCTGATTCGACGAGTCCCCGCGATCAGATCCTGGCACACTAATTTGTCACCAAATTCGTCAATGCGTGGCGGTTCCACGAATTTGCCGACAAAATCGTCTATTCAGGGCCACCTCATTCCGTCCCTTTTGATCAAACGGAGCGCTTGCGAGGGAGGATTTGCCCCGTTTGATAGAACGGGGCGGTATCCAAGGAGGGAAACTGGGCGGTTGGTTGACCGGTCTGCTGCGAGCGGCCTAGCCAATGGAGTCTCAAAAACCCCCGCGAAACACAGCTAGCCGGCGACGGTCGGCGAAGAACACGTTTACGAAACCGAGGATTTCAACCAACAGGTTCCGCCGCTAGTCGACTAGAGGAACCACTGCAACCTCGAACCTTCTCGTTCGTGGTCCGTCCCACTCGCAAAGAAAGATCGCTTGCCACGTACCCAGACCAAGCTTTCCGCCCCGGACCGGTGCCGATGTGCCCGGTCCCACCAGCACTGTCTTGATGTGCGAGTCGGAGTTGCCCTCGGCATGCCGATAGTCCGAATCTTTGCGGACTAGCTTTCCCAATTCGGCCTCGATGTCGCGCGCAACGTCGGGGTCGGCTCCCTCGTTGATGGTCACGCCGGCGGTGGTGTGGGGGACAAACACGTGGCAGATGCCTTCCGACACCCGTGAGCGCTCAACCATCTCCGCCACCTGGTCTGTGATGTCGAGGAGCTGCACGCGCCGCGCGGTCCGGACTTGAGCCGTTACCCAACCCACAGACATCAGCGTAGTCGGGAGGGGAGCTCGCTCGGCGCACCCTAAACTTTGCGGCGGAATGTGCCATCCCGAGGCGGTCGATGGGCGGCTCGCGTTACCCGCGGGAGCGGATGAGGTCGAAATCCCGGTCGCCGAGGGCGTGCTGCCCGCCCTACTGGTCCGGCCTCAGGGCGAGCCCGTTGGAAACGTGCTGATCTTCCACGACGTATTCGGCCGCACTGCCTTCTATGAGGAACTCGCAGCGCGCCTCGCCGGCGCCGGCTACCGCGCTGTGCTCCCGGACTTCTTCCACCACGAAGGGGCGCTCGAGGAGAACACCGTCGAGGCGGCGTTCCAGCGGCGCCAACGTGCCGACTCGCGACGGATGCTGAGCGAGGGGCTTGCCGCGGCGGGCTGGATAGGGGATGGCATCGCGACGAGGCTCGGCGTCATCGGCTTCTGCATGGGCGGCAACTACGCGTTGGCGATGGCCGCCGAGCGCGGCGACCTCGCGACAGTCTGCTACTACGGTTTCCCTGGCCGCCCTATCCACTCCATCCAGGAACCCGGAAGTCCGACTCCCATCGACCTCGCCGCGGCCATGCGCGGGCCAATCCTCGGCTTTTGGGGCGAGGAAGACGAAGGCGTCGGGATGGAGAACGTCGCCCGCTTCGCGGAGGCGATGCGTGCCTATGGTCGCGATTTCGAGCATCACGTCTACCCGGGCGCCGGCCACGGCTTTCTGCGGCTGTCCGAGCTAAAGCCAGGCAGCCCGCTCTATGACGTCGCCTGCGATTCGTGGACGAGGGCGGTGGCTTTCCTCCGTCAGTACGTTGGCGAGCCCATCCGCGCCTAGCTCCATCAGACCAACGGTTGGGCGGCGAGACTGGGGGCCATTCGAATCAGCTGCAATCTCGAGGTGATTCCCAGCTTTGAGTAAGCGCTGCCGAGGTGGCTCTCCACCGTCCGCTCACCAATATTCAACCGATGGCCGACCTCTGCGGCGGTGTAGCCCTCGGCGGCCAGACGCGCGACGTCGAGCTCGCGTCGAGTCAGCGATCGCAGACCGTATGACGGTCGGTCCATTCCACCAAGCGTCGCCGCCGCGACCCACGTCTTGACGCTCGGTCGGATGTGACGCCGGCTAGATAAGACGGAAGCCAGGCCCGCGGCATAGAGCCGGGCGACGAGGGCAGTGATGAAGATCGCGATTGCGAGAAGGATTTCACTCATCCGGTTGGCCGTCTCCACGTCTACGGCGAGGCTGAAGAACAGAGCCGCCGCAATTGCCACAAGGCCGGCCAGCCGGTTCGAGAGCAGCCACATCGCGGCGAGGAGTGGGAGGAGCGCGAATGCTCCGACAACGTCTTGCGGGGTAAGGATTTCGGCGACGAGGATCACGCCGAGAATCAGGATGAGCAGCCCGGCGGCGAGGAGTTCCCACTGGCTCCCGGCCAGGGCATAAGGCCTGATCAACAACCGGCCAGGACTCGGCTTGGCTCGCTTCAGATGGCCGCCCATGGCCTTTGCCCTCGCTCTCCGGCTTACCCCTTGGCCGGGATCATACGCCCGGGCTCCTGAAACGACGGTACGGAGCAGCGTGACTCCGTAGAAAGTTCCGTACAGATACGGAAGACACCCCCTTGCGCGGAGCGCATTGTCCACGCACCGCGGTCCGCGTGAAGTTCTCAGGGGGGAGCACGTCATGAGCAACGCAATTCGGTTCAGCTGCTGGGCGGCGGTCGTAGGCGCCGCGTTGATGACCATCGGGGTCCTGGTCTTCTCGGTCCTCGTACCCGGCCACGCGCTTGATGGCAAGACAGCGCAGAGCGCCGGCTTCATCGGCATCAACGTCATCGGCGTGATCGCCACCGCCCTGCTCGTCTACGGAATGCCTGGCTTGTACGCGCGGCAGGCCGCAGGCTGGGGCCGGCTGGGGCTGGCCGGCATGGCGTTGATCGCGCTTGCGCAGATGCTCTTTGGGTCCGTGTGTTTGATGGCGGCCACCTACTACTCGTGGGTGGGCGAGAAGGCGCCGGATCTCTTCAAGGACCCAAACCCTGCGCCACTGGTCGGCGTGGTCTTTCTTATCTGGTTCGTGGCGATGGTCGCGGGCGACATCCTCATGGCGATCCCGGTCCTCCGCCGCCGAGTTGGTCCGCGTTGGATCGGCTTCGTGCTGATCGGCTCCGCCGTGATGTCGGTCGTTTACATCGCGGCTGCTTTGACACCGCCCAATGTGGTGGTCTCTCTCGTGGGAGGCCTGGGCCCGATCCTCATGTGCGTCGCTCTTGGTTATCTGGGCTATCTCGGAACTTCGGACGCACGCGCCGTCCGGGCCGCACCATCGGCGAGCGCGGCGCTGAGGGTCTGAGCTAATTAGCGAGCGGTTGCGGCAGCCGTCGCATTAAGAGGAGGACCCCAGCGGCCAGAGGCCACAGGATCGCGCAGACAATGAACGCAACAAACCCGGCAACGTCAAGTACCGAGTAGATAGTAGCGATCACTGACCCAAGAGCCACGGCTGCCGCCACGAATGCGAACCAGGCCAGGGCGCCGTGGAGGACGCGTGTCTTGAAGATGAGCAACCCCAACGCGACATATTGAAGAGTGATCGGGATCGCGATCACCGCGAGAAATGACTGACTAACCAGAAATAGCGCCTTGGCGGCATTGGGATCGGTGTTCCGTACCGTTGCGTCGGCAAAGGCGAATTCGGTCGCCGCCCAGGCAACATCGGTGGCGAAAAAGACAGCAGCCATGAAGGCAGCCACGCTGGAAAACAATCCCCCCTCCGGCTCCGCCAGCTTGCCCAGTATCAAAACGAAGACGAGCAGGAGGCCGACCCCGAAGGCATCAATGAAGGCGCCAAGTTGAATGCGCTCATGCAGACCCCCGGCGCTCTTGACAATCTCCGCTGCGGCCAGGTTCGGGTCTCCCGGACCTCCCGGCGAAATGACGAACCCATTGAGGATGGTGAGCACGGCATCGGCGATCGCGCAGATTCCCCCCACCACGGCCAGCTGCCTGGTTGAGGGATGCAGCCAAGTCAAGGGATCGACAGTCTCGCACTTCTGGACCCGCCGCGGATCCCGATCCGGCTCAGCCCCTGGCGTCACCGCGCCAGCAGTGTTATGCCCAGCGCGTAAGTCACTGCCCCGACGATGATCCCGGCCAGGGTCATCTCCAGGCCCGCCGCCCACCAGGTGCGCAGCGTGAAAAGCGACTTGGCCGCGCCGACGAGGAAATGGGCGACAAGCGAGACCGTTGCGGCGATCACCACGGCGGTTGTGCCGGTCCAGAAGAAGAAGGGGATCACCGGCACCATCGCGCCGATGAAAGTGCTGATGCCGGCCGCGATCGCGGATTGAACTGCGTTGCCTCCGGCTTCGGTACCGCCCAGCTCCTCGGTCGCGAGGACCTTGAGCATCGCGTCGGGGTTCTCGGCGAGCTTCTCGGCCAGCTGGTCCGCGAGCGCCGGGTCGAGGCCTTTCAGCTGGTAGAAGAGAGATAGCTCGTCCTTCTCCTCTTCTGGCTGCTCCTCGATCTCCTTGCGCTCCTGGGCCACGTTGGCGGCCACAACCTCCGCTTCCGACCGTTCGGCGAGGTAGGCGCCGGTGGCCATGGAAAGAGCGGAAGCAACGGCGCCCGACAGTCCGGCCGTGAGCACGAAGCTCGAGCCGCCGGTCGCGCCGGAGACGCCGGCGACGATGCCGAATACCGCTGCCAGCCCGTCATTGGCGCCGTAGATCGCGCCCGAGATCCAGCCCGATCCCGTGCGGTGCCAGGTCTCGCGGCCGAGGATTCGATTGAGCCTTCCTTCGGCGCCTGAGGGAGGTGGGTCGCCGGTGGCGTGCGTCGCCTGGATGGCGTCCAGCGATCGCGAGTGGCCCTGTTCCTCGCTCCGGATCGATGCCAGCACCGCGTCGGTGGCGGGATCCCCGGTAGATCGTTTGTAGCGGTCGGTGATCTCGACCTGCTCCCTCGACTCCATGTACTTCAGCATCGACATCACCGGCGCAAAGCGCGCTTGCAGACGCAGCCACAGCGGGACGTGGACGGATGAAGGGTCGGGGACCGGCTGGCCTAGCTCGGTGAGTCGCTGTTCGATCCGCGCGCGGTGGCGAGCCTCGCCGTCTGCGATCTCACGGAGGATCTGCGCGCGCCGCGGGTCGCGCACGCGGCCGGCGAGGATCGAGTACACGGCCCGAGCCTGGATCTCACCGCGCCACGCCTCCAGGAGCCGGGCGACGGCATCGTCACGTTTCATGGGCGAGCTGACGAGATCTCAGCCGAGATGAGATACGACTTGGCCGAGGCGCGATTCCTCGAGCTTGATATTCAGCGCCGTCAGATGGGTGCCAACCCACTCGCCACTCTTCTGGACGACTCGCTCCAGCGTGTCCTCGTCCTGACATGACGTCATGGAGACCAGCTCATTGGGGGCGGTCGCGACCAGGTGGTAGCTGAGGAATCCATGCTCCTTGCGCAGTACATCGGTCCAGCCTTCGTCGACCATGCGCACGACTTCGTCGCGCTGGCCAGGATCGACCTTGTATCGCCTGATGCTCATGAACATTTGTCCTTCTCCTTGCTTGTGTTCTAGGCGAACTCGGACTCGCCGTACGTGCCGATGCGACAGTTCTCGAGGCTGAACTTGCGGAGCAGCTTCAGCGCGCGTTCGCTGACGATCAGGATGCCCTGGTCGTCTTGCCAGAAATCGCTCTCGTGTGGTTGGCCGGTCGGTCGCAACCATTTCCACTCTGGAAGGGAGGCCACTGTGTCTGGGAAGAACCTTTCGAACTGTGGATTCTTGGTGACCGTCACATGGTCGATCTGAGCGCCGGTCAACCCCTCATCGACAATTGCCTTGGCCAGCGCCTCGGTCACGAGGTTGCACGGGAAGGTCGCGACTATGTCATCGCCAAGCCAGCTGACGAAGTCGTAGTGAAGCCGGCTGACGACTGGCGGGTGGGTGCTGGAATCCACCACCGATTGCGGCCCTAAGCCGCCCGCGACCTCAGCTCTGAGCGTGTACTCCGTCCGCGGACGGGTGGGGTCGCCGTTTTCGGTTTCGGTTTCGTCTGGAGGGGGGGATTCCAAGGGAGTTCACCGTAGCACCCCGAGGTTGCGCGTCTGTTACCTCCGGGCGATGCGCATCGTTGGCGTCGCATGGAGGTTTCGAAAATGCCCCAATCCGTACGCCTCGTCCTGGTTTCGGCCGCAATCGCGGTCGCATGCTCATTGGTCGTCGCCGTGGTTGTCGTGGCCGGCGCGCGGCCGCCTGTTCTCATCTCGACCCCAACGGCCTCTACGACTCTTCAATCGGGAGTGATCACCAGTGGTGACGCAATGGTTTCGAAAAGACCCGACATCGCTTTCATCTACGTCGGTGTGGAGTCGCAGCAGTCGACAGCGTCTGCCGCCCAGAGCGACCTCGCGAGCAAGGCGGCCAAGCTCATTGCGCGGGCGAAGGCGCTGGGCGTTGCGGACAAGGACACGAGCACGTCGGGCTACTGGGTCGGTCCGGACTACTCGTCGGGAGGCCAGACGATCAGCCGATATCGGGCCTCGGAGCAGTTGCAGCTGAAATGGCACAACGTCGACACCGTTGGCAAGACTTTGGACGCGCTGGTCCAGGACGGCGGCGCCATCCATGTCAGCGTGTCATTTGGTCTGGCCGATCCGAAGGTTGCGAAGGCGGAGGCACGGACCCTGGCCATCGCGGACGCTCACTCGCGCGCCCAGGCGATGGCGGCGGCGGCCGGCGTCAAGCTCGGCCAGTTGGTTCGGGTGAGCGACGTGACGTTTTCGGGCTACCCCTCGATGCCTTATGCCGCTAAGGCTGCTGCCGCCGACTCCACGCAGGTGCCGGTTGGCGAGCTCAATTTGATGGTTACCGTCGAGGTCGCGTACGCCATCGCATAGGCGGCGGTGAGGGAATGACTTATCGTCGCTGGTGATGATCAAGGCGTACCCGGACCGGCGCTGGCCGGCTTTCTTGCGGGTGCTGGCGGACACCGTGACTGTCGGGTGGACGATCGTGTGGGCGTATCTGGGCTTTTTGATCTATCAGACGGTGATGGGGTTGCAGGCCATCGCGGACGGGCTCATCAGCACAGGGAACACCTTCAACTCGTGGATCCTGTCGTTCAAGCGGGCCGTCCCCGGCGGGATTCCGCTATTGACCCAGTTCCTGAACGACGCGGCTGATGCGCTGAAGAAGTACTCAGGCGATTCGCTGGTGTCCACCGGCCACCAGGTTCACGACGCGATCTTTCAGACAGCGATAGTGCTTGCGCTGCTGGTGGCGGTGCCGCCGATCCTTTTGGTGTTGCTGCCTTACGCCGGGTGGCGCTGGCGGGACATGCGGGAGACGGGGGCGGCGCTTGCTTTTGTGCGGATCGCCTCGATGACCGGGCGGGCGGAGCAGGCGCGGGCGGTCCTCGCCTACCGTGCGGTTTCGACCCTGAGCTTCCGCCAGCTGATGTCCGCGAGCGCGGACCCGGTGGGGGACATCGCTGAGCGGCGGTATGACCGGCTGGCGGACGCGATGATCAAGCGGGCCGGGCTGGATCCGGCGCGGCTGGCGCCGCACGACCTGCCGGAGCTGCCTCCGCATCGAGGTAGGTAGCGCCGGTTCTCTATCGTTGTGGGCATGTGTCGGAGCATCAAGACCCTGCGTCACGCCGAAGTCGTCGCCACCGATGAAGAGATCCGCGCCGCCGCTCGCCAGTTCGTGCGCAAGGTGAGCGGGTTCCGCGAGCCGTCCAGCCGGCACCAGGAGGCTTTCGAGGGAGCCGTCGACGAGATTGCCCTGGCCTCCCAACGCCTGTTGGATAGCATCGCGGGGAAACTGGCAGCGAGCCGAGCCTCTTAACCGCGGCCTAAAACCGCACGCTTGGGGCCAACGGGACCTTATCGCGGCGCGGATTCCGCCCTTTTGGCGCCAATCGCTGCTTCCCTTGGCCCGCCAGTCATAGCTGGCAGCCGCGGCAGAAGTTCAGCGGCTCCCGGTTGGACCCGAGCTGGCTGATCCGGTGGCCGCAGCGCGGGCAGGTTTTCCCTCCTTTCATATGCACCGCCATGAAAGACCGATCCTGCTTTGACTCGTCGTAGTTCGGGTTGGCGAGGATCGCGTCGACCGCGCGTTTCAACACGACCGGGATCGCCTCGAACAGCGCCTCCTCCTCGGCCGGTTTGAGCGACGCCCGCCGGCGCAGCGGTAGCAACCGCGCCTCGAACAGGATCTCGTCGGAGTAGGCGTTGCCGATGCCGGCCAGGAACTCCTGGTTCCGGAGCAGGTCTTTCAGCTCGTCCCGGAACCGGCGGAGGCGCTTGCGAAACACTTCGAAGCCCATCTCCTGCACCGAGTCCGCCTCCGGCCCCAGCTCCTTCCAACCGGGCACCTCGCGCTCGGAGTCCGAAACCCAGTAGATCCGGCCCATGTCCCGAAAGTCGAGGTAGCGCAGCTCCTGCCGTCCCTCGATGCGCAGCGTGAACACCTCAGTCGCGGGAACCGGCGCGTCGCCATCGACCATCTGGAAGCGCCCTCCCAGCATCGGGTTGATGACCAGCCACCGCGGCGTCCCGCCTCCGCCCAGCTCGGTGCCAAAGACTATGTGTTTGCCGCGCCGCACAAGTGAGACGATGCGACGGGCGGGGAGTTCGTTGGCGAAATGCTCGACGGGGTACCGAAGCATGTGGGCCTTCTTGGGGTTGACGGTGGCGGCGGTGATCAGCTTGTTCTCGAGGCGGGGAGCAAGGCTGATTCGGACCGCCTCCAGCTCGGGTAGCTCGGGCATCCAGCCAAGGGTACTGGCATGCGGTTTGACAACCGAAATGTGGGGGTCACGATCCAGGTGGACGCCAAAGACGGGATTTTCGTTTTCAACAAGGTCCCGTCCGCCACGCCAGTGGCCGCCGCTAGCTAACCGAGCTTACCTACAGACCATCCCAGCGGGCGGAAGCGTCAGGTCGATCAGGTAGGCGTCGATGACCTGCTTGGCGCACGCGCTCTTGTCGTAAGAGACGTGCCCGTTGCCCTCGCGCGTGAGGAGCACGGATCCAGTAAGCATGTTGTTGACTGCCTTCGCCCACGCGTACGGCGTGGCAGGGTCGCCGGTTCCACCGATCAGAAGGATCGGGGGTGCACCGTCGGCGGTAATTGGGCCGACCTTGCCTTTCGGTTTGATCGGCCAGTAGGCGCAAATCAGGTTGGAGTACTGAAAGGCCGGGCCAAACAAGGCTGAGGCGCTCGCGAACTTGGGTCCGAGCGCGTCGTAGCTGGCGATGTCGGTCGGCCCAGGCCGGTCGAGGCAGTTGACCGCGGTGTTGGCGTCTGTCTGATTGTCGTAGGTGCCGTCGGATTTGCGACCGAGGTACAGGTCAGAGAAGCGCAGCAAAAGGGTGCCGTTGCCTCGATCAGCCTGCGTCAGGGCCTGGTCGAGGTAGGGCCATGAGCTCTGGTCGTAGAGCGGGGTGAGCACGCCGATCACCGCTAGGCCGCGAGTCAGGGATCGAGTGCCCGTCACCAGCGGGGTCGTGTCGAGCCGCTGCATGAGGTCCATCAACTTGACTCCAGGGTCGCCCGCCTGCGCATACGCGCAAGGTGATGCGCCAGTCTTGCGTGCCCGGCAATCGCTCAGGAACGACTGCAGGTTTTGCTCGAAGCCAACAAGTTGCGCGTAGAGGAGGTCGTTGGGCATGAGCGTCGGATCGATGACGCCATCGAGCGCGAGTGCTCGAACGCGAGTCGGAAAGAGGTGAGCGTAGTGCTGGCCTAGGTACGTTCCATAAGAGAAGCCGAGGAAGGTGAGCTTCTGGTCGCCTAGCGCGGCGCGGATCACATCCATGTCCCGTGCCGCGCTGACTGTATCGACGAAGGGGAGAATGCTTGCGCTGCGCCTCTGGCAGCTGGCGGCGAAGTTCTTATCGGCGTCGATGGTCGCCTGCTTCTCTTGCGGATCGTCGAGGACGGGATCCAGCGCGTTGAACGCATCCTCCTGCGGCCCGTCGAGGCATCGCACCGCAGCGCTCTGGCCGATGCCGCGTGGATCGAACCCGATGAGGTCAAACCGCGTATTGAGGTAGGTCATCCCGGGGACTTCACCGCGCAAAAACTGAATGCCGGAAGCTCCGGGTCCACCTGGGTTGGTCAGCACCGAGCCGATGCGACGGGTTGGATCAGTTGCCGGCTTGCGGCTGATCGCGATCCCTATAGTTCCCGCTTCCGGATGCGCATAGTCCAGCGGGACTTGGACGGTGGAGCATTGAAAGCCGCCACCACAGTCGATCCACTTGAGGACGGACGGCGACGGAGTCGGGCTGCTTGTGGCCGGCTTCGGATTGGGGGTGCAGCCCGCACTTAGGAGCATGACGAGCAGCAGGACCCCCCCGGCACGACTCGTCACTGAACCGAGTCTAGCGGGTGCCGATTCGTCAAATCTTCAGAGGAAAATGGCGGGGAGGGCGGGA
>Ga0209011_1000090_pt1 | contig 50391 bp, 41 predicted proteins | sample BlaSpr_A8_OM1_M3_FD_187986 | JGI IMG/M metagenome (GOLD analysis project Ga0209011, IMG submission 187986) | Forest soil microbial communities from Thunder Bay, Ontario, Canada - Black Spruce, Ontario site 2_A8_OM1_M3 (SPAdes) (version 2) | ecosystem: Environmental > Terrestrial > Soil > Boreal...
GTCGCGGCGCCTCCGTCGCCGAAAAGGCTGGGCGTGCCGTTGCCGGCGATCGTTGTGATGTTTCCGCCGACAGTGAACCTGCGCACTCGGTAGTTGTTGGCGTCGGCGACGTACAGCGTCCCGTTGAATACCAGAGAGGTCGGATGGTTCAATTGCGCGTTCACCGCCGGGAATCCATCGCCCGCGAAGCCCCCGATCCCGTTGCCCGCGATAGTGCTGATGTTGCCTGCAGAGTCGACCATGCGGACCTTGTTGTTGCCTGCATCGGCTATGTACAGAGTCATACCGTCCCAGGCAAGTCCCCGAGGGTCGCTCAGCTTCGTGTTGATTGCGGAACCTGTATGGCAGTTGTAGGACGTGGCGCGCGTCCCGGCGACTACACACGATCCGTATAACTGATTGAGATACCAGACGACGTTGGTGGCGGAATCCGCAACCAGGATCGTGGAAGCGTCCATGGTGGCGATCCCGGTGGGAAAGGACAGGCCGAGCCAAAGAGTGCTGATGTTTCCGTTGACGTCCAGCGCGCGTATCACGCCGTTGTCGCTGTCGGCGATGTAAAGGGCAACGTTCGGATTCCCAGCACCGCAGGCCAGGCCGAAGACGTGGCTGATCTGGGCCTGCGTTGCAGGGCCACCGTCTCCCGAATACCCCCGCACGCCATTACCGACGACCGTGGTGATCGTGCCGCCCTGCACCTTGCGGATCCGGTAGTTGAAAGTGTCGGCGATGAAGGTGGCACCGGCCGTTCCGCAGTTGACAAGGGCTCCTGGTTGTCGCAGCGCGGCCGCTGCTGGGCTTCCACCATCGCCGGAATAGTCGAACGCTCCGTTGCCGGCCCTGACCGTCTCCTGGCCGGAGACGGTGTCGAGGTCTCGTACCGCGGGTGTGGCCCAGTCGCTGATATAGAGATGACCCCCGTCCATGGCGAGGGCGAACGGCAGCTGGCCCACGGACAGTCCGGGGCCGATCCCCACCCCTCCGCCGTAGGTCGTGATGTGCCCGTCGGTGATGGTGGGCATGACCGGCGCCGATGACGACTCCGCGCCGGTATCCCAGCCGTTTGAAGCGCTGACTGTGAAGGTGTACGTGGTGTGGTCGGCAAGGCCGCGGACAACCGTCGAGGTGGCCGGAGGAGCGCCATCGATGAAGATCGGCGAGTTGGCCCGCGCCCCATTGCGCGTCGTGACCGAATACCGCACGAGTGGGAGACCACCGTTGCTCGAGGGCGACCCCCAGCTCACCGTTGCCTGGGTGTCGCCCGCAGTGGTTTGAACGGACGGTGGAGCGCTCGGTGCGGTGTACGCCTGGATCCGCCGCACCCTGGTCAGATCCGTCGCGAACATGTCGCCGCCCGCGTTGATCGCGATCCCGGCAAGACGTCCCATTCCGGCTGACGTTGCGGGGCCGCCGTCTCCGGTGATTGAAAAGCAGATGCCAGTTCCTGCCACGGTCACGACGCCAGACGCCGCGAAGACGTGAACCCGGCAGTCGTCCCCGGTGACGACCACCTGGTTCTGAGGTCCTGCTGCGATGGCCTGTCCGTTGAAGCCCAAGCCAAGTGACGAGCCGATGGAAGTTGCAGGCGCAGCGCCGGTCACCTTCCACACGGTGCGGCCGTCAGACGAGAGGGCGAGAATGCTGCCGGTGGTGTCGACCGCGATCGCTTTGACTCCAACGCCGCCAGTAAACGTCGCCCTGGTGCTGATGATCCCGGTCTGGCCTACCTGCCGAATGGAACTGCCGTCTGCGATCAGGAGATTGCCATTGAGATCCAACGCCAGTCCGCTCGGGTCAATGCAAGCCGTGGCGCCGGTCGCCGGTCCCCCGTCCCCCGAATATGGGCAGGCCGTTCCGGTCCCGGCATAACGCGTGATGACTCCGCTGAGACGATTAACTCGTCGCACCACGTGGTCGTGCGAGTCAGCGATGAATAGATTTCCGGAGTCCGCGGCGAGAGCCGTTGGAGAGAACAGCTGAGCCGACGTCGCGGGGCCGAGGTCGCCTCCGCTCCCTTGCGTTCCATTGCCGGCCACGGTGGTGATCACGCCGGCCGGAGTGACCTTGCGGACGTGGAAGAAGTTGTTGTCCACGACGAAGAGATTCCCGGCACTGTCCAGTGCCACCGCGCCCGGATAGCACATGGTCGCGGCGGTCGCTTGACCCCCATCGCCGGAGGCGGCGCACTGCGTTCCGGTGCCCGCCAAAGTGGTGATGACGTTCGTCGTCTTGTCCACGCGGCGAACCCGCAAGTTGGTGGAGTCGGAGATGTAGAGATTGCCGGCGGAATCCTTGACCGCGCGCACAGGGTCTTTCATCAGTGCCGACGTCGCCGGTCCGCCATCGCCGCCGAATCCGCTGGCGCCGCCCGCCAGGGTCACGTAGCTGCCGCCGACCACCGCCGATACACAGTTGAGTCCCGCGTTGGCGATGATGAGATTTCCGCTGCCATCGAACGAGACCCCTGACGGGGTCAACGCATTTCCAGGTGCCGTCGCCGTTGCGCTGCCGCTAGGACACGCGCTTCCAACTGCGTCGCTCCCAGCCATAGTGAAAATCTTTCCACTGGCCGCCACGACTTCACGAATGCGGCGGCTGAAACCGTCGGCGATCCACAGGTTGCCGCCAGCGTCGACCGATACGTCTGCTGGAAAGCCGAGCGCCGCCGCCGTGGCGAGCCCTCCATCGCCCGAATATTGATAAGTGCCCGTCCCCGCAACCGTGGTGATCAACCCGGTCGCCTGGTCGACCTTTCGAATTCGGTTGTGGTGGGTGTCGGCAATGAAGAGATTTCCCGCGGCATCCACGGCTAAACCCGAAGGTCCGGCTAAGGCCACCGTGGTCGCGGGAACGCCATCCCCCAGCACGCTGCCACCACCGGCGACGGTCGTGATGATCCCGCCTGGCGTGACCTTGCGGATGCGGTTGTTGGGGTCGTTGTCCCAATAGCTCTGCGTGCTGATATAGAGGTTGCCGTTCGAATCAAGAGCAAGGCCCGTCGGAATCGAGAGCTGTGCGGCCCTTGCTTGCCCGCCGTCTCCGGTCGAGCCCTGTGCCCCGTTGCCCGCCACCACCGTCTCGATTCCGGTGGAGGTGTCCAGAGCCCGGACGACATGGTGATCGATGTCGGCGATGTAGAGCGTCGAGCCTCTGATGGCAAGGCCGTAAGGTTTCTGGCTGATGGTGGTCGCCGCGCCTTCCCCCATGCCGCCGGCATAGGTGGTGATGGTCCCCGGCGTGGGCATTGCCGCGTGGACCGGGAGGGGTCGTTCAACGATCGTCTGGAGGCCCGCTGCCACAGCTGCGGCAACCAGGCCGGCCACGGCCTTACGGCTTACCCTCGACCCCCCCAATTCGACCCCCCCTTAGAGCCGGCGGATGTTAAGCCAGAAGCTAGTTATTGCGCCAATCCTAATCGGAGCAGCCGAAAGCGGGTCCGTTTAGGCAAGAACTTCACATGACACTCGTTCGTTATCACAATTACGCCCGTGAAATTTCGCCCTGTGCTGACGCTGCTCCTGGTCACTGTCCTGACGTTCGGATGGCCCATCACAGCTGCCGCATATGTGATCGTCGATCCTGATCGTGCAGGTGCATCAGGCGCCCTGCTGCGGCTGGCCGTCCCCAGGGCGCCGCTTGCCCCGATCGTCACCAACGGTTCGTGGCCCGTCTATCACCGTGACAACGCCCACACCGGATCTGACCCGACGCTGCCGCCGGCATCAGGCGCGACTGCGGGCTGGACGTCGGCGGCGCTCGACCAACAGGTCTTTGCATCGCCGCTGATTTATGGCGGCATCGTCTACGCGGCGACCCTCAACAACACTGTCTATGCCCTGAACCAGAGCGACGGCTCGCTTGTCTGGAGCCGCAACCTCCGCGCGCCCGAGCCCACCACTGCTCCGACTCCGGGAGGCTGCGGCAACGTGGCGCCTCAGGGGATCCTGGGCACTCCGGTCGTGGACCCCGGCACGAACCGAATCTACGTAGTGACCCTGAGCGGTGTCGACGACCACTTCCGACTCGAGGGACTCAACCTGGGTACGGGTGTCCCGGAGATGACTACAGATATTTCCGCGTTCGCACCCACACTCGACTGGATAGTTCAGCAGCAGCGCGGTGCGTTGGCCATCGCCAATGGCTACGTATACGTTCCGTTCGGCGGTCGCGCCGGCGACTGCGGCAACTACCACGGCTGGGTGTTTGCGGTCCCCACCAACAGCGGCGCAATCGCGGGCACTTACGTGACCCCCGGCTCGGGAGCTGGGTTCTGGGCGGCAGGTGGAGTCGTGGTGGACGACTCCACGGGCAAAGTGTTCGTCACCTCGGGCAACGGCATGCCGGCCGGGACCGGGCCCGGTGGCGGGTGCTCCGCCAACCTCGATGGCACTCCCGTTTTCGAAAACAACGCGGTGCTGCGACTCTCAGCCACCCTTGCGCGCGAGGATGGATTCGTGCCGCCGGACTGGCAGAGCAGCTGGTGCGTCAATGACGAGGACCTCGGCAGTGCGAGCGCGGTGCTCATCAGCCCGAACCTCATGTTCCAGTCAGGCAAATGGGGCACCGGCTTCCTACTCAACCCCAAAGCGCTCGGCGGAATGGGCGGGCAGGTCTTCCCGCCCAACCCTTACACGGAAGTCGACACATGCCTCGGGAATCACGCCGGCGCTAACTTCGGCGGCTACGCGTACGCAGCGCCATTCGTCTATCTCGAATGCGAGGGTCGGGGAATCGTGGCGCTGAATGTCACCACCGGCACGCCTTCGTTTTCAGGCTGCCCCGCCAGCTGCCCGCTCCCAAGCTGGCGAGCCGGAGCGGGCATCACATTCGGCCCGCCCATCGTCGCGGCCGGCCTGGTGTGGGCAGCGACGAGTGGCGGCGGCCTCTACGCGTTCAGGGCCAACACGGGCGCGCAGGTCTTTCACAGTGCGAGTTTCGCAATCCATCGTTTTGTGACGCCGGCCGAGGCCGGCGGGCAGGTGTTTGTGCCCGCGGACAACGTGATCAAGCAGTTCGTGATGCTGTTCGGTGCCTCGCAGTCGTCGCCGGCTCCCGCCCCGGCCCGCCAGCCGGTCGTGCAAGTGCCAGGGCCCGCGGCCCCATCGCGGCCGCCTGTCAACCAGAGCACTCCCGCGCCAACGCCGCTCGGCCGCTGACGTCAAAGCAGACTCCAGGCAGACCGAAATCTGAGTTAACGTGACCATCTTGGCAATCCCGCGCCCGGCTGTCTCCCTCCTCGCGGCACTCGTTGTTGTGGTCGGCGGCGCGGTTCCAGCGTATTCGGTGGCACTCGAACATGACGGCACTGCACCTCGCGCTGCCGACCCCTCCGTAGTCCAACAGACCATCAGCCATCCCGGCGAGCCTGGGCACAACGCCGTTTCTGCCTGGCAATTCCAACCGACCGCAACCGGCTCGAGCCCCGGACCGGTCTTCAGAGGCGGCAGGCGCTTGACGGCACCGGCCCCCTCGAGCGCGCCACCTTCTCCGCCGTCCAGGTTGACCCCGTCGTCGCCCAAAATCCTCGTCTCGGGAACCCTGAACAAACCAGGCCTGACGGCCGCTACTGCTGGAGGGTGGACGCCGCCCGATTCGACAGGCGCCATCGGACCCACTCATTACGTAGAGATGGCCAACTCGAGTATCGCTGTGTACGACCGGACCCTCACCCTGAAGAGCTCAGCGACGCTAACCGCCTTTACCGGACAGCCCGGCCCACTTTGTGATCCGCAGATCCAGTGGGATGACAGCGCGCAACGCTGGATCTACTCGATCCTTTACTGCAGCGTCACAACCAGCGCGCAGCACCTGCTCGTCGGCTGGTCGAGGACGTCCGATCCCTCAACTCTATCCGGCAGCGGGTGGTGCCAGTTTCCGATCGACACCTTCGGCCTGCTCCTGGACTATCCGAAACTGGGCCACAACAGCAAATTCATGATCGTCGGCGGAAACCTCTACGACGAACGGACTCCACGGCCAAATCCTCCATTTGTCAGCGCCGGGATCCTGTGGGTGCCAACGCCGACAAATCCCGCCGACGCGACTTGCCCGACATCGATCCTGGTCAACGGCAACCAACTTCCCCAGAAGAACGGCGACGGAGTGTCCTACACCTTCACGCCGGTGCCTGTGAACACCGCCTCCAACGCGAGCGATGGCTACATTGTGTCCGCTTACGATCCGCTCGGCGCCCCTGGTCCATCCGTGCCCAAATCCAAGATGTCGGTCTGGCACGTCGACGCGGGAGGCACGCTGCGCGCGGACAACGACCTTGCTGTCAACACTTACGACGTACCTTCATCCGCGCCACAGCTCGGAGGGGGCACGACCTACGTCCTCGACACGCTGGATGCGCGGCTGACGCAGGCAGCCGGCGATCCGACGACCGGCCTCTACACGCAGCACACTGTCGCGGGCGCTGGAGGCCGTTCCGAGGTCCGCTGGTACCAGTTCACGGTTTCAGGGTCGACGGTCGTGCTCGCCCAGCAGGGCACCGTGTCCAGCCCAACCGACTGGCTGTTCAACGCTGCCATCTCGCCTCGGTTCGACGGTCTGGGGGCTGCGATCATCTACAACCGCTCGAGCCCGAGCATCTACCCGGTGATCGCCGCGCGAATGAGGTTTCAGTCGACCGCGCCCGGTACCTGGGAGCCGGGCGAGCTGATCCTCGCCAGCAGCACTGCCCTCGACAGCGATAGAAGCTGCATCCCGCCGAACGGACCTCCATGCCGTTGGGGCGACTACGCGGGAGCCTCGCCCGACCCCGTACAAAAGAACCTCGTGTGGGGAACCAGCGAGTTCAACACCGCGTCCGGAACGACCCCGGCATGGTCCAACCAGAACTTTGCGATCTGGGTTTCTGTGGCGCCGAGTGCCGTCATTGCGGGGGCCGGCGACGCGTCCGCATCGGTGGGCTGGACCGCCCCGCCGGTCGAATCGGTGGGTCCCGTCATCGACAGCTACACCATCAAAGCCTGGGTGGGCGCCACCGTGGTCGCCACCATGACAGCAGCGGGACAAGGCACCGCCGTGATTTTCAAAGGCCTCATCAATGGAACCACCTACACCTTCACAGTCACGGCGAATGGCGCTATCGGGCCCAGCCCTGAATCGTTGTCGAGCAACGCGGTCACGCCTACTCGCGCCGCGGCGCAGGCGACCTCCGCGCCAGCCCAAAGAGATCCTGTCCTCCAATCCACTCCAGCCCCGTCTCCTCCCGGCCGCTGACAAGCCAGGGGAGTGAGCCGCAAGTTCACCGCTGACCGGCGTTAGTCCCGTCATCGGACTCTCTTCCTCATTTCACCCCCGATTGCGCGCGGCCGCCCGAGGAGCAGCGGCGCTGCTGATTGGCGGCTGCATCCAGGTGGCCGGTCACGTGACTCCGGCGCAAGCCGCCCCGACTCATGCTGCCGCCGCTGCGGCACCGCTGCCCGCAACCCGGTTGGAGTTCGGCCTCGGCAACGGCCCTGGCGACCTTTCCTGGATGACCGCGTCCGGAGTGCCGTGGAAGTATCGCTACCAGTACCTCGCGGGTGGCGTGAACACACCGAATCCCTGGGAGACATGGCAGGACCTGTCGCTGCCTCCCGGCCAGTTCGCCGCTGACTACATGAAGTCTTCGAACGACAACGGCTGCATCCCGGTGTTCACCTGGTACGAGCTGCTGCAGTCGAATCCGTCCACCGGAACCAGCGAGTCCGAACGCGACTACAACAACCTCAACAACACCGCGACAATGAACGCGTACTTCGCCAGCTTCAAGCGGCTCATGGTGAAGGCCGGTCTCTTTGGCAAGCAGGTGGTCGTGCACGTCGAGCCTGACCTGTGGGGATACCTGCAGCAGAGGGCCACCGGCGACGCGTCCACTGTCAGCGCATCAGTCGCCAGCTCTGGCTTTGCCGATGTGGCGGCGATACCCAACACGGTGCAAGGCTTCGGCTGGGCCATGCTCCATATGCGCGACCTCTACGCGCCCAACGCTCTGCTCGCCATTCATGCGTCGCCGTGGTCTAACGGCGGCGACATCGCCTCCAGCACCAACCCAGGCATGAACGTGGTCGCGATCGCAGACTCGACCGCTGCGTTTCTCAGCTCCACAGGCATCACGTCCAACCCGTACGGCAGCACCTGGGACGTGGTCTTCAACGACCTCGACGATCACGACGCGGGGTGGTGGGAAAAGCAAGCAGTGAATCACTGGTGGGATCCCACCAACACCACCTTTCCCAACTTCTCACGCTACTTCGTCTGGGTCGCCGAGCTCAAAGTGAAAACGAACCGGCAGCAGGTGGCCTGGCAGGTGCCCGCCGGCAACCAGTACTTCTTGACCATGAACAACACTTGCGGTCACTACCAGGACAACGTCGCGCAGTACTTCATCGCACACCCGTCTGACCTGCTTGCAGCCGGCCTGGTGGCGGTGATGTTTGGCAAGGGCAATGGCTGCCAGACCACCTACATCGACTACGGCGACCACGACCTCTTCCCTAGCCACCCGGTGGGCGATGGTGTCACCAACAACGGCACGACGAACATCCCGATTGGACCTCCCACCAGCGACACCTGGGGATGGTGCAACGCGTGCAACACGCATGTGTCGACCTACGCCGACGACGACGGAGGGTACCTCCGACTCTTCGTCGGTCAGTACTACGCCAGCGCGCGGTTACCTGTCTCGCAGTCCTCGCCCAATCCGGCGGGCGATCGAGCGGTGAATCAGTCGAACCCGCCTTCACCCGGCCCGCGGAACGCGGTCGCTCCTCCAGCCGTATCGAGTACACCAGCCCCGCGGACGGCAGTCGTTCTGCCGGCGCCCGCGTCCCCGGTCCCACCGGCAACCGCCGCCACCTCCGGCGATGCGGAACTCTGGCTTCGAATCCGCGCAGTCATCTCGAGCCTGGAAGCGGTGCTGCGACTTTTCGTCTGAGTCCGAACGATCGTCAGCTGCAGCTAGCGCTAAGCCTTGATGTCGATGACGAGCCGGTCCGGGTTGGTGAGGAGGAACGCGCGGTAGCAAGCGGCACCCGAGACTCCCATGGCCACCTGGACCACCGCCTCAAAATCCTCGACTCTCCGTACTTCGACAAGAGTCGCGTTTCCCGTCTTGATGTCGGTTGGCCCGCTGTAGCCGGTGTGAAGGTCAGCGTTATGAATTACCACGAGGATCCCGTTCTGGCCCGCGAGCGTCACTGTCTGTCCGCTTGGTGCTTGAGTGAAGGTGGTGCCTGACTGCGGCGTCAGGCTGATATTGGTCGGCCCGGTGGGACCGGGAGGCCCGCCCTTCCACTCAATCGTGAGCCGGTCATATCCCGGATGTGTGCCGGTCCGAAGCGCATTGATGACAGCCGCGGTCGGCGACTGTGCGTAGTCGAGAATCATCGACCAGGAGGAGCACTGGAATTGCGGGAGGTTCGACTCTGCCGTAGGCGAAGCGCTCACGCTCGGGCTAGAGGTGGGGACGCCGACTGGCTGCACCTTTGTCTCGGGGCGGTTCAGGTTCACCACGACCAGAACGCCGACCACCAACGCTGCGATGACGGCTGCCGCGATTCCGGCGATCCAGAAGGGCCCTCTCTGCTCCGGGGCCTCGGCGATCGACGATCGCACGCGATCCGGCAGCGCTGCGCTGTGCGAACCGGTGATCTCGTCGATCACGTGACCGAGCTCGCGGCGGAAGCTCTCGTTGGGCACCTTAGAAAACCTCCTCGGGTGTTAGATCCGACCGCAGCCGCTTGGCGGCGCGGTAGATGCGCGACTTGGCCGCCGCCGGCGATATGTGCAGCGTTCGCGCAATTTCGCCCAGCGGGAGGTCGAGGTAGAAATGCAGCACCAGGGGGAGCCGCTCGTCAGGGCGGAGCTTCAGCAGGGCGCCGTGAAGGTCAGACCTTTCGCTCTGACCTGAAGTCGACTCCGAGAATGGGATGTCGGCGAGCTTCAAAACAGACCACCAGCGCTGGCGGCGGGTCATTCGACATTCGTTGGCCACGATCGACAGGAACCACGGCCTGAGCGAATTCACGTCGCCACGCAGCTGGCGCAGCTTGCGCCACGCCTTGATCGACGCCTCCTGGACGGCGTCCTCTGCGGACGATCTGTCTGCGAGCATGACCGCGGCGAGCCGGTAGGCGGGATCGAGCAGGGGCTCGATGAGGGCAGCGAAGGAATCCGTATCCCCAGCCGCGGCGCTCGTCATCAGCTGGGGCCGCTGTTCCATCACTGCAGCAAACATGTTCCTGCCTGTTGGATGCAGGAAAAGCGAATTTGGTTGCTTTCAGGCTCTTCGCCGCGCGGGCACATGGGTGGGCGACACAGGTGCTGGCGAAGGCGGGCGCTGGCCCAGACCGCCCGATGGGCCTGGTGGATCGTCGCCTTCCGGCTTGTGACGCCAGCGCCGTTTCGGTGGCCGATCGCTCCGGTAGTCGCGAGCCCGGTCGGACGCGATCTCAAAGTTCTCGCAGAACTTCTCATTTCCCGTCTCCCTTCTCAGCGACAGGATGTCCTCTCTCAGCTCGTCCCAGTACAGGTCGAAGGCGAACGCGTCGAAGAGGAGCGCCTCAGGGATCAGGTGGTGGAGCGCCATCACGCTGACCTCTTCGAAGATGTGCGCGAGCAAGACGTAGTCGTCCGGCTGCAGGTGCTTCTTCAAGAGACGGCCAAACGCCGGTGCGGTCGGCTCTGCGTGAAGGATCGACATGATGCCGAGGAACGTGGCGGCGTGCTCCGCGGATACTCGCCCGAAATCAGGCGCCGTCGGTCGATGCATTTGCTTCCTTATTGTGGCGCGCGCCTTGCAATCAGGCGGTACTTAGTTGCCTGTCAGGCATGGGCACGTTTGCCAAAGCCGTCGTAAGGTGGAGTTACGGCCAGCTGGCCGAATGTCTTCCAGTCTGGCCGACCGTATTCACGGCCGATCGGTTAACAAAGGGGTCTAAGCGATGTTTCTTCGCGCAACCCGCGTACAGACGCCGCCGGATAAAGTCAACGAGGCGATCAAGAACTTCGAGACCAACATCCTCAAGGGTCTTCGCTCGGCACCAGGCAACCAGGGTGTGTCGCTGCTGGTCAACCGTCAGACCGGTGCTGCACTTGGCATCACGTACTGGGACTCGGCCAAGGCGCTGGCGACCAGCGAGCAGATCGGCACCCAGAGCCGCACGCAGACCATCAAGAACGTACCTGGCAGCCAGATCGTCAACGTAGAGCGGGCGGAGCTGATGATCATGGATCGCGTGGCAGCGCCGAAAGCAGGATCTTTCCTTCGTTTGGTCACGGCCAATGGCGACCCAGAGAAGCTGGACGCGTCGATTGTCCAAATGCGCAACCAGGTGCTGCCGCTTCTCAAGGCGCAGAAGGGCTACCGGGCGACAATTGCAGCCGTCGACCGCCAGAGCGGCCGTCTTTCCGTTTCGACTGTGTGGGACACCAAGGCCGACCTCGACGCAAGCGAAAGCAAGCTCGCGGGTCCTCGGGCCGAAGTCGCCAAGGCCGCGGGTGCTGGGGCGAATGACGTACAGGTCGAGATCTTCGAGACCGCCGTCGTCGAGCTCAGCGCAGCCGCATCCACAACACAGCAGCCGGCAGCCAAGACTTACTAAGCCGGACGAAACCGCGTCCGCCTGGCCTCCCCACCTACTGGGGAGGTCGGGCACGCCTCCCGGCTTGGCGGGGAAGTGGCGCGAAGCGCCGGAGGGGACGCGGTGGTCGCTTCTCTATCTCCCCGCCGGTGTTGGAGCTGGACTCGACTGAAGGACAGGTGGCCTCCCACCAGGGGCAGCTGACGAGGGGCCTTGCGCCGTGGGTTGTCGCAAGGATGCGTTGGGCGTGACGCTGTTGGAGGGGCCAGACCCGGCTCCGCTGCCCGCAACATTGAATGCGGTGACGGTAAAGGTATAGGTCGCTCCATTGGTCAGGCCAAAGACGGCTTCCGTTTGATTCGGCTGATTGAACGTGACAGGCGTCTGCGCGACTCCGCTGATATACGGCGTGACCACATAGCCCTGGATAGCGCTTCCACCGTTGGGGGGTGCTGTCCAACTCAGAATCGCCGAGCCGTCCGCGGCGGTTGCGGTCACGCTCGTCGGAGCCGACGGAACGGTGACGGCAGTGATCTGGTTCGACGGCGCAGACGCAGTACCCGGCCCGTTCGAGTTGGTCGCAACCACGGTGAACGTGTAGTTGGTTCCGGGGCTGAGGCCCGGTATGACAGTGCTGAAGGTCGAACCGCTGACCGTGCTCGTCAGGCCGCCGGGCGACGACGTCACCGTGTATGAGGTGATGGCGCTGTAACCGTCAGAGGCAGGCGGCGACCAGGTGATTGTGCCGGACAGATTTCCTTGAGTGGCCGTCGCGTTGAGAGGTGGTCCGGGCCGCCCCGTGAATGTGAAGACGTCGGCGGAGCTGATGACGCTGGGACCCCGCGTCGCCGTCGCCACCGTCACATCCACCGGACCGGCGGCTTGAGCCGGGCTCACCGCTGTGACCTGGGAGTCCGAGACGAAGGTGAAGCTGGTTGCGGCTGTCGCGCCGAACTTGATGGAGGTCGCTCCGGTGAATCCGGATCCGTTGATGGTGACCGTGGTGCCGCCCGCCATGGTCCCCGCTGCCGGGCTGACCGAGGTCACGAACACTGCGGGGGCCAAGGGTCCGACCGTGAACGACCACGTGTAGGGCACGTTGTTGACAGTGAGGGCGACTGTGTATGTGACGCCATTCAGCAGGGGCAGCCTGGGGATCAATACCGCCGCGCCGCGCATAGTCATGTTGCTGCCGACGCTGGGGCTGCTCGAGTCGTGAACGCAGTTCTCCAGCAGCGTCGTTGGGGCGTTGTTGCCAACAATGTTGTGGACCGTCACGGACGTGGATACGAAACCCCCGATCTGGATGAAGATTGGCAAACCTGTCGGCGCGCTGTAGCCCGCGCACGGCCCGGTCAGGGGGTCCGGAGACTCTCCGCCGCCGTACCGGGTGAGCGGCTCGGTGCTTCCGTTTCCTGGGAAGTAGACCGGGTTCGCGTACATGCCACTGGCCAAGCTGTTGCCATGGAGGACGTCCACGGCAGCGGCCATCTTCCAGTACGTGGGCACGGCCTCCCGGTACGAGCCGAAACCAGTCTGCGTCAGGCGCGGGTCCATCATTCCGAGCGCGTGGAAAGGCGCCTGCATCCAGAAATCGATTGCCTCCACGTCTTGGGTACTCGTCATGGAGCTGACGTAGATGTTGCTTTTTTGACCGGCCGCGTCGCCGTCGGTCGTGTAGTAGGGGGCGCCGACGGTCTCGTAGTGCGTGATCACGTTGTTCTTGACCATGTAGACGGCGTGGTTGACATCGCCCTGGCTCCACGCTGCGTTCTCGCTCAGCGTGGATACGCCCGTTCCGCCCCGCCACGCGTTGAACCGATCCAGCCAAGGGCCGCCGGCGACGGGGACCGTCACAAGGCGCACAGGAGCGGGAGCTGCAGCCAGGATCGGAAGGAGCCCGATCGTGAAAGCGCCCAAAAGCAAGAGTTGGAGAAGGTGTCTGGCCGGCGACCTCAACGACCGCCGGGGCACACTTAAGACATGGTTGGTGATGGCTACCTCACTTGGGCCAACGCCAACAGGACTGAGATCTTGCCGTTTGGATGCTGCAGGCAATGGATTCCTGCTTGGATAAACGAAGCGCGGGGGCGCCTAGATCGTCTGAGCTTGGCGTTCGGGGGACTCTAAGCGGTCAGCGAGCGACCCCCGCCGGCTTGTCTCGGGATCTCTTCCATCAGCCCAGTGTGTCGTCGGGGTTCGGGTCGGGAATCAGCCGCCTGAGGGCGGTTCATGTGTACATGGGCCGGCCACTCGGACGGGACTGAATGGAACGACAGCCACGGGCAGCAGCGGGACGCCGCCACCGGGGTAGTACCAGACCATCCCTGAGTTCGAGCCAAACCAGATCCCGCTTCCGTCACCTACGACCGGACCAATCGGATTGTTGGGGTCGCCTGGCCGGCCGCTGAATACACGGGTCGGCGCCTGCTGACCAAAGAGGGCTCCGGTATAGACCGCGTACTCGGTCGCCGATTCCGCCGACATGACCGCCTGCTCGCCGCCATCGAAGCCGAGTAAGCGCAACCAGGCATTGTCCCTGTAAGCACCGCCGTATACCCCGCGATCCATCGACGACGTTGAGATGCGGTGGGCGAAGATTTCGTTCCAATAAGGACGTGGACCATTTTGCGGAATGGTGTCTGCACCTCTTCCATTGGTGGCCTGGTAGGCGAAACCGTTATGGACCGCGAGATACGATTCGTCTGGCGTGGTCCCCGCTACCGGGTCCAGATACGACCACCCGCTTGCATCCATCCAGGCGAGGCCACGCGGCGGTGCGTCCGAATTCGGAATCGAGTGAACTAGATAAATCGCTTGAGGCTCGAAGGCCAACATCGCCATCGGACCGACCGATGTGCGCGCGGAACTTGCCACCTTGTCAGTGATCGGAAACGCGTTATCGGACCCGGTGAAGATCACCACGACGTGAACGACCGGCTCAGGACTGTTGACGACAAATGCGTACAGGGCACCGGGCCAAACCCAGGCCCGCGGAACAGGAAGCCACTTGCCCGACTTCGCATCGAAGGTGGTCTGGCTGCGGGGATCTTTGCTGAATGACGCGGACGGGAAGGTGACAAAGCCCCCGCTACCGGTCGTCCCGTGAAGGGCGTTTCCATCCGCCGGCGCATCCGCGGCCGCCACAGGCAATCGGCAGCTCAATGCCAACGGAGACACCTTGGCCGACGGCGACGGGCTTGAGCTGGGGGACGAATTCGCCGTTGGGGGCGGAGGTCCGCAAGACAACGTTGCGGTGGTGACCACAAGGTAGACCGTCCAGATAGAGACGGCCTTCGCGCCACGCATCACGGGGGCGGGGTGCCGAACAGGAAGTTCATATGAAGCAGCGCGTCGCACGAATCCATGATGCTGCAGGGCCTGACCATGTGGGCCGCGCCCTTGGCGCGAACGAAAACGGTAACCACGGCCGGAAATGGCCTTGACTCCCCGGTCCAAGAGCACTGCGGACCGCCCCAGTCACAGAGCACCGATTCGGTAGGCAGCGCACCGACCGTATACGCGTATTCAATGGGTCGATTCAAGGGGTCTTGCGCGACCGTTGTGAATATGAACTTCGAGTTGACCAGCACGTTCGCAGTTTGATTGCTCGGGCCGTAAATCCAGGTGTGACCGAAGTTATCCGTCACTCGTTGCAGTTCAGCAAAAGCCGGAGACGAGCTAGGGCTTGCGGCCTGGGTTGGTCTCGCAGCCGGGCTTGGGCTGAGAACTGCGACCGGTGATTGAGCGAGCCTGGCCTCGATCGAATCTAACTGAGTCTGCTGCCTGGTCACCAGTATCCCGAGCCAGGCGCCGTAAGCGATCAGTGCCGCTAGCACGAACACGCCCACGACTAAGGGTGTCCGTTTCATCCTTACCTTCCTGACCTCTCGAGTTGCCTAACGCACGAGCGTTTTATTGGTTACGCGCTGCTAGTCGCGCGGTTTGGATCAGGAATTTCGCACGGGGGCGCCAAACAGGCGAACAAAAAATTTGGCGGACGGGTTGGGATTTGAACCCAAGACAGCCTTGCGGCTGTACAGCATTTCCAGTGCTGCGCCTTCGACCGGACTCGGCCACCCGTCCCGGCAGAGAAGTTTAGTGGGGGCTCTTTGGAGCCCTTCGCCTCAACTCTTAGACTTTGCCCATGCCAGATCGAAACCGGGCCCTGATCACAGGGGTCACAGGCCAGGACGGCTCGTACCTTGCCGAGCTCTTGTTGAACAAGGGCTACGAGGTCCATGGAGTCGTCCGCCGCTCCTCGAGCATGAACCGGGGCCGCATAGATCACCTCCAGCACACGAACCCAAACCATCCGGACGGCGCGCGTTTCGTCCTCCACTACGGGGACATGACCGACTCGGGCGGACTCAACCGTTTGGTCAAAACCGTTCGGCCCGACGAGATCTACAACCTCGCGGCGCAGAGCCACGTCCAGATCTCATTCGACCAGCCGGAGTACACGGGAGATGCCGACGGCCTTGGCACGACCCGGCTGCTCGAGGCCATCCGGACAACAGGACTGCCCACGCGCTTCTATCAGGCCTCAACCTCCGAGATGTTCGGGCTGACCCCTCCCCCGCAAAGCGAGACCTCCCCGTTTCATCCACGCAGCCCTTACGCGGCCGCGAAACTCTACGCCCACTGGATGACGGTCAACTATCGCGACGCCCAAAAGCTCTTCGCGTGCAGTGGAATTCTTTTCAATCACGAATCGCCCCGGCGCGGCGAGAACTTCGTCACGCGCAAAATCACGCGGGGAATCGCGCAGATCCTCGCCGGCAAGACCGACAAGCTTCGCCTGGGCAACCTGGACGCCAAACGCGACTGGGGCCACGCGCGCGACTTTGTCGAAGCCATGTGGTTGATGCTTCGACAGGATGAGCCGGACGATTACGTCATCGCCACGGGAGTGATGCGATCCGTAAGAGAATTCGCCGAAGCCGCGTTCTCGATGGCCGGCCTCGAGTGGGAGAAGTACGTCGTCGTTGACGAAGCCTATCTGCGCGCGGCCGACGTTTCCGAGCTGCGCGGTGATGCCTCGAAGGCGGCCAAGCGCCTGGGCTGGAAGCCAAAGACGACGTTTCACGACCTGGTCCACGAAATGCTGGAGAACGACCTCCAGCTCGAAGGCGTCGACCCATCTAAGCACTTGCGGAAGCCGCCCGCCGGGGTCTCTACCTCCTAGCCGCAGCCAACACTAACCCGAGGTTGTGCGCAGCGCTCTTGTGTACAGGCTCCACGCGCGGCCGCCATCGGTGGATGTGTAGACGTCCCCCCCATAGCAGTACGCGAAGAAGACGGAGGATGTGGGCTGTCCTGCGATTGCTTCGATACTCTGGTCGTAAGGAAGGCCGATGGCTTGATACCAATTGGCTCCCCCGTCAAAGCTGTATTTGATCCATCCCGGCGATCCGAGCTTGGCGCTGCCATCACCGATCAAAATCACGCCTTTCGCTCCGGCTGTCATCGTTCCGCCCGGAGCTCCGCCCGCAACCACCCAACTAGCGCCCTTGAGCAAGTACAGCTTGCCGTCAGATGCGCGGGCCACCAGGCTCGCCGACGCACTCCCCGTCGCAGCGAGCGCGGTGACGCTCAATGTGGCAGGCAGCGCCGGCAGCTCGTTCAACTGCTGAGCGTTGTCGATCAGGTCGAAGACCCTGTTACCGGAGGTTATGAAGAACTCACCGAAAGCGAGCCCCGCCGCCAGGATCGGATTGGACAGGACCGGCAAGCCGGGGATATCACGCCACGTCGCGGAGGCGTCGCGCGTCCGCAGTAGCTTGCCCTGATGCACGAAGAACCAGACCTTGCCGTCGAAAGGGCTTACTCCCAACACCTGGAAGGGTCCGCCGGCGGGTGGAGGCACCAGAACGGCCTTCCAGCTCGCACCGCCGTCGGCGGTTAACCGAATCGTCGCTCCGCCAGTAATCCCTCGCTGGGGGTTGCCAGGATCCATAGCAATTCCGGAGGCGTTAGGCGGCGGCACCAGCGTGCTCCACGTCTTGGCGTCGGCGGACCCCACGGCCCGGTTGGGCGTCATCCCCGCAAGGGCCTGAGGCCCGGCTGCAACCAGCTGCGGGCTTTTGCCCAGAACTCCAGGCTCCGTCACCGATGGAACGAGCGCCGACGCGGCCGGGCTTGGTGAGTGGTTGGCGCCGCGTGTGCTCACACGCTCTCGCGTCATCGAAGAGGGATTTGAAGCGATGGCCACAGTCACACCTATGAGGAGCGCTATGAGTGGAACCACGACAAAGGGCGACCACCGCCTTGTCACATTGCGGAGATCGAACATCACCTCCGTCGCATCTTCCCAAGCATTGCGTCGGCCAGGATAACCAGGTTGTGGCGGCGCTTGACGATCTTCGAGTCGCGCAGCTTGGCCAGGAAGTCTTGGGCGCCTTCGAAATCCTCCATCTCAACGTACGGATAGCCGATTGCTTTCAACGAGTGGGCATCCGAGCCCGCGCCAGGCGCGGCGCCCAGGATGCTGCAGAGATCTTCCGCCCGACGATTGGCCTGCTCCTCCGAACGGGCGTTGAAGACTTCGACGATGTCGATCAGGTCGGCGAGAGCTTCGATGCTGGCCTCGCTCAGGTGGCGGCGGAACGGATCGTACGGATGCTCGAGATAGACAAGTCCGCCCTGCGCTCTGATCTCGAGCGCAGTTTCCTTAGGTGTGAGGCCGCGCTGGATGGGTCGCTTTAGGAAGAGGCCGATGAGCTCGCCCTCAGTGGTCATTACCTCCTCACCGGCCACGACTCGCTCCCCGCCCACTCGGAGTTGGAGCGCGCCCGCTATCGTGTCGTGGTCAGTGAGAAAGACCGGAGACAGTCCTAGCTGGCGGCAGCGTCCGGCCACCCGCTTGGGTTCGATGCTGCAGTCTGGCGACGCGGAGCTGTGTACGTGCAGATCGACTCTGATCAAGACAAGTCTGAGATTAATGCGAACTCGTACAAGCTTTAATCCTCCACTCAACACTTTTGCCCGTCCGGCCGGGCGCGGGAGCTAAGATCGTCAAGCACGTATCAATGGAGTCAACTGGAATAGCCGCATGGAGCTGATCAGGTACGCCCGCATACTGCGGCGGTGGATGTGGATGATCGTCATCTGCCCGATTGTTGCGGCGCTCACGGCCGGTATCGTCAGCTTCTCACTGCCTCCCGTTTACGAGGCTCAGGTCGTCGTGTTGGTGCGGCCGGCACAACCGCTGGCATCTACTGATCCCACTGTCGCCGCACTCTCGGCCGAGCAAGTCTCGAGCACCTATGCGAAATTGATGGTGGAGCGGCCCATGCTCGAGTCGGTGATCGCGGACCTCGGGCTCAAGACCCGGCCGGATGCACTGGAGCAGACAATCAAGGTCACGCCGCAACCCGGCACCACAATTCTCGACGTGCGCGTGCAGAGCAGCAATCCGGCTCTGGCCAGCGACGTGGCCAACCGCCTGGTCGCCAACTTCATCGCCGACGTGAAGAGGATTCAGCAGCAGGAGACGCAATTTCCTAATGCCCGGTCGGCCGATAACCTCGTCGTCGTCTCGCCGGCCGTGGTACCCGACAGACCTGTCTCTCCCAACAAGGCCCTCAACATCGCGATCGCATTCGGAGCCGGGCTCTTGCTCGCGCTCGGCGTCGCCTACCTGCTGGACTACCTAGACCAGTCGATCAAGAGTGACGAAGAGCTGACTGAGCGTCTCGGGCTGATCACAATCGGTCACGTCGCATTTGTGCCCCCAGGTAAGGGCAGGCGCGCCGAGCTGGTTGTAATGGACAGTCAATCGCCATCGGCCGAGGCTTACAAGGCGCTGCGGACGAGCCTCCTGTTCTCGACCCTGGACCAGGAGCTCAAGTCTGTCGTGATCACTTCTCCTGGGCCAGGAGAGGGCAAGTCCCGGACGGCTGCAAATCTCGCCGTCGTCCTGGCCGGGGCTGGGCACAAGACGCTCTTGATCGACGCCGATTTCAGACGTCCATCTCAGCACAAGATTTTCGGCAGGATTCGGAACGTTGGCCTGACCAACTTGATCCTGCAGGATGTCACCGAGGACGAGGCGATTGTCGCCGTGGATCAGGTGCCGAACCTCTGGCTCGCCACGTCGGGGCCAATACCGCCCAATCCGTCCGAGCTCCTGGGGTCCGGACGCCTGAGGGAGTTGATGGCTCGGCTTAAGGGCGCCTTCACATACGTTATCCTCGACACCCCGCCGGTCAATGCGGTGACAGATGCCGCTCTTCTCGCTTCGGTCGCCAACGGAACGATCTTGGTTGTGGAACAAGGTCGCACGACCTTTCCGGCCCTCGCGCATGCCAAACAGTTGCTTGACCGTGTTGGTGCGCGGACTATTGGCGTGGTCATGAACAAGGTGCGCGCTTCATCCGGCTCGTACTCGTATGGGTACGGCTACTACTACGGAGCGCGCTCTGATGGACACGCAGAGCCGGACGACCGCAAGGCTTCTGAGGCGGAGCCCCGAATTACCGCCAGGAGTTGACGCATGTCCCTGCCGTCTGTACCGCCAGGCTCGACTTCGTGCCTGTGCTCGTCGACCCCAGACCCATGTATGCACGACAACGTGGACCTGACCCCGCAGTCGGCCAGCATCGCGTCGTCTGGACTGACTAGCGTTGGTGCTTAACGCGCCCTGCACGCCATACCGGAACTCATCACCGCCAAGCTGGAGACCAAGTACATACAGCAGACCTGGGCCAAAGTGACCAGCGACATGGTGGTCAAGCGCGACCGACAGACAGGCCGCTAAGACGTGTCCAACCGGATCAACGTGAGCGGGAAGCAGCTGTGAAGGTGCTGGTGACCGGCAGCGCGGGGCTGATCGGTTCTGAGGCGGCGGCCTACTTTAGCCGGCGGGGCGATGAGGTTATTGGCATCGACAACAATCAGCGCCGGGAGTTCTTTGGCCCGGACGGCGACACGCTTTGGAACCTCGCGCGACTACAACGGGAGAACCCAAGCTACCGTCACCAGGCCTTCGACATCCGCGACCGCGCGGCGATCCTCGACCTCTTTCAGAGGGAGCAGCCGAAGGCGGTGATCCACTGCGCTGCCCAGCCGTCCCATGACCTCGCCGCTCGGCTCCCCTTCGAGGACTTCGAGGTCAACGCCACCGGCACCCTGAACCTGCTCGAGGCCGCTCGTCGCCACGCGATCAACGCTCCCTTTGTGTTTATGTCCACCAACAAGGTCTACGGCGATGCCCCCAACGAGCTGCCACTGGTCGAGCTCGAGACGCGCTGGGACTATGCCCGGCCGGAAGACCACGCCGGGATCGGCGAGGCGATGAGGATCGACCGCTCCAAGCACTCGCTTTTCGGCGCCTCCAAGCTCGCCGCGGACATTTTGGTTCAGGAGTACGGTCGCTACTTCGGCATGGCCACCGTCTGCTTCCGGGGTGGCTGTCTGACCGGGCCTCAGCACGCCGGCGCCGAGCTCCACGGATTCCTGTCGTACCTCGTCAAGTGCGTCCTATCCGGACGGAAGTTCAAGGTATACGGCTACAAGGGCAAGCAGGTTCGCGACCAGATCCACAGCCTCGACGTTGTCCGCGCCATCGAGGTGTACTTGGCTAATCCGCGGCCTGCGGCCGTCTATAACCTCGGTGGCGGTCGCCAGAACAGCGTCTCGGTGCTGGAGGCGATCGCTAAAGTCGAGCACCTCTCCCGCCGGCAGCTTGAGTGGGAGTACGTCGAGCAGGCTCGCGCCGGGGATCACATCTGCTACATCTCCGACCTCAGCGCCTTCCAGCGCGACTACCCGGAGTGGGCTCTGAGCCGCTCTCTTGATGAGATCCTGGACGAGATGGTGGCGTGAACTTCGAGGTGGTGATCCCAAACCCTTTACCGCGGCGCAAGTAACTCCTCGTAGATCTCGTGCTGACGCCTGGCGACCGCGTTCCAGCTCAGGGCGTCACGAATCCGGGGCGCCGCGGCTTCTGACGCCTGGCGTACGTTGGCACTCTCGACGACGTCGCGAATGGCCTCCGCTAGCAAGTTGACGTTCCCATAGGGAACGACCCTGGTGCCTTTCGGTTCAAGCCAGTCGGCTGCGCCATATGCCTCGCTGATCACGACGGGTAGACCGACAGCGGCGGCTTCGAGTGCGGCGTTGCCGAAGCTCTCGGTTGCTGAGGCAAGGCAGAACGCGTCAGCATCGGCGAACGCCTGAGCCCTGTCGCTACCCCAGAGGCCGTCGGGAAGCACCGCGAGTCGCTCGGTGAGATTAAGGCTTGCGCGCTCGGCAAGGAGGCGTGCGAGAGTCCCGTCCCCTGCATCTGGACCGGCCACGATCCCCCAAATCCCGCTTAGTCTGGCAAGCGCACGAGCGAAGTCGATCAGACCCTTACCTTCGGTGATTCGCGCTAGGCTGAGCACGATCGGAGCCTCAGGCGGGAATTTGAGCATCCTGCGCAGCGCGCCACGCGGCGGAAGCGGCAGCAGACCTTCCGCGTCGATCCCGTTTGGCCGCCGCCGGATGCGTTCTGGCCGCACACCATCCTCCTCGAGCTCGGCGGCCTCCAGCTTTGATGTGGTGACGATCAGGCTGGCGCCCGCGACTATCCTCGCAGCCACGAGCCGGTCAAACACGGCCTTAAGGCCGAGGCTTCGGAGCCTGCGCCGGTGCATCCCACAGGGCTCAATCAAATAGGGCACGCGGGCTCGGCGCGCGAGCCAGGCGCCCGCGGTTCCGACCGGGTCGCGAAGGCCGAGTATGTGGATCACCTCAGCAGCGCGAACCGACTTAGCCAGAGAGTTGAGCCGGGCTGGCACCGGGGTGCTGTGAAACTGGGCCAGCTGAGGCAGACCCTGGCACCCCGGAGCCGAGCCGACGCCGATCACGGTGACCGGATGACCGATCGTCCGCAGGGCCGCCGCGAGACCGAGTGCTTTTACAATCGGCCCTCCAAACTCGCGCGAGAGCGACGGAACGGTTATCAGGATGCGGCTCAGCGCCAAGAGAACCCGTTCGCCTCCGGCCAGAGCCGCAATACAGCAACTGCCCAAGGACGAGACCAGTGGGTGCGGCGCGCTTCGAAGGCGTCCCAGAGCCGCTTCCGAAAACCGGCAGAGATCGCGTCAGCGAACGGAAGCTGATCGGAAAGAACCGCCCCTCTCACTGCCTCCAGCATCGGGCCTCTCATCCACTGCTCGAATGGGAGCGCGAACGGTCGCTTCACGTTCACCCTGCCCAGTCCGGCGGCGCGAGCGAGTAGCGCCTTACCCGGCGCTGTTCGAGCGCCCGCCGGAATCGCTAGGGCCGCCCGCACGACCAGGTCGTCTAGGAGGGGGACACGGATTTCGAGTGAGTGGGCCATTGACATCTGATCGGTGTCGCGGAGCAATTGATTGGGTAGGTAGTGGGACATTTCGAGGAGCATCACCCGGTCTTGAGGGTGAACCTGGCGACCGAGCTGCATGTCTAGATCGAGGTCGGCCGGCGAGAGCGCGGCACTGCCCGGGGCCTGCAGTAGGGACCGCACCGCCTGGTAGGCCCCTGTGTAACCGGCCGCGCTGCCAAGGACCCTCGATAACCTGCTCCCCGGGGCGCGAGCGCTCTCCAGGCGGGTCGCCTGTGCCCGCAGGCCGCTTGGGATCGGTGTGAGTAGTCGCGTCATTCGCGCGACCCACGGCACCAAGCGCGCACTCGGGTAGCCACCGAACAGTTCGTCTCCGCCTAGGCCTGACAGAGCGACAACAAGACCTGCTTGGCGGGTCGCCCGGCACACGATCCAGGTGTTGACGCCGTCGCAGCTGGGCTGGTCCATGGCTGCAAGGATCTCCGGCAGCGCTAACGCGATCTCCTGTCCAGTGACTGGGACCGTGTCATGTGTTACACCGACCTCTTCGGCGAGGCTGTGGGCTTCGTGAGCCTCATCGGACGAGTCGGGGAACGTCACGGTGAGAGCCCGAATCGTGCTATGGCGTGCGGCGAGTTTGACCACCGCACTCGAGTCGACGCCCCCGGAGAGGAACGCCCCGAGCGGTCGATCGGCAACCAGGTGCCGGGAGATGGCATCGGTCAGCGCGTCTCTGACGAGCATCTCGAAGTCCCCGGTTGCGTGCTGCTCTCGCGCAAGCTGTGGCCTCCACCAGCGCTCGATCCGCGTACTCCCAGGAATCCATTCGAGGAATGAGCCGGGCGGGAGCTCGCTCACTCCCGACAGGATCGTCGACGGGCCGCGCATCGTCCCCCACGTGAGATACGAGGCGACGGATTCGTAATCGGGTTCGCCGTTGATAAAGTCAGCCTTTGCGAGCGCGCGCACCTCGGAGGCGAAGGCGACCCCGCCGGCGGGTTGGGCCCAGTACATCGGCTTGATGCCAAGCCGGTCCCGGGCGAGCAACAGCCTGCCGCGGGCCGCGTCGAAGAGCGCGAACGCAAACATACCTCGCAGCCGGCCCAGCATTACGGCAGCGTCCCCGTTCGACTCCTCATATAGGTGCACCAGCACATCGGTGTCGGTCTGCGAGCGAAGCCGGTGCCCCGCCTTCTCGAGCTCTATTCGGAGCTCACGGAAATTGTAGATCTCGCCGTTGTAGGCGACCCAAACGGTCCCGTCCTCATTGGGCATCGGCTGGTCCGCCAGGGGCGACAGGTCGATAATGCGGAGCCGCGTGTGCCCAAGGACGCATGCCGCTCCCGTGCCGCGGATGGTTCGAACCTGGTGTGCGTCGGGACCGCGGTGGGCAAGCGCACCGATCGAATGCTTGATAGCAACGTCGGAGAGATCAGTGCGGTCGCTGACGAAGCCTAGGATCCCGCACACTTGCATCCCTCTTCGAGCGACGCGACCAGGGCACCGACCGATTTGATGAAAGTTGAACAAAAGAACTTATCTGCGGCGCGCAGGCGATCCTGCTCACCCAACTTTTGGGTCAGCTCCCGGTCGCTCAGCAGGAGACGATCGCGCCCGCGAGGACTTACCGCAAGCGCGAATCCGCAAAGGATCAAGGTGTCCTGAAATGGCATTGGGCCTCCCACGATCGGCAACTATTGCGAATCGACAACGGTTGCGCCAGCCGCTCGCTGGTAAGCCTTGAAGTTGGTTGCCCGCACGTACAGACTATCAGCCACTGACGCCAGCCAGGGGGCGACACTGGACACGCGGCGTAGCGCCTCAGACGTTCGGATTACCGTTGCGTTGAAGGACCCCATCAGGTCGAGGTCAGTCCGTTGCGCATTGAGCGAGAAGAAGCCATCGATCTCAACGCGAGTTGATCCGATGCAAGCCTCAAAGAGCAATTTCAACTCTGCTCGCGACCAATACCGAACCCGGAAGGGATTCGTGTCCGGACGGAAGCCGCGACGCAACTGGTTGAAGACCTGGCGGACACCGAAGCGATTAGGCATCTGAACGACAACGGAGCCGTGCGGGACTGTGACACGGGACGCTTCATTGAGGCAGAACCGGACATCCGATTTGCTCATGTGCTGAAGAACCGAATACGAGAACACCACCTGGAAAGAGTCGTCTTGAAATGGCAAGAAGCGGCCATCACCGGCAACCGGAACCAACGAGGTTCCGAGTTGAACCGCGACTCGGCGAGCAGCGAGCAGGGCCTCCAGGGAGGGATCAAGTCCGACGACCGTATATCCCTTCAAGCCAGCAGCGATACTCCAGCGCCCCCAGTTGCAACCGAGGTCGAGCAGTCGCGAGCCATCGCTACGCGGAAGCGGCAGCTCGGGAATCGGATATCGGGGCAGGCGGCCCTCGAGATGTCGGTACAAGTTGCCGCAAGTGCCAACGATCTCCTTCTGAACGAAGGGGTCGATCGTCGCCTGGCTCAGTCCTTCCGGAGCCCCGGTGCTCAGCCTCCGCGTATTGGCCGTCCGGAGTGTTTCGCTGCAGTAAGGGTGAGTCGCGTCGACTTCTTCAACGAGCATCACTGGTACGCCCTCCACGACCGGGTAGCGATGACCGACGGCGCATTCCAGGTAATCCTGGCGCAGCCGGAGCGACCCGCGATCGCGCGGACACGCCAACAGGTCTAGCAGGAGCAAAGGGATCGGGGTGTCGATATCAGGTACCTCGGGAATCTGGTCTCGCGAGGATGATCCTACCGATTGGCGGCTCGGGCAGATCAGGTACCGGCCCGAGGCCAGGATGCGATGTGTACACAAAGTATCCGAGATCGCGGATCCAAACCGTGCCACCACAAGCTCGTGGCCAAGGCGGAAAGGCCATCGGCACGGCTGAATACCTTAGCGCCCCGGCCTCCAAAGCCTTGCTCCTGTGAGACCGCCGGGCTGACTGCACCCGTCCAACCAAATGCGCAGGATCCATTAGACACCCGCTAAAGGATCTGGCTCGCGGCGCGTGCGGGTTGGCGGGATAAGACGCGTTGAAGTGGACGTTCGCTTCCCGCTGCCACCGCTGCAGCCCCCAGGACGGCGCCGATTATCCACAGGTCGTTCTGAAGGGTTAGGTCAGCACCCCCTTGAGATGCCACAAAGGCCTGCACGAAGAGAGCTAGTAGAGCGGCAACCGGCCAGCTTGAATTGCCTGCTCGCCATAATAGCCTTGCCGCCCGGCGCGAGACTTCCGTGACTGTGACTACGTATATCGTGGCACCTATGACTCCGAGCTCGAGCAACAGCTCGATAGTCACGTTGTGAGGGTAGATGCCGTTAATGACACCCAGTTTTGGCTGGTCCATACCGCCGATAAAGTGAGCCGATGATCCCGTGCCGTGGCCGAGTATTGGAGACGTACTCCAAGCGTCGAGGGCAATCTGTTGAACGTGCTGCCGCGCAGCGAAGCTCTCACTTGAAAAGGGGTCTTGGTATCGGGGTCCAAAGACACCGGACGATGCAAGAGAGACCACCCAGCCTCCCAGCAGCACCACCACACAGGTTGAAGCCGCTGCTATCCACAGCTTACCCGGACGTATCCATTGTGGGCCTCTCATCCAGAAGAGAAGCATGAAGAGAAGTACTACGACGCCAGCCGATGTCGCGAAAAGCGAATCCCTATGCCCGGATAAAATCAAGGCAGTTGCCGCGAGTGGCAACACCATAAAACCCAAAAGCCTGGTCTTGTTACTGCCAGCGAGGACGCTGCTGAGAGCGACGATCAGAAGGATCCCAGCCCGCGCCCCGATGCCACCAGCCGCTTCGTTAGAGCCCCCCAACACCTGACCGAAATTCGCATGATAAAAGTCGAAATTCCCTCTTATGAAGGCGAGTCCGATTAGCAAAGCAAGCCAGGACCCTCCGACGACCATCATCGCGTTGAACACTCGCTTAGCGTCCAGCGCGTTCCGGACCACAAGCAATACATACAGCGCAGGAAGGAGGGAGAAGGCCAAGAAGCCCGCGGTCTTTGTGATGCCGTAAATCGGAGAAGGAGTTCCAACGAGGCGAACGGCGAGCAAGAGCTGGAGGAGGATCATTCCAAATATCAACGCTGGGGCTACCCGGGAACGGGCAAAAGGCAGTTCGTTCAGAGCGGGCCTCCGCCACAACACTGTCGCTACAAGCGCGGGGCCGAACAAAACGGCGAGCAGAGGCGAGTACGCGAGCGGGTTGGCAAGCACATCACCTCGAGTGGCGAAGCCCGACCAGATGTATGTCAACGTATGCAGGACGGCAGGACCCACGAGCAGAATTGCCGGCACAACCTCAGGCGCCATTGTGGTTCCGACGACGATCACTACAAGGAGCAAGGCTAGGAGCACCGTTTCGTTGCCAAATGGCGCGATGGCTCCAATGGCGACAGCCGCCACGATCCCAAGTGCCAGTTCGGTATGGCGGGGGAGCCGATGTGCACCGAGTTTGGCGAGCATCACGAGGTCACCTCCCGGTAAAGGTCACCGTGCGCACGCACGAAGTCTTCGGCAGGTGGAAAAGCGCGCCCGATGCCTCGAACATCGCTGCGAAAGGCTGAGATCAGGAGATCGGCGAGATCAGCGGGCCGTTCGGGCCCAAAGAAGTGCACATGTTGGTCGTCTCCGAACTCCCGATGAACCGGGATGTCGCTGGCGATGACCTGCGTGCCAGATGCAAGCGCCTCCGCCACCGGAAAGCTGTAGCCTTCCCATCGAGACGGAGCGATCAGCGCTCTGGCCTGTCGATAAAGCGCGGCCAGCACTTCGTCGGACAGGTTGCGGATGCGGACCAGCCGATCGTCGGATAGTGCGGGGCCGCGATTCAGTATCCGCTCTTCCTCGGCGCCCTTGCTTCCGCTTACCCAAACCAGGCGGCCATCCACGGCCGTGGCCGCCTGGCTCCATGATTTGATCAACGTGTCAGCGCCTTTCTTCACAGACACGGGGCAAACCGCGAGCACGAACGGGCGGCCGCCGCTTATCTGATTTGCTGCTTTCATTGCGTCCTCTGAAGGTACCCGGGTAAAGACCGCCGAAACTCCGTATCGAATAAGCCTTGTCTGTCTCCGCGGGATGCCCATGGCGACGACGTCGCTCCTCGTCGCCTCGCTGGGCACGATGATGGCGTCCCAGGAACGAGCGCGCCGCCAGCTAAGCCGAGCCAGCAGCGCGACGCGCTTGCCGACAAGGTCCGGCCTGACGAGGGCAGAAAGGTCGTGTACCGTGACGACGAGCGGCAAGGAACCACTGCGTGGGACCGAAACGTTCTCTACCGAGTGGACGAGCGCAGGCCGGGTTGGACCTGGCCGAATCGCGACCTGGGGCCGCCCCGTGAGAGCCCAGGAACCTAGCATCAGCTTCTCGCGGAGGCTGAGAAATGGCTTGTGGTGCGGCGCCTCCAAAACCTCGGGGATGAAGGTCCGTTCGGCAGACTGCGCCGAACCGGCCCTTAGGAGGTCCAGATACCGTCGCGACCCGTTCATTCCTGCGTGACCCACCCCAGGGCCGACATACAGGACTCTCAAAACGTTACCGTCGGACACTGGAACCAACGTTCTTCGGCTGCGCCACCCAAGCTTGAATCCCAGCCAACCGACCAGTGAAAGCCGACTTCAACAACCGAAGGACCTTAGCACGGCCCTGCGGCAGATCCCAGATCGCCTTGAGGGCCCCATAACTCTGACGCTCACCGACCGCAAACCACCAGAACAGGAAAGCAATCCGCTGACCAATGGAATAGCGCTTTAAACCCACGTACGTGAGGTTTCGACCGAGAATGAAGGAGCGCGTGACTGCGTCCGCTCGTGATACTGCGCCATCCCGAGGGGCGAGGTGATGCCTGACTCTGGCTTCAGATGTGTAAACCACCCGATAACCAATCTGCTTCGCTTGCAGGCATAGGTCGAGACCGTAGTGAAGACTGTCATCGAGGCTTAGTACTGGAGAGAATTCAAGCCGTCTCAATACGTCAACTCGCCAAGCGCAATTACCCTCCGGCAAGCCATCGACATCAACCGGTACGACCGTTTCGAGACAGCCTAGGTTACCCACGTACTTTCCATACCAGCGCAGGCGTCCTGCATGTGCTGTAGGGATCGGCTCCCGGCCTGGAGTTACCACTCGGCCGCCTACGCACGCGATTGTTTGATCGTCGAACAATCGCAACAGCGCCTCTAGCCACTCCGGGTCGGGCTCAGTGTCGTCATCGAGGAAGCTGACAATCGCCGAACTGGTTCGCTCGATGCCACGCCGTATGGGTGGGACGTGGCCCGCGGTGACCACCTCCAGCCAAAGCAACGGGCAAGTAAGTAGTGCGCCATGCTGCGTAACCACGGCTCGCGCGGCGCTGTCCTCTGCGCGACCAATGACCAAGACCTCGTCCGGAGGCCTTGTCTGCACGGTCAGGGCAGCAAGGCATCGTTCCAACCAGGAGGCTCGCCGCCATGTCGGGATGACGACGGATGCGGTGATGCTCAAGTCCCTTGTGGACTACCTTCGTTGGGGACTAAACCACGCTGGTGTGCTGAGTAGATCCGACCTGTGGGAGGCTCCGAGGCATCGAGAACAGAGAGTCGTCGCATCGCGAGCCCTTACAATAGCCGCCGCGCCAGCAGCCCACAGAAGGCCACGTCATGAATGAGTACTCGGTCGTCCACTACTGCTGCACGGTGCACAGTTGGTTCGGCCGCCAGCACTTTTACCAGGGGCTCGCCAAAGTCTGGTCGCGAACCCGCCCCCACCTCCTCGTATCGAGCCCCATCCGTTGGCCGGGGGGTCATCCCGGCTATGACGGCGGCAGGTGGATCGGCGGCGGCTATCTTCATCAGCCGCTGCCAGGGCTTTGGCTCCTCCAGCCACTAATCACCCGTGGCGCGAGGTTCAGGTCCATCAGGCGCCTGCACGATGTCCTAATCGCGCGCGCCACAATCCAGGCAATCCACGCTATCGGGTTCGATATGGACCGGCTGTTGGTGTGGGCCTATGAGTCCGATGCGCTCCCGCTCCTTGACCGCCTCCCGCGGGCATGTTCGGTGTACTGGACTGGTGACGAGGAGATCGATCCCGGGGAACCTGAGCTGTTGAGGCGGGTCGACCACGTGTTCGCTATCTCACCGGACGCGATGGCGCAGAAGCAGCCGGTAGTCGGGGCAAAGCTCACTTCGATGCCGATGGCGATCAATCCAGAGCCGTTCATTGCGGCACAGTTGGCCGCTAATCCGCCCAACGACCTGCGCGACCTTCGCCGCCCGCTCATTGGCTATGGTGGAGCTTTCAGCATGCGGATCGACTGGGAGATCCTTAGGGAGGTCGCCGCCCGGACCAAGGGAACGCTGGTTCTAGTCGGGCCGGCGGAGGATCAGGAAGGAGTGCGGCAACTGGAGCAACTCGCCCGTCTACCTTCGGTAGCTTGGCTGGGACACCGCGGACTCGATGAAGCTCCCGCGTATCTCGCCGCATTTGACGCAGCCCTTATTCCCTACAAGAGAAATCGGTTCAATAACGGCTCCAACCCGCTGAAATTTTACGAGTACTTGGCAGCGGGTGTCCCGGTGATATCGGTCGCACTACCCGCGCTGCTCGCGTTCGGAAACCTGGCGACTTTTACCGACGACCCAGCGTCTTTCGCGGAGGCGGCTAACCGGGCCGCAGCTACCCCGCTCGATGTTGCCGACGTGAGACGGCAGCAAGATGTTGCACGCGGGCATAGCTACGAAATGCTCATCAGTCGCATCGAAGAGCGAGTCGCAGACAGCAAATGCATTTCGAGTTGATTTCTCGATGTCGGCTTCGTCGATGAGCGACGAGTACCAGCCATCCGTCCGTACTGCCTTGCGTGCCACCATCGCATTTACGTTTGGAATCCGAGCTATTGGGATGGTGCGGGGCCTCTTGTTGGCTCGCCTGCTCGGACCAGAGGCATTCGGTCTGTTCGCTGGAATTGTCGCGTTCACGTCCACGATCGGCTTAATCGCCGAACTGGGCCTCACACCTTACGTGGTATTCCGCGGCGTGCGAGCGCGTGACGACGCAGGAGCAATCGCAACATTCAGCGTGGCCAGCGGGCTGCTCGGTGCCGGGGCCGTCGCGTTGCTCGCCATTCCAATCGCAGAGTTCTACGGCAAAGCGGACGCCCTTTGGATCGCCCTCGCGCTCTCCAGCAGCGTGCTGATCACGGCGTTGACTGCGGCACCGATGGGAGTCCTGCGTTCCGAACTCAAGTTCGCGGACATCGGCGTTGCACAGGGGCTCGGAGAAATCGCCGCCTTGCTCAGCGCACTGATCGTCGCCGTCCTTGGCGGTGGAATCTGGGCACTGGTAACTGCCTTTGTCGTCGGTCAGCTCGCGGCGCTCGCGGCCCTTTGGCAGCGGGCAGGCCTTGGTTTCCCGCGACTGACCGCGGGTTGGCGGAAGTCGGCTCGCACTGCCGTCGCATACGGTGGGCCAGTCGTAGGCGGTGCGCTACTGTGGGCGATCGCGCTGCAGGGCGACAACGTGGTGGTCGGACGTATTTTGGGAACCACGATGCTCGGCCTGTACGCATTTGCGTACAGCTACGGCACCCTTGCGGGTGGGATTGTCGGTACCGTCATCAGTCCGGTCGCATTCCCTGCTCTGACCAGGATGCGGGACGACCTGACCGAGTTCTACACCCGGTTCGCCAACTTCGTCCGGCTGTCCGCTCTGATCGCGCTGCCGGCAGCCATTGTGGGTGCGGTCCTCGCCCCTGTGGCAATTGAAGTGGTGCTAGGACGCAAATGGTCAATGGCCGTGCAGCCGTTCCAGGTCTTCCTGGCGGTCGGGGCATTGAGGGCGGTATTTCCGACCGACCAGGTGATGAGAGCCCTCGGTCAGACCAAATGGGAGCTCATCCTCGGCCTGGTCGCGGCGCCGGCCACCATCGCCGCGGCAGTGCTGGGGAGCCTGCACGGCAGCGTCCTTCTGGTCGCGGTGCTCGTCTCCCTTGTGGCCATCTCCAGCTCGGTCTGGTCGGTGGCGGTCGCCGCTGGTCTCATGCGAGTCGGCGTAGTGCAGTTACTCCGAGAGCCGTTGCCCGCCTGCCTCGTCGGCCTTGCCTGCGGGCTCGCTGCGTGGCTCACGGAGTTGATCCCCATCCCATCCCATCTACGTCTGGCGGCGGGATTGCTCGCCGCCGGCGCTGTCTATCTGCTCATCTTGAAATCCGGCCGAGTGCCAGGCGGCGCCGATCTGAAAGATCTGGCGAGGTCGCGAGGCCTCCTGGCTAAGCCGATTTAGATGCCAATTGGTATATTGCCCGGGAGTTGTCAGCCAGGGTGCCCGAAGTAACCTTCACTGACCCTCGTGGTGTCGCGATCGACATCCCGTTCAACCGGCCAGGCCAGGTCGGCAACGAGATACGGTACATCCAGACAGCTCTCGAGAGCGCCCACATTTCAGGCGATGGAACCTTCAGCCGGCTCTGCCACGAATTTCTCGAGCGAGAGATCGAAGTTCCGAAGGCACTGTTGACAACCTCGTGCACGGACGCCCTCGAAATGAGCGCGATGCTGCTCAACCTGAAGCCAGGCGACGAGGTGATAGTGCCCGCCTTCACCTTTGTTTCGTGTGTCAACGCGATTGCTCTGCGCGGCGCACGGCCTGTATTCGCCGACGTACGGCCGGACACACTCAACATCGATGAGACGGCGATTGAGAAGCTGATCACGTCAAGTACGCGGGCAATCATGGTGGTCCACTACGCCGGCGTCGGCTGCGAGATGGACACCATCTCGCAGCTGGCCGCCGCGCACGGGCTGGCGGTGATCGAGGACAACGCTCACGGCCTCTTTGGCACATTCCGAGGCCGGCAGCTTGGCACCTTTGGCAGCCTCGCGACGCTGAGCTTCCACGAAACAAAGAATTTCACGTGCGGCGAAGGCGGCGCCCTCCTGATCAATGATCAAGCGCTAATCGAGCCTGCCGAGATCGTGCGCGAGAAGGGCACCAATCGCTCCCAGTTCTTCCGGGGGCAGGTCGACAAGTACACATGGTGCGGCCTGGGGTCGAGCCACCTCCCCTCCGACATCCTTGCCGCTTACCTCCTGGCCCAACTTCAAGCAAGATCGGAGATCCAGGCGAAGCGACAGAGCGTGTGGGAGAACTATTCGACTGCTCTCGACGCCTGGGCGCAGCGGTCGGAGGTGCGCCTTCCCTTTGTGCCGGCGCATTGCACGCAGCCGTACCACATGTTTTACATGCTGATGCCGTCGCTCGACCTTCGCCAGAAGTTCATTGGCGCCCTGCGCGACCAGGGCATCCAGGCGGTGTTTCACTACCAGCCACTTCACATCTCACCAATGGGCCGGCGGTTTGGCGGTCGGGTCGGGGATTGCCCCATCACCGAGGAAATCAGCGATCGGTTGGTTCGGCTTCCTTTCTACAACGACCTCACCGAAACCGATCAGACGAGGGTCGTGGACGCGGTTACCGCTTTCGCATGACCTCGCTACAGATCGTCAAGGTCATTGGCGTGCTTGGACAGATTCCGGTCAGTGGACCGCATCGAATGGATGGCGCCTGCTTCAGTGTCCTTCATGATCGTCGCGCCAGCTCCGATGACCGAGCTCGGGGCGACCTTAATGTGATCGCGAATCGTTGCGTTTAGTCCGACGAACGAGGAGCGGCCAATGGTCGCGTACCCACCGATGACGGACTGTGAGCCGATGAAGCAGTGATCCTCGATCACGGAGTCATGAAGAATCTGACAGCCGCTCCAGAGGACACAATTGTTACCAACCGCGGCATATGGCTGAATGACGGCAGCTTCGAAGACAAACGTGTTCTCACCGATCTCGCTGGGCCTGGTTCGTAGTACCGACGAATGGACATACGTCACGAAGCTGTAGCCCATCTTCTTGCATCGTTCGTAGACGTCAGTTCGCCCCTTGTTGACTCGTCTGTATCCGACGGCCACGAGCATCGCGAAGCGGTCGGGTGGGTACAGGTCGGCGAGCTGATCTGAACGCACTACGGGCACGCCGAGCATTTCGGGTTCGCCGGCATGCTCCGGATCGATCGCGAAGGCAACCGGCCGGTACGGGCTGTCCGAAGTCAAATAGGCATGAGCCAGCTTGGCATAGCTGCCGACCCCAAAGATCACGACTTCTTTCATCGTTCCATGAAGCTCTTCATGTACAGCGGGGCGCGTTCGCCGACGCAGAACAACAGGTCAAGGATGCTGACATTGTGGTCGAAGGGCGGATAGGGCTGGTCGTACTCGGGGTAGCCGGAGTAATCCACGTACTCTAGCTGGATGTCCGCTTCTTCGAACAGCTCGGGTTTGATGTAGGCCCGGGCGGAGGGTCCCGACAGGTATGCTGTCCCGCCGGCGGCCCTGCAGAGACTGATGATCCGTTCCGTCTTTTCGCCGAATGCCTCGTAGTCGGAGGACCATGTGATCCGAGCAGGAATATTGAGAATGTCGCCAACAGCCTTCAGCAGGATGACGTTGACCTGACTCAGCATGTCCGGAAGTGCTCCGGTGTAAATGCGCTCGAATATGTCGCGAACCTTCTCGAAATTCGGCGTGCGCGAGTAGTTTTGTGTGATCGATCGCCAGTGTCTTGACGCCCACGTTGGATCGCTTATCCGCGCCTCGTCAATTCGCTGGGGCCAGGCTCTGCGTACCGGAATCGTCAGCCACGTCGGGCCCTGGGAGGTCTTGATCCGATTTCGATTTCGCCAATCGTTAGTGGTGTACTGACGATCGTCGTACAGAATGAACTCGTCGACCTGGTTCATTATGTCGAAGTAACCCTTCCACGGGATGTAGGACGACTGGAGAATTGCAATCCTCTTGCCACTTCGAGCAACACCTGCCTTTCCGCCCTCCACATTTTGGCGGCCGCGCTCCGTCGGACCGGGCTCCGGAACAGGCATCGGACAGATCGTACGTCCTTGACTTCGACCGTTCTGACGTGACGGGAGTGGCTTGATGGCGTACCTATACGGGCCGCATTACGCGCGCATCTGGGATCAGGCGCTTGGGAGTGGCTCTGAGGTCCCACTTCTCAACAGTCTTGCCTCCGAGCTGGCTGGCTACTACGGTGGCACTGCCGCGGAAGCCGCGAAGCGAATGGAGGAAACCTGGAGTTCGCGTACCGAGTTGGCGGCAGCACGACTCGATCTTGCGGACGTCGAGCGGTACTACCGTCAGGAGGAGCACCCGATTTTCACCGGGATGTACTGGCACTCTCTCAAGCCGAACACGTGGGCCCTCGTCAGCGTTGCTGCATTGCACGCAGCGCAGCGTTTCGCCGCAGGTCCCAAGGTGCTCGACTTCGGTCACGGAGTTGGCTCAACCGGCTTGCTGTTTGCACGTCATGGATTCGACATAACCATGCTCGACATCAGCGACCCCATGCACCGCTTCGCGGAGTGGCGGTTTGCACGGCGCGGACTGAATGGGCGCTTCCTGCTCGGCACCAATGGGTTGCGGCCCGGCGAAAACTTCGATGTCATCGTGAGCCTCGACGTGATGGAGCATCTCAACGATCCGCTATCGGCGATAAGGCAGATGACCGGCTGGCTCGCGCCCGGCGGGCTGCTCATTTTGAACATCGCATTCGGGCTGGATCGAAACCAACCCGAGCATCTCCTCCGGCGCCGGCTTGGGATTCTGGATGCAATTCGCGGCCTTGGGCTCCAGCGAGCGACTCTTGACACCCTTTTGGTGTTTTACAAGCAGGCGCCACCCGGACCCCGAATGCTCGTGCGCACGGCGGATGCAGTGCTCGCAGCCTGGGAGGATGTACGAAACAGCCAGTTCCGGCCGCTGGCGGCGCTTAGCCGCCGGCTTCGCGCCCATGAAGCGCCTGGCCTTCTCCCGCCCGGCTAGGACCTATACTCTCGTGCTCTTAGTCATTCCGACGTCTGCTTTCATTCCATGAACATCCTGGGAATCAACGCATATCACGGTGACGCCTCCGCCGCTGTCGTGGTGGACGGCGAGTTGGTCGCGGCCGCGGAGGAAGAGCGCTTTACGCGGGTCAAACACGACACCGCCTTTCCCCTCCAAGCCGTCGCCTATTGCCTTGAGACGGCAAACCTGCGCCTGTCCGACGTCAATCACATCGCACTATCACGCGACCCATGGGCCATGCTCGCGGGACGGATTGCGTTCGCGGTCGGGACTCGCGCGGGACGCCGGATGGCGCCCGAGCGGGCGAGCAACATCGGAAGCCTTCTCCGCGCGAAGCGGACCGTTGCTGAGGGTCTCAACGTTCCTCAGAGCGACCTCAAAGCGAAAGTCCATTTCGTCGGACACCACCGAGCCCATCTGGCGAGCACATTTTTCGTTTCCCCATTCGAGCGGGCCGCGGTGCTCTCGATAGACGGTTTCGGCGACATGGTCTCGTCAATGTGGGGTGTCGGGGAGGGCGGCCGGCTGAATGTGATGGGACAGATCGGCTTCCCGCACAGCCTTGGCATCTATTACACAGCGATCACGCAGTATCTCGGGTTCCCGAAATACGGTGATGAATACAAGGTGATGGGGCTTGCTTCATACGGAGAGCCCGAGTACCTCGAGGAGATGCGGAAGGTAGTTCACGTAAAGGGCCTCACCTATAAGCTCGCGCTCAACTATTTCAGGCATCATCGCGACGGGACGTCGATGACCTGGGCTGGCGGATCGCCCGAGCTCGGCCCGCTGTGGGGACCTGGACTTGTTTCGCACCTGGGGCCTGCTCGTGCGGACGGCTCGGAACCTCTCGAAGACCGCCACCGCAACATCGCGTCCTCACTTCAGCGCCGGTTGGAGGAGGTCGAGCTGACCATGTTGCGCGAGCTTCACGCGCGCACCGGGCTCGATGATCTTTGCCTGGCGGGTGGAGTGGCGCTCAACTGCGTTGCGAACGGCAAGATCTTCGAAGAGACGCCTTTCAAGCGGCTGTATGTCCAACCCGCGGCTCATGACGGCGGCACTAGCCTTGGAGCTGCCTTCTTCGTCCATAACCAGATGCTCGACGGAAAACGCAGCTATGTCATGGACAATGCCTACCTGGGGCCCGAGTTCAGCCCGAGCGCCTGTCGCCAGGCGCTCGAGAATGGCGGTGTCAAGCATCGCCAGCCATCTATCCCGGAACTGATCGACAAGACTGCAGAGGCGCTTGCGGCCGGCAAGATCGTGGGGTGGTTTCAAGGCCGCATGGAGTTAGGGCCACGAGCGCTGGGGAATCGCTCGATTCTGGCCGACCCCCGCCGGACGGACATGCAAGAAATCCTTAACGCCCGGATCAAACATCGAGAACCCTTCCGGCCCTTCGCTCCCTCGATTCTCGAGGAAGCGACCGGCGATTACTTCGACCAGAGCCACCCTTCTCCGTTCATGACGCTGACTTATCGGGTTCGGCCCGAGAAGCTTGATGAGATTCCTGCGCCCACTCACGTTGACGGCACGGGTCGATTGCAAACCGTGCGCCGGGATCAGAACGAGCGCTACTACGACCTGATCAAGGCATTCCAGGCTCGGACCAGAGTGCCGGTTCTTCTCAACACTTCTTTCAATGAGAACGAGCCCATCTGCTGCACGCCCGAGGAAGCAGTGGAGACCTTCAGGCGGACCAAGATGGATGTGCTCGTACTGGGTGACTTCTACGTGGAGAAGGACGGCGCAGCCCCGCTCCCCACCTAACTTGAGAATCCTCGTTGTTAATCAGTACTTTCATCCCGACCGCTCTGCGACCGCGCAACTGCTAAAAGAACTCTGCGATGACCTCTCACAGCACCACGAGGTCCACGTAGTGTCCGGTCGACCGAGCTACAACCAAGCCCGATCGCTGGACGCCTCCCCCATTCGCGAAAATGATGTTCGCGTTTCTCGAGTCTGGTCGACGACCTTCAACAGGGCGTGGATGCCCGGGCGGCTTACCAACTACGCGAGCTACCTGACCACCTCGCTGGCCGCCGCGATCACAGCGAAGCGCCCGGACCTGGTCTTAGCTTGGACGGACCCGCCGCTGATCGGCCTAGTCGCGGCAATGGCCGCGAAGGCGAAGCGGGTGCCGTTCGTGTTGGCAACCCAGGACATCTTTCCGGACGTCGCCATCCAGCTTGGCCGACTCACGAACCCCGCCATCATTCGGTTGCTTCGCGGAACAGCCAGGACACAGTTCTCGTCGGCGGTCCGGATTATCTCGCTTGGCCGGGACATGGACCGCCGCCTCGAAGCGCTCGGCGTCCACAAACAGAAGCTTCGGATTGTCGCTAACTGGGCCGATGGCTCCGTTATCCGCCCATTGAATCATCGGTCACCAATGCGCGACGCATGGGGCTTTGGCGATTCATTCATCGCAATGCATTTCGGCAACGTCGGGCTCTCTCAGAGCCTTGAAACCCTCATTGACGCCGCCCATTTGTTGCGGGGGCGGCCAGACATCCTGATCGCGATCGTGGGAGACGGTGCTTCAAAGGCTCGACTGCAGGCTGATGTGATCAGGCGCGGGTTGGGCAATGTCCGCTTTGTTGCCTTTCAAACAGCGAGGCTGTCGGAATGCCTGGCTGCGGGGGACGTCCAGCTGGTGAGCCTCAAGCGCGGTCTTGCGGGCTTCATCGTCCCAAGCAAGGTCTACGGCGTTATGGCGGCCGGGCGACCGTTCGTCGCCGCCGTCGAGAGCGATTCCGAGCCCGCGCTAATCATTGAGGAGTTTGGATGTGGGCTCCGGGTCGAGCCCGATGACGCGGAATCGCTGGCAGAAGGCATCCTTCGGATGCGCGACAGCAGGTACGAGGAGATGGGCAGTCGAGGCCGCCGCGCGTTCGAACAGCGTTTCGACCGAGGAATCGCGACAACCGCTTACCGGAACCTGCTCGAAGAGGTGGTAGGGGAGGCGCGCTACAACAAAAGCTTCGTGTAGGGACTCCATGGAACGACGGCTCTTTCAGCCCTAAATTCATATGGGGGGCCGTCGATTGTTAAGTGATAGCATTTCGGCGCTTTAAAGTAGGGTGCTGACTCCATGAAGGCAAGGTTGTCTGACAAGCAAACCGCGGTTCGATTCCCTGAGGTCCGATGAGACCTCAGGCCCGAAGCGCGCTTGTCACGGGCGGAGCCGGATTCATTGGATCTCACCTGGTTGACGGCCTTATCGCCAATGGGTGGTCCGCGGTTGCGCTCGACGACTTATCCACAGGAAGCAATCGCAATATCCGTCACCTGCTCGACGATCCCAGATTCAGATTCATCTCTGGGTCGGTGCTGGATGCGCCGCTCGTTGACACGTTGGTGTCGCAGTCCGACGTCGTCTTTCATCTCGCCGCCGCTGTTGGCGTCCAGCTGATAGTCGATCGGCCGCTTCAATCACTGCTGACCAACATCCGGGGCACCGAAGTCGTTCTCGAGGCGGCGGAGCGACACCGGGTCAAGACCCTCCTTAGCTCGACCAGCGAGATCTACGGCAAGAGCCAGAACGGCCCGTTCAAAGAGGACGACGATCGAGTTCTGGGCTCGCCCCGAACTCTTCGCTGGAGCTACTCGACGTCAAAGGCGGTCGATGAAATCCTCGCGTATGTCTACTTCAAGGACCGGGGACTGCCCACTGTCGTCGCCCGACTGTTCAACACGATCGGGCCGCGGCAAACGGGGCATTACGGCATGGTTGCCCCGCGTTTCATCAATCAGGCTCTGCGCGGTGAATCTCTCACCGTCTACGGAGACGGGACCCAATCGAGGGCCTTTACTGATGTGGCGGACGTAGTCGACGCGTGCATTCGCCTGGTGACTGAGCCAAAGGCCGAGGGCGGGGTATTCAATGTTGCTGGGCGGTCGGAGATTACGATCACGGACCTTGCGAAGCTGATCATCGAAATGACCAACTCCAAATCGACCCTCGTTTATGTGCCCTACGAGAAGGTTTATGGCGAAGGTTTTGAGGACCTCGCACGCCGAGCGGCTGACACCACCAGGCTCGAGGCGACCATCGGATATCGGTGCAGCACGAACCTCTCCGAGACGCTCGCCCGGATGATCGAGTTTGCGCGCGACACGGTCCAGCCTCGATGACCAGCGTTTGGGCTCCAGCATTAGCCGGCCTGACGACTTTCGTCGCCACCTGGCCCCTCCGCGCGATCGCTCGGCGTTTTGGCGTGCTTGACCATCCGGGCCCTCGAAAGATCCACGCCAGCCCCATCCCTTATTTGGGAGGGATCGCCGTCCTGCTTGGTGCGGCGGCCGGAATGTTGTTTTTCCACCTCGAACTTGCACGGGTGTTGGCGCTGCTCGCCGTGATCGTGGCGTTGGGCCTCTTCGATGACCTTCGGTACGCCTCCGTGGCGACCAAGCTGATCGGTGAGACGACGGTGGCTGTGGCGGCGGTCGCGCTTGGATTCGCATGGCATGTGACGGACTCGGCGGGAATCAACGCAGCAGTCAGCGTCATCTGGATGGTCGGCTTGACCAACTCCTTCAACCTTCTCGACAACATGGACGGCCTGGCGTCAACCATCGCCGTCGGCTCCCTGCTCACGATCGGGCTGGTCGTACCAAGCACTCTGCCCATTGCGGCCCCACTGGCCGGCGCTGTGATCGGGTTCCTCCTCATCAATTGGCCACCCGCCCGGATGTACCTGGGAGACGCCGGCAGCCTGATGATCGGCTTCGGCGTCGCGCTTGCGTCGATCGCTGCGGCCGACACCGACAGAGGGCTCCACTCGGTCGTTTTGCTCGCCTGTCCTGTCGCACTGGCCGTCTTCGATACGTCGCTCGTCATCGTCTCCCGCCTCCTCGTAGGCCGCCCGGTGCAGCTCGGAGGCACGGACCACTTCTCGCATCGCTTGCGATTGCTGGGATGGTCCCAGTATCAAGTCCTTTTCGGTGCGATCGCGGCCATGTTGGTCGGCGGTGCGATCACTCTGCTGGCGAGTCAGTACCCCGACCGCAGCGCCTGGCTCGCACTCCCGCTGGGCGTGGCGTACGCTGGCGGCTGGTTACGCCTTCTTCGAGTCGACCCCTACAGTGCCGAGGTGAATTTCAAGCCGGAGGTTTTACGTGCTTAGCGCCGACTACAAAACAGCCGCCCTCGCCAAGCTCGATCGGCGTGACGCCCGCGTGTGCATCGTGGGCCTAGGTTACGTCGGCCTCCCTCTCGCGATCGTCGTTGCCGAGGCTGGCCACACCGTCACCGGCATTGACACCAATCAATCTGTTGTCGACTCGATCAACGCTGGGCGCTCACCTAACCCTGATGTGAAGCCGGAGCAGCTCGCGCAGCTCGTCGCTCAGGGCCGTCTCGCCGCCAGCGTCAGCTTCGAAGTCGCTCGCGACGCGGACGTTGTAGTCATCGCCGTGCCGACCCCTATCGATGAATATCGCGTCCCGGTCCTCCGGCACGTCCAGGCTGTGGTAGACGAGCTGTCGCGCAACGTCAAGCACGGCGCCCTGGTCATACTCGAAAGCACCACCTACCCCGGAACCACTGAAGAAGTCCTCATTCCGGCCTTCCGGAAGCAGGGTTTCATGCCTGGGCAGGATCTGTTCGTAGGCTATTCACCTGAGCGGATTGATCCTGGCAATCAGCAATGGAGCGTCGCCAACACCCCCAAGGTCGTGTCCGCGCTCACCCAGGACTGTCTCGATCTGACAATGGCCTTTTACGGGGGTTTCATCGAGCAACTTGTGCCCGTGTCCAACCTGCGGACGGCTGAGATAACGAAGCTCTTCGAGAACATCTTCCGTTGCATCAACATCGCCCTCGTCAACGAGTTCCAGCAGATCTGCGACGGTTTCGATATCGATGTGTGGGAGGTCATCCAGGCCTGCTCGACGAAGCCGTACGGCTTCATGCCCTTTTACCCGGGCCCCGGACTGGGTGGGCACTGCGTCCCGGTCGATCCCTTTTACCTGGCGTGGAAGGCGCGTGAGAAGAACCTGAGTCCGGAGTTCATCGAGCTGGCCGGCCGTGTGAACGCTGCCATGCCGACGTACATTGCGGACAAGGCAGCGAGCCTGCTCAACTCCCAGCGAAAGTCAATGAACGGCGCGCGGGTCGCGCTGCTGGGCGTCGCTTACAAGAAGAACACCGCTGATGTCCGCGAGTCACCCGCCGTCAAGCTGATCGAGCTGCTAATGGGAAAGGGTGCAGCGGTCTCTTATCACGATCCTCATGTGCCCAGCATCTCAAACGGTTCGATGCTGGAGTCCCAGCCGTTGGACGCCGGCTATCTGAACGCCCAGGACTGCGTGATCGTGACAACCGACCACGACGCAATCGACTGGTCCCTTGTGCTCCAGTACGAATCGATAGTCCTCGATACCCGAAACGTCCTCGGACGCCTGGGCGCATGGACTGACGCAGGCCAGCCTGCCCTCCTCAATGCCGGTCCCAGGACCGCCAGGCATGGTATGCCGACCGAATCAAATTGACCACCATTCGCCCAAGTGGTAGGCTTCGCTCCAGTTCATGGCCTAATCGGGTTCCTCGGCGTACCCATTAAGCATTTTCGATAAGTACACAAATAACCAATAAGGGGGCACCCCGCATGCTCAAGAGACTCGTACTCGGCTCCGGACTGGCTCTGGTTGCGGTTGGCATCGCGATCGCGCCGGTACTGGCTTATGTCGGCACGCCGGGTGCAAGTTGCGCGACCAGCACCACCACGGTGGTGGCGGGCGGCTCCCTCACATTCACCGCCCACTTCCTGGGCGGCGCAGGCCAGACCGTCACGTTCTCGGCGACTGGCGGCACCGGCACCGTCACCTTCAGCCCGCCCACGGCCGTGACCAACGCAACGGGTGACGTCTCGACTACGGTCACCTTCAGCGCCGGCAGCTCGGGCACCGTCACCCTGATCGGCACCGTTGGAGCCCAGAACTGCGCCACCGGAGCCGCAGTGACAGCATTTCCGGCGGCCGCATCTCTGCCTGGCGGACTTCCCGTGCCGTTCGCATGGATGGCAGTCCTCCTGCTCGGCGCCGGGCTTGTCGGTGCCGCGGTGCTAGCTGGCCGCCGCCGCCAGGCGGGAGCTTCTAAGCAAGACCTCGACGAAGCGGCGTAGGAGAAAGCAGGCAGCTTCAGCCCCTCACCCTAGCCCTCTCCCCGAAGGGGAGAGGGGATCGCCACCTCACCGTGGCTTTCTCCCTGAAGGGGAGAGGGGATCTTTCTTACCAGGGGATCGTTAGGGTCGTGTCGGTCGAGAGGTCGGTCTTCCGGCTGGCGATCCCTCCCGGGTAGCTGACTGTCAGCGTCGTCGGCAGATCGACCAGCCCCGCCTGCTTCTGGATGTAGATCTGGAACGGCGGATCTGCCGGCAGCCCGACCTCGTAATAGATGATCACGTCCGCACTGTGGCCCCGTGGCAGGGTGAAGAAGGTGCCGTACACCTGATGGTCTCCCTGCTGACCCTGTTCTTTCAAGCCGCCTCCGTAAGCGGGAGCAGGCTTGCCATCGATCAAGAAGCCGATGTTCGCCAGCGTCGTCGTCAGGGGAAGGTAGAAGCGAACGTAGTCGCGGTAGAGGGAGGTCGAGTTGACGAAAGACTTGTTGAGCTTATCGTCGACGGCATCGACCGGCGGCGGGTAGTCGTAGTGGATGTCGACCATGTGGCGGTTTAGTCCCGAGGGATAGATCTCGACCTTCACCGACATCGATCGCTTGATGTAGTAGTCGGCCTTCGTCCCAGCCACGTTCGCCTCCGCCACCATCAGGTAGTCCTCGGTGAGAGGGAGGTTCCGGAGCGCCCCATCGGCGCGCAGCGCGTGCAGCTGCGCCTCCAGGGCGGCGTCATGCACTGAGACCTGGAGGTGCCGGTGGCTGATCGCGTCCTGCAGGGACGCCGCAAACTGGCCCCAGCGGCTGGGGGGCTGGGCGAGGATCTTCGAGATGATCACGGTCGCGATCCCCGGGAGCTGCTTCTTGCCACCCGTCGGGCTGGCGTAGTCGACATTGGCTAGGACGTTGAGCCGAAGAAAAAAATTGTCGGAGTCGAAGGTTGTTCCTAGTCCGGGAACGTCGACAGGCCCGGTCACTTTGAGGAGGGCCGCGATCAAATAGGGATCGACTGAGATGGTTCCATCCAGCTGCTGGCCGGTGGCGGAGGTGAACATCCTCTCCTGGAGGCGCGCCGTGGTTGGGAAATCGGGGTCCCAACCCGCATCCCCGATCTCGGTCTGGTTGTCGCGAAAGGCGAGGTAGGTGCCCAATTGGCCCTGGGGTGGAAACTGGTCCCGATAGTTATGACTGACGTCGTTCTCGTCAAGAAGGTTGAGCTTGGTGAGCTTGCCGTGGTCGAACGTCGCAGTACCGACCTCTCCTGCAAATCCTCCCGACGGCCGTAGCTCGGACGGATTGGCGAGGAGCACCAGGTAGGTTTTCGGCCCGTCGGCTCCGAGCAGCCCGGGCAGAAGGGTAGCCACCTCGGCCGCACCATGAGCGCTGTCACGGCCGGGGCCGGAAACGGCCTGCGCCCGCTTGAGCTCGGTCCGAAGAGGTGCCAGGAGACCGAGTCGGGAGTCCCGGTCGAGCCGCTGATTCGCGGCGGAGAGCCTGGAGTCTGCGTCCGCAAGCAGCGGAGACGCCGCTTTCAGCAGTGCGATCAGCGCTGCACCCGAATCGGCCCCGGAGCCCTGAGGAACATTGACGTAGAGCCGAGCCATCGCGATCAGGTCGCCGGCGGCGGCTGTCGCGTCCACAGCCGACGAGCTGAGATCCAGAGTGGTCCGAGCCTGGTCCTTCGCATAGGGAACAGACAGGAGCAGACGCCCCAGCGGGTCGCCTTGAAGCCTTCGATCGGCGCGCTCGATCTTGGTCGCCGCGTCCGCTTGAGCGCTCGCGGCGGCATCAACGCGAGCCGCAGTCCACTGCGCCGGGGTGCGGCCGAGCTCGGTCAGCGAACGCTGGAGGTCGGCAGTACCGCTGCGAAGGTCTGACACCGCTTGGCCCACCTGGTAGCCCTCGACGATTGCTATCCCGAGCAGGGCCAGGGAGAAAACCATGACAACTAGGAGCCGCACCCTCGACCGTGGCCGTCGAGAACGCCTCAGGTGTGTGCCGTGTGCTTCCACGGGATTCTCTTGAGCATTTTCTTGCGCGTCGTTCAACTCCCTGAATGGCGCCCAAGAACTGCCCAACAACTAGTAGCCGGTGGTTCGCGATGCGAACGCGAGCCGAGCAGAGCACTCAGACGGCCTGAAACCGCTCGGATGATAACTGGAAGCGTCCCAAGCATTCCCTAACCCAGGCTCACCATCCAGCGGGAGGTGAACTGTCCCCATATGTGACGGGCCGGCCACCGCCCGCGTCTGTAAGCTACTGGGGTTCCCAACCTAATGCGCCGCTGGAGACTCCTAGCCGCCCTAACGGGCGTGGCACTGATCGCCGTCTCGAGCACAGCCCTGCTCTGGCCGGTCGTCTTCCCGTCCCATGCGGCCGACCGAACTGCCCAACTCCAGCGACTTCCGCAGCCGGCGCAGATCATCAGCCCGGCCGAGTTCCCGGCTCCGCTGCCAATGGGAAACCAGCAGATACCGCGCGAGCCGCCGGGGTCACCAGACGGCTGGAGGATCCGTCTCCCAGCCTTGAACATCGATCTCCCGCTCGTCCAGGGCGATGGGCTCAACGTGCCCTACTACAAGGTCGCGCACTACCCGACCATGCCCTGGCCCGGCGAGGGTAAGCGTTCCTTCGTTTACGCCCACGCTCAGTACGGTCCGCCGATCATGTTCGGGCCGCTTCTCGGCCATAACCCAACCGGCACGGACGTCTATGTGGACCGCGGGGGGAGATCCGCGCTCCACTACGTCATCAAGCAGTACTACGCGGCCTGGCCGATCACCGACACAAGATGGCTGCAGCCTGCCGATCACGAGGAGCTCATCCTCATGACCTGCTCGGGCTGGAGTCCCGCCGATCCTAGGGTGATCGCCGTGGCCGAGCTCGCTACTTAGGCGACCGCTCCGCCGGAGAGTTTGCCGATTACCTTCGGGCCATCCGGACCCGCGGCGATCAGGGTGTCAGTCATCCCCACGAACAGGCCGTGCTCCACGACGCCGATCGTTTTCTTTACCGCCTCGCCGAACCCCGCAGCATCTTTGATGCCGCCCTCTACCATCAGGTCGAGGATCAAGTTGCCGTTGTCCGTGATGAAAGGAGCCTCTTCCCCACCTCGCACGGTCAGGCTCACGCCCAGCGCGATCAACCGTTCCGCGGTGGTGCGCCACAAGAAGGGCAGCACCTCGACCGGAGTCACGCCGACACCAAGCTGTTTGACCAACTTCGAGTCATCGACGATGACGATGAATCTCTTCGCGGCTGCGGCGACCAGCTTCTCTCGGGACATCGCACCCCCGCGGCCCTTGATCAGGTTGAGCGCCGGATCAACCTCGTCCGCGCCGTCGACCGCCATATCGATCTGGCCGACCAGCTCCTGGATGATGGTTATCCCGTTGGCGGCGGCCAGCTCCGCGGTGGCGCGCGACGTCGGGACGCACCGCACCTTCATTCCTCCCGCCACCAGCCGGCCCACTCCCTCGGTGAAATACCTCGCCGTCGAGCCGCTGCCCAGCCCGAGGAGCATTCCGTCCTGCACGAGCTCGAGCGCCTTTTCGGCGGCTGCCCTTTTCAGTTCTTCAGACAACGGCGTTTCTGATTGCTTTGATCCCCGCCGCCACGCCCTGCTTGAAACCGAACACCGAGTTGCCGGCCACCAGCACCGTGGCCCCCGCGCTGACGGCGAGGGCCGCGGTCTTGGCGTCGATGCCGCCGTCCACCTCGATCTCCATCCCGGGATCCATCGCTCGCAGCCGGCTGATCTTCTCTGGGCTGTGCGCGATGAATTTCTGGCCCCCGAACCCTGGCTCGACCGTCATCACGTTGACTTGATCTATGTAAGGCAGGATCTCGCGAAGCTGTTCGAGTGGAGTCGCGGGGTTGATGGCGACGCCCGCCTTACAGCCGAGCTCTTTGATCGACAGCACGGTGCGATACAACGATGTCGTCGCCTCGACCTGCACCTGCATCAGGCTCGCGCCTGACTTTGCGAAGGCCTCGAGGAAGAGCTCAGGGCGCTCGATCATCAGATGCACCTCGATCGGGAGCTTGGTCGCGCGCCGCACGGCTTCAACCACCAGCGGTCCGAACGTGAGATTGGGGACGAAATGGCCGTCCATCACGTCCACCTGGATCCGGTCCGCGCCAGCGGCTTCGGCCTCCTTCACCTGTTCGGCCAATCGGCCCACATCGGCCGACAGGATCGAGGGAACTATCTCGATCCTTCTCACTGCCCCGCTGCGGCCCGGTCGATCAACCATCGTGCGCCCGCAATCATCCCCGATGGCACCTCGCGCCGTTTGGCCCGCGCGACGGCGTCAGCCTTGGCTGCTCCAGTGGCGAGGACGAGCGCGGTCCGCCCCGACTGAAAGGCGGCAAGCGTCAAGGTGACGCGTTGCGGAGGTGGTTTGGGCGCATCGTGGAGGCCCACCACCAATGCCGTCGACTTCAGCGCCGGATGGCCGGGGAACAATGCCGCGGTGTGGCCGTCCTCCCCCACTCCCAGGACCACCACGTCCAACGGAGAGACCGCCGCGAGCACATCGGCGTACAGCTCGGCCGCCTCCTCCGGTCCCAGCTCGGCAGGTATCCGGTAGACGGTGGCGGGGGCTACGCGATCCAGCAGCGCCTCGCGGGCCATGCGGTAGTTGCTGTCGGGATGGTCGGGGCGGACGCATCGCTCGTCGCCGAACAGAACGCTTATGCGGCCCCACTCGACGTCCATCTCTGACAGCAGCTCGTAGCACCGTCGAGGAGTGGTGCCGCCGGCAAGGGTGAGGGTACGGGCGCCCTTCCGCAGCGCCTCGGCGATTTCTGCCGCGGCGGCCGCCGCGACGTCCTCCGCGGACTCCAGGACCGTGAAGTTGCTCGGATTTGACACTCCGATCACCCTAACCTTTTCGTATGGAGGGCCCCTGGGCACCCAGCGAGGCGCCAGCATCAGGCCAGGTGTTCGAGGACCGGGTCTTTGCGCTGCTGACCGAACAGTCGCGAGGACAACTCCATGTCTTTCGCCCACTGCTCGATCGCGGCGTTGACGCTTTGGTGCACCGCTTGTCCGACGGCGCCTACATCCCGGTGCAGGCGAAGGGACGGTCGTCGCTGAATAGGGGCGAGGTGCATCTCCTTGTGGCGGCAAAGAGTGTGACCGACGACCTCGTAGTGATCGTCGGCGGCGAGATCGTCGATGGCGGGTTGGGGCCGACATTGCTAGTGGTTCCCACTCGGGACTTCAGGCGCCTCGCGCTCTTGACGACAAAGAGGGGCGTGCCGGAGTACTCGATGGCGTTCACCATGAAACCTGGGTCGCACAGCCATTGGCAGCCGTGGCTGGTGTCATCTGATCGACTGGTGGAGAGATTCGGTATGGCGCTCGCCCTGCCGGCGCCAGCAATTACCGAGGAGCGTCCTCGGCTCCGGCGCAGCCCCCTTGGTTTCTTGGGTGAGGCCGAGGTCGTGCGCCGGCTGGCGGAGGCTGAGCACCTGAACCTGTTCCGACCCTTTCCGGATCTAGAGACAGTGGAGCTCGCCGTGCGGCACCTGAAGAACGGCCGAGTTGTCGGGCTGCAGATCAAGACGGTGAGCGTCGACGATGTATATCCCAATCGGCCTGTCGAGTTCTCCGTTTCAAGCTTTCGGCCATCGGCGACCACCTATTTCACAGTTGTCGCTTGGACGCCGAAAGAGCGCAGATTCCATGAACAGTGCCTTGTCATCCCGTCTGAGGAATTGCTGCGGTTCGCAAGGCCCGACGGCCTGCATTACAAATTTGAGTTCCAACCTGGCTCGACGAAGCAACCCCGGCTGGACAAGTACCGCCGCCCCCTGAGCGATCTGTCTGGGGAGATCGAGAGTCTGCTGTAGGGACCTCAGATCGAGCGCATCAGCTCGGCCGCGGCCACAAGAGAACGCGTGAAGACGTGATCGCGAGTGGGATGCGCAAGCAGGTCCAGGAGCAAGCTTGCCTCGTCCTCTGGCTCCATCTGCTGCACATGTCGCAACGTGTCCGCGCCCCCGATGTCGATCAGCGTCAGCAACACCAACGAGTTGTCATCACGCCGCCGCTCGCGGACGAACACCGCCGGTTTTGGCGGCGAGCTCTCGCCGGGCGCATCTCCGGTTGCGGTGTGGTGCAGGTTGCCGGCGCTCCCGTTCAGCACGTCGCGGTGCCAAGTCGCCCTACGTTGCGCGAGCTCCAGGCCCGCGTCATCCTCACCACCTGTCGCGTGCAGCCACTGGTAGGCGCCAGCCCCGATATCCGGAGCCGAGCGTCGTGGGCGCTCCGGGTCGCGCAGCACCGAGAGCTGGAACGTGGTCCCTCCGGAGACTCCGCCGATCCTGATCGCGCTGACTTCTCCCTGCGCCAGGTGCGCCTTCGGCACCGACCTGAACGCCACCTGCACCGGGCGCCAGCCTTCGGCTGAGAAGTGCGCGGCGACGATTCCGCCGGGGCCACCCGCGGCTTTCTGCAGCTTCCAGCCGAGCGCGGACGCCATCCATCCGATCAGCAGGGCGGCCGCGATGCGGTTGCCGCGCCCTTCACCGGCATAGTCGATGCCAACCTCGGTGATCCCGCTCAGGAACGGGCGCCGGGCCGCCGGGGCGAAGAACTGCGCCACGGTCTCCAGCCACGGCTCGAGGCGCGCCCACTGCAGGTCGGCCACGCCGAGCTTCTGGTGCGAGTTGGAACAAAGCTCGGCCAGCTCCAGGAACGAGTGATATGGCGCATCGAAGCGCGCCGAATCGACGATGAGCGAGTCGCAGATCTTCAGCCCGTCCTCCAGCTCGCGCTTGCCAAAAGGAGGCGTTGAGACCCACCAGAGATAGGTGGGCACTCCGCTCGGCAGCAGCGGATCGACCAGGGCGGCCAGGTGCGTTCCCGCCGGTCCCTGCACCCGGAGGGTGACGACCTCGCATTGCAGGGCACAGGCTGATTCCGGCCGAAGGATGTCCGTCGTGATCGCCGCGTCGATTCGGTCGGGCCGCAGGTCGGGCTGGTCGGTGATCACCACGATCTGTGCCGGGTGCGTCGCCCCAATTTTCCGCGTCGCCCGCTGCGCCCTCCGTTCGTCCGCTTCTGTGTCGCCAACGGCGACGAGTGTCATGACGCAGTTCCGCGGTTGTGGATGCTCGGCGTCACTAGCCTCGGCAAGCGCGAACTTTCGGCGGATCTCATTCAGGGCGTTGAGCACGTCGCCCACGGAGACGTCCTCGCCCTTCCACTCCTCACCCGGTTCGGGCGTGATCTTTGCTGTCACGGCCGGTGCCACTCCCGACCATCCTGCTCGAGGAGCTTTGTGGCTGCGGTCGGCCCCCACGTCCCGGCCGCGTACATCGCGAGTGCCGGCCGTCCGTCTCGCCACGCGGCTTCGATGGGGTCGATGAGGCTCCAGGCCGCCTCCACCTCGTCGGCACGGGTGAACAGCGTCGGGTCCCCGATCATGCAGTCGAGCAGCAGGCGCTCGTACGCCTCCGGAG
>Ga0209011_1000091_pt1 | contig 50360 bp, 56 predicted proteins | sample BlaSpr_A8_OM1_M3_FD_187986 | JGI IMG/M metagenome (GOLD analysis project Ga0209011, IMG submission 187986) | Forest soil microbial communities from Thunder Bay, Ontario, Canada - Black Spruce, Ontario site 2_A8_OM1_M3 (SPAdes) (version 2) | ecosystem: Environmental > Terrestrial > Soil > Boreal...
CCGCGACAAGCCATGAGCCGATGAGGGCCGCGATCAGGGTGGGGATGCTGGAGATGATGAGAAACCCGACGACTCCCGACAGGCTCGACTGTGGCACTCGCGTCGACTGTCCCGTGACGACAAAACCGGTGCTGAATTGCAATGCGTAAAGCCGGAAGCCACCCTCGGTGCCAAATGCCGCCGGCGTGGCCGCCATTCGCAGACCTTGAGATGGCGTCGGTGCCACGCCGCCCACCACTCCGGTCGAATAGACGAGTGACCAACGCTGGTCGAACACTTCGACAAAGATCTCGTTGCTCGTTCGTAGGTCCACGGGCACAACCGGAACTCGGGGCGTGAGGTCAGGAGCGAGCCCGAGCGCAGCGACAGCCTCGGCGGCTCGACCGCGGAGAGCGGTGTCCTGGTCGTTTGTCACGCTTCGCCCAAGCAGTCCGTAAAGCAGCGCGCCGAAAAGGACCAGAGTCAGGGCAACTACCGCCGCGCCGTAGAGCGCGAGCCGGAGCCGGAGGGGCACTACTCGCGCAACGAGTAGCCGGCGCCTCGGACAGTGTGTAGGAGCCGCGGTTCTCCGCCCTCCTCCAGCTTCTGCCGCAAGTAACCGACGTACACCGCGACCACGTTGTCTGTCTCGGGCTCGCCATTCCAGACAGCGTCGAGCAGCTGCTCGCGCGTGAGGACCTGTCGCGGATGGCGGAGGAAATGCTGCAGGAGCTCGAACTCCGTGGTGGTGAGCGTGATCGACCGCTGGCCGCGCCACGCACCTCGGCTTTGCGGCTCGATCAACAAGTCAGCGAAACGCAGGTGGTCGTTGGGAGCTGACCGGCGGCGCAGCGCCCGCACCCTGGCGAGCAGCTCCTCATAAGCGAACGGCTTGACGAGATAGTCGTCGGCCCCTGCGTCCAGCCCGCGCACGCGCTCGTCAGTTCCGCCAAGAGCGGTCAAGAGCAGGATCGGGACCTGCCCGGTTGCGCGCAGGCGCCGGCAGACGCCAACGCCGTCAAGGCTCGGCAGCATGATGTCCAGCACGACCAGGTCGAACGGTTGCTCACGCGCTCGCCTGAGCGCCTCCAGCCCATCACCCACCAGCTCGACCTGGTGACCTTCTGCGGTCAGGACACGCTCCAGCGTCGCGGCCAGGCGCGTGTCGTCTTCGACCACCAGGATCCGCGAGGTCACCACTGCACCGATATATAAGGGATTGGTGTGAATCCGATAAGAGCATGTCGAAATCGGCCCTCGCCGTTCGTCGTTTGAGTGAGGCCGCAGATCAAGGTCATCACTTTTAGAGGAGAGCAAACATGGCGAATTTTGTTCTGTTGTTCACCGGGGGAAGCTCCGGCAGGACCGAAGCCGAGCGGGCGAAGGTAATGGAGGCATGGGGTGGCTGGTTCGGCAAGCTTGGCGACAAGGTCGTCGATGCCGGAAACCCCTTCGCCGCGGACATCAAGATGGTCTCGAACGGCGGAACCGTTCACGAGGGAGCAGTCGGGGACCCGGCCACGGGCTACTCGATCCTCAAGGCGAGCTCACTCAGCGCGGCGGCCGACCTCGCCAAGGGATGTCCCGTGCTGCAGTCAGGCGGCAAGGTCACGGTCTACGAAATCACCCCTATGTAATGCAGAACGGGGCCCGTCTTCGGGCCCCGTTTCAAAACCCCTTTATTGGGCCCGCCGGCATCAACCGCCGTAATCTAGGTCGGTCAGCGTGACCCGTTTGCTGGTCAGCAGGCGTCCCTGCGCCGAGGACAGATACGTCCCGGAGGTGGGCGCTACATCGGAATAGTCCCCACCGACCGCGATCGTCACGTAGCCAAGCCCACCCCGGCTCGCGTGCGTTGGATCGAACGTCGAGGCGATGGCCTCGCCGGTCCCGTCATTGGTCGGAAGCACTACCTCAACCCACGCATGTGTGCCGCCCTGTCCAAGGAGGTGTCCCGACACGTAGCGAGAGGGCAGGCGGCAGGCTCGGCAGACCGCAAGCATCACGTGTGCGTAGTCCTGGCAGACACCCGACCCTAGCGCCAGCGCCTCGGCGGCGGTGGTCCGCACACCGGTCACACCGTGCTGATAGGTCATCGATTGATACACCCAGTCATTGATCGTGTCGGCCAGCGGCAGCCCCCACTGGGCCGACTCCGCCAGCTCCTGAGCCGCTCGCTGGATGCGCTCGTCGGCGGATGTGAGGGGCGAAGGCTCGAGCAGGTAGCCTTCGCTGAGCCAGCCGTCAGGGAGCCGGTTGGGCTCGCCGGCGTGCCGCTCGACGGTGACCTCGGCCACGAACTCGATCTCTTCCGACACGCGAGGGGCGAAGACGTTGACGATCATGTTTCCGAAGCGGTCCCGCCCGTTCTCGAATTCGACGCCGTCCCGATCCACCGACACCTGGTGCTTCAACCGCATCTGATCGCCGAAGCGCTCTGGCGGGATGACGACCAAGCGGTGGCTCAGATCGCGGACGGGCTGGGGGTATTCGTAGCGAAAGGTCTGGCGCAAGGAGTAGGAGACGCGCCGGGCGGACGCCCAGTCGACAGAGGCAGGGTCGATCATCACGAGTCTTTGGCGACCTCGGCGACGTCCGCCCAGACGGTCATCGACCGGAACGTCGCCGGCCCGAAAGTGGTGAGCATGGCGACGTCCAGCGCGTCGCGACCGCGCCCGATCAGCACGCGCCCGGCGCGGCGCGCGTTGTTGCGCGGGTCGAAGGTCCACCACCGATCGCCCAGGTAGACCTCCATCCAGGCTGCGAAATCCATGGGATTCGGGTCGATTGGGACGTACAGGTCTGGCAGGTAGCCAAACACATAGCGGGCTGGGATGTTCATGGCGCGGCAGAAGCTAACCGCGACGTGAGTGAGGTCCCGGCACACCCCGATCCGGTCTCTGAGCACGTCTGCGGCTGTCGTCAGCGGATTGCTCGTGCCGTACTTGAACTTGATGTTGTCGTGCACCCAGTCGCAGATCGCCTGCACTCGGGCGCCCCCCGGCTGCGTCTGCCCGAACAGCTCCCAGGCCATGCCCATGAGCTCATCCGAAAGGCAGTAACGGCTGGGCAGCGTGAAGTGGAGGACCTCGCCGGGCACCTGGTCGACCAGAGCCTGGGGCACAGTCGAAGCGTCAGGTTCGGGCCCGTCGGGGACCGCGCAGATGGCGTCGTACCGCAGAACCAGGGGTCCGGGGGGCATCACGAAGCGCTTGACCGGGTTCCCGTAGATGTCGCTGTACTCGTCGATGGGCACCGAGGGCGTGGTCGACCAGGTCTCGCTCACGAGCTTGTGACTCGAGTCCGACCGAGGCCGGACTTGCACCGTGGCGGGGGTGGGCGCGCTCACGTCGTAGCTGAACTCACAGCCGACGCGCAGGTCGATTGTCCGGCTACTTTCTGTCGGGATGGCGAAACTATAACGGTGGCCTCCATGAATTCCCTCGACGCTGACTACAAGGTCAACGGTTTCTACGACGAAATGCTTGCGGCTCCCGGCCAGCCCAGGCCGGCCTACCGGCGGCTCTACGAACACCTCCACCAGCTCGGCCCGCGGGAGCTGGCCCGACGCCGCGACCTGGCCATGCAGATGTTCCGCAATCACGGGATCACCTTCGCCGTGTACCCGGACGCCCAGGGGACCGAGAAGGTCTTCCCCTTTGACATCATCCCGCGGGTGATCTCGGCACAAACCTGGCGGCGCCTGGAGGCCGGTCTCAAGCAGCGCATGGCCGCCCTCAACCTCTTCCTGGACGACGTTTACAACCGCAAGCTCATCCTCAGGCAGCGCGCCATCCCTCCCGAGACAGTGCTGACCAGCCCCCAGTACCTCAGGGAGGTCGAAGGCCTGCCCGTCCCCCACGGCATCCATTGCCACATCGCGGGCGTCGACCTCATCCGCGACCACACCGGGGAGTTTTACGTGCTCGAGGACAACCTGAGGACGCCGTCAGGAGTCTCATACGTTTTGGCCAACCGTCACGTCATGAAGCGCGTGCTGCCTGACCTGTTTGCCGGTTATGCCGTCAGGCCGGTGGAAGGCTACATTCACGACCTCCTCCGTCACCTCCGCTGGCTGGCGCCCGATGGCGTGGACGATCCGACGATCGTCCTCTTGACTCCTGGTATCAACAACTCGGCCTACTACGAGCACCTGTACCTGGCCAAGCAGATGGGCATCGAGCTGGTCGAGGGCACCGATCTGGTCGTCGACCAGGACCACGTCTTCATGCGGACCACCCACGGCCTGGAGCCGGTGCATGTGATCTACCGACGGCTCGATGACGAATGGCTCGATCCGATCTTTGGGCGCCAGGAGTCGCTGGTCGGGGTGGCCGGGCTCGTCAACGCTTACCGTGTCGGAAACGTGGCGATTGCCAACGCGTTGGGGAACGGGGTCGCCGACGACAAGGCGGTTTACGCGCTGGTCCCGAAGATAATCCGCTACTACCTCGACGAGGACCCCATCTTGCCCAACGTGCCGACCTACCTGTGCGCGGTGGACGAAGACCGCCGATACGTGCTCGACCATCTCGAAAACCTGGTGGTCAAGACCGTCGACGGCTCAGGCGGATACGGGATGCTGATCGGCCCCGAATCGACAAAGGCACAGCGCGAGGAGTTCCACCAGCGCATCACGATGTGGCCCAGGAGCTTCATCGCCCAGCCGGTCGTGAATCTTTCAGTGCAGCCGATCTTCGATGGCGGGCGGTTTCGGCGCACGCATCAGGACCTGCGTCCGTTCGTCCTCACCGGCCCCGACGTGCACGTCACGTCGGGCGGGCTGACGCGCGTGGCCCTTCGCGCTGGGTCCCTGGTCGTGAACAGCTCTCAGGGCGGCGGGAGCCGCGACACGTGGGTGATGTCGGAAGACGAAGTGGAGAGCACCGATGCTTAGTCGAGCCGCCACCTCGCTCACTCTGCTCGGGCGGCATCTCGAGCGCGCCGACCATCTTGCCCGCATCCTGGGCGTGCACGTCTCGCTTTCCCTGGACCGCACCGATGAGCCGGGGCCGGAGTTCTGGCATCGGTTCATGGAGCTGGCGGGATGGCAAGGCGCCGACACCCACCAGCGCGATCAGGCCATCGAGGTTGTCATCACCGGGTCTCTGGGACCATCCGTGCGGGCAAGCGTCGCCGCCGCCCGACTGGCTGCGCAGGCGGTCCGGCCCTCGCTTCCCACCGAGTTGTACGAGCAGGTCAACGCGCTCAACTGGCGACTGCAGGAGCCGACCTGGCAGCCGGACCTGTATCCGTTTCTCACAGACGTTCAGCTGAGCATCAAGCTCGTCGATGGCCTCCTCGAGGACACGATGCCGCATGACGAGGCGCGCGATTTCGTTCGCCTCGGCAAGTTTGTCGAACGCACCGCGAATGTGACGTCCATAGTCACGCGTAAGTCCGCCGAGCTAGCCGATGAGCCCGAGGACGCCCTCGAGTGGTCGGCGGTGCTGAAGTCTTGCTTTGCGTTCGAGTCCTACCAGGCGCGGTACAGCGGAGGCGTGACTCCCGAGCGGGTGATCGAATGCCTCCTCCTCGACTCCACGCTGCCGCGGTCGGCCCGCTTTTCGGCGCGGGTTGCGCTGGAAGCGGTCTCGAGGATCGACGGTCCTGGCAGGCGTTCCAAGCCGAAGCGCCTGCTGTCACTGCTCCACGGCATGTTCGAGGACGCGGGCACGCAGCTCGTCACCGAACACCCTCGCGAGTTCGAGGCCGAATGTCGGAGCGTGCTGCGCCAGCTCGAGCTGGCCCTACGCGAGACCTACTTCCATCCGAGCAAGGTCCCGGCGAACGTGATCGGCGACGAGGGCCGAGCTATGCCCCAGCAGCAACAGCAATGAAGCTCGAGGTGGTGCACAGCACTCACTTCCGATATTCCGGCCCGATCGCCGAAACCGTCATGGAGGTCCGTCTGAGGCCGATGGACGGCCTCGGGCAGCGATGCCTCGAATTCGAGCTCGACGTCAGCTCCGGGGTCAAGCCCCGCTCCTACCGCGACGGCTACGGAAACAACGTCCATTACTTCAACCTCGTCCGCCCGCACACCCGCCTGAGCGTCACCAGCCGGTCGGTGGTGGAAACGGGTGGCGCGCCCGACGCCGATCCTGGCGAAGACCTGGTGCAGGATTTCTGGCGGTTCCGCTCCCCGGTCAAGGACGTGGCAGGCGTCCGCCAGCTTGCAAGCCGGCACCGGATCGCCGACCCGAGCTCGGGCCAAGCCGTGGAGCAGGCGCTCGACGAGCTGACTCTGGCGATCAGCAAGGACTTCACCTACGACCGGGCGGTCACCAACGTGTACAGCGCCGTCGACGAGGTGTTGGCCTTGCGAGCGGGAGTGTGCCAGGACTTCGCCCACCTTCTGATCGCCGTCGCACGGGCAATGGGCGTGCCGGCACGGTACGTGAGCGGTTACATCCACCAGCCCGGAGATTCGGGTACGACCACTGCCTCTCATGCCTGGGCGGAGGCGTGGGTGCCAGGGCGCGGCTGGGTCGGGTATGACGCCACGCATCCCGTGCGGGCTTCAGAGCACCACGTCAGGCTAGCCGTGGGACGGGACTACAGCGACGCCGCCCCGACCCGGGGCATCTACGTCGGCTCGGCCACGGGCACGATGGACGTGCATGTGAGCACTCGCGAAGTTTCCAGTTGAGGTGTCTGCGTGCCACTAACTCAGATGAGCCGATTTGGTGGCGGGCTCCATACGCGTATTGGGGCCAATGCTCTAGCCTTCCCGACACATGAGCAGCCGGATCGGAATCGCAATCGAGATTATTCGGGGAGGTCCCCCGACTTAAAGCGCCCCGCTTAGAGTCGTGTGACCTCCCCGCCAAATGGGCCGGGAGGTTTTTTTATGTCCAATCGACGGATCGTGGTCTACGACACGACACTGCGCGACGGCGCGCAGGGTCCAGCCATGTCGTTTTCCGCGGCGGACAAGGTGCGCATCGCCCGGATCCTCGACGACCTCGAGTTTGACTACGTCGAGGGCGGCTTCCCGGGCTCCAACCCCAAAGACGAGGAGCTCTTCGCCGAGCTTCACAAGCGTCCCCTCAAGCAAGCGCGGCTGGCTGCATTCGGCGCGACGCGACGCGCGAACGGTCGTTGCGAGGATGACGCCAACCTGGAGGCCCTGGTGCAGAGCGGGGCGCCGGTCTGGACCCTCGTCGGCAAAAGCGACTCATGGCAGGTCAGCACCGTGCTGCAGACGACCAACAACGAGAACCTGGCGATGGTTGAGGAGTCAGTGGCTTACGGCGTCGCCCGGGGTAAGGAGCTGATCTTTGACGCGGAGCATTTCTTCGACGGGTTTGCGCGGGACTCGGAGTACGCGGTCGAGGTATGCCTCACGGCCGCTCGCGCCGGAGCTTCTTGGGTTGTCCTGTGCGACACCAACGGCGGCAGCATGCCCGCCGAGATCCGTCAGGGCGTGGAAGCGGTGCGCAAGGCGTTGGCGGACCTCAACCTTCCGGTTCGCGTCGGCATCCATACCCACAACGACTGTGAGCTCGCGGTGGCCAACTCGGTCGAGGGCGTGCTGGCCGGAGCGGACATGGTCCAGGGCACCATCAACGGATATGGCGAGCGCTGCGGAAACGCAAACCTCGTCTCTGTCGTCGCCAACCTCGTCGTGAAGCTCGGCTTCGAAGCTCTCCCGACGACCTCGGTAGCGCGTTTCAGCGACCTTTCGCGCACGGTGGCGGAGATCGCGAATCTCGCCCTCCCACTGCAGCAACCGTTCGTCGGCAACGGGGCGTTTGCGCACAAGGGAGGTCAGCACGTCGCGGCTGTGCTCAAACACAAGGACTCCTACCAGCACATCGATCCCGCCGTGGTTGGCAACGAACCGCGAGTGCTCGTCTCGGAGCTTTCGGGTCGCGGCAACGTGCTCGCCAAGGCGCGGGAGTTTGGTTTGGAGCTCGACCGCGACGACCCCCAGACGAGATGGCTCGTCCAGCACCTCAAGGAGCTGGAGCATCGGGGCTACTCATACGAGGCCGCTGATGCATCGTTCGAGATGCTGGTGCGCCGCCTGCAGCCTGGCTACAAGGCTCCCTGGACCGTGGCCGACTTCACGACGCAGGTCCGCAAGAGCGGCAGCTCAGTCAACGCCGAGGCGACAGTGCAGGTCGAGGTTGGGGGCACGGTGTATCACACGGCCGCCACCGGCAACGGGCCGGTCAATGCGCTCGACGCCGCGCTGCGAAAAGCCCTCAGCCCTCGGTTCCCAGGCCTTCGCGGCGTGACCCTGCACGACTACAAGGTGCGCATCCTTGATGGCGACGCGGGCACCGCCGCGACCACGCGGGTGCTGATTGAATCGGGCAAGGGCCTCAAGCGCTGGACGACCATCGGCTGCTCGAGCAACATCATCGAAGCCTCCCTGCTCGCGCTCGTCGACGCGCTGGAGTTCGCCAGCCTGAAGAGCTAAGCGATATCTGTCACTTGACGGAGCTGAATTGACGACGCTGAGTTGGCTTTGGCTCAGAAACAGCAGGGCGGCCACCACGCTCCCGACCTTGTCGACATGGCCACCAGGAGGATCGTCGCCACGAGGGCGGCAAAAACAACCGGCGCATTCAAATCACCGCCCTTCGCGGCGCAGACGAGTGCTGCCAGGGGCTCCGGGCGAGACCTAGGAGTTTTCAATTGGCGTTCTCAGTGACTACCCGGGCGGGGTACGCACTCCACAGGTACGCCACCACGCCCCAGGCGCCGGCGACCAATTTGAGGCTGAAAGTGACCCCGACGAGTCCCCCGACACCTGCGGCCACCCATCCCACCGGCACCGTCGGAGCCTGAAGCGCGACCGCCGCTGGAAGCACGGCCAGCAGCGCGCCAACGACAACCACGAGGATCACGGCAGCGGTCGAGCCAAGTCCAGGTTCGGCTTCAGTCTCTTGCACATCGACCGCCGCGGGCCGAAGCTCCAAGTCGCCTTCTCCGCCTGCTTGCTGGATGGCAGTGCCTCCTGAAACGCGTCGACTCACCCCTCGCAGGGCTTAAGCGATGCCTTGAGTCATGTTAAGTGATCCCGCGTTGAATTAACACCTTTAACACGAGGACTTACGAGGGATCACTTGGAGTCGACCCAGCAGAAGTGCCGGCTAGCTCGTGTCCGCCAGGTAGGGTCTGATCATCTGGCCCAGCTCCTCGAGCTTGGCCAGCGCCTGGTCTCTGCCATCGGGTGGCACGTAGTAGATACAGCGCTCGACGCCTGCGTTGGCCATCCGCTCGATCTCGCTGGCAGTCGGCTTCGGGTAGAACGACACGGGGATGTGTGCACGGCCCGCGGCACGTGCCATCTCCTGAAGCTCGGGTACGCGTTCGACAGAGTCGCCGCGGTTCGGCATCCAACCGTCCGCGTAGCGGACGACGCGCTCGAGGATCTTCGGTCCGCTGCCGCCAAGGAGAATCGGCGGGTGGGGTTTCTGGACTGGCTTCGGCCAGCTCCACATCGGACCGAAATCCACCATGTCTCCGTGGTACTCCGCCTCGTCCTCCGTCCAGATGGCCTTGACTGCCTCGACCCTCTCTCGGAGAAGCTTCCACCGTGTGCTGAAGTCGGTGCCGTGGTCGGCCATCTCCTCTCGATTCCAGCCCGCGCCGACACCGAAGATGAAGCGACCGTTGGAGACCAGATCGACGCTGGCGACTTCCTTGGCGGTGTGGATGGGGTCGCGCTGAATCAACAGACAGATGCCGGTGGCGACCCGAATCGTTTTGGATGCAATGGCGGCGATTGTGAGGGCGACGAATGGATCCATGGTGTGCCAGTAATGCTTGGGAAGGTCCGCTCCACCAGGCCACCTGGATAGACGGCTGACCGGGATGTGTGAATGCTCGGCGACCCACAGCGACTCAAAACCCAAGTCCTCGGCGGCAGGCGCCAGCTCTGACATCGAGATCGCGTAGTCAGTGGGAAAAATCGCGACGCCGAACTTCACTCAGTCATCGTGACTGATCCCTGCCGAGGGCGGCTTCTAGGCGAGCAGGAACTTCCGTGGGGCCGGCTGCGCGGGCCGGTTCACGTGGACGTCAATCGCGTCGAACATCGCGGACACCACCCTGGCGTCAAGTCGGCTTCGGGCCTCATCCAGCAGCACCCGGCGCGCTTCCCACGGCGTCCGAGCCTTTCGGTAAGGCCGGTCGGAAGTCAATGCGTCGTAGGTGTCGGCGACCGCGACGATGCGGGCCTCGATCGGTATCGCTTCAGCGCCGAGCCCATATGGATATCCGCTGCCATCGAGACGCTCGTGGTGGTAGAGCACCCCGAGCAGAGCCCTTCTCGATTGACCGTCGCCCATGATGGACAGGCCAATCTCCGGGTGCGCCTTCATCAGGGTCCACTCGGATTCATCAAGGGCAGCTCGCTTGTCCAGGATCTCGTCTGGAATTGCGAGCTTGCCGATGTCGTGCATGAGGCCCGCGCGGGCGAGCACGCGAAGCTCGGCGGTGGTCATCGCCAGCTGGCGCCCGATCTGAACGCAAAGCTGCGCAACTCGCTGATTGTGGCCGAGCGCTTCGCGGTCTTTCACCATGAGACCGAAGACCACGACCGCGTCCAACCAACCTTTGACTTGAGAGACCGGGTGTGGAACCACTAGGGACCCCCTCCCAGAGGTTTACCGGCGCATTACGGATGACTTACAAGAACGCTTAGTTAGGACAACGGTCTGAAGATCCGTTCTGGTCGCTGGATTTGACAGGCCAACTTCGATGAGGTGCGGCTACTTGGGGTAGCCTGTTGGTCAAAGACCCTGATCAGGGCGCCGCGATGAACTCCAGGCAGCGCGTGCCCCTCAGGTCGACCCAGTAGCGACCGCGTCCTTGCACGATGCGCATGAGGACTTGTTCGCAGCTCGGGCAGCGAACGACCACGCCCGGCGCGTTGACATAGACGTCGACGTGTCCCACCGCGTGGACGGCGCCACATCCGGCACAGGTCGTCTCGGCGGTGGTCATCTCCATCGTGAAGATCTCGCGCAGCAGCCCGCCGATCGCGTTTCCATCCACCTTCATTTCGGACGTTTCCATAGTCATCCTCCTGTGGCTCCAAATCGCTCGGTCTTGATCCATGACGGGTCATATCCCAGATCCACGAGCAGTCCCCCGGCCGTCTCGACGAATGATGTCGGCCCGCAGATGAAAACCAATGGCGCTGGCTCCTCTGGCCAGGCGACGTCGCTCACCATCTCGCGGTCGATTCTCCTCGCGTAGCCCTTCCAGCCGGGCGGCTGCGCCCGGGTTAGCACGTGGGTCACGGCGAGACCGTCGCCCGCTGCGGCGAGCCGGTCCAGCTCCTCCTTATAGATGACGTCCTCGAGTTTGCGCGACGAATAGAGCATTCGCGCGGGCGGTTTCGCCGCCGCCGCCGAGCGATGCCTGAGCATCGCCATCAAAGGCACGACTCCGGATCCCCCAGCGATAAGAAGCAGCGGATGCGCGTCGCCCGCCTTCCACACGAAATAGCCGCCGATCGGCCCGCGCAGCTCGATCCTGTCCCCCACCTTCACCTCTCCCACCAGGTACGGCGAGACCTCTCCGTCCTCCAGCCGCTCGACGGTGATCGCCAGCCTGGACTCTTCGGGTGGGGACGCGATGGAGTAGCTGCGCTGCGCCTGGTAGCCGTCCTCAGCGGTCAAGCGGACGTCGACGTGCTGCCCGGCGTCATGCCCAGGCCAATCGGGCACCTTCAGCACAAGGCTTGCCACACGCGGAGTCTCCGGGATCAGCTCGGCCACCTCGGCGACCTGCCACATCAGGGGCCCCCGCGAAGTCACGGCGTTACTTCGTTGGGATTTCTCGGTAGGAGGTGAATCTCAGTCGCCCCAGTAGCGCTGCTCGCGCCAGGGGTCGCCCCGCATGTGATACCCGTTCGACTCCCAGAACCCCGGCTGCTCCTCGTTCTGCAGCGTGATGCCCCGAACCCATTTCGCGCTCTTCCAGAAATAGAGGTGTGGCACGAGCAGGCGCACCGGACCACCGTGCTCCGGGTGAAGCGGCTGGCCGTCGAATTCGTATACCACCCACGCCTTGCTGCCGGTCAGGTCATCCAGCGGCAGGTTCGTCGTGTAGCCGCCGTCGGAGAAAACGGTGGCGAAGTCGGCGGCCGACTCCACGCCTTCCAGGAGAGTGTCCATCGAGACGCCCTTCCAGGACGTGTCGAGCTTGGACCATTTGGTGACGCAGTGGATGTCCTTCGTGACCGTCTCGCTGGGCAGGGCGCGAAACTCCTTCCAGGTCCACCTCTTCGGCTCGTCGATCTCGCCGACGATGGAAAACGTCCACTCGTCCAGCGCTGGACGCGGCGTCGGTCCGGCCGACAGGACAGGAAAGTCGGCGACGACGTGCTGACCGGGCGGCACGCGGGCGCTCGAAACGTTGTCGCGACGCTTGCCCCGAAAGCCTCTCGAGATGAACCCCATCAGGTCGACTTTCCACGCCATTCGAGCGCGGGACCGAGTTTCTTCTCGAAAAGTCCGGCCACCTCACCAGGCTTAGGAAATCGACCAGCCGCCTTTTTGCTGAACACGCGCTGGCCGTCGAGGTAGATGTCGTAGGTGCCGCTGCTGCTGCTGGTGAGCTCGACCGAGCGCATGATCGGCGCCCAGCGGCCAAGCAGCTCCGAGGCCAGGCTCACGGCCTGGTCAAGGTAGTCTCAAGGAACGCAGTACTCGATCCGCGCCTCGTGAAGCGGCGTGATCACGCCCCGATAATACGGACCCTTACAACGCCCGCATGCGGTTGTTCTTCGGGTTGTGCTCGACCTCAGCGAGGCCCAACGCTTCGAGCAGCGGCGGCATGTACATGCCAAACCGGCCGCGCAACCCCTTCTTGAGGCCGTACCACCCGCCGACTGGATTCTTCGGCGACCTGCCCCATGCCTCAACGGTGCCCTCAGCCGCGGGCTTTTGCTCGTCGGCGCTGCCCAACGGCATCCAGTCGCCGTGCTTCTTGAGCATGGCCTGGAGGTCCTCGATGGCGCGAAGCTGATAACGGAGCTCGGTCTTGCCGACGACGCAGACGATCGCCGGCGGGTCGAGACTCTCGTCCTTGTACATCAAGTATTCAGACGACCCGCTGGGAGTCGTCAGCTGCCACGGGGATTGTTTTGTACCGGATCCCTTGACGCTCGTCTTGGCCACTCAATCTTCTCCTTGTCCATCCGTAACTAATCCGTTACCGTAACGCCCCCGTTACCATACTCCAACATGAAGGCACAGGCCGCCATCCGCAAAGATCCATTTGACGCGCTGGGCAATCCGCACCGGCGCGCCATCCTGGAGCTGCTGGCGAAAAAGCCACGCTCGGTTCAAGAGATCGCGGACCAGCTGCCCATCAGCCGGCCGGCTGTCTCACGCCACCTCCGTTTGCTGAACAGCGCGGGACTCGTGGCCGATCAGCAGATCGGGAACCGGCGCCTTTACCGCCTCGATGAGCAAGGCGCCGCAGCAGCTCGGCAGTATCTAGCGCAGGTCTGGGGAGACGTGGGCACGCGCTTCCGAATCTTTGCCGAGAACACGAAACCGACCAAAGCCAGGCGATGATCGAGCCGCTCCGGATGTCATTCGTCGTGGCGTGTGACCCGGATCATGCATTCGCGACCTGGACGGGCAAGGCATCATCCTGGTGGCCCGTCGAGCACACGGCGTCGCACCAGCCCGGAACAGAGATCGTATTCGAGCCACGTCAGGGAGGAAGGATTTTCGAGCGCACGCCTGACGGTCGCGAGATCAGGTGGGGCGAAATCCTCGATTGGGATCCGCCGCGCCGGCTGCGCTATTTCTGGCACATAGCCACCGATCCCGCAAATGCGACCGACGTGGAGATCGTCTTTCACGAGCTCCCCGACTCGTCGACACGCGTCGAGATAGAGCACAGCGGCTGGGAGCGCCTCGGAGAGATCGGCACTGCGTGGCGCGACGCAAACCACGCGGGGTGGGATGGCGTTCTGCCGTCGTACACGGCGTCGTGCAACGCGGCTTGATCAAAAGGTAAGTCGAACCAAGCGCCACAGACGACCTGGCGGATACAGCGGGTCGGTGGTGACGAGCGGGACGTCCAGGTTGTAATCGCCAAGCACGATGTGCACGTTGCCCCTCTTGGTCCCGGCCGGGATCGGGCGGTCGACCACGACAGGGAGCACGTCCAACCTCTGCCGCAGCACCATGCCCGGCCATGCCAGGACACTGACGTCGACCGGCGAGACCAGGTCGGACTGATTGCCCCAGGCCGTGACGTAAGTTGCGATTGTCTGGTTGCGGGTGATGACCGGTCGTATGTGGAGCGTCGACTGCAGGGACGCGATCAGGGCTTTGGAGGTCGCAAAGGCGATGTCCAGAGTCGGCTGCCCCATCACACATCCGAACACGACTATCGGCTTGCCGTCCACCGTCACCGTCGCGCCGAAGAGAAAGTTGGCGCCCGTGCTGAAGCCTGACCCGGTCTTGATGCCGAAGATCCCGCTCTGCCCGAGCACGTGGTCTGTGCTGAAGACGACCCCGACCACCGGTAGCTGCGCTTGGCCCATGCCGACGATCTGCGCGAAGACGTCCTGCTGCATGGCGGCAATGCCCAGCAACATGAGATCCGTCGGCGTGCTGACGCTCCCGGGGTCGGCTCCACTGGGGTCGGCGAATCGCGTGTGCGTCAGATTCAGCGCCGCCGCCCGTGTATTCATCTTGGCGACGAACGCATCGATCGAACCTGCATCCCAGCGGGCAAGCGTTTCGGCGAAATTGTTCGCGGACGGGATCAGCATGCCTTGCAGCAATTGAAATTCCGTGAGCTGCTCGCCGATGCGGACCTCGAGCACAGACTGGTTGCCCGCGATGTCGGCGGCATAGGCCTGCACGTCAACACTGGTGATGGTGATCGTCGCGCCCTGCTCGTCCCTCTTCAAAGGTTTGTCCTCGAGGATGACCAGGGCGGTCATCACCTTGGTGACGCTGGCGGCCGGTATGGCTTGCTCGTTGCCCGAGCTGCCGATGACCCCAAGGTTCTGAGCGCTCACGGCCGCGGAGCCTCGGGCCGGCCAGGGCAGCACCGGCGGCGTGCCTGCGATCACCTCCGATGCGGGAAGCGACCCTGTGGCCGCTACCGCTGGAATGGGGCGAAGGTAGCTCCAGGCCGCCACTCCGGCGACCACCACCAACAGCAGCAAGACCGCAATCCGAACCCGCATAGCAGAAAAACATAACCGACCGCAAAGACCGCTCAGACCTGCGGGGCCTTCCTGTGCATATGGCTGATGCCAAGGCTGACGATGAAGAATCCGAACGCCAGAGCTGTGATGAAGAAGCTCACAGGGTAGGAGATGTAGAACGCCAGAGTCACCCCCAGCCACACCGCGAGCACTGCCACCGCGGCCGACAGCGCCATTCCCGCATATGGGCTCGTCGTCAGGTTCTGGGCCACTGCCGCGGGCGTCACCAGCAAAGCGAACACGAGGAGAGCGCCCACTGCCTGAACCGACTCCGCGACGGTGATCGCGACCAGCATTAGGAACAGTGCTGTCAGAACGCGGATGGGTACGCCGCGTGACGTGGCGACTTCGGGGTCGAGGCTCACGAACAAAAGAGGCCTTGCGATCGCCAGCAGGGCGATACATGTGAGCACGGCGGCCGCCGAGACGATCACAGCCTCGGCGGGCTGCATCCCGAGGATCGATCCGAACAGCACGCTGATTCCCGTGTTGCCGGCGGATGCGCTGTGTGAAGAGGTAAAAATGCTGAGGAAGAGCAGGCCCAGCCCAAGCACCCACGCGAACACGGTGCCGATCGCCACGTCGCGGCCTCGCCCGCGCCCTCCGAGCGATCCGATCGCGAGCGCGACGGCGATGCAGCCCGTGAAAACGCCGACCAACAGGTTGAGACCTATGAGCAGGCCACCCATGCCGCCGGTGAAAGCGACGTGTCCGAGCGCGTCGGTCGTGAACACCTGGTTGCGCAGGACCACGAAGTACCCGACGAGGCCGGCCGCGGCGGCGATGCATCCGCCCGCGATAAAGGCGCTGCGCATGAAGTCGTAGGCCAGCATCGCTTGCAGGTCCTGGATGGGGTTGAAAGTGAAGGACGCCGTCGCGAACATCACGCTGGTTCGCCGCCAAACGAGTCAGATGCGCGCCCGGTGTGCGCCCGGCCCGTGGGGGTGCGAGAAATCGCCTTCGCACCTCGGATCGCGACGTAGGTGGCGAATGCCAGGCTGGTGATGAAGAAGCCGACCGGGTAGATCGTGAAGTAGGCCACGGCAAGTCCAGTCCACGTGAATAGCAGCGAGAGGACGACCGTCAGCGCGAGCCCACGAGCAGGGCTCGCGGTCAGCTGCAGGGCGCAGGCCCCAGGCGCAACGAGCAGGGCGAAGATCAATAGAGTGCCGACGATCTGGACGGTCACGGCGACGGCCAGCGCCGCCACGAGCAGGAAGGCGATGGAAATCGCGCGTACCGGCACACCCCGCGCCTCGGCGACGTCGGGGTCGACGGATGCGAATACGAGCGGACGTGCGATCGCAGCCAACGCGACAAGGCAGACCACCGTCGTGACCACCGTGACGGCGACATCACGATCGGTGATGCCGAGGATGGTGCCGAATAGAAAGGCATAGACCGCCTGCGCACTGCCGGCGTAGAGGCGGAAGAACAGCAAGCCCAGTCCAAGCGAAAAGGCGAGGACGCTTGCGACGACGGCTGACTCCATCCGGTTTCCGGCATCGAGCCGCCGGCCCAATACACCGACGGCGAGCGCGCCCGCCGTGCAGAAGGCGGCAAGCCCGATGACGGGTGGAAAGTGAAGCAAGACGGCGGCGGCAGCGCCCGGAAAGCCGACCTGCGACAGCATGTGCGCGACAAAGCTCTGGCCGCGAAGGACCACGAAGTAGCCCACCGCGCCGGCCAGGATCGCAACGAGGGTTCCCACGACGAATGCGTTCTGCATGAAATGAAACCGCAGCAGCAGCTGTAGGTCGGCCAGCAGGTCCCAGGTGAGCGAGTAATCAGACGTCGTGGTCATGCGTGTGATAGGTGACGGGTTCGTGCTGGCCGACCACCACCACGCGGCCGTCGCTCGTTCGAAGCACCTCGACCGGCGCACCGTAAAGCCGGCTGAGCGTTTCAGTCTGGATCACATCCTCGGGACGGCCTGACACGACGCGGCCGTTGGCCGCATAAACGACTCGGTCGATAAACGGCAGGATTGGATTGACGTCGTGGGCGACAAGAAGAACCGTGACCCCCTGCTGCTGGCAGATGTCACGAACCAGGGCTGAGATGGATTGCTGGTTGCTGAGGTCCAGGCTGTCGAGTGGTTCGTCTAAGGCCAGCATCCTCGCCCCGGTGACCAGCGCCTGCGCGATCAGCACACGTTGCTGCTCACCGCCTGACAGCTCGCCGATTGGCCGGTGCGCATATTCATCCGCACCGACCATGTGGATGACCGAGTCCACCTGTTGGGACTTCGTGCGGCTGCCGGCAAGCCAGGATGGGAGCGGAACTCCCCAGCGCGCGCCATCGAGCCCGAGGCGGACCAGGTCGACGGCCCTGATGCGGAGGTCCGGATCGAAGCGCCGCCGCTGCGGGAGGTACCCCACCTCGTCGTTTCCGCGGCGCACAGGCTTGCCAAAAATCCGCGCCTGTCCTTCCGCCAGGGGCACCACCCCGAGCAGCGCTTTCAGCAGGGTCGACTTGCCCGCTCCGTTGGGCCCCAGGATGGCGACGAACTCGCCGGTCTTGACCGTGAGGTCGACGCCGCGCCAGACGAACCGTCCGCCAAGGGTCACCCCGGCCCGCTCGAGCCCTACAGCCTCCTCGGCTAGGGGCCCGGCGCGCTCGGACGATTCGGGCTCAGCCACCGAGTGCCGCAAGGAGCTCCTTCAGCTGGTTGGTCTGCCAGTCCTGGAAGGTGACGTTGGCAGGAGACAGCGTCTCGGTGACGCGTGCGACCGGAATGCCCTGTGCCTTCGCCTTATCCACCACCGACTTGACGTCCGGTGTCGAGTTCTGCGTGTTGAACACGAACACCTTGATCTTCTTACCAGTGATCTGCTGCAAGACAGTGGCCTTGTCCGAAGGGCTTGGGTCGGTGCCTTCACTGATCGCCTTCAGATAGTCGTTGGGGGTGATCAGGTTGAGGCCGGTGTCGGCAGCCATGTACGAAAAGATGCTCTCGGTGGCGCCCACCGGGGCGCCCTTGTATTTCGTCTTGATGGCGTTGATCGTGTCGTGATAACCCTTGAGCCCCGAGGTCTTGTAGGCGGTCTTCTGCTGCTCGAAGTACGAAGCATTGCCCGAGTCGATCGCGGCCAGGTCCGAGGCGATCTTGTCGACGACCCGCTCGATGTAGGTCGGCGAGTACCACATGTGCGGATTGTCGCCTTCCTTCTTGCCGATGAATTCTCCGATCGTCAGCACGACGCGGCCCGACACGGGATTGGCGCCCAGCAGCTTGGGCGCCCACGAGTCGTAGCCTGCCCCGTTCACGATCACGTACCTGGCCCCGGCGATCAGCCTCGCGTCGGCCGGAGTCGGCTCGTAGTCATGCGGGTCGGTGTCGGGGTTGGCGATCACGCTCGTCACATGAGCGCGCTCTCCACCGACCTGGGTCGCGATGCTTCCCCAGAAGTTTTCGGCGGCCACCACCTCCACCTTGCCACCTGGCGCCGGCGGCCCGGTGCCAAGGCCGCATGCGCTCATGGTCAGCCCGACCAGGCCTCCGACCACGCCAACCAACCACATCTTTGATGCCAGCCTCGACCCCGTTTTCACCACCCGCCCAGCTCCGATCCCGTCCTCCGGTGACGCGCACGAGTATTGCACAACCAACTTGCACAAGTATCTTGCGTATAGTGGGAGTGTGGCCAGGCCGAGCCCGGTGAGTGACCAGGTAAAGCTCCTGTTCAGCACCAGTGGTACCAAGCACCTGTGGTCGATCGACGAGCTTCACGCAGCCGTCGTCAAGGTTTTGGGAGCCGCCGACTACTCGACGGTTTTCAGGGCTGTTTCGGGTTTAGAACGAGATGGGTTGATCAACCGCATCGACCTCGGCGATGGCAAGGTGCACTACGAGCTGATCGACGGGCACCACGAGCACATCCGCTGCGATGACTGCGGCCGCGTGGCCGAGGTTGCCGGTTGCGTCCTCGAGGGCGCAGCTTCTGTGGTGACGAGGAGCACCGGCTTCAAGGTGACGAGCCACCAGCTGCTCTTCAGCGGCGTCTGCCCAGACTGCGTTTCAGCGCGTCAGGCTTAGGACGTCACCGAGGACGAACCCTTTCTCGGTTATCTCGTAGCGGTGGACCACCGGGTGGTGGTGCATCGCCCGCGTTTTCAGCACGGTCAGCGCGCGAGCCAGCTCAGGTCCTTCCTGAACGTATTGCAGCAGCACGACATTGTCGGCCAGGTGCGAAAGGCCTTGCTCCGAAATCCGTCGGAGCTGGAACAGCTCCGGCACCTCGACGATCATCATCATGCTGATTCCGGCACGCTCCAACCGCTGCGTCAGGGAGAACATCCACTCGCGGAACCTGGTGGGATCGCCCGCTGCCGACATCACGTCTGGCAGGCTGTCGATGACGATTCGCCTGGCGCCGGTCTTTTCGATCAGGCCGAGCAGCTGGTACACCCACTCGTCGATGAGGACGCCCACCACGCTGCGGCTGAGGATGTGCACGCCGCTTTCCCCGAACGACCAGCCGAAGCTTTTCGCGACCCTGGCCAGCTGCGTCTCGTTCTCCTGGAAGGTGGCCAGGATGCCGGGCTCGCCTGACTCCGCGCCGCGGAACAGGAAGTGGAGGCCCATAAGCGTTTTGCCGATGCCTGATGGCCCGGCCACCATCGTCGCGGAGCCCGACCAGTAGCCGCGCTCGCCGAGAATCTTGTCGAGAGCGTCGATCCCGGTCGACGAGCGCTCGGGCACCATTGTGTAGGGTTCCCGATCCTGCGGGTCGGCCAGCCGCGGGAACACGTCAAAACCGTCGTCGGTGATCCGATATGAGTGCTCCCCCGAGCGATAAGAGCTGCCGCGCAGCTTGAGGACCTGCAACACTCGCACCTCGCGCGAGCCGATCTGCTTGATATCGAGGGCGATGATGCCGTCGGCGACCGCAAACTCGGCCTCCTCGCGTGCCTGCTCACGGGTGTAGGGCGCGTTCCATACAGCCGTCGTCGCGCTTGCGGACAGAAGACGCGTGAGGCCGTAAAGGAATCGTCTGAAGGCCGTTGCGTCGCTGGAGACCGCATGGAACGCCCTGAAGCTGTCGATCACGACCATCCCTGGACGCAGCTCTTTGAGGAACCGCTCGACCGTGGCGAGTATGTTCTCGAGGCCCTCATTACCCAGGAGCTGGCCGAGATCCTCATAGATCACGCGGCCTTGCTTGACCGCTTCGCGATCGAAGACCTTGAGGGTTTCGCCAAAACGAAGAATCTTGTCCAGCGGCTCGGACAGGGTTGAGAGATAGAGCGCGGGATGCTCCGCGCTCGCGTTGTTGAATGCGAACTGCTGGCTGAGGATCGTCTTACCGCTGCCGGGAACGCCAACGATCAGGTTGATCGAGTTCTTGAGCAGGCCGCCGTTCAGGATCTCGTCGAGCCGGTCGTTGCCGCTTGGGAGACGCTCTATCAACGACGCACGTCGGACCGCTTGCCCTGTCGAGCCAGTGCGCTTGTCCCCATGAGGTCGCGCACGGTCGAGACGAGGGTGAGCGGATCGAGAGGCTTGTGCATGAAGGCGGCCGCGCCGGACCTCATCGCCTCGTCAGCACTCTCGATCGCTGATACCGCGATGATCTGGGCGGTCCCCTTGGCGGCGAACTCGCCGCACAACCGGAAGCCGGCGCCACCCGAGATCAGGAGGTCGATGATGACGACGTCAGGCGACCGCTCCTCGAAATGCAGCTTGGCCTGCGTCGCGTCGAGCGCTACGGCGACGTCGCAGCCTTCCGTACGAAGGAAATACTCGGCAAGGTTCGCGGCGTACGCATCCCGCTCGACGAGCAACACCAACGGGCGCGGCTCGCCGTCCGGATCGGTCTCTGCGGCGGGGATCCGGTCCGCCGAAATATCCTGGGCGAGCAGCCTGTGGGCGTCGGCAGCACTTGCGCCGGCCTCCATTCGCGACTTTATGAACCGCAGCTGCTCGACCTGTGCCCGTGAATAGAGGCGCTGAGAGCCAAGACTCCGCAAGGGTGCGATGACGGAATAGCGCTCCTCCCACGCTCGCAGCGTGGAGGTCGGGATGTCGAGCATCCGAGCGACCGCGCCGATGCTGTATATCGCGTCGTCCTGTGGCGGATTCATGAGCTCGAAACCTACTCCTGAAGAGAGCTTTCGTCGTTTACTCTACGCCTTTCCGAGATAGTCGCGTAGGAGCATTGAGCAAGTGTAGTGCAAGTATTAGGCCAATAAATGAGGTATTGCAGAGAAAATGCCAGAGTAGTAGGATTCATGCAGGATCCATACGCAGAGGAAGGGCGCAGGTTTGTGGAGCTGTGAGCTTGGCTGATTTGGATGGGAATGGGTCGGAGTCGGAGGACTTGAAAAACCGGATCGACCACTGGCTCCAGGTGATCGACCGCTGGGTTCAGGACCTCGATCAAAGGATGGGAGGGGCGGCCGAAGGCGCGGATCCAGCAGAGATGCCTGGTTCCGCGCCAGAGCCGGCGCACACAACCACACCGGCGGTGGACACGGGTTGACATAAGGGAAGGGGGTTCAGAGGGGTCGACGATGGAGGGAGATCAGGTCTATACGGATAAGCAGCTCGTCATCCAGAGGACGGGCGCTCCCGGCGAGCTGAGCATCACCGGAGCGATCGACTACTACAACGCCGAGTCGGTGGCGGCGGTGGTGGCCGGTGAGCTGGCTGCCGGAGCCGGCGGCGCGGCCCAGCTGTCCGACGCAATCTCCGGCAACGGAGACCTCCATATCGACCTCAGGCATCTCGAATTCACAGACGTCACCGGCATCAGGGCGCTGGTCCAGGTCGCCGAGAACGCGGGCAACGGGCGGCGTCTCGTACTGAGGGGGCTTCCCTCCCGTATCCGCATGGTGATGGGTGTCGTCGGATGGGGCGACATTCCGAACCTCGTCATCGAGGAGCCGGCTGAGGAGCCGACTACGGAATAGTGTCGCGGCCGTCTGGGCCGCGGAGAACCTATCCTGCCGGGAGTGAAGGCATTGGTCAAAGCCAAAGCGGAGCCAGGCCTGTGGCTGCAGGATGTGCCCGATCCCTCTCCCGCTCCAGGCGAGGTCTTGATCCGCGTCCTGCGCACAGGGATCTGCGGCACCGACCTTCACATCGAAAGCTGGAACGAGTGGGCCCAGGCGACCATTCACCCGCCGCTCGTTGTCGGACACGAGTTCGTTGGTGAGGTGGTACGGCTGGGCGACGGGGTGGCGTCCGTCTACCCGGGCGAGATAGTCGGCGCCGAAGGACACATCGTGTGCGGGCGCTGCCGCAACTGCATGGCCGGACGTCGAGCGCTTTGTGCCAACACGGTTGGAATCGGCGTGCAGCGAGATGGAGCCTTCGCCGAGTTCATAGTCATGCCCGCCGGCAACCTCTGGCCGCATCTGACGAAGATCGACCTCGACGTCGCCGCCATCTTCGACCCGTTCGGCAACGCCGTCCACACTGCCACGCAGTTTCGCGTCGTTGCCGAGGACGTGCTGGTCACGGGCGCGGGTCCGATCGGGATCATGGCCGCCATGGTCGCTCGTCACAACGGCGCCCGCTTCGTCGTCATCACAGATGTCAGCGACTACCGGCTCGACCTTGCGCGCAAGGTTGGAGTTACGCGCGCGGTCAACATTCGGACCACCACTCTGGCCCAGGTGCAGGAAGAGCTAGGCATGAAAGAGGGATTCGACGTCGCGTTCGAGATGTCCGGCCAGGCAAGCGCCCTCCGCGACATGATCGCTAACATGTCGCACGGCGGTCGCATCGCGATGCTCGGGCTTCCGGATCATGAATTCGCGATCGACTGGACCGAGGTCGTGCTCAAGATGCTCACGGTCAAGGGCGTTTACGGGCGCCAGATCTTCGAGACGTGGTACGAGATGTCTGTGTTCACTCAAACCGGCCTCGACATCTCGCCTGTCATCACACACCGCTTTCCTTACCGGCAGTTCCAGGAGGCGTTCGAGGTGGCGCACTCCGGCAAGTGCGGCAAGGTCGTCCTCGACTGGACGGCGGATTAGTCGATGTTCGAGAGCATGCGATCGCACCTGGTCAGTCAGCTTGATGAGATCCGTCGCGCCGGCCTGGAGAAGCAAGAACGCGTCCTGATGGGGCCGCAAGGGTCCGTCGTCACTGTCCTTGACCGCGACGTTTTGAACCTGTGCGCCAACAACTACCTCGGGCTGGCCGGCCATCCCGCCGTCGTGACGGCAGCGAAGGAAGCGCTCGACCGGTGGGGCTACGGGATGGCGTCGGTCCGGTTCATCTGCGGCACGCAGGAGGTGCACAAAGAGCTCGAGTCCGCGCTGACGGATTTCCTGGGCACCGAGGACACGATCCTCTACTCATCCTGCTTCGACGCCAACGGCGGCATCTTCGAGGCCCTGCTCGACGAGCACGACGCGGTCATCTCCGACGCCCTGAACCACGCGAGCATCATCGACGGCATCCGCCTGTGCAAGGCGCGGCGCTTGCGCTATGCCAACCGCGACATGGAAGACCTCGACAAGCAGCTGAAGGACAGCGCCGGCGCCCGCTTCAGGATGGTGGTCACCGACGGTGTGTTCTCGATGGACGGATACCTTGCGCCACTGCCAGAGATCTGCGCGCTAGCCGAACGGCACGACGCGCTCGTCATGGTTGACGATTCCCACGCCGTCGGCTTCATGGGCGCGAATGGCCGCGGCACGCATGAGCACCACGGTGTGATGGGCCAGATCGACGCCATCACCGGGACGCTGGGAAAAGCGCTCGGCGGCGCCAGCGGCGGATATGTGTCCGGACGCAAAGAGATCGTCGCGATGCTTCGGCAGCGCTCGCGACCGTATCTGTTCTCCAACTCGGTGGCGCCTCCGATCGTCGCCGCGAGCCTGACCGTCCTGGAGCTGATCAAGTTGGCGGGCGAGCTGCGCCAGCGGCTTCGCGAGAACACCACCTTCTTCCGCAAGCAGATGACCGAGGCCGGCTTCGATATCCTGCCCGGCGACCACCCGATAGTGCCGGTGATGGCGGGCGACGCGGCTCTCGCCGCCCGGATGGCACAGGTCATGCTCGAAAAGGGCGTTTACGTGGTCGCGTTTTCGTACCCTGTCGTCCCCCAGGGCAAGGCGCGCATCAGGACTCAGGTGTCGGCGGCCCACTCGAAAGCGGATCTCGAGCGAGCGGTCAAAGCTTTCGTTGAGACCCGGGAGGCCGTGGGTCGGTAGGGCGGCGATATCGCGCGTTTTCGGGGTATGAGCGAGCACGAGGTGATGCTGGTCCAGCTCGGCCAGGCGCTTCACGAGGTTGCGCGTCCATACCGCTGCGATGCTCCGCTTCCGGGCGCAGTCCAGGCGAGCCTTTGGCGGCTGGGCGTTCCGTGCGACGAGCGGACCCCTCGCGACCACCTGGTTGCCCTGATCTGGGCGCGCAAGCGTAGCCTGTCCCAGCCGACATGGGGCGGACCTGGAGCGACACCACCCAGCGCGGCCTGACGCCTGACTCGGCTGCCGAAGCCGCTCAGGAGGCCGGGCTCGTCTATGCGTCCGACTTTGAACCTGGCATCCGTCGCGTGCGCAAGGGCAAGCGATTCATCTATTTCGACCCGCATGGGAAGCGGGTGGCCGACCGGGACACGCTCGATCGGATTTCGAACATCGCCATCCCACCCGCCTGGAAGGACGTCTGGATCTGCACTCGGCCGCGAGGCCACCTGCAGGCGACAGGCCGCGACGCCCGGGGCCGGAAGCAGAACCGCTATCACGACCGGTGGCACAAGATTCGCGACGAGGACAAGTTCGCTCGCTTGCTGGGCTTCGCCCGCGCGCTGCCACGATTACGCCGGCGCGTAACCCGTGACCTGAGGCAGCCCGGGCTGCCACGCGAGAAGGTTGTCGCGACCATCGTCAGGTTGCTCGAGATGACCTTCGCGCGGATCGGCAACGAGGAGTACGCGCGGGAGAACGGATCCTTCGGCCTCACGACCCTGCGCGACCGGCACGTGAAGATCAAGGGATCGACAGTGCGCTTCCTGTTCAAGGGCAAAAGCGGCAGTGAGGTCGAGGTCGGTGTCACCAATCGACGCGTGGCCAGCGTGGTGAAGCGGTGTGAAGAGCTGCCGGGCCAGATGCTGTTCCAGTACATCGATCCCGCGGGCGATCGCCGAACTGTCACGTCGGACGACGTCAACCAGTACCTGCGCGAAACAAGTGGCGAGGATTACACGGCCAAGGACTTCCGCACGTGGGGCGCCACGGTCCTGGCCGCGTCAGCGCTGCGCGATGTCGTGAGCTTCGAATCCGACACCGAGGCCAAGCACAACGTGGTGGCCGCCATCGACAGCGTCGCACGGAGGCTCGGGCACACACGAGCGGTGTGCCGCCGCTCCTACGTCCACCCGGCCGTGATCGATCACTACATGGAGGGGTCGCTCGAGAGCGTGCTGAGAGTGGTGGATGGTAGGACCCACCGCAATCTCAAGGCTGAAGAAGCAGCGGTCATCGCCTTGCTGAAACACAACGTGGCTCGAAGGTAGCGAACCCGACTACCTAATCGATGCGAATCTCGGTGCCGTCCTGCGCCCAGCGCGTGTGAAAGGAGCCTTCGCGATCCACCCGGTGGTAGGTGTGCGCGCCAAAGTAGTCACGCAGCCCCTGGATGAGGTTCGCCGGACCGCGCGCGCGCCGATAGCCGTCGTAGTAAGCGAGAGATGAGGCAAAGGCGGGGATCGGCACGCCCTGGTCGATCGCGTGTTTGACGACAGTTCGCCAGGGCTGCTGGGCGGATGCCAGCGCCTGCTGGAAGAACGGGGCGAGCATGAGATTCGGCAGGTCTGGCGACTTCGCGTAGGCGTCCTTGATGCGGTCGAGGAACTGCGCACGAATGATGCATCCGCCCCGCCAGATCGTCGCAAGCGCGCCGAGGTCGAGGTTCCACGCGAACTCCTTGGAGCCCGCGCGAAGGTGCTCGAAGCCCTGCGCGTAGGCGACTATCTTCGACGCATAAAGGGCATCCCGCACGTCATCGACCAATCGCGCGGCTGAGCCGGCTGACGCACCTGGTCCGGAGAGAATGGACGCCGCTTTGACACGCTCCCCCTTCTGGCTCGACAGCATGCGAGCGAACACTGCTTCGGTGATTCCGGTCAACGGCACGCCGAGCTCGAGGGCCGACTCGCTAGTCCACCGTCCGGTGCCCTTCTGCTCAGCCTTGTCTTCGATCGCGTCCACGAGCGCCGCCTGGGAGTCGCCGTCTCGCTTGGCAAGCACGTTGGCGGTGATCTTTATCAGGTACGACTGGAGCTCACCCTGGTTCCATTCGCGAAACACCGATGCGAGCTCGGCGGGGCTCATGCCGAGCGCCTGGCGCAGGAAGTCGTACGTCTCGGCGATGAGCTGGATGTCCGCGTACTCGATCCCGTTGTGGACCATCTTCACAAAGTGCCCAGCGCCATCCGGGCCGATGTAGGTGCAGCACGGAACCCCCTCGACCTTGGCCGAGATCGCCGTCAGCATCTCGGCGACCCGTGCGTAGGATTCGCGCGTGCCACCAGGCATGATGCTCGGTCCCAGCAGCGCGCCCTCCTCCCCACCTGAAACACCCGCGCCAATGAACCCGAAGCCGGCGGCCTCGAGGGCAGCGGCACGCCGCCGGGTGTCGAGGAACAGCGAGTTCCCGCCGTCGATGATCGTGTCGCCCGGCGCCAGCACTCGGGAGAGCGAATCGATCGCCTCGTCGACGGCTGACCCCGCTTTCACCATCAGGAGGATCGCGCGCGGGGGCTTGAGGATCCGCACCAGCTCTTCCAACGATCCCGCGGGCCGGAAGTCGCCCTCACCCGAGTGCGCGGCGATGAAATCGTCGGTGCGCTGACGCGTCCGGTTGTACACGGCGACGCGCACGCCGCGCGAGGCCAGGTTGCGAGCAAGGTTCTGGCCCATCGTCGCGAGCCCGACCACTCCGATTTCGTGCTCAGGCACCCTCACACATTAACCAAGGGAGCGCGAAGGAAGCTGCTACCTGAGCAGGTCAATCCTCGATTGAGGTCGTGATCAGGTTCCGCGTGCATGCAGTTCGATTCGCCGCCAGGCGGACGGCTTCCGAGCGGAAAAGCACGCCGACGAGCGTGCCGTCCGAGGTTGTGATTGGAGTGCTGTCCAGGTCGTGGCCGACCATGAAGTCGGCCATCTCCTTGGTCGATACGTAAGGGCGGAAGGTGCTTGGGCCAGGGCGCATGGCCTGCTCGACTGTCAAATTGGGGTCCATCTCGAGCTGTTTCGACCTCAGCACTCCTAGCAACACGCGCTGATCGTCGATGACCACCACCACATCCCAGCCGGCGGCCTTGGCTCGGTCGCGCACCTCGCCGAGGCGGTCCTTCAGGCCGCTGACGACCATGTCCTTGCGCGAAGCGTCACCCGCCCGCGGACAATCCGAGTTCGTGCCTTCGGTCGGGAGCCCGGCGGCAAGCCAGTCGAGCTTGCCCGCCTTGTACTGATAGACCTTGTCGAAGCCGAGACTCTCGAGCCGCGCCGCGGCCCTGGGCGCCATGTCTCAAGCGGAATCCCAGCAGTACACGATCACCGGCCTTTGCCGATCGATCTGGCCGGCTTCCTGGTCGAGCTGGCGCAGCGGATGGCTGACCGCCCCGGGGAGGTGATCCTCCGCGTACTCCTTCGCGGGCAGCACCTCGACAAGCTGGGCGCCCTGCCTGGCCATGGCCTGGACAATCTCGCGGTCGATCAACTTTGCCATCCGCTCCATCCTAGGAGTGCCTCGTCCCCGGCGGGGCGGGGTACTCAAGGCCGGACGTTGAAGAGCTTGGCGAGATCCGCCGGCAGGGTCAGCGCCGGGTCGAGCTCAGGCACCAGGCCGCCCGCCTGCAGCGCACGCACGACCAGGCTGGAACAGATTTCGTGATTGCGGCGGACGAGCCTCAACGGCCAGCCCAAGAGCAGATAAAGAATCGCCCCGACCATGTCGAGGTAGCCGAAGCCTTGACCGACTTGACCTTTGGCAAAGGCTACCGCGCGGGCTCTGGCGTCCGAAGCGAACTCCGGACCCAGGTAAACCAGGTGATACTCATCGTCGCGGTATTTGGAGATCGGGCTGAGCCTTATACCCGTCATCTCAGCCTCGACCAATGCGCCGTCTGTTTCAACTATCAACGCGGCGTGGCTCCAGTGAGCGTAGACAGCGTCAGAGGCCCTGAAACGGCGCTTCTGGGCTAGGGTGATCAGCCCCGCGACGAAGTGATGCCTGTGGGAAAGGATGAAATCGCCCGGCACGAAGTTTTTCGCTTCGTCGCCCGGTCCGAAACGCTCGACCTCAGCCATGCTTCACCGGGATAACGCCCGAACGCCGACTAAGCTCCAGCTTGCGCCACCGACTCGCTGGCGGAATCCGGCTTGGCGCCCTCCGCGTTGCGGATCCCGATCGCGTTGACCAAGGCGCCAACGAGCAGAAGACCGGCCCCAACGAGCATCGCGAGATGGAACGAAGACGTCGATGCATCCCGGACCATGGCGACGAGTTGCGGATCAGCCGGTGTGTTGAGCGGACTGACCTGGCTGCGGAAACTGTTGGAAGTGACGTCGACTCCCGGCAGACGGGAGGCCAGCGTTGCGTAAAAGTTCGCTGTCAGGAAAACAAAGATCAGCGCGCCCGCCAATTGGGGGCCGACGCGCGATATCGCATTGTTGATAGCCGATCCGACGCCTGAATTCTGCACCGGCACGGAGGTCATGAGCGCGGTGGTCAGAGGAGCCACCAGGATCATCGCGCCGATACCGAAGATGATCGACGCGGGGAGGAAGTCGGTGAAATAGGAAAGCGGTGGCAGGTACGTGCTCGGGTCAGCCGGCTGGAGCCTCCACGGCGTGCTCGTGCTGGGCACCCGCGCAAACCACAGGACGCCGAGCGCCATGATCACGGGCCCGATCGCCATGAACCACCTTGGCCCGTAACGGGCAGCGAGGCTGCCGAACCGGCGCGAAAAGAAGATAAGGAAGAGAGAGCCCGGGATTCCGGCCGCGCCGGCAGCGGCCGCGGTGTATCTCAGCGTGCCCTGCTGGAAGAGCGCGAGGTAGTAGAAGGTCACGTAAAGAGCGCCGTAGATCACAAGCGTCGAGATGTTCGTGACAGTGAAGTTGCGCGAACGGAAGAGCTTCGGCGGGATCAGGGGGTGCGGCGATCGGAGCATCAGAATGGGCAGCGCGATGGTCGCCACCACCCCCGCCGCAAGCGCAACGTAACCGACCGGATCGCGCCACGCGCGCTGCTGGCCGTAGATCGCGCCGAACGCCAGCCCGCCGACCGCGACCGCGACTACCGCCGCGCCCAGCCAATCGAAGTGTGACGATGCCTGCTCGTCTCGACTTTCCGGGACGTGGCGCCATGCCGCCCAGACCGCCACGACGATGAGCGGAACGTTGATGAGAAAGGCAGCACGCCAGGAGACTGTGTCCACAAGCAGGCCGCCGATGACCGGGCCAAGTAGCGTGGTCGCGCTCGAGGCGCCCGCCCAGGTGCCTATGGCTCGCCCCTGATCTTCGCCAGAGAAGTTCGCAGTGAGCAGCGCCAGGGATCCCGGCACCAGGACAGCCCCAGCCGCACCTTGCAGGACGCGGAACAGGACGAGCAGCTCCATGTTGGGCGCCAGTCCGCACAGGACCGAAGTGGCGCCAAAACCGATCAATCCGATCAGGAAGATGCGGCGACGGCCGAAGAAGTCGCTCAGCGCGCCGGCCAGTATCAGGAGGGAGCTCAGGCTCAGGAGGTAGGCGTTGTAGACGTACGACTGGCCCTCGAGCACGCCGAGGAAGGACCGGGGCAGCTCGCGGCCCATGCGTGGCAGCGCGACATTCACCACTGTCGAGTCGAGAAACACGATCCCCGAGGCCAGGACGGCAGCGACCAGGATCCAGCGCTTGGTGGTCACAGAGCCTAGAAATCCTGGCGACCCATGAAGTGTTCCAGGACACCGGGCCTGACCAGCTCATAGAGCGCGATGCGATGACCGCTCGGCGTGGCGAACGACGAGCACGGGCCCATCGGTATCTCGAGGCTCTGCTGCTTCTTCAGGCCGCTCTTTTTGAGCTCTGCGGTCGCCTTCCGCAGATTTTCGACCCGGTACACGTGGATCGGGCGGTCACCTTCCAGGTGGTCGGCCAGCAGGATGTGCGGCGGGCCGCTGGTGAGCTCGATCATGGCCACGCGGGTCCCCATGCCTTCGATGGCAAAGCCCAACCGCCCGCCGAGCACGTCGGTGAAGTAGCGCATGTCGGCGGCAACGTCCTTGCTGGGCGTGTACAGGTAGTCGAGCTGGAGAAACGGAGTCAGGAGATTCCGAAGTCGGTGGACACCTCGACCCCATTCCGTAGCGTCTGCAAGGTCGAGCAGTAGCGCTCCGCGCTCGACAGCAGGCGCTTGGCCCGCTCGGGGTCGACGCCGTCCTTGACCTTGACCTGGGTGCGCATCTCGATGCCGGTCGCGCCAACCGGCACGTCGCGATCCGTGCCCATCGTGCCGCGGAAATCCCAGTGGATGCGGACGTCGACGTGGACCGACTCGAGCTCGACACCCATGTTTGCGGCGACCGAGCGCAGCGTGCTCTCCTCGCAGATGGCCAGTGCGGCCGCCAGGATGTCGCCGGAGCACGGCGTGTCTCCGGCGCCCCCGGCGGCGGGATGAAGCCCAGCGCGAATCGTTACCGCTGGAAAATCGACCGGGGCAACGATGCAATGCCTGGGGTCAGACAGGTCGCTGGGGACGCTGCCCGCGGCAGTCACGACGAGGGCGGAGGTGGGGTCCGAGCGGTATTTCTCTTTGAGTGGGGTCTGCACGTTTCTCAAGTCGACGGTATATGGCATTCCTACATTGTCCTCATGCTGGGCATGTGCGCGTCTGCACGTGGAATATCCAGCTTGGGCGTCGCATCGAGGCGGTTGTCGAGGCCGTGGCAGATCATCCCGACTTCGAGAACCTCGATCTTGTCTGTCTTCAGGAAGCCTCCATCCACCGCGGCCGCCACGACGCGGCTGTGATCGCCGAGGCCATGGGACCCGGTTATGCCCACTTCCAGGCCACGGCTCAGCTCCGCCGCGGCCGGGAGCAGGCAAACGCGCTTATCTGGCGCCGCAACGATTTCAAGACCGGGGAACCGCAGGTCGTCTCGCTCGTCAACCCTGTCCCGGCCAAAATGCCACGGGCCGAGCGCATGCTGCTGCGGGCTCTCGCCCCACAGCAACGGATCGCGATTCGGGCCGAATCCCCGGCGATGCGCGTTTATGTGGTGCATCTGGACATGGTCGGGTTCACACACAAGATCGAGCAGCTGAGGGCGGTGATCACCGATGACGCGGCTCGGCCGCGCGTGCCGCTGACGCTCGTCGCCGGTGACCTGAATACATTCGGACCACCGGGCCTGCAGCTTTGGTGCAAGCTCGCCGCCACCGCCGCCGACGCCGGTCTGGTCGACATCACCCGGGAGGTCGCGCATACACACTGGACCGCCCAGAAGCTGGATGCCATCTTCGTCCGTGCCGCCGCGTATACGTCACGCGCGTGGACGCTCGACATCCGCGCGTCAGATCACCAGCCAGTATTTGCCGACATTGAATTGGCCGGCGGCTGACGTGGCTCGAGGTCTTGTCGTCTTGCACGTCGATGGCCTGGGGGCCGACTCGCTCGAGGAAGCTCTGCGGGACGGTGACATGCCGTTCACACAGCACTTGATCGACGCCGAGGGTTACACGATCCATCGCTATCGGTGCGGGGTCCCGTCCACGACGCCTTTTGCACAGGCGGGCATCCTTTATGGCGACAACTCCGAGATACCCAGCTTTCGTTGGTGGGACCGCGAGCGTCGCGTGGTGGTGCAGTTTGGCGCCAACTCCACGTTCAAGAAGGTCGCCGACAAGTACTTCCACGGCTGCATGCCGCTGACGCAGGACGGAGCGTGCATCGCCGCGTGCTACCCCGCCGGCGCCAAGGAGGATTTCGGCATCGCGTACCAGGACAGGGATTACTCGCGAAGCGAGAGATCCAGCTCGGCGTGGAAGGTGGTCCTCCCCTACCTCGCCAACCCGATCCATCTCGGCGACTGCGTATGGCAGATTGCCGCGACGCTCGCTCGAACCGCAAAGGACTACGTGTTCGCGCGGGCTGAAGGCAAGCATCCCGCTCACCCATATGTCATCAGTGATGCGCTGGAGGAGATCTTCGTTCACCCCTTGACGCGTTTCGCCGTGGTCAAGGCGATGCGCGAGCATTACTCGCCCATCTACGCGGGCATCTACGCATTTGACGAGACCGGCCATGCGTTCGGGCCAGACGACAAGTCCTCCCTTCAAATCCTGAAACAGGTGGATCACACCATCGAGGGGATCGCGCGGGCACGCGGGGACGGGTACGAGCTGGTGGTGCTTTCCGACCACGGCCAGATCGAGACTGTGCCGTTCAACCACGATGACTCCCCCACCTTCGGCGAGGTGATCGCAGCCCAGCTCCCCGGGTATCGGGTGGAGGAGACTAAGGGCAAGACGTATGGTCCGCCAGACGCCGAAGCGCGCGGGCATGTCAAGGTCATGGGCTCAGGAGGCCTGGCGCACATTTTCTTTGCGGATGAGAACGAGCGGCTCGGCTACCGAGAGCTCGCAAAGCGCTTCCCCGATCTTGCCGCCGGCTTATCGCGGCTGGAAAAGGTGGCCCTGGTGATGGCGCGGGACGGAACGCGCGACGTGTTCCTCAAGGGTGGTTCAGAGCTGGATGGCGGCGCACTCAAGACTTTGCTCGCGCAATACGACGACGCCGGCATCCTCCTCGAGCAGCTGTCGCGTCTGAACTCATTCCACAATTCCGGCGACCTGGTGGCATTCGGTGCGTTCATCGACGGCAAGCAGGTGAACTTCGAGAATCAGGCTGGAGGCCACGGGTCAATCGGAGGCGAGCAGCTTCATCCCTTCGTTCTGGCCAAGCGCGACTGGGGTTTCGACACCAGTGCCGTTCGCGGCGCCCATGAGCTGCACCCCATCCTCTGCGACCTTCGCAACCGCCTCGCTGCGTCCTAAGCCTGGCTGGGCGCTGAAAAGCGGATCGACGGATCTGCGCCGCCCGCCTTCATCGCCCTGCTCGGTCGTCGCGCAAGATCTGGACCATCAGGCCGATGCCGCCGAGCGCAGCCAGGAAGAAGAAGATGATCGCGATGCCCGGATAGCCAAGGATTCGAAACGACGTTGAGACCTGCATCAGCATCGCGGCGCTGATGATAAGCGCGGCCATCAGAAGTCCAAGCGTGATTCGGTTGGCAATTTTCTGAAAGCCGCTCAGCAGCTTGTTCTCGTCGATCGCCTGGACGCGGATCTCGAGGTCGTTGTTGGCAAGAGCGTCGAGGATTCTGTTGACGCGTGAGGGCAGGCGTTCGATGAACTCCTTGACCTCGATCATGTTCTGGAAGAGACGGCCGGGCGAGATGCTTTGCGCGATCCGCTGCCGCATGATCTCGGCCGCGCTGTTCCGGATCGCCTCATTCGGGTCGAAATCGGGGTTCAGGATCTTGCCCGCCTGATCGAGGCTCAACAGTGCGCGGCCGAGCATCCCCAACTCGGGAGCCAGGATCAACCCATGTCGACTCGCCACTTCGAGCATCGCGAAGACGATCTTGCCGACCTCGATTTGCTCGAGCGTCCTGTTCTGTTGCGTCGCCACGAGGTCAGCCACCGCACGGGTGAAACCCGGTTCGTCGAACGATGGCGTGCGTTGAGAGATGTGGAGCGCGTACGTGACCACGTCCTCGCTGCGCCCTTCACTGATGGCGAAGACAAGCTGGGTCAGGTTTGTCTGCAGCTGCGGCGGGATATAGGCGACCATGCCCAGATCCAGGAGCGCGAGACGCTTGTCGCGCGTGATGAAGACATTGCCTGGATGGGGGTCGGCGTGGAAGAAGCCGTCGATGAGAATCTGCTTGAGGTAGGCGCGGAAGAGCTCGTCAGCCAGCTCCCTGCCCGGAAACTCGAGCTTGGCGACGTTGCTCAACTTCGTGATCTTCACTCCGTCGACGTAGTCCATCGTCAACACTCGACTTGTCGTGTAGTCGTCAACCGGCTGTGGCACGACGATGCGTTTGAACTCTGCGAGGTTGGCCCGGATCGTCACGAGGTTTTGGGCTTCGCGCCGGTAGTCGAGCTCGCGGAGCAGGCTTTTGCGAAATTCGTCAAGGAACTCGCGGAGGTGGCGAGTCCGGCCAAACTCGGTGTGTGTGTCAACCCAGTCTGCGATCTCCTCCAGGGCGTCCAGGTCCGCGGTGATCGTTTCGTGGATGCCGGGACGCTGCACTTTGACGGCAACGTCGCGACCGTCGCGCAGGCGGGCGCGATGCACCTGGCCCAGGCTCGCCGCTGCGATCGGCGTCGGCTCGAACTCGGCGAACGCCTTGGAGATCCGCAGTCCCAGCTCAGCCCTGACGATCCTCTCAACCTCTTCAAACGGGAAAGGCGCGACATCGTCCTGTAAGCGCGAGAGCGCATCCGCGTACTCGGCCGGCAGCAGGTCGTATCTAACTGAAAGGACCTGGCCGAGCTTGATGAAAGTAGGCCCGAGTTTCTCGAGGTCCGCGGCCAGAGCCTCGCCGGTCCTGGTCAGCTCGCCATTCGGCGGGCCGTCTTCGACCACCTCATCGAGACCTGCCTGCTTCAGCAGGCCGGGGCGCCCGTACTTGGCAATGAGCAGCGCGATGTCCCGATACCGCTTCAGATGCTCAGGTTTGAGCGAGATTCCCATCAAAGGGACAACGCGCACCGGTCCGATTCGTGCACAGAAGTCGGCGCCGCACTCGGCGGCCGCGGTGGGCTACCTCAGCCCGCTCGACGGGCCCGGCCGCCAGAGATACGTGGCCTGAACCAGAACCACGGCGAGCAGGACCAGCACGCCTCCCATCACCTGGATGACGGATAGGCGGTCCCCCAACAACACCACCGCGAGCAGCACAGTCAAGACTGGCTCCACCGTACTGAGCAAGGCGGCACGGGCGGCACCCACCCGCGGAAGGCCTGCCATGAACAGCGAGATCGCAAGCATCGTCGGAAAAAGCGCGACGCCGAAACCGACAGCCCACCCGTTCGCGTTTCGGGGCACGGCGAGCTCGTGGTTGAGGGCGGCTAGGAGGCAGAAGGCGACAGCCGCCCCGCTCATGATCACAGCGCTTGCGGCGACCGCGGGCACGGAGCTCATCAAGCGCTCGCCGATCAGGATGTAGCCGGTGTAGATCATGGGCGAGGCAATGGCCAGCGCGAGTGGCAAGACAAGCGACCACGCGAATTGAAAGTGCGCCCCTCCCACGAGCATCGCGACACCCGCGAAGCTTGCCGCCAGGGCGACCCAGTGCCACCGCGAAACCAAGCGGCGGAGAAACAGCCAGCCCGCCACGACCACAAGGCTTGGATAGATGTAGGCGATGAGGACCACCAGCGACGCGGGCAAGGAACGCAAAGCGATGAAATACGTCAGCGACTGTGCCGTATACACGAGCCCTCCCAGTGCGAGCAGCGTGCCCACCTGGTGGCGATTGAGTCGCAGCGGGCTCTGGCCGATGACACTGGCGAGGACCCACATCCCCATCGCCGCCAGCAGAAAGCGGAAGGCAAGGGTCTGCTCCGTCCCCAGCCCGGATGCGTAAGCGAGCTTCGCGAAAATGGCGAGGGTTGAAAAGCCTGCGGCAGAGCCAAGCACCATGGCCGTACCGACCCACTGCGTCCTTTGCCCCGCCGACGCAGCGGCTGAGTGGCCTGCGCTGGAGGCGCTGTCGTCTAGGGCCACAAAACGTGGCCGAGAAGCATTCCTATGACCATTGCCAGGGCGTCGGTGCGATGTGCACCTGTGCATTGTCGCTGGATGTGGCCGCTTACCATAAGTCAGCGATCTCCGACGTTCGGGTGGTGAACAAGCCGGCTGCAATTGGAGGACAGAGCTTGCGATGAGGCTGTTGATGTTCCGAGCCGATGGCGGCCAAAGAACGCTCGGCGTTTTACGACCCGGTGGCGAAGATGCGGTGGTCGAAATTTCCGGTTTCGCTGAGATGCGCTCGCTGATCGACGCTGGCGACGACGGCCTGGCGCATGTACGTTCGGCCCTTTCCTCTTCGCGCTCGAAATCTCACAGGATTGCGGAGCTCGAGCTGCTTGCACCTCTCGACCAGCCGCGCGGCAACGTGATCGCGATCGGCCGCAACTATCAGAAGCACGCGGCGGAGACGGCACATATAGATGGCACTGAGCCCAGCCCGCCGACCGTCTTCACCAAGGCCATCACGTCGCTGACCGAGCCCTTCGCGGACATCGTGATCGACCCGTCCGTCAGCGACAAGATCGACTGGGAGGTGGAGCTGGCCATCCTGATCGGCAAGGGCGGCGCGAATATCAAGCGCGAGCGTGCGCGGGACCACGTCTTCGGCTACACCGTCCTCAACGACGTTACGGCGCGCGACATCCAGAGCACCTGGGGCGGCCAGTATTTCAAGGGCAAGAGCCTCGACCGATCGTGTCCCACAGGTCCTTGGGTCGTAACCAAAGATGAGATCGAAGACCCACAGGCGCTGAACCTCTTGCTTCGAGTCAACGGAACCGTGAAACAAGAGGGCAACACCGGCGACATGATCTACCCGGTTGACGCGATCATCGAGTGGGTCTCTAGAGGCATGACCCTCTTGCCCGGCACGATCATCGCGTCAGGAACGCCCGATGGTGTCGGCTTTGCACGCACCCCGCCCGAGTTCTTGCAACCGGGCGACGTCATGGAAAGCGAGGTTCAGGGCATCGGTCGCTTGCGCAACCGGATCGTCGCCGCGAGCTTATAGAGAGAGCATCGTGGACCGCCGTCGCCTGGGTCGAACGCCGATCGAAGTGCATGCCATCGGCATGGGCACCTGGCGCACTTTCGACACCGAAGACGACCGCCGGCCGCTGGTCGCGGCCGCAAACGAGGCAGGAATCGACCTGTTCGATTCCTCGCCGATGTACGGGCGAGCCGAAGTTGCGCTGGCGCGTGCGTTGGAAGGCATCCGCGACCGCGTGCTCGTGGCGACCAAGATCTGGACCGCCAGCGCCGACGAAGGCCGAGCGCAGGCCGAGCACGCTCTGCGCCTGTTCGGAACGGTCGACGTCTACCAGGTGCACAACCTCGTCAACGTGCCTGCGCAGCTGGCGCTGCTCGAAGGCCTGAAGAAGGAGGGCAAGGTGCGGGCCGTCGGTGCGACCCACTACCTGGAGTCGGCATTTCCAGACCTCGCCACGCTGATGAAGACCAAGCGGCTGGACATGGTCCAGATCCCCTACAACCCGCTGCGCCGGACCGCGGAACGTGAGCTGTTGCCCCTGGCGGAGTCGATGGGACTGGGCGTGTTCGTCATGAGCCCGCTTCAGCACGGCATCCTCAGCCGGCACCCTTCCGCGACGCAGCTCGCGGAGCTTGGTGTCGAGACCTGGGCCCAGGCGGTCCTGAAATGGATCGCGAGCGATCCGCGCGTGAGCACTGTCCTCACAGCCACGCAGGACTTCGACCACGTGAAGGAAAACGCCAGTGCGGGCGACCCACCCCTCTTCACGCCGGAGCAACGCGCCCTTGTCGTGCGCATCGCCGATTCAGCTGAACGAGCCCACTAGCCTCTATCCGGATGTTCAACATCGCGGCTCGTTAGCGAAATCGTCCGGCAGCTATTCTCCTTTCGACTTGATCCTCTCCATCGGTGATCTGCTGCTGGACATAACGATCGTGCCTGACGGTCCGCTGCGCCCGGACGACGATCGTCCCGCCCTCATCGGCCTGAGCGGCGGAGGCCAGGCGGCCAACTTCTGCGCCTGGGGCGCCGCGCTGGGCGAAGCTGTGCGGCTCATCACCAGGGTCGGAGACGATGAGCGAGGCAGGCGGCTGGTGGCCGATCTCGAGGCGCGCGGTGTGGAGGTCTGCCCGGTCTGGGCGGCCGAGCCGACCGGCGCGATTGCGGTTCTGGTCGGGCCAGACGGAGAGCGCACCATGGCCACCCAGCGAGGAGCGAGCCTCGGGTTGCGCCCCGACGACTTGCTCGAAGCCTGGTTTCGCGACGTGAAGCTCATCCACGTTCCCGCCTACTCGCTGTTCGTCGATCCGCTTGGTAAGGCGGCGCGGGCCGCGATCAGTCAGGTCCGCGACGCCGGCGGGATGCTCTCGATCGACCTTTCGTCGGTCGCGGGACTGCACGAATACGGCCCTTCGAAAATGGCCTACGACCTGGCTCGCCTCAAGCCCGAGCTGCTTTTTGGAACAGCCGCCGAGGTGGAGAAGATTGGTGTGCCAGTCGAGCATCTTGCGCAGGTACCGGTGATCAAGCTGGGCCCGGCAGGCTGCAGCGTCTTCGGCCGCCAGATTCCCGCGCCTTCGGTGCAGCACGTCGACGCGACAGGTGCCGGCGACGCTTTCGCCGCTGCCTTCTGCGCAGCGTGGCTCCGCGGCGCGACGCCCTTCGAAGCGGCAGAGCGAGCGGTGATCGTGGCCTCGGAGGCCGTCACGAGGACTGGTGCGCGGCCCACGCCGGGCGCGCGCACGGCGCCGTCATAACCATGACGGATTATCTCGAGGTTTCGGAGGAGGTCGCGACCGCTTTGGCGGAGGGGCGCCCCGTGGTGGCGCTCGAGACGTCGATCGTCGGCCAGGGCTTGCCCGCGCCACACAACTTGCTGGCTGCCCACGAGAGCGAGACTGCAATCCGCAAAGAGGGTGCAGTCCCGGCAAGCGTGGCGGTGCTCGACGGCAAGGTCCACGTCGGCTTGAGCGCGACCGACCTCGATCGCGTGGCCGCCGGCGCCACCAAGGTCAGCTCGCGGGACCTCGGCCCTGCCATCGCTCACGGCGACGTTGGTGCGACCACGGTGGCTGCCACGATGCGCGTCGCAGCGATCGCGGGGATCCGCTTCTTTGCCACCGGCGGCATCGGCGGCGTTCACCGCGGACATCCGGAAGACCAATCGGCCGACCTCGTCGAGCTGGGCCGTATCGCAGTCGCTGTCTTCTGCGCCGGGGCCAAGATCATCCTCGATCTGCGCCTGACGCTCGAGCGCCTGGAGAGTCTTGCCGTGCCGGTGCTCGGCTACGGCTGCGACGAGTTCCCTGCTTTCTACACGAAGCACAGTGGATACCCGGTCAGCGCGAGAGTCGATGGACCGCGGGACGCCGCTGCCGTGCTGCGCGCCGCCTGGGCAACCGGCAGTCGCGGAATTGTGGTCGCCTTACCGCCTCCTGCTGAGCTCGAGGGAGCAGAAGAGATCACGCAGCGCGCGGTGCGCGAGCTCGCCAATGCTGCGGGGCCGGAGGTGACGCCTCGCCTTCTCGCCCGCGTGGCGGAACTGTCGGGAGGCCGGTCCCTCGATCTGAACGTCGCCCTGGTCGTCAACAACGCGCGCGTCGCTGCGCAGGTGGCGGTGCAGCATTCCGCGCCGCAGAGCTAACTCTGTTTCCGCAGAGCCTTTTCCAGCGCCTGGTTTGTATTGGCGAGGTCTGTGTACAGCTGCCGCGTGTGCAGCAAGTTCCGTACCCGCAGCACCACTTCGTGCCGGTCGAGCGGCTTGGTGATGAAATCGTCCGCCCCGAGAACCAGCGCTTCGTTGCGGGCGGATTTGCCGGTGTCGCCCGTCAGGACGATGACTGGTAGGAAACCGAGCGCCGTTCGGGCACCCTGCAGGCGCCTCAAGACTTCAAAGCCGTCGAGATCGGGCATGTGTAGGTCGAGGAGAACCAGGTCGGGCTCGAATTCCTCAAACGCCCGCTCGGCCTGAGCCGATTCGGTGACTACCCGCGTCTCAGTGGTGTCGGAGGTCACGAATCTGACCAGCAGCTCCGCAGTGTCGGGGTCGTCGTCAACAATCAAGATTTTCGCGGTCATCGGGGTGCTTCGAGAACTCGCCGAACCAGCGCCAGAACAGTAGGTTCCGTGAACGGTTTCTCGAGCAGGATGGCCCCGGGTTCCAAGGTGCCGGTGGCGCCGAGCGCGTGTTCGGCATAGCCCGACATGAAAAGCACTCGCAGCTCGGGCCGCTCGGCCGTGATCAGCCTGGCCAGCTCGTTCCCTTGCATCTGAGGCATCACGACATCGGTCAAGAGAAGGTCGATGTCCCCATCGTGCGCTCTTGCGGCCTCAATTGCTTTTGGCCCGCTGCCTGCAGCGATCACCTGGTATCCGCTCCTGGTGAGAATCCGTTCGACAACCTCGCGCAAATCGTCGTCGTCCTCGACCACGAGGATGGTCTCTCCGGCGAGCTCGTGAACTGCAGGTTGGGCCGGTTCTTCCGCGACGGGTACCAGGTCGGTGGCCGGAAGCAACACTGTCACCCTCGTCCCCAGCCCCGGCTCCGAGTACAACCCAACGTATCCGCCGGCCTGGTTGACGATGCCGTGCACAGTCGCGAGACCAAGGCCGGTCCCTTGCCCTTTGGGCTTCGTGGTGAAGAACGGCTCAAAAGCACGCTGCAAAGTCGCGCGATCCATGCCGAAACCGGTGTCGGTGACCCTGACCTGTACGTATCGCCCAGGTTTGAGTCCCGGTCGCCCGCCGGCATAAGCCTCGTCGACATCGACGTTGGCAGTATCGATCGTCAGCTTGCCGCCGTCACGCATCGCATCGCGAGCGTTCACCGCCAGGTTCGTGATCACCTGCTCGAGCTGACCGGGATCGATCAAGGCGGGCCTCAGGTCACTAGCAGAAGTGGTTACGAATTCGATGTGCTCGCCGAGAGTTCGCCGCAGCAACGGCTCCAGCTCCGCGACTACGGTATTCACATTCAACGATTGAGGGCGCACCACCTCGCGACGCGCAAAGGCGAGAAGCTGGTGCGTCAGCCGCGTCGCGCTTTCGGTGGCGCGCACGATCCGTTCGAGGTCCTTGGCGGCGGGTTGCCAGCGATCGCCGTCCGGCTCCGCGGCCGCTCGACTTACAGTCTCCTTCACAAAGAGCGTGAAGTTCAGGATGACTCCGAGCAGGTTGTTGAAGTCATGCGCGACACCACCAGCCAGCTGTCCAAGACTCTCTAGTCGCTGCGCCTGGTGATACTGGCGCTCCAGCCTCTCCTTCTCGGTTACGTCTTCGATGATCGTGAAGCGAGCAGGGCGGCCCGCGTAAGGAACTCGAAAGCTGGTGACCAGGGCCTGCATCACACCGCCGTCCTTCTTTCGGGTGCTGATCGGGCCGTAGCGCACGACGTCGGCGCTGTATCGATCACCCTGTGGTGTAAGCGCCACACCGTCGTTTGGCGTGGCCAAGACGATGTCACTGACGATCAGCCTGGCAAATTCGTCACGTGAGTACCCGTAGGCTGATACCGCGGCGGGGTTCACCTCGATGATCGACTGGTGTGTATGGTCGGTGAACATCATCGGCAGCGGACTGCCTTCGAAAATCAATCGATAGTTGCGCTCCGCGCCTTCCCGACCGGCGAGCTCGCGATCGACTGACAGCACAAGCGAGTTGACGTCTTCTGCCAGCCTCGCGACCTCCGCCGGCCCCTCAACAGGCACGAGTGTTGGTACGTGCTTCAGGTTCGAGGACCGGACGGCGGCGCTCAACGAAACCACTGGTCTGACGACCCGGCGATAGACAAGGAGCAGCCCGGACAGGACAGCAAGCGCGCCGACGAAGATGATTCCGACAGCCTGACGCTCGTAGCGGCCGGTCGCGGCCAGGGCCGTCGCCTGGTCGGCTCCTACGTAGACCTTCCAACCCGTGGCTTCGAGGTCAACCTCGCCATACCATCGTGGTGTGCCGGCTACGTCGGGCCGGCTGGACGGATCGGTTGCACGCCCAAACGGGGTATCGACGATCGATGCGCCGGTCCATTTCACCGATTCAATGGAGCGAGCGATGATCGCTTTGCCGTCACCGCTCGTAACCAGGAATTCGAGCTGGTTGACTCCGCTTCCAAACTCTTCGGCAAGCTTCGGCCCGATCGTATCCAGATCAAAGAACCAGGCGATCACGCCCACGTCCGCAATCGGATAGGCAATCACCGCGACGGTTTTCCTTGTGACCTGATCTTGGGCCGGCGCGACATAAGCAGGGCTCTTCGTTTGCAACCACGAACTGCCCGCGTACAAACGACCGCTCGGAGCCGGCGTTTGCGATGAGCAGACGACGGACCCGTCCAGCCTCACGACGTCTATACGGCCGGTGTCAAAAGCTCCGACAGGTGCATAGCGGTGGTGGCAACTGGCCGGATTGGTGAAGCTCGCCGCGGTCTCTGATAGAGACGCCGCTTTGACGATGTCGAGGCCAGAGCTGATCTGCAGGGCTGCCTTCTTGGCGGCGAACCTCGCATCGACCAGCGCCGTTTGCTTCGCGTCGGCGGCCATCTGGACATAGAGGTAGGCCCCCGCGGAAGCCCCCGTAAGGACCAGGATCAGCGCGAGCGCCACAAAGTAGACGTAGAAGGGAATGCGCCGGTGACCGGAAGGCTGGGCAATCGCCAATGGTCGGGAGGGGCCTGCAATCGAGCCAGGCCCGTTGGATGGGCCGGCTGCTTCAGGGGTGCGTTCGGCAACTGCCACGGGTGGCCCGCGACGTAAAGTCACAGTTGATTCTCTCCAAACGGGTATTCGACCCGCAACCTGAGAAACACGGGTCGGATCGCCCTTAATTCAGAGTGGCTGAGAGTGGCGCCGAGAGAAATTCCGGGCTCTGCGGGGACTAAAGTGGGCACCCTTGCCCTGGAATCGCCTGATTGCTGTGGCGGTTGTGCCTCAGTAGATGGCTGCCGCAACCGACCCGATCGAGCTCATCGTCTTCTCCGACTACGTTTGACCCTGGTGCTACATCGACTCGGTCCGAGTCGAACAGCTCGAGAAGGAGCATCTAGTCCGGGTGACGTGGCTGCCGTTCGAGCTGCACCCGGAAGCGCCACTGGAAGGAATCAATCGAGACGTGTATTTCGGGCGCGGCCGCTTCGAACAGGCGATCAAGCATCTCGAAACGGTGGCGGCTGAAGTCGGACTTCCGATGGTCCAGCGCGACGTGATCATCAACTCGCGCCGCGCCTTGGGCGCCGCGGAATTCGCCCGCGAGCACGGGAAATACGACGACATGCACCGCGCCCTGTTCAAAGCACATTGGGAAGGCTCTGGGCGCCTGGAAGACGTTGACGACCTCGTGCGAGTCGGAACGGGCGTCGGGCTGGATCCCACGGAGCTCAGACAGGCGATTGAGGAGGATCGGTACGCGGCGGTGATCGATGACAACCGAAGCCAGGCTGAGGCCGTCGGAATCAACGCCATCCCGGCACACATCTTCGGCCGTCGCTATTTGGTGATGGGTGCCCAGCCGGAGGCCGCCTTCCGGCAGGTCATAGATCGCCTTCGGCAGGACAGCGCCGCCGATTGAGGATCGTCTCGCTGCTGCCGAGCGCCACAGAAACTCTTTTCGCTCTCGGACTGGGCGACCAGGTGATTGCGGTCACACACGAATGCGACTTCCCTCCGGAGGCGGCATTGCTGCCGATCGTGACGCGGTCGACCATGCAGCTCACGGAGAAACCGAGCGGTGCGATCGAGGCCGCGGTGTCGCTGGCTGCGGCTGAGGGCCGCTCGCTGTATTCGGTCGACACGGATGCCATCCTCGCGCTCGAGCCCGACCTGATCGTGGCCCAGGACATCTGCGACGTGTGCGCGATCCCCGCAGGCCAGGTCGCTCAGGAGCTGGCCGGCATTCGAATGATCCGCCAGCATCCCCATTCCCTCGACGACGTGCTCTCCGATATCGAAGAGCTCGCCTGGGCATGCGGAGCTGACCCAGGCGCGCTGATGGCAGACCTGCGCGGGCGCATCGCGACCGCGTCGCAGAAGGCACGCTCGCTGCCCGCGGTGCGGGGTGTCTTCCTGGAATGGCTCGACCCGCCTTATCGCGCCGGTCACTGGACGCCGGACTTGCTGGCCCTGGCAGGGATCCACGACCCACTGGCCCGAGCCGGCATCCCTTCGGTGGCAATCGAGTGGAGCGATGTTGCCGCTGCCCGGCCCGAGCTGCTCTTTCTCGCCCCCTGTGGGTTCGACCTGGCTCGGGCCAGGGCCGAGGCTGAGCTCGTTCGAAGCCATGTGGAAGGAGTGGGTGCGAGCCGCGTCGCTGTCCTTGACGGGTCCGCTTACTTCAACCGCCCGGGACCAAGGCTGGTCGATTCGCTCGAATTGCTCGTCGCCAACCGCTGAGTCGCGTCGCCGTGATATAGGTGACCGGTGACCGACGATGCGGCGACCGCGTTGATCCGGGAAGCAATGCCGTTCTGCGCGACCCTTGGTGTGCGCGCCGAAAAGTACACGGCAGAGGAAGTTGGGCTTTCACTCGATTGGACGCCGGCACTTTGCACAACCAACGGCATTCTTCACGGCGGCGTGATCATGGCCCTCGCCGATTCGGCAGGTGGCGCGTGCGCGCTTCTCAACCTACCCAAGGACGCGGCAGGGACCTCGACCATCGAATCGAAAACCAACTTCCTGGGCGCTGTGCGATCTGGCACCGTCACCGCGGTCGCGAAACCACTTCATGTCGGAGGCACGACCATCGTGGTCGAGACCTCGGTCCGCGACAGCTCGGGCCGGCTTGTGGCGAAGGTCACGCAGAGCCAGATCGTGCTTCGCCCAAGGAGCTAAGGCAGACCGGCCCGCAGCCGTCGCCTCGTCTCGACGGAAAGCTTCCTAAGAGCCTCGGTGGATCGGACTACCGGGGATTTCGGCGAGCGCAGCTCTCGAACGCTCTCGGGCAGCGCTGCAAGGTCCGCCTGAAAGAGCGCCAGTGATTCAGGCAGCGACGGGCGCTTCGCATTTCGTCTGCCCTTCGTCATCAAAGGCTCGAGCAAGCGCTCGCGACCGGCCGGGACCGGCTCCTCATGCAGGCCGAGCACGTCGCTGAATGGCTTTGTGCGCCTGAACACCTGCTTACGACCCGGCGCTGTCACCTTGTCACGCGACAGCTTCATCACCGCCCGCTCCTGGTAGCGAACAAGCTTGTATGCACTGTCGAGGTACGGGTAGTCCGCCGAAACGCCCATCTTCGTGCCGACACCGAAAGCGTCGATAGGGGCACCACTGCGCACGAGGTCGTCGATCGCGAGCTCGTCAAGACTTCCGCTGACGAAAATGCGCACTTGGCGCAGGCCGGCGCGGTCGAGCAATCGCCTTGCCTTTCGGGCTAGCTCACCCAGGTCACCGCTGTCGAGACGGATGCCGAGGCGCCCGCCGAGCTCTAGCTGGCGAATTACGGCGATGGCGGCTTTGACTCCGGAGACAGTGTCGTAGGTGTCGACCAGGAACGTGACTCGCCCCGGAAAGTCCTCGGCGAACGCGCGAAAGGCCTCTGCCTCGCTGGGAAATGCTTCCACGTACGAGTGGGCCATCGTGCCGGCAGCCACGAGGCCGAACCGCCTGGACGCTTCGACGTTGCTCGTCGCGGCAAAGCCAACCATCGCCGACAGTCGGGCCACGTCAATCCCGGCCTCGATCCCTTGCGTCCGCCGGAACGAGAAATCGACTGTGTCGCGGCCGGCGGCTGCGATCACACATCGTGCAGCCTTGCTGGCGATCGTCGATTCATAAGTCACGCGGTTGAGCAGGAACGTCTCGATCAGCTGAGCCTCTGGTAGCGGGGCGGTCACCTCGACCAGGGGCTCGCCTGCGAACGCGATCCGGCCTTCGGGAATCGCCCAGACATCACCGGTGAAGCGAAATCGCCGGAAGGCTTCCAGGTCTGCCGTCGTGAAGTCGAGACGATCGCGCAGGAAGCCAAGGTCCTCTTCTTCGAATCGCAGCTCCTCGAGAAAATCCAGGCAGGACTCCACGCCCGCCGCGACGATGAATCCGCGGGTGGGCGGCAGCCGGCGCACGAAGAGGCTGAAGGTGGCAGAGCCGTTCATCCCGCGACGCAGATAGCTGGCCACCATGTTCAGCTCGTACAGGTCGGTGAGGAGTGCGTTCATGGATGCAGCGCTTAGTGTCCGGCTTTCGGCGCGGGTATCGTGGTGGTCATGTTTGACGACGAAACACCTGTAGCGTGGCGCGCAATGCCGTATCGGGCGCCGGTGGCGGCGGCCGACGGTTCGGTGATCGGGACCGCGGAGTCCCTGCTGGGCGACGAAGAGGAGGACATCTTTCACGGCATCGTCGTGAAGAGCACCAAGGGGGGAAAGCACTTCGAGATCCCCGCGGCGAAGATCAAGATGATCACAGAGAAGCACGTCGTGACCGACCTCAGCGAGGACGAGGTTGCGGCGCTGCAGCCCTACCGCGAAGAGCACTGGTTCCACATCGGCTGGGGCGGCCTGTTCCGCAAGCATCCGGAGTGGGAGGAAACGACCAAGACTTAGGAGTCGTTCCAGACAGATTGGTACCTGGAGGAGGCTGCGATGGGAAGCGATGACACGCAGAAGGCATGGGACCGTTTCGAAGCTGACATCAAAGGCGTGGCCGGAGAGCTCCGGCGCCACTACATGGACGCAGACAAAACGAAAAATTCCAAACAGACGGCGGAGCTCAGTCGCTCGCTCGAGCAGCTTGGCCGGGCCGCTGACAGCGTGTTCGCCTCGCTCGAGACCGCGACACGCGACCCCGAGGTACGTTCACGCACCAAGCAGGCGGCCCGGTCCTTTGGATCGGCACTGGGGGAGACATTCCGCGAGCTCGGCGAGCAGGTCGATAAAGCGGTTCGTAAATCCAGCCCGAAGAAGTAGCCGAAACTAAGATCACAGCGCGACCGACGCGGTGCCGGTAATCTGACCCACCGCCGATGTCTGAGCTTTCCGGGGAGCGGATGGAAGTCTGGCCTGGCCGCGCCTATCCGCTAGGAGCGATGTATGACGGGGCGGGCACCAACTTCGCTCTGTTTTCCGAGGTCGCCGAGGCCGTGGACCTGTGCCTGTTCGACGACGACGGCGCCGAGCGCAGGGTGCGAGTGGAAGAGGTCGATGCCTTTTCCTGGCACGTGTACCTGCCGAACATCAAACCCGGTCAGCGCTATGGCTATCGAGTTCACGGACCCTATAGCCCCGAAGATGGGGTCCGCTGCAATCCACGCAAGCTCCTCCTCGATCCTTACGCGCGGGCGATTGAAGGCGACATCGACTGGAACTCATCTTGCTACTCGTACGACCCGGCGCACGCCGGGGTCGTGAACATCGAGGACAGCGCGCAACACGTTTTCAAGTCGGTGGTCCACCACCCGCATTTCGATTGGGGTGGCGATAAGTCGCCCGACAGGCCGCTGCACGAGACAGTCATCTATGAAGCGCACCTCAAAGGCTTCACGAAATGTCATCCGGATGTGCCGGAACGCCTCCGCGGAACGTATGCCGGCTTCGCCCATCCGGCCGTCATCGACCACCTCCTGTCTCTCGGTGTGACGGCGGTGGAGCTCATGCCGATCCACCAGTTCGTACAGGACGATCGCCTGCTCCAGCGATCGCTGCGCAACTACTGGGGTTACAACACCATCGGCTTCTTCGCCCCACACAACGAATACGCGAGCACAGGTCAGCGGGGCGAGCAGGTCAACGAATTCAAAGAGATGGTGCGCACACTCCACGCGGCCGGCATCGAGGTCATTCTCGACGTCGTTTACAACCACACCGCGGAGGGCAACCATCTCGGTCCGACGCTGTGTTTCAAAGGAATCGACAACCGCGCTTACTACCGGCTCGTCAACGACAAGCCGAACTTCTACTACGACACGACCGGAACCGGCAACAGCCTCAACGTGAGCCACCCACACACGCTGCAGCTGATCATGGATTCACTCCGCTACTGGATCACCGAGATGCACGTCGACGGGTTCCGTTTCGATCTCGCGGCGACCCTCGCGCGTGAGTTCCACGAGGTCGACCGCCTATCCACGTTCTTCGACCTGATCCAGCAGGATCCCGTCGTCAGCAAGGTGAAGCTGATCGCTGAGCCCTGGGACATCGGAGAGGGCGGTTACCAGGTTGGCAACTTTCCGGCTCTGTGGTCGGAGTGGAACGGTCACTACAGGGACACCGTGCGCGACTTCTGGCGCGGCGAGCCGGCGACTGTCGCAGAGTTCGCCTCACGCCTGACGGGAAGCTCCGACCTCTATCAAAACGACACGCGACGGCCATTCGCGAGCGTGAACTTTGTCACGGCGCACGACGGCTTCACCCTGCGTGACCTCGTCTCCTACAACGAGAAGCACAACGATGCCAACGGTGAAGCGAACCAAGACGGCGAGTCTCATAACCGATCGTGGAACTGTGGCGCGGAGGGCGATACTGACGATCCGAAGATCCTCGCTTTCCGCGCACAGCAGCTGCGCAATTTCCTGACCACGCTCTTCCTGGCTCAGGGCGTTCCGATGTTGCTCGCCGGGGACGAGTTGGGCAGGACTCAGCACGGAAACAACAACGCGTACTGCCAGGACAACGAGCTGTCCTGGGTCAACTGGGCAGCGGTCGACGAGGGCTTGCTTGCCTTCACCCGGTGGGTGATCTCCTTCCGTCGAGCCCATCCCGTGTTCCGGCGCCGCCGCTGGTTCCACGGAAGGCCAATCCGCGGCACTGTTGACATCGGTTGGTTCAAACCCGACGGGCAGTCCATGACCGACGAGGACTGGGAGGCGAGTCACGCACGATCGCTGGGCGCGTTTTTGAACGGCAAGGCGATTCAGACGCCCGACGATCGTGGCCGCTCGATCACGGACGATTCATTCCTGCTCCTGTTCAACGCGCATGTCGAGGGCGTCGCCTGGACGATTCCCGACGAGTACGGCAAGGCCTGGCGCCTGGTGCTCGATACCGCGAAGCTGCAGCCCGAGACAGACCCCATTGAAGTCGACGGTCGGTTCACGACCTCGGCCGGCTCAGTGGTGGTGCTGCAGGCGAGCGAGACGTCTTGAGTAAGTAGTGACGAGACTCAGCCAGTTCTTTAGATAGAGAACCGGCTGGGTCCGATGGGCCCTGCTGAAAGGAGGTTTCAGAAATGGCAGTTGCTCTCATCGTCTTGCTAATCCTGCTGTTGCTGCTGGGTGGAGGTGGGCTCCTCTCGGCGTCGCTGCACATCCTCTGGATCCTGCTGCTGATCGCGCTCGTCCTCTGGGTCCTCGGATTCATATTCCGTGGCTCGGGTGGCGGTCGCTGGTACCGCTGGTAAGCAGCATCGATCGTCAGCTGGTGGCAAACGCCTGGTCGCGAGCTCAAAGGTGCATTGGGCTCGTGAGCCAGCGTGGCTTTCTTGACTTAAGGCGGACTCGCAAGGGATGAGGCGGCTGGTCTTGAGATCGGCAGCGTGAACTGGAAGCGAGTCCCCGTGCCTGGGCCTTTCGTGCTGGCCTCAACCCGCCCACCATGGGCCTCGATGACCATGTAGCTCACCGCCAGTCCGAGGCCTGCACCGAGTCCCAGGCGCCGGATTCGCCGGTCCGCCCGGTAGAAGTCACGGACAAGATCAGGCAGCGCCTCGGCTTCCGTGCCGGCGCCGTGGTCCCGGATATGGATCTCAACCATGTAACCGACCTGTCGCGCGGCGATCACGATCGCACCACCATCAGGCGACAAAGCGCGCGCATTTGACAAGAAGGTGGTGAGCACCTCGAGCACTGCCTCGGAGTCGGCCCAGACGAGGGGAAGCTGTTCGGATATGTGCACCTCGATCGGCCGTTTCTTGTCTTCGCCGGCGGCGAACACCGCGCGGAGGATTACCGCGCGCATGTCGACGGGAGACAGGTCCAAACGTCCATGCCCGGTTTCAAATCGCTGCAGCGCGAGCGCGTTGTCGACCAGGGCAGTCAGCCGCCGGCCTTCCCTCAACAAACGTCGCGCGTTACGACTACGTTGGTCGTCGCTGAGATCGCCAGAGTCGATCAGCTCGGCCCAGCCGACGATGCTTGCGATGGCTCGCCGGACGTCGTCGGTGCGAAGCGAGACGAGATTGTCGTCGGGCGCGTCGCGTTCGTTGACGGAGTCTTGATCGACAACCGCCAGTGCGCGGCTCTGGCGCGAGTGCTCCGAGGCGGGATTGGCACGTCTCATAGCCACTTTTCCACCACGACTCTATTTCGCCAGGCGCACCAAGTCGCCATGTGGTCACACGGCCCCACCCGCCCTATGAACTTAGGGTGGCGACTGGTCCGTTCTAAGCCTCTTCTTTGGCTGCCTCGTCCTTGCCGCGCCTGGCGAGCTCCGCCACGACGGCCGGGTCGGCCAGTGTGGTCGTATCTCCGAGAGGCCG
>Ga0209011_1000092_pt1 | contig 49852 bp, 43 predicted proteins | sample BlaSpr_A8_OM1_M3_FD_187986 | JGI IMG/M metagenome (GOLD analysis project Ga0209011, IMG submission 187986) | Forest soil microbial communities from Thunder Bay, Ontario, Canada - Black Spruce, Ontario site 2_A8_OM1_M3 (SPAdes) (version 2) | ecosystem: Environmental > Terrestrial > Soil > Boreal...
GACTGCATGAAGCCGGAATCGCTAGTAATGGCGTATCAGATCGACGCCGTGAATACGTTCCCGGGCCTTGTACACACCGCCCGTCACATCACGAAAGTGAGTTGTACTAGAAGTCGCCGCGCTAACCGCAAGGAGGCAGGCGCCCAAGGTATGACCCATGATTGGGGTGAAGTCGTAACAAGGTAGCCGTAGGAGAACCTGCGGCTGGATCACCTCCTTTCTAAAGTAGTCGTGGCTCAACCCGCTATGGTGTGCGGGTCATGCCACGCAATGTAAGTTGCAGCCCTCACGAGCTCGTAACTTACACGTTCGGTTTATTCGACCCCGAGGGCTTCCACCCAAAGGGCCGGGCGGATTCTGGCAGATCGTATCGAGCTTATCCTGAGCGTTTTTCAGCGAAGGGTCAAAAGCGAAAACAATTATCCAGTGCGATTTAGGGCCGCGTGGTCACTCCGCGGCCCTTTTTCATTCTTCCTACTTGGGATGACAGCGTGGCCTTCAGGCTCGGACTGATACGGCCTTATGCTATTGGGTATTACTATTTCGGTGTGTTGAGGCGGGGCATCGGAGTTGTTGCATCACAGTGTAAATCTGTTCGCGTAAGGCCCCGTCGAACGCCTTGCTGCTGGAGTTGTCTAAGAGAGGACAAGCGCTCTTGATCTGTGCTGACCCGGCTATTTCTACTCCAAAACGACTTGGATAATCAGTCCCCAAGCCGTACTCACTAGTGAGCACGTGTTTCGTCAAGTCTTGATCTTTTGACAAGACCTGAAGCAATCTGCGAACAATTTCATCCTGTTCTGCCTTGAGGCCAGAGCGAAAATCAGAGTTACGTTCGAACGCCTCCTCAACATTGAGTTCTCGGCAGGACAAGCGTTCAAGGTAATGTAAAACAGACTGAATACACACAAAATTGCAATCGGTTTCGAGCAAAGCTTGAGAGACATCTTTTCGGAGGGACAACGAGGAATACGGCTTCAGTGACTCAGCGAGTCGCGCGGTGACTGTGGCATTATTTCGTCTTGCCAGAATTTGGACAGCGACTGTCTGCCTGTTATCAACAAACCTGCTAGTAGGCGATGCCAGCCGGAGAAGAAGATCTGCCGATTCTTCTCCATGAAAATTACCAAGCTCACGCATAGCAGAATCGGCGTCCGAGGTCTGTCCCCTCAATGCTTTTTTGTACAGCTCAGTCATTCGGTGATGCCGATAGAGCGGTAGAGCAAGCGCGACTAGGATCGACAAAAGGAAGAGAGACAGCAATCTAAACTTGGTGCTTCGGCTGCCGGCACCCACTATTTTCTCCCTCATTGCGTCTGGCTTGACCACCACTCCGTAAATCAATGCGAACAACCATCCCGCGGCCATGTGTAGTGCTCCCCTCTAAAACTGGACACCTCATCTAGGTAGAATCAGGGCGAGCGCTACAAGCATTAAAGCCCACCCAAAAACTGGCTCAATGCCCTGGACTCCCGCAAGTATTATTACTGATCCCGGCCAAAACAATAGAGTGATAGCTTGTAAATAGGAATCAATCGCTGGATGAGTAGGTCCAAATATTCCGTGATTGTAGAGATGCCAGGCGGTTTCGAAGATTGCTCCAACTAGGAGGCCCGTGATCGCGAGACTCTTGAAATTTTTGTTCATCGTTTCTCAGGGCTTGCCGGGTGCCCCAGACGTCGATTTTACGTCTGGGTCTTCGCCTTTGCCGTGCCTGCAAAGCGTTCGGATTTCCATCTCTCCGCAGCGTATAATCAACCAAGGACCAAGAACGTGACCCAAAGCGAAATCATCTTTTCCGTTCAAGAATCACCAGAAGGCGGCTACCAAGCTCGCGCGCTTGGTTTTTCCATCTTCACGGAAGCCGATACTCTCGATGAACTCAAAACGATGATCCGCGATGCCGTTTCCTGCCACTTCGAGGCTACTGAAAAGCCCAACGTGATCCGCCTCCATATGGTCAAAGATGAGGTTATTCCTGCTTGAAACTTCCCCGCGATGTAAGCGGTGAAGACCTCGCTCGTGCTCTGCGCCGCTTCAACTATGAAATAACTCGCCAGACTGGCAGCCACATGCGACTAACGTCAAAATTCAAGGGTGTGCAGCATCACGTGACGATTCCAGATCACAGCCAGCTAAAAGTCGGCACGCTCGCCGAGATCCTAGGCGACGTAGCTTCGTACCTAGACTTGACGCGAGATCAGCTGGTTAGAGAACTCTTTGGCTAAGCCGGGTGCCCCAGGCGTCGATTTTACGTCTGGGTCCGTCTTCTCTCCACACTGTTTGCAAAGCGTGCGGTTTCACTCGCCTGGCAGCAGCGGGTTCCCTTCTGTGATTGCTTCCGACTCGCTGCGGCGACTTCCTTGTTTTAGTGCCACTTACAAAATTATCGTGACATTGCCTTTTTCATCCACGCAAAAATGGCCTAGAATGCGCCTGGCGCCGCTACCCCGCTGCGTTTTTTGATTCCCCACGGGGATAGGTTTGCTGAAAAAGCGCAATGCCGCTTGCTTCATGCTAGCCATGCTTCTAAGCATGGCTTCGCTGCCCCTGCCCTCGCGGTCAATTTCCGGCGCAACCACAGCCTCGCAGAACCTGTCACCTGTCACTGCGGTTAAAAACAAAATCATCCTTGATACCGACATTGGTGACGACGTGGACGACGCCTTTGCCCTCGCGCTCGCCCTTTCCAGTCCCGAATTGGAGATTTCAGCGATCACCACCGCCTGGGGCGACACCGCTTTGCGCGCCCGCCTCGTCGACCGCCTCCTGGCGGAAACCGGGCATCCCGGCATCGCCGTCGCCGAAGGAATTCCCACCCACAACAAGACCCCGTTTTCGCAGGCGCGCTGGGCACAAGCCGCGCCTCGGCGCCAAGCTCATCCGCAAGCCGTCGATCTTCTGCTGCGGCAGATTCGCGAAAATCCCGGTGAAATTACGCTCGTCGCCATCGGGCCCCTCACCAACATCGGCGCCGCCATCGATCAGGATGCCGCGACCTTTCGGAAGCTGAAGCGCGTTGTGCTGATGGGCGGCTCCATCCGGCGCGGCTATGGGGATTTGGGCTATGCCCCGGACCGCGGCCCCAATGCGGAGTACAACATCGCCAGCGACGTTCCCGCTGCGCAGAAACTCTTCGCCAGCGGTGTGCCCATCTTCATGATGCCGCTGGACTCCACGCAACTGAAGCTGGACGAAGTGAAGCGTTCGGTGCTCTTCAGTGCCGCCACGCCGCTCACCAACGCACTTGCCGCGCTCTACTATCAGTGGGGACAGCAGACCCCCACGTTGTTCGACGTCATGGCCGTCGCGTACGCCCTGCAGCCAAGTCTGTGTCCCGTGCAGTCGTTTCACATCAATGTGGACGCCGCGGGATTTACGCGCCCGACGAACGGCTCACCCAATGCCTCGGTGTGCTTGGCGTCCGATGCCGAGCAATTCTTTCGATTTCTCTTGCCGCGCTTGATGAAGTCCCAAGCCAAGCCAATTTGACCCGGGTGCCCCAGACGTCGGTTTTACATCTGGGTCTTCCCCCGAATTCCGTTCGCGATTGCCTCTGACTCGCTGCGGCAACTTCCTTGTTTTTAGTTACTTACAAAATTAGCTTGACATAAATCTACCTAATGCGGTAACATTCCTTTGTAAGGTTCTGCGCCCAGTCGTCAGAGCACCCCTCGGCAGCATCCCTGTAGCAAAGTTCCTTCGTCAGCTGGCTCTGTGCACGGTTTCGGTAGCACAGCCTTTAGGCGGTGCGCTCCTCATTTCTGCCGCACGATTGGAATGAATACTACAGTCTGCCCGCCGTGATAGGCGGGGCAAATCCATTCTTTCCTGAGGTTTCCAATGAAATCCGATTCCTTCGACGCAAACAGCAATAAGTGTCTTCGTCAATTCACCGACGGCCGCTCCTGCCGCATGCTCCGCAAAAAAGGCCACCCAACTCTCTGCATCTTTCACGCCCGCGAAGAACAGCAGCTTCTCGAATCCGACAAGCTCGCTGCCGAGTTTGCTTCCCTTTCCGGCAAGCTCAACACCGTCACGGACATAAACCACGTTCTTGGCAAAGTCTTCACCGCGCTCGCCGAAAAGCGCATCTCGCACCAGACGGCCGACACTTTCGGCTACCTCGGCCAACTTCTCCTCCAGTCCATACCCGGCGTCAAAAGCGAGCTCAACGCAGCCGTGCAACACCCTGGCGCCTACGACGCCATGCTCCGCCACACCGTCCCCTTCTTCCGCCGCTTCCGCAAGCAATGACGCCAAGATCCACCCTGCAACTCGTTTAGAGTGCGCAGATGCACTTCCGCCAGATTTAAATCATTTGGAATGAACAGATCCAAAAACAGGGGGAGGGGGGGGGCCCGGCGCAGCCCTAATTTTGAGTCATTGTAGGGGCTTCACTTTCCTGACGAACGGAAGGCGCGACCCAGGCCGCATCTTTCCCTTGTAGCGGCGCAGCATGCTGCGCCAGTCTTGCTTAGTCCGAGCTAAGCCGTTACTCGGATCCCCCGAAGAGTCGCAACACAATCCCGGCGGAAGCCCAATAGTTGTTCTGATGAAGGTTGGTGCCGAAGGAGGTTCGGTAGTAGTCGACATCGAACAAACGTATCTCGAAGTGTCGGGAGGGCTTGATATCCAATCCGCCGCCGACCTTATACGAAATAGTGTTCTCTGAAGTCTTGTAACCGCCGGTCCCGCTGACTGTCGTGTCTGCGCGGGTTCCTCCAACTAAGGCTTCAACAAATGGGGTTACGCCCCACCGATTTCGCCCGCGCCGGAAGACACGGGGTCCGTAATGATTTCCATACAGCACATTCTTGGTGCCGCTGGCCGTTACAACGTTGTAGCTACTGTCCGCGACGATCTGCAACCACGGTGTTACGTTCCAGCCAAACGATCCCACTGCGCCATGTACGTTGCTTATAGTTCCCCCGCCGTTGTCCAACCGTGCAAACCCGTAGCCGCCAAAGAGTTCAATCAACGGCATCCGGCGTCTGCCCCCGGCGTTGGGTTTCTCCCAACTCTCCCTCGCGCTTGCAGGCCGGATAGCTGCTGCTGCCGGTTCGGCGGGTGCGGGCTCAGGTTGTGCAGCCGGAGTCGGCTCCGGCTGTACAGCGTTCGCGGAACCTTCCGTGACATTCGCAGTGGGCGGAGCTGCTTCTGTTGGGGCCAACTGCGCTGGCGCGGCCTGAGGTTGCGTGGGCGCTGTCGGAGTGGACTGGATGATAGTTGCAGGCGTTCCGGGGACACCCGAAGTGGTAGCGGGCGCCTGTGCGGGCTGAGTCTGTGTCGGCGTAGCCGGATTAGGCTGTGCAACTGTAGCACCCGTACTTGTGAGATTCGATGTGGCTGCGGGCGCTTGCGTCGGGGCTGGCTGAGCCGGTGTGGCTTGAGGTTGCGCAGGCGCGGTCGGCTTGGGCTGTACGACCGTCGTAGTCGCAGCCGGGACATTGGAAGTGGCGGCGGGCAACCGTGTTGAGGCCGGTTGTGGCACGGAAGCCCCGGAACGATCGGCCGAGATCAGACTCGAATAAATGTAACCTACCTGGCCGTCTTTAGTTTGAATCCGGGAGAAGATAAATCCGTTGAGCAGGACCGTGAAGCGCTCCCCGCAAGGTAAGGCAGCCACCGACTCGGGAGTCCTCCTGGGCTTTGCGAAGACTTGTGTATCTTCTGGATGGCTGGAGCAATCTATGTACGCCACGGGGTTAGCCAAAGCGGCTGAGGCCGTCAGAAAACATCCACCCAGCAAAATAAGCAACCGTTTGCGCACCATCGCCCCTCCTCGGCCCGGGGACACGCCGAGCCCCTAAGACATTTATCCAGCCTGGAAGCGTGTTCGTCAAAGGACATGAGGGACAGGATTTCCCAAAGTGGTACTGGACGAAGAGCCGGGTGCCGCGATTTCGCTTGACTTATATTACGATTATAGTACTCTAACCAATGAGTATACACGCGAAAACGCTTCCGAATCCGCTAATTCCTTTAGAATCCGCACTTCCGCAAAATCGCTCCGTAAATCCCTTTAGAATGAACAGATCCAAATTCCTTGGACTTAAAGTCCTTTGTAATGAACAGATCCAAAAAAAGGGGGTGGGGGGCCTAGTTTGGCCGCCGCTTGCGGATAGAACTACCGCACGCACACGTCCCACAATGGCTGGTCACGGGCGCAACTCGGCCCCCGGGAACAAACATCATTGTGAGGATAATCCCATGCAGAACGTTCGCGTTGTCGCTATCGCAACCAAAATCGCGGAGCAAGTCCGCGCAACACTGAAAGCGCCGGTCTATGGCTTCCCTGCTCACCTGGAAGTTGCTGAAGACAACGCACCGTGCCGCCACTGCCTCCGCACTATCACGCCAAAAAACCGCAGGATTCTTTTCACCTACGATCGCTTCACCGGCAAGGAGTCGCTGCCGCAGCCCGGCCCGGTCTACATCCATGCCGATGCCTGCTCGCGCTATCCAGAAAATGGTGCCTTCCCTGAAGAACTGCGCGGGAGCCCGCGCACCGTGGAAGCCTACGCGCGCGGCCGCAAACTGAAGGCGCAAGAGCACGTAATCGACGGTCGCTTCGAGCCTGTAATTGAAAAACTATTCGCCGATCGCGATGTGGACTACTTGCAGATCAACAGCACCACCGCAGGCTGCTTCACATTTCGCATCGAACGCCGAGCAAACGGCGAGTAGTCGCGCAGAAGTCAGTGCTTCGGCGGAACGATATCTGCTGCAAGCTCCGCCCGCTGCATTCCGGGAACACCGGGGTCGCGGCTCTTCTCCATGGCTTTCTGTGCTGCTGCCGCTTTTTGCGGATCGATCCAGGCGTCGCGCGTGACCATTGTGGTTTGCGTGGGCAATGCCACCGCCGCGCCGCTACTCTCGAGCACATCCATCGCTTGCAAAATCAGTTCTTCCTGCACGGCAAGAAATTCGCGGTACTCCCGCACCAGAATGTACGCGTAAATCTCTACTTCGATGGCATTCTCTCCGAGCTTCAACAAACGCACGCGTGCGCTGGCCTCTTCCACTTTCGCGTGGCGCGTCAAAACCAACCGCAGTTGCTCCAGCACGTAACGCACATGATCCGGCGACAGGTCGTATCGCAAGCGCAGCGCCTGCCGGAACAAAATTTTGTCGCGCAGGCGGAAATTCTCCAGAACGGCGGTAGCCACTGTCCCGTTTGGAATCGACACCAACGTGCGCTCCTCTGTGCGCAGCTTCGTCGAACGCAACCCAATATCTTCGACAATGCCGCGCTGATCCCCAATGCGGCATGCGTCGCCCACAAGCACCGCGCGGTCGACCAGAATTGAAATACCGCCCATCATATTTTCAAAAGTTTTCTGCGCGCCCAATCCAATGGCCAGGCCGCCGATCCCGAGACCAGCAAGTGCAGCCGTCAGGTTCCAGTAAAAGACCTTGTTGAAAACCAGCAACGCGATTAAGAAAAAAATTGTGACGTCCAGAACACGGCGCGTCAGCGAGACCAGTGAACGCTCCGCATACATGCCCCGGCTGGTCAGCCGGTTCCACATGCGCAGAGAAATCCAATACGTTAGCCGCGTGATCGCCCAGTAAAACGCGAAGGCCAGCAAAATCAGGAGCACGTTGCGGTAATACTCCCGGTAGAGAATCGACGCGCCGATCAGATAAACGAAGTAATAGTGGATGATGACGGCGCCCAGGACCGCGCTAGGGCCGAAGCGCCGGTGCGGTTCGGTCGGCTGCACTGCCAATCCGAACGCGCGCCTTATCCGTTGAGAGCAGAACCTAAGCAGCAACGCCGCCAGCCAACCAAAAAGCAAAGCTACCGGCGCGAACAGCACGATAGCAATCCACTGCCACAGTGGCATTTCTAGCGGGCGCGTCTTCACCAGGAATTTCGGCAAGCGCTTTTCCAACTGAGGAAAACGCAGCGAGTCATACACTTCGGGGACCTGATCGAGCGTTTGCCGCGAAATCAGCCAGACCTTTACTCCGCGACCGACTTCCGTATGAACCAAATACAGGGGGAACGATTCGCTCAAGCCGCGTGTGCCGCCCACGACGACCTGCTCGCGCGGCGGCTCACCGTCCTGCCTCCCCATGGGATCGTTGGTGATGGAATCGAGCGAACCCGCAAATCTGGCGTTGAGAATTGCGAGAAGTTCTTGCGCGAGTTCCTGCTCCCGCTCGACGCTGGCGCGACGTACGTCGAAGTATTGAACGGCGACGCCGTAGTTTTCGGACTGCGCGGCACGGATGAAGCCAATCACCGTGCCACGCGGAGTCTCGCGGCCCAGCTCGAGCGGATCCGAAGGACCAGCCGACGACGGTGCCGTAGCGGCCGCAGGCGCGGTTTGAGCGTATACGACTGCCGCGCCGGCAATGCCAAGCGTCAGCAACAGAACGCATATTTTTTGGAACGCAGAAAATGATTTAGCGACGAACCTTTGCATTTCTATTTCTACCTGCGTGGAAGATAACCCAAGTTCGCATTGTATCTAGCCGGGGGCGAGTGTGGAAATTTACATCCTACTTAGGTTCGTTCTTGGAAACGTTAGCTTGCCGCGGCAGAATTCCGGAAATGTTCGCGGTGCTGGCGCAGCAAGAATTGGTCGGTCATTCCCGCGATGTAGTCGCAGACGGCCACGTGCCGAGGTTCCGTGCGGACCAACTCCTCGTGGGGTGCGGGCATGGAGCCCGGCGCATGCAAATAATATTGAAAGAGTTCTTCGAGCGCGCGCACAGAGCGGTTGCGGTCTTCGGTGATGACGGCCCGTTCGTAGACGTGCGCAAAAAGAAACCGCTTGAGCTGCGCGTTGCGCGCGGCCGTTTCGTCACTGAACGCCGCGAGCCGATTAGGGGCCCTTCGGATATCCTCTACGCTCGCAATGTGCGAATCTTCCAGGCGCCGCTGCGTTGTTTCGATCAAGTCCGTAGCCAGAACATCCAACACTTTCTTTAGCGCCTCATTGAATTTTAGCTTCTCGCGGGCGGAAGAGTGCGTCGCATGCACCTGCGCATGAGTTTCAGCAAAGATCGGAACTTCATCGCACAGCGTGCCTAGGTCCAGAAGCTCCGCCTCGCGAGCATCATCGAGATCGGCGGTGTTGTAGGCGATCTCGTCCACACAGTCGATGAGTTGCGCTTCGAGCGGCGGCTGCAATTCCAAAAGGTATTCGGCGAGTTGAGGAAACTTCGTCGCCGAATATTGACGTGAATGCTTGATGATGCCTTCGCGCACCTCAAAAGTAAGATTCAAGCCCGGAAAATCCATGTAGCGTTGCTCAAACTTCTCCACAATTCGCAGCGCGTGCAGGTTGTGATTGAACGAGCCACCATAAGGGCGCATGAGCGCGTCCAACGTTCGTTCTCCGGCGTGACCAAACGGGGGATGGCCAATGTCGTGCACCAACGCGAGCGCCTCAGCAAGTTCAGCGTTGAGGCCCAGCGCGGCCGCCACTGTGCGCGCAATCTGCGACACTTCCAGCGTATGGGTCAGACGATTCCTGAAATGGTCGGAGAAACGCGTGGTGAATACTTGTGTCTTGGCTTCCAGGCGGCGAAACGCGCGGGAGTGAATGATGCGGTCGCGATCTCGTGCATATTCACTGCGATAGGGATGCGCGGGTTCCGGATAACGCCGCCCGCGCGAATCCTCCGCGCGCATAGCCCAAGGCGCCAATGCCGGAAATTTTTCGATGGGCTGCTCCGTCCTTTTGTGGCTAGGAGCTAGGATTTCGGCGCAAGCAGATCCAAGCCGCGGTCGGCCTGCTCCGAAATGGCGGTATCCGGAAATTCCTTCTTAATCTGCTGGTACACGTTCGCGGCTTCCTTTGGATTGGTCTGCCGGAGAACGTTGGCCAGTTCCAGCAGCGCCAGCGGACGGGGAACGAACACGGAGCGCTTGTCCGCAAGCTCGCGAAAGGCCTTCGCGGCATCATCGGGCTTGCCCGTGCGCGCGTAGATCACGCCCATTTGATATTGCGCCATGCTGGCGAGCTCTTTGTCGTTGCCGGAAGCCAGTTTCTTCAAATCTTCGAGGGCCTGGTTGTGGCGCTCCAAATTCTCCAGGCAAAGCGCCGCGTAATAGCGAGCCTGCTTCCCTGGAACCGTGTTGGGATACTTGTTCGCGACGACGTTGAACTTGTTCGACGCGTCACTGGAGCGCGCCGCTTCATCCGAATAGGAGACGTCGCTCGGATCCTGTGGATCAAGAGTCCCGCCGATGCGGCCGTTGTAGGCCTTCATGGCCGTGTCGAGCGCCACCGTAGCTGCGGCTGTTTGCCGGTCGTGATAGACGGTCCAAGAACCGTACGCAATTGCGCCGGCCAGGACCACAAGCAGAATAATCAAGCTGAATTGCTTGTGCAGATAAAACGCTTCGGCGCCGTGCTCGATGGCGTCGTGAATCTTGTCCTGCTTCAGTTCTTTGCGCGAAATATGGTCAGACACTGCCAGCTCTCCCGATTGGTTTATAACCTGCAATCGTAGCACAACTGGCCGGAGAGCTGCCGCGAATGCGGATCGCGCGGCGAAGGGGCAGAGCGCAGTAACCCTTGCGGCAAGCCTGTACCCCGGCCCAGCTAGTGAGGGGCCGCGCAAAGTTATACGTTTACAGCATGAAGGCAGCCTGCAGTCACTGCGGCATGGAACACGTCCTGAAGGATGCGGAAATCGCCGCGCATGCCAAGGTCCAGTTTCATTGCTCGAAATGCCGGCAGACCACCGTAGTCGAAGTCACGCTGCGACCCGATCAGACCATGGTGATTTCTCCGCTGCCGTCTTTCGCGCGCGGCAACGCCAGCAACTCGAGCCTGAGCTTGCTCCAGGAAGACGATGGCCTGAAACTTCCTGCGGCGAAGAGCGCGGTACTCACCGTTGTGTCTGGGCCATCGAAGGGCGCGGTGCACAATTTGAAAAAGGCCCGCGTGATTCTGGGGCGCGAAGACGCCGGCATCGTCGTGAACGACCAGGAAATTTCGCGTCACCATTGCCTGCTCGAAGTGCGCGACAATTACGCTAACCTAAAGGACCTCGATTCCACCAATGGCACGTTCTTCGAAGAGGAGCGCGTACGCGCCGCCATGCTGCAAGACGGCGCGGAATTTCGCATTGGCAACAGCGTCATCCGCTTTTCGCTCGTCCCTAAGTAGCGCTCCAGTCGTACGTTGGCTGTGCCACAAGTCGTGAGATACTGGGCGCAGACTCCCTTTGTTTCGTTCTTCCGATGAATCGCCTCTCCGTCTGCATCATCACGCTGAATGAAGAAGAAAATCTGCCGCGCGCGCTTGCTTCGCTGAAGGAAATTGCGGATGAAATCGTGGTTATAGATTCCGGAAGCACGGACCGTACCGCGGAAATCGCTCGCGAGCACAGCGCTGCCTGGTTCGAGCGACCCTGGACCAACTACGCCGATCAGAAAAATTATGCTGCGGAATGCGCCTCCAATGATTGGGTTCTTTCCATGGATGCAGACGAAGAGCTGAGCAGCCCGCTGCAAACGTCGCTGCTCGCCTGGAAAAATCACACGCCGGAGTATTGCGTTTACGAGGTCTCACGCAAGACTTTCTATCTCGGCGCGTGGATTGAGCATTCCGGCTGGTATCCGGATTTTCAGCGGCGCTTGTACCGCCGTGATGAGGCGGAATTTTCCGGCGTCGTACACGAGTCCCTGCGCTACGCCGGCAAGATCAGCAGGCTGAGCGGCGATTTGCTCCATTACACGGTGCGCTCATTTGAAGAGCACGAAGCCAATGTGGAGCGCTACACAACGCTGGCCGCGCAGAAAATGTTCGACGAAGGCAAGCGCACGTGGAAGGCCGCTATGTGGTGCGCCACCCCGTGGAGTTGGTTCCAGAATTTCATCCTGCGCGGCGGATTCATGGACGGGTACCGCGGTGCGCTCATCGCCAAGATGGCCGCGCGCGCTGTACGGCTCAAGTACGCCAAGCTGGGGAAACTGGTGCAAGCCACGCGCGGCGGCAGTGATGAGTCCGCATCGTGAAGGTGCTGCTCGTCGATCTAGAGAGCGAATGGCGCGGCGGGCAAAACCAAGCCCTGCTGCTGTTGAAAGGGCTACGCGAACACGGGCACTCGGCCGAGTTAGTCGCTCCGGCGGGAGCGGCGCTGCAGCAGCGAGCAATCGCCACAGGCATACCAGTTCATGCGCTAGATCGCCTCTTTCTCCGTGCTCGAGCGGCCGCGCAACTCCGTCGTCTCACGAAAGCGCAAGGCTACGACATCGTGCATGTAAATGAGCCGCACGCGTTAACCGCGGCATGGTTGGCAAAGGCGCATCGCCACGCCCCGTTGTTAGTGTCGAGGCGCGTGGGCTATCCCATCAGTCAGAACTGGTTCGCACGCATGCGCTATGATGCTGCGGCTCGGATCATTGCTATTTCTCGGTGGTCGGCTGAACGCGTCATCCGTTCCGGCATTCCACAAAGCAAGCTCGCCATCGTCTATGAAGGAATTGAGATACCGGCTAGACCTTCTAGGGAACAGCGCGCCAAAGCGCGGTCCCGATGGGGTGTTCCGGCCGATGCACCGCTGCTCGGGTGCGTTGGTGTTCTTTCGCCCGACAAGGGTCAGGCGTGGCTGATTCGCGCACTCGCGCAAGTCAGAAAGAAATTCCCGGCAGCGAAACTGTTCTTGGCCGGCGACGGTCCCTGCCGCGCCCGGTTACAGGGGCTGGCGCGAGAAGTCGGAGTTGCCGACGCCGTGATCTTTGCAGGCTTTGTCTCGGACGTAGAGAGTGTCTATGCGGCCCTGGATGTATTCCTCCTCCCATCATTTTTCGAGGCGCTCAGTAATGCTCTGATGTCCGCTATGGCGTATGCGATTCCTTCCATAGCTTTCAATCTTGGAGGACCCGCGGAAATCATCGAAGATGGAAGGAGCGGTCTGTTAGTCGAGCCGGCCGATGTCGAAGCTCTTGGCGCCGCGATTGTAAAGATCCTCGGAAATGCCGCTTTTGCCAACGGCCTTGGAGAAAATGGGCGCCAACGCGTTGAGCAGAATTTTTCGAGCGCAAAGATGGTGGGAGAGATGCTGCGCGTTTACGAGGAATGTCTTACGTGATCCTAAAAAGGACGAAGCGCCGAACGGCCTTCTCTTCCGTGCGGCGCTTCAGATCCTTTGTAGCTTATTTGCGCTAGTTATCTGACTTCTGTTCCGAACGTTTCTCTCCTTCCGCTCAACCGTTGGGCCGAGCTATCTCTGGGATTCAAACAACCCATCGCCCTTTGGTCTCGAGGAACTCCACGCCAACCGCATAGCCTTCGCCATGCAGTGGCTGGCAGTAGGCCACCCGAGCCGAGGAGCGAAACTCTCCGGTGCGCGAGACCAGCGTCAACTTCTCGCCTTTTTCCCAGTTGCGCACGCTGACCACGCGCGCGCCACGCGCACTCACGTTTTCCGTAAACGTCGATTCCCTGCCGGGCGTCCGCCGATGGCCGTCGAGCACCACGGGTATCTCCATCGGGATGCGCTTCTCGGCGCGAAAAAACGTATGTGTAGTCTTTGGCGGCATGGCGGGAGTCGATCACCCTCACAAACACGCCGCAATGCGCGCGAGATTTTGCACGCTGGTGCCGCGATTTTTCATGCGATACAGAGCGCGGTCGGCGGCCGCAAGAAGTTTTTCGGGAGTGTCGCCATCTTCCGGAAACGCGGCGACGCCGGCGCTCACGGAGAGTGCCGGCGGTTCCGCCTCGGCGGCCAGCCGCTCGCGAACGCGTCCGACAACGCGCGCGGCAATATCGCGGCCGGCCTCCGGCAACACCAGCGCAAACTCATCGCCGCCGTAGCGCGCGGCGGTGTCGATGGCACGCGAATGGTTCCGCAAAATCTTGCCGAGGCGTACCAATGCGCGGCTCCCGGTTAAGTGCCCGTACTGATCGTTGATGGCTTTGAGGCTATCCATATCAAGCAGGACGACGCTGAAGGCCCGCTGCGTACGCCGCGAGCGATCCAGCTCCGCTTCCAGCACACTCAGCAGCCGCCGATAATTGGCAAGCCCCGTCAGCGGATCGCTGACCGCCATCGAGCGCACCTGCTCAAAGAGCCGCGCTTGATCTAACAGCGCGCCGGAGAGCATCACCACGTAGCTGATGGTTTTGCTGATCTCGGCCAGGAAAAAGGGGCCGTCGAAGAGTTGCCGCGAGAAAGTGGCCGCCAGGTGGCAAACAAAGTTCAGCGCAGCGACGCCGAAAAGTGAATAGTCATACAAACTTGCGGGCCCCTTGCTGCCGTTGGAGGACAGGCGCTGCCGAAAATAAATCGCAGCCACGAGAAACAGGCCCGCAGGGAGTAAATCCCAAGGACGCGAGAACACGTGCGAAGCGCGCGCGACCGGCGCGGCCGGCGCTGCAAGAAACGCTGCGCTGGTCAGATATGCCGCCGTGGCCACTACCAACAGGGCCCCTGCGGTTTCGCGGCTCGGCTGGCGCGCCGTGGGAATGTACCGCTCGATCAAAATTGCGGCCAGGAGCATCACGCCCAGCAGCGTGCGGCTGACCATCCAGCCCATGGGGATACTCGTCATGGGCACGTGATCCGCCTGGATCTGCTGGTTTAGGCCGAAGTAGCTGACCGTCTCAATGATTCCCGAGAGGACGAATCCGAAGGAAAGAATCAACGCGGTGCGATCGTGCGTGCCGCGGAAGCGCACCAAGGCGTTCGCCGCGTAGCAAAAGCTGATCAGCGTGCCGCCAATTTCGAGATAGAGATACGTTTGAGGATTGCCGGAAATCTCCGCGGACCGCAGATAGAAGATGGAGCCGAGGAAAAGAACGCCCAAACCCAGGGTCGAGGCTAGAAGGATTCGCGAATGCTCCCTCTTCCAGAACGCACCGAGGCGTGCTGCGGCGCCGGCGGCGCTCCACTGGCCACTTAGCAGAAACCCGGTGATTGTCCCCCAACCGCCCACGAAATCCCCCAAATGCCGACAAAAGACTGACAACTAGCGGAAGATTGCAAGTTCATGTCCGTTCCGGGCAGAATTTGGCACCTTCTAAACTGCTGTGTATAAGGGACTTATAATGTTGCAGCGATGACGAAGAGAATTCCGTCGCGGAGCGAGACAGGGAACGCTAGACGCGTCTCACTCATATCTTGCTTGAAATGAAAGAGTTAAATGATGATTTGGACGGTTTGAGCGGGAGACGTCTTCCGTCTCAATCTTGAGACTGTCTCACTCCCAAAGTCAGGGTACGGGCGGCTACAACTTCGGTTTGGGAGGAGGCAGCTCGCGCGCAACAACCGTGTCCGCGAAGCCGCAAGTTTTGTGGGAGCCGTCACAAAATGGCTTGTTGGCGGAGTGCCCGCAGCGGCAAAGGGCTAAGGTCGTCCGCCCCGCTAGCCCAAACGGCCGACCTTCCGGGTCGACCAGCTCGAAATCGCCTTCGATGCGAAGCGAACCATTGTGATTCACGGTGATCTTGGTTGCCGCCATTTACTCTCCTGAGAATCTCATCTCATCATACCGCATCGGGCGCACGCGTCCGTACGTGTATCCAGTACAATTCCGCTTCACGCGAAGATATGACTGATTGCTGATTTTCGGCTGCGGTCAGTATTTCGGGACCGAGGGATCGACCTCGTCGGACCATGCCAGGATGCCGCCTTTGAGATTCAGAATTTTGCGGAATCCGGCCTTCCGCAGGAAGTCCACGGCCTCGGCGGAACGTTTTCCGCTGCGGCAGTGCGCCACGATTTCGCGCGACGAATCGAGCTCGTGCACGCGACGCGGCAACTCGCCGAGTGGAATCAAGTGCCCTTTGAGATTACAGATCTGGAATTCGTGCGGCTCGCGAACATCTAGAATGAAGAGATCGTCGCCGCGGTCCAAGCGCGACTTCAACTCGCGCGGGGTAATCTCCGGCACCTGGACATTGGGTGCCGGCGCTTCTTCGCCGCGCACGCCGCAGAATTCGTAATAGTCGATCAGCTTGCTTATAGTGCGATGCTCGCCGCACATCGGGCAGTTGGGATTCTTACGCAGCTTGAGCTCGCGAAACCTCATGGCCAGCGCGTCGAACAGCAGCAGGCGTCCGACAAGACTCTCGCCGCTGCCGAGAATCAGCTTGATCGTCTCCATAGCCTGAATCGAACCGACGATTCCCGGTAGCACCCCCAGGACGCCGCCCTCCGCGCAAGACGGCACCAGCCCGGGCGGAGGTGGCTCGGGATATAAGCAGCGATAGCATGGACCACCGGGCATACCAAAGACAGTCACCTGCCCCTCGAAACGAAAAATGGAGCCGTATACGTTGGGCTTGCCTAGCAAAATACACGCATCGTTCACCAGATAGCGTGTCGGAAAATTGTCCGTGCCATCGACGATGATATCGAAGTCCTTAAACAGCTCCAGCGCGTTGTCGCTGGTCAGCTTCGTCTCGAATGTGTCGATCTGAATGTCCGGATTTAGGCCAGACAGCCGCTCGCGGGCCGCTTCGGTCTTGGGCTTACCGACGTCGCCGGAACTGAACGTAACTTGGCGTTGCAAATTCGTGAAGTCAACAATATCAAAGTCCACAAGGCCAAGGCGGCCGACGCCCGCTGCCGCAAGGTACAAACCGAGCGGCGCGCCCAATCCACCCGTGCCAATCAGCATGACCTTGGCGCTCTTCAGTTTTAGCTGCCCCTCCATGCCGACTTCGGGCATGATCAGGTGGCGGCTGTACCGCAAAATTTCTTCGTTTGAGAGGCTCGCCGCGGCTTTCGCCGCATCCTGCGCACCCGTCATAGGCTGTACTTTAGTAGCCATCGCAAAAACCTCCTGCAATCGAAGGCACGATGCTTATCGTGTCGCCGTCCTTTGTCGGGGTATTTTCCTTGGCGAGGTAGCGAATATCTTCGTCGTTCACATAAACGTTCACGAAGCTGCGCAGCTTTCCGTCCTCGGTAAACAAATGCTTACGCAAGTCTCCAAATTCCGTGGTCAGCCTCCCCAGCGCTTCGCCGACGGTTCCCGCTTTCACCTCCGTCGAATCGCGCTTTCCTGCATAGGGGCGCAGCGGCGTCGGAATAATCACTTTCACTCCCATCTCAATTTCTCCTCGCTAAAACTGTTACCTAGCCGCATGATCGCGAATCGCAATTTCCTCACAAGCATATTCCGAACGGTCATCGCTCAGCCGCCAGGACGTCATTTCCGCCGACTTACCTTTGGCCACGCTCACAATGACGTAGCTGTACCACGGCCAAGCATGCTCGCGGTCGTATTGGCTCGGCCGCGCCGGATGATCCGGATGTGAATGATACCAGCCCACAACGTCCAGTTTTTCCTCCCGCGCCGCTTTCTCAGCGTCGCGCACGTCTTCGGCGGTGACCGAAAAGCGGTTGTGCGGGGAATCTTCGCGGCGGTTCACCAGGGGGAACAGCGCGAGGATTTCGCGGAGCGGCAGTTGCACGCCTCCCGCTGTGGCAATCCCGTCCGTGCCGGCGTCGTCGCGGCCCAGCAGCGCCCCGCAACATTCGTGCGGATAAGTCTCCGCGCCGTGCTCGCGAATCTTCTGCGCAATTTCCGAGCTCATCTTCAGCGTTGGTGCAGTAGCCATGATTAGTGCTCGTCCCAAAAGCGTTCGCTCAAATATTTTGTGCCGGAATCGGCGAAAACCGTAACGATGACCGCGCGCTGTTCGCGCGGAATTTTCTTCGCCACTGCAAAACAGCCGCTCAGCGCCGCCGCCGCGCTTGGACTCACCAGCAAAGCTTCGTCGCGCGCGATGCGCTTCACAAGGCGATATGCGTCTTCGGTACTCACCGCAATATCTTCATCAGCTAGCGTGTCGTCGTAAATTGAAGGACGAATCGCGGTTTCCATGTGCTTCCAGCCCTCGAGTCCGTGAAAAACCGCATCCGGCTGCAAGCTGATACAACGAATTGCAGGATTCAGCTCGCGCAAACGCCGCGCTGTTCCGACAAATGTGCCGCTGGTCCCGAGCCCAGCGACAAAATGCGTGATACGCCCGTTGGTCTGTTCCCAAATTTCATTCGCCGTGCCGCGATAATGCGCCTGCCAGTTCGCAGGGTTGCTGTACTGATCGGGATAGAAATATTTTTCCGGCTCGTCGGCAACGATTTTCTGCACGCGGCGAATCGCGCCATCGGTGCCTTCATCGCCCGGCGTAATGACCGTCTCCGCGCCGAACGCCGCCAAGATCCGCTTGCGCTCGTGCGAAGCGCTGTCCGGCAAGCACAGCGTCACCGGATAACCCATCGCCGCGCCGACCATCGCATACGCAATCCCGGTATTGCCGCTGGTCGCGTCGATGATCGTTTTCCCCGGCCGCAGCGCCCCGCTCGCCAGGCCTGCCTGAATCATGCTCAGTGCGGGGCGATCCTTCACCGAACCGCCAGGATTGAACCATTCCGCCTTGGCGCAAAACTCAATGTGCGGAAACTCGCGCCCGATGCGCTCCAGGCGCAAAAGAGGCGTGTTACCAATGCGCTCCAGCACGGATTGCCCAACGGATGGGCTGCGTTGTGTGGTGGCCATTGCAGTTCGCACGTTTCTTCCCAAGGTTAGACGCCCTCGCCAGCCAATCGCAGCGGATAAAGACGACCATTTTACTCCGTATTAGATGCGTGGGCCAACCGAGCTGGTATGAAGGAGGCCGTAGCTTGCCTTATGCATTCGAAGCAACACCACAGCCTCCATGCGGCAGAGCATACACAAGCATTCTAGCGCTTGCGGTCGGGCTTTACAGAAATGTTCAACTTCTTTACCCTGAATGCATGTGGAATGTGAACGAACGATTCTCGCAAAAAGCGATCGAGAGCCTGGCGGCGCTGGGCTTTAGCGTCGGCAGCACGCGTGGCGTGGTGCGCGTGGAAAAATACGGGTGCGGCGCGGAGTTTCGCAAGGACGCCGACGGGCTATACCAGATGACCGTGCAGCCGACGATCATGCTCAATGGGAAATTCACTCGCTTGTGGGACGCGGGTTACCAGAAATTTCTGCTGACCGACGACGGCCAGAAAGTGCCCGCGCTAGCTTCCCATCTGGCGAATTTGCGCAAGTTCAACGAAGAGTTGCGCACCGCCCTGGGCGTACCCACTTTTTACAACGAAGCGCTCGGCTCGGTCAGTCAGCTCAGCGTCTACGACCGCGTCAAAGGGCGCCCCGGGGACGTTCCCGACAAAACCGTCGGCGCGCACAGCGGCGACAGCCACTAGTTACTCAACTGTTTCGGCGCGTAAGCCCTCCGCACATGGCAAGCCTCGCCCGCATCTGATATCTGCGGCAGCGCACTGTGAGGCAAACTGGCAGAATAAACAAGAATGATGTTGCAGTGGTGGACGCAAAATCGAGAAAGCGCATCCTAGGAAAGTGGGAGAGGCAAGATTAATGGGTAGAGTCGTAGCGCTGATGGACGACCTTTTTTTTCAAATGAAGCTGGCGGAGACCGCCAAGCATCTTGGGGTTGAGGTGAAGGTGGCGACCACGGCAGACGCGCTTTTTCCGTTGCTCGATCCCGCACCCAAGCTGCTGGTCGTGGACTTGAACTCACGTAGCCAACCCATCGCGACGATCCAACGCCTACGCGCGGACAAAAATGACGTGCGGGTGATCGGCTTCCTGTCACACGTGCAGACGGAACTGGCCGCGCAGGCTCGTGCCGCGGGTTGTGATGAAGTCATGCCGCGCTCTGCCTTCACACAGAACCTGGCGGCCATTCTTGCCACGGCGAAGGACTGACGTCGTGGTTCGTCGTGCACCTTTGCTCAGACTTGCTTTTGCGCCGACCCTACTGCTTTTCGGCTTCACGTCGGCCGCGCAAGAAACCAGCTCTGCGGCGCCCGGCAACACGGTAACTCCCGCCACGAAGGCGCCCGATGCGCCAACGGCGGCCTTGCGCGACGCCTTGTCCGCGGCTTGTTCGCAAAGCGAGCAATCCTTCTCCAAGTTCCTCACGGCCCGAAACGCGAATACCTTTGCCCACCTTACGCCTTCCGCCCGCGTGGCGTTCATGAAGCGTTTCGTGCTCTTGAATGAGCCTGGCAAGCCTTCCCTGCTCCCAACAGGTTCCGGACGCCCGACCGTCCACTGTCAAACACCTGGAGGAGCCGCGGAGTTGCAAATCGGCGGCGCGGAAATTTCGGACAATCTCGCCTTCCTTCCGGTGGAAGTGCGCGAAGCCACGGATACGACGGGCGCGAGCGTAATCCGCGTGCAGATGGGGCTGGTACGAGAGAACAGCGACTGGAAGCTACTCTCCGTTGGACTCGTCTTGCTAGACTTGCCCGCCCTTGCTTTTGAATGGGACGCTGCGGAGATGGAATCCACGGAGCGCGGCGCCATTGATGGGCTGAAAAAGATCGCCGAAGCCGTTGAATCCTATCGCCGGGCCTATTCACGTCTGCCGGAATCGCTCGCCAAGCTTGGCCCTCCTGCGCGCGGCTCGGCGGCCAGCCCAGATGCCGCCGGACTCCTAGAGGCAGATCTGGCCTCCGGCGTAAGAACTGGATACAAATTCCGCTACGTCATCTCGGGCGGCAGCAGTCTCGGCGCTCCGGCGAAATACGAAGTGGCCGCGACCCCGGAAACCTACGGACGGACAGGCCGCCGCTCATTTTTCCGCGACACCAACGGCGGCTTGCACGGTGCGGATCGTCAAGGGGCAGTGGGCAGCGAGGTCGATCCGCGCCTGGAATGACGGTCTCGCCCGCCCGCGGGGTCCTTGCCTCATTTGTGCCGCGGCTCACTTGGCGCTACCATCGGGCACTTCACCATGGCACGCTTGGCTCGATGCCTGTCTCTTTTCCCTCTCGCTGCGGCATTGCTGCAGCCGTTCGCCCTCGTGGCCCGTCCGCAAATTGACTCAGTCTACGGGCCGCTTCCGGTGTTCGAGCTGCACAGCGGGTTTTGGATCAACCTCCATCACAGGCTGTACGAAGACGCGCGGCAGCAGCGCAGCACTGCTTCCCCCAGCGGCGCGAAATCAGGGAGGTCCGCCAAGCCCACATTGCAAGTCGCGCCGGGCGCAAAAGCTGCTTTCAGCACCGCGGAACAGCGCGCTTGGGACGAGGCGGTGGCCTATTATGCGGCCAATTACGCCGACAAGGACTTGCTCTTCAGCATGGAACTCCTGCTGCTGAAGAATCAGCTGGGCGACTTTGAGACTTGCGACGAACTTTCCGGCGCGAAGAAAAGATCCTGCGACGCAGGGCTGCCGGCGAAGTTGACGCAAATTCTGGAAGGCGCCGCACCAGGGTACCGCGCCCACCGCTGGCCCGCCGACGACCGGGCCAACCGCGCATGGATCAAGCGCGTGGCTCCGTTGGTGCGCGAACAGGGTGTCGGCTTGTCGCACCGGCTGGCGGACATTTACCAAACGCGCTGGCCTAGCGAAAAAATTCGCGTGGACGTGAGCGCCGCCGCCAATGCCGCCGGCGCTTATACCACTCTCGACCCGCTGCGCGTCACTATTGCAAGCACGGATGCGCGCAATCAAGGCGCGGCCGCGCTGGAAGTACTCTTCCATGAAGCGTCGCACGGAATCGCCACACCGGTGGAGCAAGCTATCGCACGCGAGTGCCGCCAACGCAACAAACCGATCCCGCGCGACCTGTGGCACGCGCTGATTTTTTACACCACGGGCGAAGTGATCAAGCCGGTGATGGACACGGAAGGCGATGCATCAAACGACGGCACAATCCCGAGCGGGTCGGGGGGAAGCAATGGGTCGCCGGGCGGCAGGCGCAGTTCGGAAGATGCCGAGTACACTCCGTACGCCAAGCGCGAAGGGCTTTACCGGCGCGGCTGGGAAAATTACCTTCAGATCCTAACGCGCTACTGGCAACCCTACCTGGAAGGCCGGGTCACGTTCGACGATGCAATCGCGCACATGGTTTCTGCGCTGTAGCGGGCAGCGTTGCCTCGTCAGGACCTCTACTAAAGAATACGACCTCGTCGCGCCGACGCACGTTCATCACGTCGTCCTGATTGGTTCCGGTTCATGGGCTCCGGGAGGGCATGTTCGCCGGTCCCACCTATCTGTTTGTTGGATGGTAAGTAGTGGAAATTCAAATCCAGAGTGCTATACTCCGGCTGAACACCGGTTTACCCCTTGCCTGTCCACCTCCGGTCCTCGGGGCAGGCACCGCGGCACGGTTCCACGGAGGTTACGATGGAAGCGACGCTAACGGGGCCCATTCTGTACCTTCTGATCATCTGGGGAATCGTCACCGCCACATTTTTGGCCTTGTTGCTGTGGCGGAGCATTCTCACCACGCATGAAGACGATCAATTGTGCATCGATGCGGCGGGAGAGCACTTCGCTCAAGAACAGCGCGAGTTGTTCGCGAAGATCACGCGGCTCTCAAAGCCGATTGCAACGAGCGGCATCGCGGCAGGAGCGCTCCTGCTGTTGATCGCCGGCATGTGGTTGTATGAAGGGCTGAAAAGCTTCTAGAGACTGGCGCCTGCGAATTGCCTGAGCATCAGGAGGTTGGAGGTTTGCTCGGCTGCTGTTGCGGTGTGTTCGCCGGCACCGCTGGTTGCTGCGGCTGTGTGGTAATGGCCGGGACAGCCTGGGCGATGGACGTGTGATTGTGCACGATTAGCCAGCGGTCGTTGCGCTTCTCGAAAACGAGAGTTGTTTGCCCACGAGAAGTCATTGGCTGGCCATCCACCGTGCCGCCGAAATCCCACTGATAGCATGCCCATCCTACTGCCCCGCTCACTTTGATGAAGGTATTCACTCGATCGAGGCGCACCTGCTGCATACGTGCGCGCTGTTGCTGGTACAGAGGAAGATAGTTGGACCAGCCGAAGACAGGGGGCGCCCAGAGCCCGCTGACGAAGACGGCATCATCAGCATAGGCTTGGTGCAGGCGGTCGGTGTCGCCGAGCTGCCAGGCGCCGAGCATCTCGGAAATCTTGTAATCGATCTGCTGCTCGTCGAGCATGGGGATGGAAAGCTTGTCGGTCGCGGTGGCGGCTTCTTTTTTCTTTCTCTTTTCTTTCTGGGCCGCGGCTGGAGATGCAAGGGCTGCGAGAAAGGCCGCGCACGCAAGAAGTGCCACAAAGGCGCGCAGAACTCGCACCGGGGCAGGCATTACCGCGATTCCAACCATTTACCGCCCTCCGAAGAAACGCTGAATCGAGTAGCCGTTCGAAAGGATAGCACGCGGGCGAAGAAGGGAATTTCGTTTGTGGCGGGTGAGTTACTGCGTTGGTTTGCCAAAGACAACTCCCGGTGGAACCATTTACAACCGCATTTTTCGCTGAGGTCCTTCGGGCGTCTTCATCGGATGCCCTTAGGATGGCAAGCCCAGCCATGCAGTACAGCAAGACACAATGCGTCAACGCGGCGGACGGGAGGCGCTTAGAAGATTGACGAAGAGACGGTAGGCGCCCGGGACACCTTCGGGAAGCTGGCGGAAGAAGGCGATGCCGGTGTAGATGTATGCGCCCTTGCCGTAGCGGGCATAGACAAGAGCGCCTTTCAGGTCCGGCTCGCCGGGATCATTCATTGCAATTAGTGCAGTGTACTTGGGATCGAACTGCGTCCAGAAATAGAGGCCGCGTTCCTGGACCCAGCCTTTAAAATCGTTTTGCGTAATCTTGTTTGGCCGATTCAGGAGTGGATCGTTGGGCTTGAGAAATTTCACTGGAGAGTTTTCGTCGGTAATGCGCGGCAGAGGACGCGGCGCGGGAGTTGATCCTTCCTTCACGGGTGGTGCGGGCGGCGAGATCAGCGCGGGATAGGGCGCAAAGAAAGATCTGTCCCAAATGAAATCGCGCTGATATTGCACGAGGAGCGTGCCGCCTTTCGAAGCGTAATCGAGCAGCCTTTGGTTCGCGGCGGGAAGATCGGGACGCAGCTCGTACGCACGCACGCCGACTACGATGGCGTCGAACTTTGAGAGGTTACGGAACGCGAGGGCTTGCGCATCGAGCAAGTCGACCTGAATGCCAAGCATGCGCAGCGCATCTGGAACAGGTTCGCTTTCCGCGGTGACGTAGCCGACGTGAAGATTTTGCGGCACGTTGATGGCGAAAGCGTGAACGACGCATTGCGCCGGCTCAGCCCAGAGAAGCGTTGGCATGGTTGGCAAAGGTTCAAGGGAGAGAGTGAATTTTTGATCTTTGGCGCCAGGCCTACGATCCGCGTTGCTGTAGACGCGAGCAGAAATCTTGTAGTTGCCGGCCGCGAGCTTGAGAGGCGGGGTCACTTTGAAGCGCGCATATTGATCGCCAATGCCCGCGAAGGTCAGAGGGCCTGGCGCGGTGACACTCCAGAGACGCGGCGCTTCGAGTCCCACACTTCCCTTGCCAGGCTGCGTGGCGTAGGAGTGGATGCGAAGCAGAACCTCGAATGGTTTACGCGGTTTCGGTTTGGCCAACACATTGATGACTTGTTTGGGCTCGACCGCGATTGTGTAAGGTGGCACAACGCGAGGAGCAATACGATCCGCGCGCGTGGAGGTGGCGCGGATACTGGTTACTGGAGAAACGGCGATGAATGTATAGCCATTAAGCGCGACGTCTTGCGTGGCAGTCACCAGCGGCGGCGGCTCTGGAAGCAGAGTCGCTGAATGCAGGGCCGGTGCGCTGCCCGCGATTCGCACAGACTGCAGCAGCAAGTCAGATGCATTCTGCGGAAAATGCAAAGCCGCAGGGATAGACACAGTGAAGCGAATAGCGCCGCCCGGTTCAGGTTCTTCTTTGGCGATGCTCCAGTCCTGAGGAAGAGTGAGGCTAATCTTCCGGAAGTCGCCGTTGATAACGTCGCGGTGGTGCGACTCGACGCGGACGGTGAAGGTCTCGCCGGGAACGAGCTCGCTACGGTCGGCGATAGCATCGAGTCGGACCCCGGCGACAAGAACAAGCGCGGCATCGATCTTTTCACGCTTGCGGTGAATGCTCTGGAAAAGAGACTGGACCGGAGCGGGAATCTGGGTCGATAGGGCCGGCAGCGGAATTTGATCGAGCTTCTTGCCCGCAGCGATAAGGGAATCGGCGGAAGACTTCCAATCGAGGCGCAGGGCGGCATCGCGCGCGGCAACGAGGGAAGCATCGACGGCGTGCATGAGGGGATCAACACCCCTGTTGCCAACCTCAAAGTCTTCATCGAGCGGGCCGAGGGGTTCGTCGAGAGAAGCGGGATCGAAGTCACCGCCGTCTTCGCGCTTGAGGGTGATGGGGCGGCGGAGAAACGGTGAGTTCAAAAATCCGGTGATGCCCTGGGTGCGATGATTAGCGAAGGCATCGAGACCAATCTCGCGCCACGACTTTCCGTAGAGAGGAGATACATCATCAAGGGGCAGCGGGTAGCCCTGCGGCTTTTCGCTGCGATCTACATCGAGCAACAAAATCGGACGGCGGTCGCCCCAAGGTGCGGCGTTTTGCTGGTCGGAACTTGTGCCGCGGAGCTTGTAATTGGGATCAGCCGCGAGCTGAACAGCTTTTGGCGTTAGGAGCCCGGCGGCTTGATGATGGCCGTGACCCACGTGAACGCCGCCCCAGCCGTTGATGACTACTGTTGGCCGAAAGGCGCGGATGACTTCAACCATGTCTTGCAGAACTTCGTCGCCCCAGACTTTTTCCGTTTCTTCCGGTGTCTTGGAATAGCCGAAGTCCTTTGCGCGTGTGAAAAAGAGTTTGACGCCGTAGCCGCGCGTGGCGGCGAGAAGTTCCTGCGAGCGGATGAGTCCCAGTTGCGGAGCTTGCTCAGGGCCGAGATCGTTTTGTCCGCCTTCGCCGCGTGTGAGAGAAAGTAGCGCGACTTCGGCATGGAGGCCGCGAGCGAGGTATGTAAGTACGGCGGCGGATTCGTCGTCGGGGTGCGCTGTGACATAGAGAATGCGGCTGGTGACGCGGGCGTTTTCGATGGCTTCCACTGTTTCCGGGAGGCCGGTGCCGGTTCCAGGCGCGGCAGGAAATTGGGCTTCTGCGGGCGATGCGAAAACCGAGAGAAGTAGAAAGAACGGGGCGAAAAAAGAAAGCTGTGCCGCTTGTTTGCGTCGTTCCCGGTGAGACATTTTCACTTGCCGGCCTCAAGGGAAGGCGTGGCGAACGGCCATTCCTTGCGAAGTCGGGCTTGCACGAGGAAAACAGCGAGTCCCAAAAGAATCACGAATAACCCCCACCAGATAGCTTTTCCGGTTCGAAGAAAGAGCCAGACCCAGCCCGCAATGGTCAGCAGCGCAGGCAGCGGATACAACCACATCTTAAACGGCAGGCGCTCCGGAGGCCAACGGCGGCGCAAAAGCATAACGCCTACGGCCTGGCCAATGAACTGAATGATGAGTCGCATGGCGAGGACGGCAGCGATGACGGTCTTGAGCTTGAAAAGCAAGGCGAAGAGAAAGGTCAGGGTGCCTAGGAATAGGAGCGAGATGTGCGGAAATTTCTTTTGTGGATGTACGCGGGCGAAGACGCGGAAGAAATTTCCGTCGAGCGCCGCGGAGTATGGGACGCGGGAATATCCGAGCAACGAAGAAAATACCGAAGCGAAAGCGATCCAGAGGACCATGGCAGTGGCGAAACGCGCCGCGCCAGAGCCGTATAGCTTTTCGACGAAGGCACTGACGATGAAGGGTGAATCTTGGGCCTGCTGCCACGGCAACACGCCAAGGATGCTGGTCTGCATGGCCAGATACAGAATGGCGATGCCGATTATGGAAATGAAGATGCCGCGCGGAATATTGCGCGCGGGATCGCGAATTTCACCGCCGAGATGGCAAATGTTGTAGTAACCCCAGTAGGTGTAGATGGTGTTAACGGTTGCTGAGCCGAGAGTAGCAAAGAACAACCAAGAAAAATCCCAAGAGCCGGGGGCGTAGGTGAAAACCAGGCGCGGCTCGAAGTGCGTGGCACCACCCCAGATGAGCCAAAGGATCGTGCCCACGACACCGACCCAGAGAAAAAGAGAAATTTTTCCGATGGAAGCAATGCGGCGATAGAGCAGGACCACGAGCAGAATCACGAGGGCGCCAGAAACGGCTTTCTGTCCGTATTTGCCGAGAGGGTAGAGGTAGGAAGCGTATTGAGAGAAGCCGATGGCGCCGGAGGCGAGGCTCAAGGGTGCCTGGATCAGCGTTTGCCAGACGAACAGGAAGGACATCAAGCGGCCCATGCGGCCGGGGCCGTAGGCTTCGCGAAGAAAAACATAGCTGCCGCCGGCAAGGGGCATGGCCGCGCCCAGTTCCGACCAGACGAAGCCGTCGAGCAGGGCGAGAACTGCACCCGCAGCCCAGGCCAGCAGACATTGCGGGCCACCCATTGCCTTGATGACCAGCGGGATGACCACGAAGGGTCCTATCCCGACCATCTCGATCATGTTCAGGGCGACGGCTTCTTTGAGACCGAGCGCGCGTTCGAGGTCGCCACGCTCGCTTCCGAGCGCGGTGGGTTGAGCAGCGTTTTCGAGGCCTTTCATTGCGCCGCCGAGAATAGCAAATGCGGAGCGAGGGCGCGAATGCTGCTGGCCGGGCCGGTCGCGATATGCGCCGGCTGCGTTCTGGCGCGTACGGCACCTGTTGAAGCTGAAGAGCGGCCCACAACCGCCGCGGTGCTTGTTGCGGCACACTTTGGCACGCGAACGGATAAAGCGGATTAAACTATGAGCGCCGGCTGGCGCGTGTGGCTTCTCCTCTCAATCACGTGCGTGCCGACAAGCCCGGCGGTGTTCCAAGTTTTGCACCGCAGGCTCCGAATCCTCCCTTCCAAGAACAATCAAAGATTGTTGCGCTTCAGGTGTGCTTGAAAGGCGCGACGATGGAAAGGCTGCTCTACGCATGCCTGCCAGCGCTTCTCTTGGTATCAGATCAGATTTAGGCTTTACGCCTCGGGCCGTAAAACTCGGATTGCTCGCGCTGACCTGCGCGACATCTGTGGTGTGGCTGAGTTCCCGAACTCTGCTCTCGACGAATTTTCTACCGCACTGGTATTGCTTCGTAGGCAACACGCGACTGCTGTGGACCACGGTAATCGCGGACCTGCTGATTGGGCTGTCCTACGTAGCGATCTCAACCACGCTGGCCTGGCTGGTTCGCCGGGCCGGTCGCGATCTGCCGTATTCCAGCTTTTTCTGGGCGTTTGGGCTGTTTATTGTGAGCTGCGGCGTAACGCATTTTCTTGAGATCGTGACAGTGTGGAAGCCGGTGTACTGGCTTTCCGCGGCGGCGAAGGCGATTACGGCAGCGGCATCCGTAGGCACTTCAATTGTCCTTATCATCGCCGCCGACGACATCGTTGATTTTGTGCGTACGGCCCGTGAAGCGGCTTCGCGGCGCGGTAACGAGCGTTTTCGTGCACTGATTCAAGCGACCCCGATGCCGGTGATCAGCTCTGACCTGGACGGCAAAGTCACGGCTTGGAATCCAGCGGCCGAGCGTGCATTTGGCTGGCGCGCCGATGAGGTGTTGGGAAAACTGGCGGAGATTGTTCCGGAAGATAAGGTGCAGGAGCGCGTCGCGCTTCGCAACAAGACAACCGCGGAAAAAGTGACCGTGGGATTTGAGACCGCACGGGTCAACCGCGAAGGATTGCGTTTTCCAGTGAGCATCTCGACGGCTCCGGTTTTCGATGAGAACGGCGCGGTCAGCGGCTTGGTGAGCGTGATCGAGGACATCAGCGAGCGGAAGAAAGCGGAACTGGAGCTGTATGAAAAAAGCGCGGTGCTGACCGCGGTGACACAAGCGCTCACGGATTTTTTGGACTCCGGCAACTGGAGCGCCGCAAGCCAGCACTTGCTGACGTTCGCTATCCGGCAAACGCAGAGCCAGTACGGGTTTTTGGGAGTGATTCTAGAAGGGCCGGTGCTGCGGATTCTAGCGCACGATGGAATCGTGTGGGACGTGAAGCTCGACCGCCCGTTACACGAGGAAAAAATGCAGCACGCGCAGGGCTATTTCGAGGTCGCGCATGTGCACAATCTGCTCGGCGAGGTGATCAACAAAGGGGGGCCGGTGATCGCCAATTCTCCCGGAACGGACGAGCGCTCCGGAGGGTTGCCCGCGGGGTATCCGCCAATGAACGCGTTTCTCGGGGTGCCAATTTTCAAAGGGCAGCAAGCCGTAGGACTGATCGGAGTTGCGAATCGCGCGGGCGGTTACACAGAGCAGGAAGTGCGCTGCCTGGAGACAATGTCGCAAGCGACGGGAGTGCTTTACGACAACTACCGGCAGAACCTGAAGCACGCCGCACTGGAAACGCAACAGGCGAAGCTAGAAGCACAGGTGCGCCAGGCGCAAAAGATGGAAGTGCTGGGGCGAGTGGCGGGCGGCGTCGCCCATGACTTCAACAATATGCTAATGGTGATAGGAGGGTGCTCGGAGTTGCTGGAGCGATCTTTAGCGAAGGAGTCCACCGCACGCGTGTACCTGGATCAAATTCAGCGCACAACAGAGAAGGCGACCGCAATCACCAAGCAGTTGTTGGCCTTCAGCCGCAAGCAGGTTCTGGCGATTCGCCCGATGGATTTGCACGCGGCGCTGACCGCTTCGGAGTTCATGCTGCCGCGGTTGCTCGGCAGCGACGTCGAGTTGACGTTCCGGCATGAAGCGGCGCAGTCGTGGATCTTGTCGGACCCCGCGCAAATCGAGCAGGTGATCATGAACCTGGTGGTGAATTCGCGCGACGCCATGCCGGAGGGCGGACGCTTGACAGTTTCCACGCGCAATGTCCAGGGCCTGCCTGAGGGCGGCGACAGCGCGGAGAGTCAGACCTGGGTAGTACTGGAAGTCGAGGATACGGGAACGGGAATGGACGAACAGACGCGCGCGCGAATTTTCGAGCCGTTTTTCACGACGAAACTTGACGGCAAAGGAACGGGATTAGGGCTGGCTACCGTATACGGAATTGTGAAGCAGATCGGCGGGCACATTCAGGTGGAATCCACGCTGGGGCAGGGGACTCGATTCGAGATTTATTTTCCGGCGACGCAAGCACAAGCCGCGGCGCAAGCGGATGATTCCCCGGCGGCAAGTACGACGGACTCAGGAATCGATGCGACAATATTGATTGCCGACGATGAATCAGCGCTGCGGCACGCGATCGTGGAGATTTTGCGCACCAGCGGTTACAAAGTGCTGGAAGCAGAAAGCTCGACGCAGGCGCTGGAGATGGCGCGGCAGCACCCAGGTCAACTTGACATTTTGCTGACGGACATCGTTATGCCCGGACTGCGCGGACCGGAATTGGCGCGGCGGGTAGCCAAAATTCATCCGGAAGTGCGGATCGTATACATGTCAGGTTATGCAGAAGAATTTCCGGAAGCACAACTTCCGGCGAACTCGACGTTTTTACAGAAGCCATTTCGTTTTGCAACGCTCCTGGAACAGCTTAAACTCGTTCGGCGCAGAGCTTGAAACGTAACAGGAGGGCGGTCACGTTGTGCAGCGGGTTCGAATTATTTCCCACGTCTGGGCGATTTCCCTGTGCAGTGCGGCATTTTTCTGTGCACCGGTTCGCGCGGACAAACTGCGGGTTACACCTGAGGTACTGGCTGCAGCCGACGTGATCTATTCCGGGGACCTCGAGGGTGGTCGCAAAGCGGCGTTGCGTCTTCAGGAAGAACAGCCAGAACATCCCATCGGGTACCTGCTGGAAGCAGAAGCGCTGTGGTGGAAAACCTGGTGCGCTTCCACGGAATTCAAGTACGGGATGACGTATCCGCGGCATCGCGCCAAGTTCCCAGCCGACCGGCACTATTTCGAATTGGCGGCGAAAGCTTCTGCGCTGGCGGAAAAGAAGATCGCGCAGCACGACTCCGCGGAGATGGAATTTTACGCGGGCATGGGAGACGCGCTGGCTGCGCGACTTTATGGGCTGCGCGGCGAGGGGCGCAACACGGCGCGCTCGGGCGTGCGCGCGCGCGAACATCTGTTACGCGCGGTCGCGATGAACCCGGAACTGGCGGACGCGGATCTTGGTCTCGGTCTATACAACTACTACATCGACACCCTGTCGGCCGCGGCGCGCGTCTTGCGATTTTTTATGGGCATTCCCGGAGGGAGCAAGAAGGAAGGCATTCGGCAATTGGAGCGCGCAATCGCAGAGGGCGTGTTGACTCCTGCAGATGCGAGCTTCTATCTGGCCATCAATCTGCACAACTACGATCAGCAGTATGAGCAGGCGCTGGAAGTAATCGGCCCGCTGGTGGAGAAGTATCCATCGAACCCGCTGTTTCAGTTGGCGCGGGGCGATCTTTTCGCCAAACTTGGCCACAAAGATCGGGCTCGCGACTGCTATCGCGCGGCGGGCGCCGCGGCGCTCAACGATTCGGAGTGCCGCCACCACATTCAGGAACTCGTGCGGGCTTCGCTTGCAGCCTTGGGCGGCGATTGAAAACGGTTGTATGGGCTTGCGGCGGATTGACCTGGTCCCGCCTGCGATGGTAAGGATGTAGGGTTGCGCGATGCGTCTTTTTTGCGTGCCACGGCGCGCGTCGCCGCTGGAAGCCGGATATTTGCAGCCAAGCACGGCGGGTCAACGCGCAGCGCGAATTTCGCATCACACCCCCGACAGCACTGTGGCAAACGCGGCTCTCCGTGGAATGCCAGGGCGGTGGTTCCTGGGGGCCATCATGCGAGGCCCATCCTCGCGGTCACACTGACGATGAAGGAGTTTTCATGAAGCGGTCCTGGACAGCACTGGCTGTCGCACTGGCGGCGATTTTCGCCGCGATAGGTTGCAATGACTATGGGAATACGTTCCAAGTGCCAACCGGAGCGTCCATCACTTCGCTCTCGCCCGACAACGTTACAGCGGGAAGCCCTCAGTTCACGCTGACGGTGATTGGCGGTGGATTTATTGCCAAGACCGTCGTGCAGTGGAACGGGCAGACGATTGCCACGCAGGTGCTGACCGACAGCAGGGGCAACGTGACGGGCATAACCGCGACGGTGCCCGCATCGCTGGTGGCCAAGCCGGGAACCGCTTTCGTCAATACACTGAGCCCACACTCCGGCTCGGGAACCAATGGACTCTCGAATCCACTGGCGTTCATCATCAAGCCATCGGGAAATCCGCTGCCGGCAGTTTCTTCGATGTCGCCGAGTTGTACCGTTGCGGGCGGCGCGGCGTTCTCGCTGACGGTTACCGGCAGCAATTTTCTTCCCACATCGGATCCGTCGGGAGGCTCGCAGGTCTTGTGGGGCACGGGTGGAACGCAGACGACGCTGGCGACGGTTAGCGTCAGCAGCGCAACCCAGATTCAGGCTACGGTCACCGGTGCGCTCATTGCGACCGCAGGGACGGCGAACGTAAGCGTTTTCAATCCGCCGGCACCGCAAGCGGGAAGCGGGAGTGGGGGAGGAGGCACGAGCCAGGCGAGCTTGCCTTTTACCATCGCGGCCGCTTCTTGTCCCGCTGGTAGCGCGCGCCCTACAGCGGCGGTGCAAAGCACGGCCGAGGAAACCCCGGCGGTGAGCGCGGACGGGCGATTTGTTGCCTACTCCGCGACGCAAGGAGAGCACGCGCAGATTTTTGTCCGAGACACGTGCCAGGGCGCCACTGGAGCGTGCCAGGCTCGGACGCTGCTAGTTTCCTCCGCCACGGACGGAGCTGCGGGCAACGACGATAGCCGGTCGCCTTCTATGAGCGCCGATGGACGCTACATCGCGTTTAGTTCCGCAGCTACGAATCTACTGACTGAAGCGCCGGCGGGACGCCAGATTTATTTGCGCGATACTTGTTTGGGCGCGGAGGCAATGTGCGCACCTTCGACGCAGCTTGTTTCGACCGACCCGCAGGGCGCGCTTGTTGGAACGGAGGCGATTTTGCCTTCGGTCAGCGCATCAGGAAGGTTTGTGGCATTTGTTGCGGTGACGCCGAGCCATGCGAGCAGCAAATCGGCCACTTCGACGAAGAGTGCTACTGGAACCAACAGCGGGTTCCGTCAGGTTGTTGTCCGCGACACCTGCCTTGCTATGAACAATTGCACGCCGAATACGACTCGCATTTCGTTGCAGCCCGGTGATTCCCCCGTGACGGAAGGAAAGCCGGCGGGGCCGGCGCTGAGCGGGAGCGGCGAGCGCGTAGCGGTTCCCGATGCGAAGAGCTCGACGATATTCGGTCGCGGCATCACCGTAGACGATCGCGTCTTTCTCGCCCTAACCGCTAAGCAATAGCTTTCGAGCGCGAATCCAGTCGCTAGTAGAATCGCACCTTCACATCGGGCCGCTTCTCAAGGTGAACGGAATCGATAAAGCGCACCTGGCGGTCGTCCAGAGTCAGAATCATGGAGGTGGTGCGCACCCCTTCGCCAAAGAACCGCACGCCTTTCAGCAGATTTCCATCAGTGACGCCGCAGCATGCAAAAATCATTTTCTTGCCGGGCGCCAAGTCCTCGGTGTCGTAAATGCGTTTGTGGTCCTTGACACCCATTTTGGCCAGGCGCTCCGCGTCCTGCGGCTTGGCGACAACCAGACGGGCCAGGATTTGCCCGTTCAAGCAGCGCAGGGCTGCGGCCGTGAGCACGCCTTCCGGCGCGCCCCCGGTACCCATCACGGCATGGATGCTGGTGCCAACGACCGCGGCAGAGATGCCCGCTGACAAATCGCCGTCTCCGATGAGACGGATGCGCGCTCCGGCCTTACGAATGTCCGCGATGAGTTTTTCATGGCGCGGGCGATCGAGGACGATGATAACCAAATCCTCGACGTCGCGATCGAGCCGCTTGGCAATAGATTTGAGATTGTCCGAGACCGGGGCATCCAGATCGACCGCGCCCTTGCAGGACGGACCAACAACAATTTTTTCCATGTACAGATCGGGAGCGTGCAACAAACCCCCTTTTTCACTCGCGGCAAGTACGGCGATCGCACCCGCGGCCCCAGTGGCGCAAAGATTGGTGCCCTCGAGTGGATCTACGGCAATGTCAACTTCCGGGAAAAGCGCTTTGGGCGCGTGGGTGGCGAGGCCAACCTTTTCGCCGATGTAAAGCATGGGAGCTTCGTCGCGTTCACCTTCGCCGATGACAATAGTGCCGTCCATCTGCACCGCGTCCATCGTTTTACGCATGGCCTCCACGGCGACCTCGTCAGCCTTGTGGCGATCGCCGAATCCCATGGTGCGCGCGGCGGCGATGGCGCCGTTCTCGACCACGCGCAAGAATTCCAGGCTGAGCTGCTCTTCCATGCTTCCCTCCGAACACGCTTTAGGTGAATATCGTGGCCCCGGTTTGCCATCGGGTGCGAAGGCTTCCCGCCCGCGGAGTTTCGATGTTAGCCAGCGACGCTTGGACGGCAGGCTATGCTAGAACAAACCAGGTGCGCGCGTCGACTCACTTGCTTGGCCGCTGACGCACCAACCCGATGACCCCGGTGGGGGTATGATGCACGCGATGAAACCCTTTCAGTGCTTTCTTGTTTCCTGCGCTCTCTTGTTTTCGGCAGTAGCACGCTCGCAAGACAAAGAGGCAAGTGTGAGCCGCGATTGGCCGGTGTGGGGTGGCGGGCCGGAAAACACGCACTATTCACCGCTGGCGCAGATCAACCGAAGCAACGTGAAGAGGCTTGCCGTGGCCTGGACATTTGATACCGAGGAGCAGGGAGGGCTGCAAACAAGCCCGATTATTGTCGGCAATGTGCTTTACGGAATCACACCAACACAAAAGATTTTTGCCCTGGACGCCGCGACCGGGAAATTACTTTGGAAATTCGACTCCGGGATCAAAGGCACGCAGCCCGACCGCGGATTGGCTTATTGGTCCAGCGGGAAAGATAAGCGGATTTTGGCCGGCGTCATGAACTTTCTTTACGCGCTAGACGCCGCTACCGGCAAGCCCATTCCGACTTTTGGTGAAGATGGGCGAATCGATCTTCGGAAGGACTTAGGACGCGACCCCGAAAAGCAATCCGTCGCACTAACGAGCCCGGGGATTATCTACAAGGATTTGATCATCGTCGGAGGACGCAACCCCGAAACCCTGCCGGCTCCGCCCGGTGATGTGCACTCCTACGAGGTGCGGTCCGGCAAGCTCCGTTGGTCCTTTCATACCATTCCCCATGATGGCGAATTTGGCAGCGATACCTGGCCCGCCGGTGCGTGGAAAAGTAGTGGCGCGGCCAACAACTGGGCTGGGATGGCCGTCGACATACCACGCGGCATCGTCTTCGTGCCGACTGGGTCCGCCGCGTTTGATTTTTACGGCGCGGATCGCGTCGGTGACGATTTATTCGCCAATAGCCTTATCGCGCTGGGCGCAGAAACCGGCGAAAGAATATGGCACTTCCAGGGCGTCAGGCATGACATCTGGGACCGCGATTTTCCCTCTGCCCCCGCGCTCGTCACCCTGAAGCGCGACGAAAAAAATATAGACGCCGTGGCAGAAACTACCAAGCAAGGTTTCGTGTATCTGTTTGAGCGGGCTACTGGCAAGCCCCTCTTTCCGATCGAGTATCACAAATATCCGGCAAGTACGATTCCAGGCGAAGTTGCAGCTCCTGAGCAGCCTCTTCCCACCAGGCCCGTGCCCTACGCGCGTCAGCTTCTCAGTGAGGACATGCTAACCAACCGGACGCCCGAAGTTCACCAATGGGCAGTCGAGCAATTCCGAAAATCCCGCAGCGAAGGGCAATTTGTTCCGTTCAGCGTGGGAAGGGATACGGTCATTTTTCCGGGGTTCGACGGTGGCGCGGAGTGGGGAGGTCCGGCTGTCGATCCCGAAACAGCCACGATTTACATTAACTCCAATGAAATGGCGTGGATGGCGGCACTCGCGGAAAACACCGACTCCAGCGGTCCAAAGGCGATCTATTTGAGTCAGTGCAGCGTCTGCCACGGCGACAAAATGACAGGCTCCCCACCCGCGATTCCCTCATTGATCGGGATCGCGGGCCGGCTTGCAGCCGATCAAATCACCACGACGATCAAAACTGGAAAAGGCAGAATGCCGGGATTCCCGAACTTGTCCGGAGAACAATTGATCGCGCTGGTCGATTTTCTGACCAATGGTGAGCGCAAAGAACTCGGCAGTGTCGGACCCGAGCTGCCCGGAATGAAATACCGATTTTCGGGCTACCGCAGATTTTTGGACCCCGATGGGTATCCGGCTATTGCTCCGCCTTGGGGAACGCTCAACGCAATTAATCTGAACACCGGCGAATACGCATGGCGGATTAATCTTGGTGAATATCCGGAGCTTGCCGCTCGTGGGATGAAAAATACGGGAACGGAAAACTATGGTGGGCCGATCGCGACCGCAGGCGGACTACTTTTTATCGGCGCGACCAATTTCGACAAAAAATTCCGTGCATTTGATAAATCCACCGGCGAACTGTTGTGGGAAACGACCCTACCGTTTGCGGGGAATGCCACTCCGGCTACGTACGCGGTCAATGGGCGGCAGTACGTTGTTATAGCGGCCGGAGGAGGCAAGGATCCGAAATCAGCATCTGGTGGCGTCTACGTTGCTTTTGCGTTGCCAAACAGTAGCGAAGTGTCGGGTACGCTGCCGCACCGGATTTAGGTTGTGACAGGCGTGAGCATCCGCGCTGCGTTTGGCAATACCTCGATTTCAACGGGCGCGCACCCCAGAATTTCGCCGTCGCCATGGAAAAAGCATTCGCGATCGGTGGTGAGCCGGACTCTCGGCGCGAATGCCCGGGTCACATGCGAGCTCGGGAGATCGCCACGAGTGAGTAGCCGGGGAACGACAGCAAGCACTTCCGCCGCGCTGAGGTTCTTCACGAAGAGAGTCGTCAGCAAGCCGTCATCGATCCGGTTATCCGGGGCGAGCCGCAGCCCGGCTCCGTAGCTTGGGGTGTTCAGCACGCCAGCGAGCAATACTTGCGCGTCCATAGCGGGGATTTCGCTGCGCGGGAATTCGGCGCGAACTTGCAGAGGTTTGAACTCGCGGAGCGCACGCAAAGCGGCCGCAATGTAACGTAAGCGTCCGGGAAGCCGGGCATACGCGCCGCCGGAGTACCGCGCCGCATCCGCATCTAGCCCCACTCCACCGCCACCGACATACAACCGTCGGCGTCCGTCTGCAGTGCGCGCGCGAAGCAAATCCACGAGGCGCGGTTTTGCCGACAAACTCGCCGTCGCGGCCGCGATCGGATTTTTCGGCAGACCCAGCGCCACCGCAAAGTCGTTCCCGCCGCCCGCAGGCAGGATACCGAGAACAACATCATGGCCGTGCGCGGCGTTGACCAAAGCCTGCAGCGTTCCGTCGCCACCCATTGCGAGCAGCACGCGTTGACCTGCCTGGATTGCTCTCCGTGCATGCGATTCCAGCGCCTCCGTGCTCTCCGTGAAAATAAACTCGGCGGGAAATGAGCGCTCGGCGAAGATCCTCTTGATTGGAGACAAACATCTTCGAGCGCGTCCCCCGCCAGCATGTGGGTTCACAAACACAACGGCGGGAAATTCGTGCGAAGCGATGGAGAATTCAGCCACTTGGCAGCACATGCTGCCCAACGGCCTTTCTGGTGTCAATCGAAACTAAGAAATGCCTGGCCGCGAGGTGCCTGTGGTTGAGGGCGGTCGCGGGTCTAGCGCCTTACTGCAAGAGCTGGCCAATGGTCGCGGTGCTGGCGCGAACAATAAGCTCCGGTTCGATGGTGATTGCTTTGGGGTAGGGTGACTTCGCGGAAGCATTGATGCGTCGCAACAGCGTCTCTGCTGCAATCACTCCCATTTGGCGCAGGGGCTGACGCACCGTGGTCAGGGCCGGATTCTGAAACGCCGCGCTCTGAATGTCGTCAAAGCCGACCACGGAAACATCTTCCGGCACCCGCCGGCCGGCTTCCCGCAGCGCGTGGATCGCACCGATCGCCGAAATATCGTTGAAGGCGAAGAGTGCGGTGAAGGGACTGCCGGTCGCGAGCAGCTTTCGCGTTACTTCGTAGCCCAACTGCGGAGAAGAAGACTCACCTTCGAGTTGGCCTACCAACCGGGCGTTCACCGCAAGATGCATGGCGTCTGCCGTTCGGCGCACGGAGTCCCAGCGTATTTCGGTGTCCGAGCTAAACGCCTGCCCTTTGATGAACGCAATTTTCTGATGTCCCAGCTTGGCCAAATGCTCGAGAGCCAGCCGCGCCGCGCTATCGTGATTCAGCATGATGTTGGTGACGCCAGGCAGCTCGCGGTGACCCGAAACGGCGACCACCGGAATGGGTACCCCTTCCTGGCACACCGTATCCACCGCGATCAGCCCTTCGACCGCACGCTCTTGCAGCAAGCGCGGATACTCTTCCACTAAGTCGCTGCGGTGTCTGTGGCTCACGACAAAATAAAAATATCCCTCTTGCAGCAGATAGTCTTCGATTCCAGACATCACCAGCGCCGCATATCCCTCACTGATCTCAGGCACCACTACGCCGATGGTGAAGCTGCGCTGCGCGCGAAGGGAGCGCGCCATAAAGTTAGGCCGGTAGTTTAATTCGCGCGCGACCGCCCGGATGCGCTCTTGCGTGCGCGGCGGAATCGACTTGGCAGCGGGAGAACGATTGATAACCAGCGAGACGGTCGCGGGGGAGAGCTGCAAATGGGCGGCCAAGGACTTTAGGCTCACGGATTGGGCAGTACGGTGGCTACGCGAGCCTGTAAGCGAGGAAGCCGGCTTCGGATGAGGCATGGGTGTAGTGCGGCGTAGTCTGTCATAACGACTGCAAAGGAGCAAGGTTGGCGTACAGATTCTCCTGTAGAAAGCGGGAAATAATCCTGTAGGCCTGGAAGACCTGTGCGATAAATCGATTTATCAAGGAAGGCTCTCTCAGGTCAGATACATATTCTCCTTGACAAGCCTATCGGCACAGGTGTTAATTTTCGCCCAGCAAAGGGGTAAATCGATTTATCGAATCCGTTTTTCGGATTGCGCCACGAGGTGATCTAGAATGCGCAGCAAGTCCGCTCTGCTCATATTGCTCTGTTTGTGCTCCGTCTCCGCCTACGCTCAATTCAACGCCAGCATTCAAGGCACGGTAATGGACTCCGGCGGGGCAGCAATCGCCGAAGCACGGGTACAGGTCATCGAGCAAAACACAGGTCTGAGCCGGGAGACGGTCACCAGCGACCAAGGTTTTTATCGAATTCCACAGCTCGCACCGGGGAAATATACGGTGACCGTTGAAGCGACAGGCTTCAAAACGGTTGTGTCGAAAGATGTCGAGGTCACGGCCGAAGAGCCACGCGGACTTGACGTCACTCTACAAATCGGGGCGGTAAGCGAGCAGATTACCGTCACTAGTTCCAGCGAAAACCTTCAAACCGAAGATGCGTCTGTTTCTGGAACGCTCAGCTCTCGCGATGTTCTCGCGCTTCCCCAATTTGGCCGCGATCCATATGAGTTGCTGCGCTTAACGCCCGGTGTTTTCGGCGACGCCGCGCGACAAGGCAACGGCAATTCCTCGCCTCTGCCGCAACAGGTCGGTCCGGGCGGGTCCAACAACGAAATCTTTCAGCCAGAAAACCAGGTCCAGGTAGTTGCAAACGGCCAGCGAGTTACCGCAAACAATTACACGCTGGACGGCGTCAGTGTGAACAGCCTGCAATGGGGCGGCGCGGCGGTGATCACGCCAAATCAGGAATCAGTGCAGGAAATTGTAGTGGATTCAGCATCGTACAATGCCGCGGACGGCCGCAACTCAGGCGCGCAAGTCAAAGTGGTCACCAAGAGCGGCACGAACAATTATCACGGCAGTGCACTAATCAAGTTTAACGACAAAGGCCTGAACGCTTTCAACAAGTTTTACGGCCCAACGACTGGAACCCTGAACACCCTCAACTGCGAAAATGCGTCATTCACCATCGTTGCGAGCCATTGCCCGACACGCAATGACCAGAAATACCGAGATTTCGCGGGCAGCATCGGCGGCCCCATCTTACACGACAAGTTTTTCTTCTTTTTTTCCTATGAAGGTTTGCGGCAGAGCAACACGACCACCAGCCGCGATATAAAACTTGAGACGCCCGCGTTCCGCCAATATGTGATTCAGCAAAACCCCGGCAGCCTGGCAGCAAAAATCTTCAACATTCCCGGCATCGCCCCGCGCATCTCGACCACCACGAAAGAAGTGGACTGCTGTTCGTTGATTACTAATCCCAGCGATCCAAACTTTCACCCGGTGGGAATGTGGTATCAGCCAGGTACCGGCATCGGTCAGGCGATTGGCAATGGGCCGGACGGAACTACCGACTGGGGCATCTACGACCTGCGAATTCCCAATTCCACGCATGCCGACCAGTTCAACGGCCGCCTTGACTACGTGCTCGGGCGAAATCAGTTCTTCTACAACGGTTATTACGTGCGCTTGGACAATCTCAATGGCGGAAACCGACCGATTGAAGATGTGGAGCTGGCTCCGCACTCCATAGTGGAAACCGTCGGCTGGACGCGTACTCTTACAAACGTGCTTGTCAACGAGGCGCGCCTGAATTTTACTCGATGGACGTTCGACCAATTCCAGACCGCGGGAAACACGAATTACGGAATTCCGCAAATTCGTCTTTTCGATTTCGATGCAGGCGGATTGGGGGATCCCGGCAGGATCCTTGGCGTGAGTCGATCCAGCACTACGCCCGGGCGTCTGGCGCAGAACACCTTCGCGTTTCGCGATACGGTCAACTGGATTCGCGGGAACCAGGCCTGGAAATTTGGCGTGGATATCACGCGAGAGCAGAACAACAACAATGAAGGGGGCTTTGTCCGGCCGGACTATCAGTTCCGCGGTTTACTGAACTTTGCCAATGACGCCTGTTGTTTCTTCGAGGAGGTGGCGGTCAACCCGCAGCCTGGCAGCGGCCTGCCGAACGGGCAACGCTACTTCAGGACCGCGGGCTATTCGTTATTCGCGCAGGACGACTGGAAACTCCGTCCGAACTTGACCATCACTCTCGGTCTCCGCTGGGAATACTTCCCGCCGGTGACCGAAGCCAAAGGAACTCTTAGCAATTACATCTTTGGTTCCCAGGGTTTTCTCAATGGCTCGGTGCAGACCGTTAAGCAGCTTTATAGCCCGGACAAGAATAACTTTGGGCCGCGCATGGGCTTCGCTTACAGTCCCAATTTGCTGAAAAGAAGGGTAGCCATCCGCGGGGGCTTTGGAATACTTTACGACCGTCCGTTCGGGTCGGAATACAACAACGTTCGCCAGAACACGCCATTTTTCGCCGACGCCAGCATTTGCTGCTTTTTCGATCCTGGCAAGATTGTCGGACCGCCCCCGGGATCCAACATTTTGTACACGATTGGCTCCAACTCTCGCCCGGACAGTTTCCAGCCGAATCCCAACTTGCAGTTCGGCGTGGCAAGCGACGGCGCGCTCTGCGGAAATTCGACGTGCAGCACGATTACCAAAGTCGACATTTTTGGGGCCACGAAAGATGAGCCCACGCCCTACGTGTACGTATATTCGCTGCAGACTCAGTTCGAACCGCTTCGAGATTTTCTTTTGACTCTCGGCTATCAAGGTAGCCGCAGTCGCAAGCTGGCCCGCACGATCGATCTGAATCGCTTCATTCCCGGCGATACTTTTGATCCTTGCAATCCGGTGAAGCCGGGGCAAACATGCGGAAATCGGGACGAGGTTCAGAGCGCGAGCCCCGATGGTATTCCATGCGGCCCGAGTAACCCAGCCTGCGCCGCGCCGATCACAGTCGGTAACAATCGATTTAATCGCGTCTTCTTTCCGTTAGCCGATGTTAACGCAAGCTTCGACGCGTTTGTTTTCCAAGTCTCGCATCGCTTCTCGCACGGCTTCTCGGTTTCGAGCCTGTACACCTACAGCCATTCCATCGATACATCTTCCTTTGAAATTGGGTTCCAGCAGACCGATCCATTCAATCAAGCGCTTGACAAAGGAAATTCCGATTACGACGTGCGCCACCACTGGCAATTGTCCGGCTATTGGGAATTGCCATGGCTGCGCGCTCGCCATGACTTCGTCGGCATGATGCTCGGTGGTTGGACACTGGGCGGAGTCTTCGACAAACACACCGGCTTTCCGTTCTCAGCTCTCATCGGCAGTTGTGATCCCAACAATGATCGAAACGGAGACGGAACTTGTCCAGACTTGCCCTCAGCCTATACCGGTGGGGTCATCAAAAGCCCCAGCAAGCAACAATGGATCAATGGCGTCTTCCCCAATCCGGCCACCGAGTTTGACGTCACCACCAGAGGCCCTGGCTGCCGGTGCCGCAATATCTTCACCGGGCCTGGTTACACTTCCGTGGACCTATCCTTCGGGAAGAGCTTCAAATTCCCCGCGATGCGAGTGATCGGCGAAGGAGCCGGGCTGGAGATTCGGGCGAACTTCTTCAACGCATTCAACATCCTGGATCTTACTCCACTCATTCCCGCAACGGCGCCGACGGACATCAAGAATACAGGAAGCTTCGGGCGGCCGTCGGACGGACTGTCAGGCCGAGTGATTGAGTTCCAGGCAAAGTTCTCGTTCTAGCTCCATACAAGGGGCGCAACCTGCCTGCGCCCCTTTTTCCTTTACAAATCTGCAGGGAGGCTGGTCATGAGCCCGTTCTTTCGACGCCGTGCGCGTCGTGTTGCCGCACTCTTGCTGCTAAGTATCCTTGCCGCGCCCGGAAGCCAAGAATTGCGTGGCCAGTCCGGTGATCAGTCACGTACCGTTGCGGAAGCGGTCGAGGTTAACGTGAATGCCGCGTCGCATCCATTTCCTCATTTTTGGGAAAAGATGTTTGGATCCGGTCGCGCAATTTTGTCGCTGCGAGAAAGCTACCGGCACGATTTGCTCGAGACGAAGCGCATTACGGGATTTGGATACGTGCGCTTCCACGCCATTTTCCATGATGAAGTCGGCGTTTACGACGAGGACCCTTCCGGCAAACCCATCTACAACTTCTCGTACGTCGATCAGATTTACGACGGGTTGCTGGAAAACAAAGTGCGCCCCTTCGTGGAACTGAGCTTTATGCCCAGGAAGCTCACTTCCGATCCCAAGGCGCTGCACCCCTTTTGGTACAAGCCGAACGTCGCGCCGCCAAAAGACTGGAACAAATGGGAGCAGCTCATCGAAGCGTTTACGCGTCACTTGGTGAGCCGCTATGGCGAAGACGAAGTCGCGGAGTGGTATTTCGAGGTATGGAACGAGCCGAACATTGATTTTTGGGCAGGCAATCCCCGGGAAGCCACGTATTACGATTTGTACGACCACACCGCCCGCGCTCTCAAGCGCATCAGCGCCCGTCTGCGCGTGGGCGGACCGTCAACCGCACAGGCCGCTTGGGCCGACCGCTTTCTGGCGCACTGCAAAGAAAAGAACGTCCCGATAGACTTCGTCTCCTCGCACGTCTATGGAAATGACAAGGCGGAAGACGTCTTCGGCACGCACGAAAACATCTCGCGCAATGAAATGGTGTGCCGCGCTGTAAGGAAGGTGCATCAGCAAATCGCGGCTTCTGCCTATCCGCGGATGCCACTCATCTGGACCGAGTACAACGCCGACTACAGCAATCAAACGCAGGTGACCGACAGCGCCTACATGGGACCGTTCCTGGCCAACACGATTCGCGAATGCGATGGTCTGACGGAAATGATGAGCTATTGGACTTTTTCTGACGTCTTCGAGGAGCAAGGTGTCGTCAAGACTCCGTTCTACGGGGGCTTTGGCATTCTCGCCGAGCGCAGCATCCCAAAACCGGCTTTCAATGATTTCGCGCTGCTGCATCGCCTCGGTGACACGCGGCTCGACGTGAGTTCGGATTCAGCTCTTGTCACGCGGCGCAAGGACGGCTCTCTGGCAATCGCCATCTGGAATCTATCGTTGCCGGAGGAAGCTGGCTCGCCCAAGACTCTCACGCTGCATTTCAAGGGACTCTTGCAGGGTCGCTCCGCCCGCGTTTCGATCGTGGACGACGAGCACGGGTCTCCGCTGCCCGTCTACAAGGAAATGGGAGCTCCACAATTTCCCACCCCTGCGCAAATTGCCCAATTGCAGAAAGCCGCGGCCCTGCCGGGTGCTCAACAGCGTGCCATTGCCAACGGATTGCTGGCGATCACACTTCCGCCGCACGCACTCGCGCTAATTGAGATAACGAAGTAGGCCCGCGCCGCGCGACAATCGTCGCTCATTGAAGTATCCACACTGGTTAGCCATTCGGTACGGGCAGCTTGGGAGGCGCAGCCGCCTCCGCTGGCGTGACGGCGCGAAATCCCGCGCGGGCCATGCCGTTTCGGGCTACGTCGTTCTTCATGAATTGCTCCCACACAAACCCGGTTCTCGCGTTTTCCGCCATTACCAATGTGATGCCCACATCAATCCCGATTACATCCTGGCTGTACCAGTTTGTCAGCGGATTGAAGGCGTCTACGAATCCGTACCTGCGCCAGACGCGCTTTTCGTATTTTTCACGGATGTTTCTGAGCACCCGCACGGATTCCTCCGGAAGAAACGGCAGTGAGCCGCCCGTCGCGCAGGGAACGATGCTGCCGTCAATGCGTCCCATGGCCGGAGGGCCGCCCCAAACGGCGTAACCTCGCGCGGAGTCGGAAGCCGTTATGCCCCACATATCCTCGGTGTAGTCCGGAAACTCCCTTGCCAACTCCAAGCACCAAAGTTTGTGCACTTTCGTGGCAATCACTGAATTTGTGAAATAATCCGCGAACTTGTCGCGCTTGCCGCGAAAATCAAACCACGCGTGCGAGTATTGGTGCACGAATAATGGGGCGTGCGAGCCTATGTAACGCACTCCATTGAATTCGAAGTACGGGCGCGTCCATGCGTCCCAGCTCTGCTTCGACATGCCTGTGGCGGATGAACCTAAGGCCAGCAGGTACACCATCATGAGTTCGCTGTAACTATCCCAGCGGCTGCGAATGAACCCGTGCTCCGGCGTCCAGCCCATCGACAGCATTTTGTCTCCGTGCAGGAGCCAGTTCCAATCCATGCGCTCGTAGATTCGTTTGGCCAAAGCCCGGATTTCGGCATCCTCGAAATAGGCGCGACAGGTGAGCACCCCGCAGATAAAGATGGCCGTATCGATTGAAGACACTTCCGACTGCAGGACGCGTTCGCCGTTATGGATGTTCAGAAAGTGGCAAAAGAAGCCGTGTGCCTGAGGCACTCGTGATTCGACAAAACGCAATGTGGTCGCTACCCGCTCGCGTATCTTAGTCGGGTCCTGCCAGCCACGGTGGTCCGCAATGCACAGAGCCGTCAAAGCAAAACCGGTTGCGGCAATGCTCGCCACGTTCCGGGAATCTGGCCCGCCAGCCTGGCTGCGGTCCTTCACGAGCCCGGTCGCTGGATTCACCTCGTTCCAGAAAAACTGAAAGCACGCACGTTCCAGTTCCTCGAGAAAGCTGTCTTCCTCCAAAGTGAATCGGTATCGCGTGGGATCACTGCTGAACAGCGCGCCCAGACCCTCCGCAGGTGGAGGCGTTACTTGCGACGGGAGCGCTCTGGAATCCTGCCAAGTCTCGGCCCCCAGCAACTTCGAGGGCGCCGTGAAACCCAAAGGCACACCAGCCGCAACACGCGAGGCCAGCCGCAACCAGTCGCGGCGCGAAAGCTTTCCCGCTTTCAACAGCAGCTCCGGCGACGATCATGCGAGCGCCCCCCAAAGGGCCACGGCTGGGCTATCCGCTGCATAAGGGCCATTCTACAGAACTTGGTGTATGCGGGAAAATCGAAATCCAGCCTATGCGATTAGTGATAAATCGATTTATTAAAGCTTGGTGCAGATAACGAAGCCGCGCGGGCTGGAACTGCGCTGCGACTGTCTGCACTTGCCTGTCTGGGTTCTGGTGCCGGCGGGGGGAATCGAACCCACGGCCTAGGGATTATGAGACCCTCGCTCTACCACTGAGCTACGCCGGCCCAAGGCAATTTTCCATGCTACGAAGTAGCAAGCAGAGGTGTCAAGAGCATCGCGGGAAGCCTAGGTATTGCCGCTAAACGGCCGAGGTCGTCTCTAGTACTACCGTACCGTTGACCATACAAGTCCTAAAACCTACGATGCCCCTGCACGACCTCCGAGGAGGCTCCGGCGTAGGCGAAAGCCTTACGAAGAGCATAATAGGAGGGACGTGTACTTTTAGGAACAGGCTCGTCGTGCGAGCTGCTTGACATTGGTGTAATTAGATATAGAGTGCTGCCGGGGTTCTACTGCCTTGGAGGCACTCAATGTCACGTAAGCTCACCGCGTTACTCATAGCCATGCTGATCTTGGCAGGGGCGATGGGTCTGAAGACCGTCGTAGCGGCGCACAGCAACGGCGCTGTTATGGTGGCCAACGGTTCGGCGCCAGTTCCTCCTCCGTCTGGTTGGAATGGTTCAGCGCCCGTGCCACCTCCTTCGTACCGGAATGGCTCGGCGCCAGTTCCACCGCCTAGTGCTCGATAAGTAGCTCGCGCAGCCATACAAGGCGCGGGGTCGGGCACTGAAAGGTAAGCGTGCCTGGCTATATTGGATACCTGATTTGGTTCCTGGGCGCGGCCCTGGAAGTCTCCGTGGTAGTTTGTGCCCTCGCCAAGCGCTCCTTCCGGCGTTACCTCTGCTTGAATCTCTACATGCTCTTCTCGTTTTTGCTCAGCGTAGGCCGTTTTTATATGCACCACCAATATGGGCTGCGCTCGAGCCAGTACAAATATTTTTACTATTCCTCGGATGCCCTGCTGACGATTTTCCTTTATCTGGCGCTGATCACCCTTTACCTGCACGTCTTCGATGAAATGAAGGTCGAGAAGTATGTGCGCCTGGCTGCGATTATTCTTCTCGCCGGAACGGCGCTGTTTTCTTACGGAGTGGTTGAACAATCGTCCCACAAGATGCTTACCGGCTTTGTATACGAGCTTTCGCAGAATCTCTATTTCGTAGGGCTTGTACTGACCTACGTTTTGTGGGGCGCCATCCTCAAACTCCGGGAGTCCCGCACGCAGTTGATCCAGTTGGTGCTTTCGCTCGGCGTGTATTTCAGCGCGCTAGCCGCGAACTTTGCTCTTGAAAATATGTTCCCGAATCTCCAATTCTTTACGTACATCGTGCCTGTGTTTGGCTGCCTGTTGCCCTTGGCGTGGGCGTACGCATTCTTGCGATTGGCCCCCGACGCGCGTATGGCGACGGCTCGCCTCGCGGTGGTGCCACGCTAATGGCTACGCTCATATTCCTCCTCTCCGCCGCTGCGCTGCTGCAGTTCTTCATCTCGTACTGCCGCTCGCTCATTGCGGCGTCCATCAGACAGCCGCTTTCCGCCGAGGTTCGCGATGTCGCCGGCATTCCGAACACCGCGTCTGGAGAAGACTTCGCGCGTGTCATTCAGCTCCTGGATCTTTGCCCGGAGCGCCCCGAGGAACGCGGCCACATACGCGCCATCAACGCTTACTTCCGCCTGCTAAACTTCGTGCGCTCCACTTTGGCGCGCCTCATCCCTGCTCTGGTGACCTGGACCGAAATGGAGCGCGGCCAATGTACGTACTTTGCCGCCGTAACCCTTGACAGGCGTATTGCGTTCAGTCGCGACATGCTCGCTCAACAAATGGACGCTTAGTCTGACGCCCCACAGCCCTCTCTTGCCTGCTGCCTGATTCGAAACATTCCCTTTCTAACCTTGTCTGTACTTTTCTTTCTTCATGCTATTCTCGTTTTGTTTCACTCCTCACCGGAGTGGAAGCGTCCGCAGCGCAAAACGCACCGGTGACAAAAACATGCTTGCAGTGTGGCGCGGTACTGCCGTCCAGCGTACGCGCTTGCAACTTTTGTGATTCGTCATTTTCCTTGGGTAACTCCTCTTACGAGGATTTCTCTGCCTCTCCCCCTCCGGACAAGTTTGGCCAGAAGGCTTCGCCGCCGACCGGTTCCGCGGACGCCGCTGATGACGTCCCGCTAATCCCTGCTCAGAGCGATCAGTCTTCCGCATGGCGCGGCGAGGTCAGCGTGCGCATGGAGGCATATCGCACGCGCAAGCGCCGGCGCCCGGCCAGCACAACGCAATCGCAGCTTCCGTTTGAACACGACGCCGTGCCAACCAGCGCGCGCTCGGTGGCCCTTGACGAAACCCCCAACGTTGCGCCGGACGATTTTTCGTTCACGATTGCAATTGGCCGCAACGCGCAAAGTCGGGAAAAAGACGGCCGTATGGAGATTGACGTCTCCGTTCCGCCCGCATCTCGAGCCGATAGCTCAGCGGCGCCCCGCCAAAGCGATCTCGCGGAAGGCTACGGTTTGTATCCCGTAGCTTCGCTCGAGGAGCGGCGTTTTGCCGCCGCGATCGACGCCGCATGCCTCCTTTTCGCTTACGGTGGATTCCTCGCCCTATTCGGTTCTCTAGGAGGGCAATTCACTCTCAGCAAGCTCACCGCCGCGGTTTATGGCGTGACATTCGCCATCGTCTACTTGCAGTACTTCGCCATGTTCACCGTTTTCGGTGGCACCACGCCGGGCATGATGTTCCGCGGTCTCCAGGTCACCAGTTTCACTGGTGATCCACCGACGCCCCGTCAAATGCTGCTTCGCAGCGCCGGCTACATTCTTTCCGCTGGGACATTGTTCCTCGGATTCTTCTGGGCCTCGTGGGATGAAGACGCTCTCACCTGGCATGATCGCCTGTCGCACACCTATCTCAGCGTGCCGCAGACTCACGAGGACATGGAGTCCTCCGCGATGGCGCACAGTCACAGCCGCTGAGCGAGTTCGTATGATTTCGGGCTCGCCGGGGATATTACGACTAGCCGGTTCACCGTCCGTGTGAATTACTTCCGGGTAGCCCGTCATCCGCCCACGTTGCGAAGTGCTCGATCCAGATCGGTCCAAAGGTCCTCGACGGCCTCGATACCCACGCTCAGCCGCAGCAGCGCCGGGGGCAGGTGCTCCTGCCCAGGAATGCTGGCCCGCCGTTCGATAGTGGACTCGACCGCGCCCAGGCTGGTGGCGTGTTGGATGAGCTGCAGTCCGGCGCACACGGCGGCGGCGGCGGAGGCGCCGCCACGCACGTCGAACGAGATAATCGTGCCGAAGCCCTTGAGTTGGCGTTGCGCGGCCGCGTGAGTTGGGTGGCTGGCCAGGCCGGGATAGCGCGTCAGAGTGACGTTTGGATGTCGCGCGAGGCGCTCGGCCAGTGTCTTCGCGTTGCACTGCGCCCGCTCCAGCCGCAGTGCCAGCGTCCTAGCCCCGCGGACCGCGAGAAACGTTTCGAGGCTGCCGGGTGTTGCACCCGCGAGCTCCCGGGCCTGCCGTAGCGCCGCCAGCAGGTTCGCGTCGCGCACGGTGACGACGCCGCTGAGCAGGTCCGAGTGTCCACCGATGAACTTCGTCGCCGATTGCACAGCCACGTCGGCCCCGAGCGCCAGTGGACGCTGATTGAGCGGCGTAGCGAAGGTGTTATCCACGCCTAGGATCGCACCACGCTTCCGCGGTGCGGAGCAGATGGCGTCCAGGTCAGCCACGGTCAGCAACGGGTTCGAAGGCGACTCCAGCCAAATCAAGTCGGCCACGCCACACATTTCGATCCAGCGTGCGGTGTCGGCCACGGCGACGCGATGCACGGTCCAACGGCCGCGGCTTTGGCCAGCTTTGGCGATTCCCGCGACAGCCTGGTAGCAGTCGTCCGACAGGGCCACGACCGAGCCTGTGTGGAGTAGATCGAAAATCGCCGCGATTCCCGCCATGCCGGAGGCGAAGGAGACCGAAGAGCCACCTTCGAGGCCGCCGACGATCTCTTCCAGTGCCTCCCAACTCGGCGTGCCGTCGTCGCGAGAGTACGCACGGCGCTCGCCCAGCACGAAGTTCGACGCCGGGCATGGCGGCACGTTTAGAGGCGAGCCCGGGCGCCGGTCCCGTCCTGCCGAGACCAGCCAAGATTCGACCGAACCTAGATCACTCGCGTTGTGCCCTGTCCTGTCCCTCGATGTCATTGCTCGATCTTAGCAAATGGCATGGGGCTCGGTCCTTCTGGGAAACACGACCATTGATGCCCTGGACCGTTGGCCCA